>Ga0255338_1004424_pt1 | contig 14571 bp, 8 predicted proteins | sample MeOH1_35cm_T4_19_FD_203715 | JGI IMG/M metagenome (GOLD analysis project Ga0255338, IMG submission 203715) | Sandy soil microbial communities from University of British Columbia, Vancouver, Canada - MeOH1_35cm_T4_195 | ecosystem: Engineered > Artificial ecosystem > Sand microcosm > Unclassified ...
CCGGCGACTTGCTAAAGAACGCCGCCACCCAGACCATCAGCCCGGCCGCCATGACCACGGGGCCGAGACGCAGCATCTGCCGCGGCGAGTGGGAGCCCGCCCGTACCTGGGCGATACCCCCGCACACCTGAAAGCCGACCACCACCAGCCCCGCCAGCGAGCGATCTCGCACCCCCAGGAGTTGGGTGGCAAACGTGGGGCCCAGGGCCGCGAAGATGCTCCCGACGGACCATGACAGTCCGATGCCGGTGGCGGCCAACAGGAACGGCCACGCCATCTCGCGCGGCACCGAGACGCGCTGGGGCCGCCACGAGCGCAAGAGGAATGGCGCGCTCTCGGTTTCCGGTCCGGACCAGGGCAAGAGCTTTAGACCTAACGCGACCGCAGCGGCGACTGCCGCCACCACCACGAACGGCAGCCGGGTAGGCCACCAGCCGAAGTGCAGCGCGAGGGCGGAGAGCGCGGGACCACTGGCCGCGCCGGCGGTGAAGCCGGTGGTCGCGATCATTGCGGCCCGCTGGCGATCACCGTCCGGGTCCACCTCCATCAGTGCGGCGCTGGCGGCACTGACCAGCGAGCCGGTGCCGATCCCCGCCAGGAGGCGCGCGGCGACCAGCCAGGTAAGGTTCCGGGCGAAGCAAAACACCAGCGCGGCAAGGATCACCACCCCTAATGACGGGAACATCACGGTGCGCCGGCCGACCCGGTCCGAGAGGGGACCCACCAGGAACATCGCCAGCAGCACTCCGCCCGCATAGGCCGCGAAGACGAATGTCAACGCCGCGGAGGAGAAGCCCCAGAGCTGCTGGTACAGACCATAAAGGGGAGACGGCGCATTGCTGCTTAGCGTGGCGACCACGATGGCCAGCGTCACCAATACCATGGACAGAAACCGCCGGCCTGGAGGCGGAGTGTGGTCTTCGCCGGAGTGAGACCGGCCGGTTCGCTTACTCAATACGCTAAACTCTTTAGAGGTGTCCGGTCGCAGGTAGTCAGGGGGCTCGCCCGCGCAGTAGCATGACCCGAGGCACAGCCCGATCTTATCTGCTCACCTGCGTCATAGTCCGATCCGGCCGGAACGAGACCGCCCACGCCGTGGGAAGCCGTCCCTTTCGCTTTACCTATCGTTCAGAACGAGGTTTTTATGAGTCAGTCCACCGCTCCCGTGCTCATCGCCGGCCAATGGCGAGAAAGCAAGTCCGCCGGCACGTTCCAGGCCGATAACCCCACGCTCGGCGAAGCGCTGCCCGAGGTCTACCCGGTTTCGTCTCGCGAGGAAGTGCTCGAAGCGATCCGCGCCGGGAGCGAAGCGGCCGAGGCCCTGCGCCAGACCAGCGGAGAGAGCATCGCGGCCTTCCTGGAAGCCTTTGCAAGTGGGATCGAAGCACGCGCGTCCGAACTGGTTGAGCTGGCCCACGCGGAGAGCGGCCTGCCGAAGACGCCGCGCCTGCAGAACGTGGAGCTGCCTCGCACCACGGACCAGCTTCGCCAGGCAGCGGCGGCGGCTCGAGACGGCTCCTGGCGCCGGCCGATCCGCGACGAGGCGAAGAATCTCTACTCGGTGTTTGCCCCACTCGGCGGCCCCGTGGTGGTGATGGGGCCCAACAACTTCCCGTTCGCGTTCAACTCGGCGGCGGGCGGCGACTTCGCGGCCGCCATCGCCGCGCACAATCCGGTCATTGCCAAGGCGAACACCAGTCACCCCGGCACCACGCGGGTGCTGGCGGAGATCGCTCACGAGGCGGCGCAGTCGGTGGGACTGCATCCGGCGACCGTCCAGCTCATCTACCGCACCCCGCGAGAGGTAGGGCTGGAACTGGTTTCCCATCCGCTGGTCGGCGCGACCGGTTTCACGGGCAGCAAGAACGCGGGGCTTCAGCTCAAGGGGGCGGCGGAGAAGGCCGGCAAGCCGATCTACCTGGAGATGTCCAGCGTTAACCCGATCGTGCTGCTGGAAGGCGCACTGCGCGAGCGCGGCGCGGCCATCGCGGACGAGTTCTTCGGCTCCTGCACGATGGGGGCGGGTCAGTTCTGCACCAACCCCGGCTTTGTGATCGTGCCGGACACCGAACTCGGACGACAGTTCATCACTGCGTCCGTCGAGAAGTTCCAGGCCGGCAATCCGGGTGTGTTGCTTGGCAAGGGTGGGCGGCAGGCGCTAGTAGAGGCGGTGGCCGCGCTGCGCAAGGCGGGCGCACGGGTTCTTTGTGGGGGCGAGATCGCGGAAGGACCGGCTTACCGGTTTGCAAACACCCTGCTGCAGGTAACCGGAGACGAGTTTTTGAAGAACGCGGAAGAACTGCAGACCGAGGCGTTCGGCCCCGTCGCGCTCCTCGTGCTCTCGAAGGACACGGCGCAGACGGTGGAGATTATCCGCCACCTTGAGGGTAACCTGACCGGCACGATCTACTCCGACACCGCCGGAAGCGATGACGCCGACTACGACACGGTCGAGCCGATCATCCGCCAGCGTGTGGGCCGCCTGATCAACGACCGCATGCCTACCGGCGTAGCCGTAAGCCCGGCGATGAACCACGGCGGTCCCTATCCGGCAACGGGCCATCCCGGCTTCACGGCCGTCGGTTTGCCCACGAGCATTGTGCGGTTCACCGCCCTGCACTCCTACGACAACGTGCGCCCGCACCGCCTGCCGGAAGACCTGCGCGGCTAGGTCGGGGAGCGGGGCCAAAAGAAGAGGCATCGCGAGCGAAGCGTGGCGATGCCTCTTCTGGGCGGCGCCTCCCCGGGCAGTTACTGTCAGCGTCAGGACCGCACGGCCCAGCGGCGTTTAGGCTGCGCCGGCCTGGATCTCGCTCCACTGCCGAGCGCCTAGCTCCTTGACCCGGCTATCGTCCCACTTCTCCAGCGGGATGTAGCTGGGGTGGCCGGGCTTGTCCTGGCACGGGTTGTGGCGGGTGTTGTAGCAGCAGATGAGGCTCCAACGCGGGTCCTCGCTGCGGTTCTGGTCGCTGCGGTGAAGCAGGTTGGCGTGGAAAAAGAGGGCGTCGCCGGGCTGCATCACGCAGTAGACCAGCTCCATGTGCTGCAGCGCCAGCTCCACGCGCTCCGGGTTGGCGCCAGTCTGGGTGCCGTACTTGCCATGCTCGATGCGTCCCAGTTTGTGAGAGCCTTTGAGCACTTGCAGGCAGCCGTTACCCGGGTGAGCGCGATCGATGGCGATAAAACAACTCCCCATGTCCGGGTAGAGACACCCATTGTTGTACCAGTACCCGTAGTCCTGGTGCCACTCCCACGCACCGCCCACGCGCGGCTCCTTCACCATCATCTTGTAGTGATAAAGGTAGCACTCGTCGCCCAGCAGCCGGTCCATCGCGTCCGACACCCGGTGGCTGTGGCAGATCGCGTTGTAGATGTCCTCGCGTTCGATGTCGGACGTGAGCCAGAGTTTCGATTGCCCGCCCTGCGCGTCGATGACCGCCCGCACGTTCGCGGCTTTCTCCTGGTCCGCCTTACCGATCTTCAAGAGCAGGTCCATCTCTTCGGCGTCGAAAAGACCGGGTACCAGTAGGTAGCCATCCTCCTGGAACCGGGTGAACTGCTGATCCGTGACTTTGAAACCGCTCATCTTGAACCTACCCTCGGGCGAGGGAAATGAATAAATGGGTCAATGTGGAAATGAATTCACGGTTGCCAGAGTTCGCGGAATCCCCGGCTATCGCTTCCTGTTCCCATTTCCGCGTTTGCTCATTTCCCCATTTCCTCTTCCCCCAGCCCGACTAGCTTGCTAATACCTCGTCGATCTGCTGCAACTCTTCCGCGCTAAACGGCGCCGAGTCGACGACACGCACGTTCTCTTCGATCTGTTCCGGCCGGCTTGCGCCGATGAGCGCCGTGGTCGCTGCTCCCGGGCGGAGGACCCAGGCTAACGCCATCCGGGCGAGGGACTCGCCGCGCTCGCCGGCGATGGCGTTCAACTTGCGCAGCTTCTCCACCAACTCCGGCTTCACGTCTTCGCGCTTCAGGAAGCCGGAAGGCACGGCGGCACGAGAGTCGTCGGGGATGCCGTGGAGGTACTTGTCCGTCAGCAGCCCCTGGCGAAGCGGGCTGAATGCGATGACGCCCAGGCCGAAGCAGGACGTGACCGGAAAGAGATCCGGCTCCGAGCGGCGCAGGAGCATGCTGTAGTTCGGCTGGTGGATGATCGGCTTGATCAGCCCGTCTCGTTCGCAGATGCGAATCGCGTCCGCGGTCTGCGCGCCGGAGTAGTTGCTGAGGCCCGCATAGAGCGCTTTACCGCTCCGCACGGCGGTGTCCAGCGCGCCCAGCGTTTCTTCCAGGGGTGTATCCGGGTCCGGCCGGTGTGAGTAGAAGATGTCCACGTAGTCCAGGTCCAGCCGGCGGAGCGACTGATCGAGGCTGGCGAGGACGTACTTGCGAGAACCCCACTCCCCATACGGGCCCGGCCACATCCGGTAGCCGGCCTTGGTGGAGATGATCAGCTCGTCGCGGGGCATCTCCTTCAGGATGCGGCCCACGCGCTCTTCCGCGGATCCGGGAGGGGGGCCGTAGTTGTTGGCCAGATCGAAGTGAGTGATGCCGAGGTCGAACGCGCGGAACAGCATCCGGCGCGCGTTCTCGTGGAATTCGGCTTCGTCCGGTCCGCCGTACGAGCCCGTGCCCGGAGCGCCGAAGTTATGCCAGCAGCCCAAACTGATGGCCGGAAGGAGTAGACCCGACTGGCCGCAGCGGCGGAACCAACCCGGGGAAAGCGTATTGTAGTCAGGCATTGTTACCACTGACGGAAAACTTGATCGAGAGCAGTGCGGGAGCGCTGCGCCGAGAGAGCGGATGCGTTGAGCATTGAGCCTCAAGAATGGTTAGACGCTTCCAAAGGCTCAACGCTCAATGCTTGCTAAGGCTTCTTGAGGACGCCGAGGTCGGTCATCCAGTCCTGGAAGCGGACTTGCCAGGTGCCGAACGGGACGCCGTTGCGCGGCTTGATACCCCCGCCGTGCCCGCCGTGGCTGTAGATGTGGAGGTCCGCCTTCACGTCCTGGTTGAACAGAGCGTTGAAGAAGTCGACCGTCTCCTTCGCGTGGAACTTGTCGTCGCTGCCGGCGCTGGTGAGGAACGCGGGGGCGGCGTCCTTCGGCACGGTGAGGTCCATCTTGGGGTCCCAGCCGGCGTAGACCAGGGCCACGAAGTCCGGCCGGCAGCTCTGCTGCTCGATGGGGTCGGCGGCGCCGGTCTTGCCCCGGTCGAACCGCATGTCCACGAGCGCGGCCAGCGCACCACCGGCGGAGAAGCCGAGGTAGCCCACGCGGTTCGGGTCTACGTTCCATTCCTTCGCGCGGGCGCGGACGATACGGATGGCGCGCTGGGAGTCCTGCAGCGCCTCGCCTTCCACCGTGTACTGGTAGTTGGGTGTCTGGGCGAGCCGGTATTTGAGCACGAACGCGGTGACCCCGATGCCGTTGAGCCACTCGGCGATATCGGTCCCTTCCGAACTCCAGGAGAGGAACTGGTGCCCGCCGCCGGGTGCGACGATCATGGCGCAGCCGTTGGCCTTATCCGCAGGCGCGGGGTAGACCTCGATGGTGGGGTTGTGGACGTTCTTGATCGAGTTGATCCGCTGCCCGGGCTTGGCGTCCGGCGGCGCGAGGATCTCTTTTTCTCCGGCGCCCTTCAATGTCGGATGACCGGCGGGCCAGAGAGGGACCACTTGCGCCGCGGCGAAGGCGCGTTGGGGCGCCAGGCAGAGCGCGGGGAGAAGCAGCAGGTAGGGCAGTATCTTTCGAAGCATCGGAGGGTTTTCCTGGAAACGATGGCTACCGGGCACGGTGCCTCAAGGGTTGAAGCCCGCGCCCGCACCAGTCATTATTCCCGTCGACCTCTACCGATCCCTGCCGCACGAGTGCGTCTACGCGAGGATGTCCTTGGCCACGACGCCTTCGACGTCCGTTAGCCGGAAATCACGGCCGGCGTAGCGGTAGGTGAGCCGGGTGTGGTCCAGCCCCAGGAGGTGGAGCATCGTCGCGTGGAAGTCGTGGATGTGCATCTTGTTCTGCGACGCGAAGAACCCGTAGTCGTCCGTGGCGCCGTAGTGGTACCCGCCCTTTACGCCGCCGCCGGCGAGCCACATGGTGAAGCCTTCCGGGTTGTGGTCGCGGCCGTCCGTCCCCTGCGCGGTGGGCGTGCGCCCGAACTCACCGCCCCAGATGACCAGTGTATCGTCCAGCAAGCCGCGGCCTTTCAGGTCTGTGAGCAGCGCGGAGATGGGCTGATCCACTTCGCGAGCGTTTTTGGTGTGACCGTTCTTCAAGTCGCCGTGCTGGTCCCACTGCACCTCGGCATTGCTGTGGGTCACCTGCACGAAGCGGACTCCACGCTCAATGAACCGCCGGGCCATCAGGCATTGGCGGCCGAAGTTGGTGGTAATCGGGTCATCCAGCCCGTACAGCTTGCGGGTTTCGGCGGTTTCGCTCGCCAGGTTCTCGATCTCCGGCATCTGAGTCTGCATCCGGAACGCCAGCTCAAACGAGTGGATGCGCCCTTCGAGGTTCAGATCCGGACCGGCCTGCCCCATGTGCTCGCGGTTGGCGGAGCCCAGCAGATCCAACTGAAGGCGCTGCACCTCGCGGGGCGTCTGTCCCGGCTCGATGTAGCGAATCTTCGCTTTGTCCGCCGCTACCGCCGCATTGCCGATGGGCGTGCCCTGGAAGGCCGCGGGGAGGAAGGCGGCACCCCAGTTATTGACTCCGCCGTGCGCCAGCGTGGGGCAAATGGTAATGAAGCCCGGTAGGTTGGCGTTCTCTGTCCCCAGGCCGTAGGTGACCCAGGCACCCATACTGGGGCGCACGAAGTTGTCGCTGCCGGTGTGCAGCTTCAACAGTGCGCCGCCGTGCGCCGGGTTCGTGCCGTAGACGGAGTGGAGGAAGCACAGCTCGTCCACGTGCTTCGCCACGTGGGGGAACAACTCACTCACCCAACTGCCGCTCTGGCCGTACTGCTTGAACGACCAGGGTGATTTCAGCAGGTTGTTGGTAGGGGCAAATTGTACCCGCGGCTTTTCGAAGGGCAGCGGCTTACCGTGGTCCCTCTCTAACAGGGGCTTGTAGTCGAACGTATCGACATGCGACGGTCCGCCCTTCATGAATAGGAAGATCACTCGTTTGGCGCGGGCGGCAAAGTGCGGAGCGCGCGCCTCCAGCGGGCTCTTCGGCGCGGAGCTTTCCGCGGCGGCGAGGAGGCGCTTCGGGAGGGCGGACGCGGCGGCTTCGTCCTGGAGCATCGCCAGCAACGCGAGGTGGCCGAACCCGACCGCGCCCTGGCGAAGGAGGTCGCGGCGGGAGGTGGACCAGCGGACGTGCGGCACACGGCGGGGTGTGGCGTGCTCCGCGCTCATGGGATCTTGTTCGTCTCGGCTCATAAACAACTACCGTAGATAGATGAATTCGTTGGCGGCCAGCAGCGCGTGGGTGTACCACGCCCACGCGTTCTCCCGGCGCTTTGCCGGCTCCATTTCCGGGCTCAGACGTTCCAGTCGAGCGATGGCGCCCTTCCCGCGCTCTGCCTCGGCTGGGGTCGCCGGTCGGCCGTAGAGGGTCAGGTGAAGCTGACCGATCCTGCCGGCATCGTCCAACTCGGTGCGGGCCAGGGTCTTACTCGCCAGCGCGGCGGCAGAGCTCTTCACCAGATCGCTGTTCATCCAGAAGAGTGCCTGGGGCGCTACCGTGGTGGACGCTCGGTTGCTATCGAGGACGGCCGGATCAGCGAAGTCGAAGAGCTGGAACACGTCGTAGACGTTGTTCCGGACCACCGGCATGTAGAGCGACCGCCGGGGGGCCGTGTACTTGGTGCCATCTTTGGACGTATGGTCGAAGAAGAACTCGTGGTTCTTTACCTGGAGCAGCGACCCGCCCATCGTGCGGTCGAGTGTCCCGGAGACGGACAGGATGGCGTCCCGCAATTCTTCCGCTTCCAGCCGCCGGATGGGCGCCCGCCAACGCAGGCTGTTTTCCGGATCGACCGCAGCCGCCTTCGGATCGAAGCGCGAGCTCATCTGGTAAGTGCTGGAAAGCATCAGGATGCGGTGCAGGTCTTTGATCGCCCATGGATGCGGGGCAGTGGAGAGGGCTGGGGATTTCCCGTCTCCGCTCCACTCTCCACTTGCAAACCCGCTGGCGAGATAGTCCAGCAATTCCGGATGCGTCGGAGTTTCGCCGAGGAAGCCGAAGTTGTCGGTCGAGGCCACAATGCCCTTGCCGAAGTGCCACCGCCAAACCCGGTTGACGAAGACCCGGCTGGTGAGGGGATGCTTGGGATCGACCAGCCACCGCGCCAGTTCCAGCCGGCCGCTCGCCTTCTTTTCAATCGCCGGCTGCGACTGGCCCGCCAGCACGATTGGGAAGCGCCGGGGAACGACTTTGCCGAGGTTGAGGTGGTCGCCGCGGATGTGGACCGGTACCTCTACGGCTTCGGCTTCCGCCACGCCCATCGCGCTGGGCATTTCCGGAGCTTCCTTCTGGATAGCTGCCAGCTTGTCCCGCAGCACCTTGAGCTCGGCCTTGGTCTCCGGCTTGAACGCGGTCTCAACGTCTTTCGGTAGCTCGGCTTCCGTCTTTCCGCCGTCCAGCAGTTCCTGCCTGGAGCGCGCGACAACCGTCTGGATTTGTGCCTGGACGTCCGCTATCCGCTTCTGGAACGTTTGCTGGGCGGCCAGATCCTGCGGCGAGGGAATGGCGTTTTCCCACCAGCGGGCAACCGTCTTCAGGCTCTCCATCGTGCGAGTGCTCTTGAAGATGCCGGCCAGGCCGTAATAGTCCTCAGTGGAAAGCGGATCGAACTTGTGATCGTGGCAGCGCGCGCACCCGAGGGTGAGGCCCATGAAGGCCCGGCCTGTGGTGTCGATCTGCTCGTCCACGATGTCCATGACCATCTTGTCTTTGTCCGCTTCTGCCAGTACCTTGGGGCCAAGCGTCAGGAAACCGGTGGCGATCAGCTTCTGCTGCAGCGCGGGAGCGAGGGAGGCAGTCGGGATCGCTGGGAGCTGGTTAGTGGGATTGACGAAGGAGATCGGCTGAACGCCGCTGCCCGGGCGGCTGGTTTCTTCCTTGACCAGCAAATCGCCGGCAAGCTGCTCGGTAACGAACTGGTCGTACGGCTTGTCCTGATTGAAACACTGCACCACCCAATCGCGGTAGCGCCACGCGTTGCCGTGCGCCACATTCTCATCCAGGCCGTTCGAGTCGGCGTAGCGTGCAACGTCTAGCCAGTGGCGACCCCAGCGCTCGCCGTAGGCCGGCGAAGCCAGTAGGCGCTCGATGACCTTCTTCCAGGCGTCCGGGGAGCGGTCGGCCAGGAACGCCTCCATCTCTTCCGGCGTCGGGGGGAGGCCGGTCAGATCGAACGTGGCGCGCCGGAGCAGCGTGCGGCGATCGGCGGGAGGCGCCGGGTGCAGACCCTTCTTCTCCAGGCCAGCGAGGATGAACGCGTCGATGGGCGACTTCACCCAGGCGCGATCCTTCACCACCGGTAGTGCGGGTCGCCGCACCGGGTGGAATGACCAGTGGTTGGCGCTGCGTCGCTCGCTCACCACGCCCTCATGGGCGGGTGCCGAAGCGGCATTGGGCCAGGGCGCACCCTGGGATACCCACCGCGCCAGGTCCGCCTGCTGGCGATCCGGCAGCTTACCGCCTGGAGGCATCTTCAACTGCTTGTGCTGGTAGGTGAGCGCTTGCACCAGCAGGCTTTGCTCCGGCTTGCCCGGCAGGAGTGCCGGCCCGGAAGCGCCACCCTTCAGCAGCGCAGCGAGGGAATCGACGCGGAGGCCGCCGGACTGCCGCTCGGCACCGTGGCAGGTCTGGCAGCGCGTAGCGAGAACCGGCCGTACGCTGGTCTCGAAGAAGCGCGCGTCTTCCGGAGATGGCGCCTTCTTTGCCGCAGCGGGCAGAAGCGGTTTGCCGGCGCCCGCGGCGAGGCCGGCGGTACCGGCAAGCAAAAGGATACCTGAAACGGTACCGGAGACGGTAAAGGAAAAGGGATGCCGCATCCTGTCTCTCGAGCGTTGCATCAGATGATGCGTGGGTCAACCGCTGTGGCGGATACTACCTGAACGAGAGCGGTGGTGCTCCCGAACGTCTCTCGCAGCGGAACCGCATCGTCCCTGCACCACTCGCGGTCGGTCGTGTCCTGTTCCTATCCGACACAACCGGCACCGCCAAGTTTCGGGGTTCACCCGGCGGTCTCGCAGTTGCGCCCACGCGCGGCGCGTCCCACCGCGGGTTTACGAGCTTCCTATATCTGGAGACGGGTGGGAAATGAAAGCCGCGACCGAATGCGCGTGGGTGCGGTAGCTGCGCGTGGATTACCTTCGCGCGGCCGGCTGCACGACAGAGCCTCTTCATAGCGAGCGGTCGCCGGGTGCCCACGGACGGGCGTGTTCGGGTTATCGGCGCCGCGAGCCTCCCCGCGCCCTGGTGGTGTGTTCCAGAAGTTCGCAGGGGAGATCGGTGTCTGTCAGCTCCAAAACCCGGCTACGACCTGCTAAAACGACTGCCCAGGCGTCGCATGGGTCGGCATCGCCAAAGGTCATGACCTGGTTAGCCGCAGTATTGCGAATTTAGAAAAGCGCTGAGCGGCTCCGTCGGTCGATTCACCGCGCTACCGCCCACCAATCAGCCAATTCTCGTACCGATCCCAGGAGGCCGGCGGCGGCTTCCGGACCCTCAGCCAGGCGCAGCGCCTCGGCGGGACGGCATAGGAGTACGGCGGAGATCTCCTCTTCCGGAAAGGTGAGCCGCGCCAGACCCGCGGGTGTGAGCACCGCGCCGAAGAGTTGCCGTACTTCCTGATCGTACCACGGTCGGGGCCCCTCCTCGCACTCCCCGTAGTAGGCGGCGGGTGATCCTATCCGGGCCAGTCCTGGCGTTTGGAGGAGTTGGGAATGCTCGGATTCGGGGAGTCCCATCTCCTCTTCCAACTCCCGTGCTGCAGCTACCTGGTAGGTGACCGGGGTGAGTGGCGCCTCCGCCGGGAGCGAGACGTGTCCGGTAACCGCCAGGTCCCACGCGTTCGGAAACTGCGCCTTGTGCGGCGAGCGACGCTGTAATACCACGAACCCGGATGGTGTAAGCAGGCCCACGTGCGCGGTGCAGTGCGGCATCCCCGTGAGATGCGCCAGCCAGCGCGGCGCGAAGACGCCGGTGGGATCGCCTTCCAGGCTGCATAGGGCGAGCCATTCGTCATCGCCCGGCTTCGCGGCCCAGGACCAGGCGCGGGTAAGCTGGTCCACTCTTACCTGATCCGGGGGAGCGGTCCGGTGGCGGTCCCGGAGCGTACGGAGTTGGGGGAGGAAGTCTTGAAATGGGGTCGGCATGGTTTCATTATTCTTCTGCCTGCAGCTTGTTTGCCGGATGATCCGCATCGGAATAATCGCCGGGCAGCGCGGGAAGGCGAAACCCCCGGGATACGGGGTGTGACCAATTAAGCCTGACCCAAGGAGACCCCTACGTGCGAACCCGCCTGCTGGCCGCTCCCCTGTTCCTGCTCTTATTCGTGCTGCTACTGCTCGTCCCTGCGGCATTGCCGGCCGCGGACCTCTCCGGCCCGCGCAACTTGCTGCTGAACCCGGAGCTGGGGTTCCACTCGTTCGCCAACTCTCGCAGCGCGACAGCGGCTTCGTACCGCTCCGGCTCGGTGGCGTGTTGGAACGAGGATACGTACGGCGAGGCCGAAGCGTACCGCGGACCGCGCGTGCCCGGATTTCGAACGCGCATTCCCGTAGATGGAGCGGTGGTCATTCACCCCGGCAAGCGGTTTTACCAGTTCTCACTCCTCTCCGAGATGGGTTTGGACCACGGCGACCGGGTGAGCCTGTCGGTGTTCGGACACCAGAAGGAGCCGGATAGCCTGGAAACCGCCATCCACCTGATGCGGCTGGACAGCGCCACCGGCGATTGGAGCCCAGCCGACTATGGGCAATCGGACAAGCGCCGATTTCCGCGCCACTCTCGAGGGGAACTGGTGCGCGGTCCGAGCTACACCGCGCGCTCGGGTGCGGCGCCCGATTTCGAGACGAAGATCGAGAACGCCGAGGTGGTGGGTGCATTCACGGAAGATGCGGACCATTCGACCGACCAGCCGAACACGATCGGCATTCAGGTGGAGTTCGTCAACCGTTCGGCGAGCGCCGACGTCTGGATCTACTCGCCCTGCTTGAGCCGCTCCGCGGTGGCGCTCAACCAGCTCCCCCCCGCGCGGTCGCTGCCCAACTACTACCGGGGTATACCGCGCACGATGCAAAAGCTCTGGCGGGGCGAGCCGCTGCACATGATCGTAATGGGATCCAGCATCGACCGCGGCAGCGCCAACCCACCGCAGTACCTGTACGACGAGGACCCAAAGTCGCCTACCTACAAACAACCGCTCACCGGCACCGACTTCGAAGGGAAACGGGTCGGCCATCCGGAGTGGGACGATTACATCGCCTGGTGGCAGCACTACTTCATGTACGGCGGCCGGCTCCGGCGAGCGTTGATGGAGAAGTTCGACTATCCCATCGACCGCCTGCTGCTGAACACGATGGCATGCGACGGCTCCTCGATCAGCGAGTCACACTCTGCGCTGGCGGAGTATGCGTCGCTGTCACAGCCGCCGAACCCGGGCGGCAATGGACACCGAGCCGGCAAAAGCTGGAAGGAGCTGTACCCGGCGCTGTTTGCCCGCCCCGAGGGGCCGCGGCCGGACCTGGTGATCTTCGGCAGCGGCGCGAATGAAAAGGTGGACGGCGCCGACGAGATCGCGCTCTTCGAGGGAGCCATCCGCTGGTACCAACGCCATTATCCGGATACGGAGATGATCTTCTGCATGTGGCAGAACCGGGAGGGCTACACCCCCAATACCGGCCACCTGGCGGAGTTGGCGCTTCGCTACCAAATTCCGGTGATCGACCTGGGTCGCACGCTCAACCTCACCACCCGCTACTGCAACAGCTACGCGCTGGTGCCGAAGGACGGGCATCCCCAGGCGGCGGGACATTACCTCTGGGCGAAGCAGTTGGAGCGCGCGTTCGACGCGGCCGATCCGGTGGAAGCGGGAGTCGCGCAGCTCCAACTCCCGGAGCGAGTGAGCCCTTACACGGTGAACTGGGAGGGGGAGATGCGCACCTACGCCGCCGGCGACCCTCGCCTGCATGGCGGGAACGCGTTGATCTTGGACGATGGCGCTGTGAACCTCTGGGCGAGCACGAAGGACCCGCAGGTGACCGTCCGCGTAGATGGCAAGCCGGCTACTTCGGGCCGCTTCTCCTCGATGACGCGGCGCGACAACCGGAACTCCACGTTCTCCACCGGTCGATTGTCGTTGGGAGACCGGCACGTAGTGGAGGTATCGGGGACCGAAGCGCGACTGGTAGCGGTGGATGCCAAGAGCGCGGTGAGCCGCCGCTGGGTGGGAGTGGAGCGCTCCGCCTGGCAGCGCGGCGCACAGAAGCCGGCGCCCTTTGCGTCACGCTGGGGCGCGCCGTACGGCGGCAACCAGCTTGTGATCCCTGCCGGCGGCTCGGCGGAGATCGACCTGGCGGGCACCGACTTCTCCATCGCCTTCGCAGCTCTGGCGGACGGGGGTACGTTGAAGCTGGACGTGGACGGGCAGGAGGCGCTCTCATTCCCGACCAACACGCCGTTCGTCCTCGCGGATGGTTCCCGCGAGTTCATGGAAGACCGCCGCGGCGTGCGCGGCCTCAGCTACGGCATGCACGCCCTGCGCGTGCGTGCGGTGGATGGCCCCGTTGGGTTGCTGGGCGTTTTCAGCTACGACACCCGCCCGAACCGCACCCACGAGCGCGTTGAGCGGGGAAGCGCGGAGCCGGGCGAGGAAGTGGTCTTCACCGCGCCGTTCCGCGCCCGCCCAATCGTGGTCTGCACCGGCGGGCTGCGCGTCTTATCTACCGATAGCCATCCGGACCGCATCCGCTTCAGCGGCTCCACATCCGGCAGCTACGAGATCGTGGGGGAATAGATCGGATGTCACAACCGCATTCCATCCGGATCGTGCTCGGCTCCGGGTCGAGCTATCGGCAGCAGCTCCTGCGCGAGATGGGTTATGAGTTCGAGGTCGTCAACCCGCGGATTGACGAGAAGTCGATCCGCCTCGATGAACCGGCGGAGCTCGCGCTGGCACTGGCCCACGCAAAGGCCGATGCCGTGATCGCTGAACTCGAAAGCCCCGCACTCGTTATCACCGCCGATCAGGTGGTTGCACACGACGGGCAGATCCGGGAAAAACCCGGATCGGTTGATGAAGCGCGCCAGTTCATGCGCACCGCTGGCGAAAGCGCGTCTGAAACGGTGAGTGCCATCGTGGTGACGGACTCAGTCACGGGTCGTCGCGTAGCCGGCATCGACGTGGTGCGGATCTACCTGCGCCCGCTGCCGGACGAGATCATCGAAGACCGCATCGCAGACGGAGAGATCTTCTACTGTGCCGGAGCGCTCCGGATTGAGGACCCCGTTATCGAACCCTACATCGAGTGCATTGACGGCGATCTGGACAGCGTGATGGGGCTACCCAAATTGCTGACCGCACGGCTGATTGCTGAATTACTCGCGG
>Ga0255338_1004425_pt1 | contig 14568 bp, 14 predicted proteins | sample MeOH1_35cm_T4_19_FD_203715 | JGI IMG/M metagenome (GOLD analysis project Ga0255338, IMG submission 203715) | Sandy soil microbial communities from University of British Columbia, Vancouver, Canada - MeOH1_35cm_T4_195 | ecosystem: Engineered > Artificial ecosystem > Sand microcosm > Unclassified ...
GGCGAAGGTCTCGGTGTAGCTCAGGGTGCCGAGGTTGGCCACGATCAGGCCGATGCCCAGGATGAAGCCGAAGTCGCCGACGCGGTTGACCAGGAAGGCCTTGAGGTTGGCGAAGATCGCGGTCGGCTTGGTGTACCAGAAGCCGATCAGCAGGTAGGAGACCAGGCCCACCGCCTCCCAGCCGAAGAACAGCTGCAGGAAGTTGTTGCTCATGACCAGCATGAGCATCGAGAACGTGAACAGCGAGATGTAGCCGAAGAAGCGGTTGTAGCCGGCGTCGTCTTCCATGTAGCCGATGGTGTAGATGTGCACCATCAGCGACACGAAGGTCACCACGCACATCATCATCGCGGTGAGGCCGTCGACCAGGAAGCCGACTTCCATCTTCAGCCCGCCCACCACCATCCACTCGTAGATGGTCTGGTTGAAGCGCGCGCCGTCCACCGCCACGCTCTTGAGCGTCAGCGCGGAGAGCACGAAGGCGATGAACACGCCCAGGATGGTGATCGTGTGCGACGCGCGGCGGCCGATCAGGTTGCCGCCCAGCGTGGTGCCGAAGATGCCGGCAGCGACCGCGCCGACCAGGGGCGCGAGCGGGACGGCGAGCAGGGTCGCAGCGTTGAGGGTAGTACTCATCGTTTCTTTCCTATGCCGGGCCGGGGCCGGCCGACACGGTTCAGCCTTTCAGCGCGTTCAGTTCTTCGACGTTCAGGTTCGACTTGTTCCGGAACAGCAGCACCAGGATGGCCAGGCCGATCGCCGACTCGGCGGCCGCCACCGTCAGGATGAAGAACACGAACACCTGCCCGTGCATGTCGCCCAGGTAGTGCGAGAACGCCACGAAGTTCATGTTGACGGCCAGCAGCATCAGCTCGATGGCCATCAGCAGCACGATCAGGTTGCGGCGGTTCAGGAAGATGCCGACCACCGACAGCGCAAACAGGATCGCGCCCAGCGTCAGGTAGTGGCCGAGGGTAATGGTCATGCCTTGCTCCCTTCGGGCGCGGCTTCGGGTTGCGCCGGGCGCGCCGGCGGCAGCTTGACGATCTGCAGGCGGTCGCTGGCCTTCACGCGCACGGCCAGCGCCGGGTCGATCGCCTTGGTGTCCTTGCGGTGGCGCAGGGTCAGCGCGATGGCGGTGATGATGGCCACCAGCAGCAGCACGGCCGCCACCTCCAGCGGGAACAGGTACTCGGTGTACAGCAGGCGCCCCAGCTCCTTGGTGTTGGAGAACTGCACGCCGGCCTGCGCCGCCGCAGCGGCGCCCGGCAGGGCGCGCGGCTCCTCGGTGGGACGGAAGCCGCCCATCAGCACGGCGGCCATCTCCAGCGCGATCAGCGCGCCGATGGTGGCCGCGAGCGGAAAGTGCTTCCAGAAGCCGGAGCGCAGCTCGTCGACGTTCACGTCCAGCATCATCACGACGAAGAGGAACAGCACCATCACCGCGCCGACGTACACCAGCACGAGCGCGATGGCGAGGAACTCCGCCCGCAGCAGCAGCCACACGCCGGAGGCCTGGGAGAAGGTGAGCACCAGGAACAGCGCCGCGTACACGGGGCTGCGCGCGGTGATGACCCGGAAGGCCGCGAATAGCATCACGACCGAGAAGAGATAGAACAGACCGGTGCGGACGTCCATGATTGTTCGAGTCCTTGCGTCCTAGCGGTACTTGGCGTCGGCCGCCTTGTTGGCCGCGATCTCGGCCTCGTAGCGGTCGCCCACGGCCAGCAGCATGTCCTTGGTGAAGTACAGGTCGCCGCGCTTTTCGCCGTGGTATTCGAGAATGTGCGTCTCGACGATCGAGTCCACCGGGCAGCTCTCCTCGCAGAAGCCGCAGAAGATGCACTTGGTCAGGTCGATGTCGTAGCGCGTCGTGCGGCGGGTGCCGTCGGCGCGCTGGTCGCTCTCGATGGTGATCGCCATCGCGGGGCAGACCGCCTCGCACAGCTTGCAGGCGATGCAGCGTTCCTCGCCGTTGTCGTAGCGGCGCAGCGCGTGCAGGCCGCGAAAGCGCGGGCTGAGCGGCGTCTTCTCCTCGGGGAACTGGATGGTGATCTTGCGGGCGAAGAAGTACCTGCCCGTCACCTTCAGTCCCTTGAACAGTTCCAGCAGCATGAAGCTGCGCAGGAAGTCGCCCAGGGAGAAGGCGGACTCGCGCGTAGCCAGGGTATCGGATGCAGCGGCCATGGGATTACTTCGCGAAGGCAAACGTGTTGTAGGGGGTCTGCATCCACGCGCCGATCACGATCAGCCAGACCAGCGTGACGGGGATGAAGATCTTCCAGCCCAGGCGCATGATCTGGTCGTAGCGGAAGCGCGGGAAGGTGGCGCGGATCCACAGGAACATCGTGACCATGATGAAGGACTTGATGCCCAGCCAGATCCAGCCCGGGATCCAGTTCAGCAGCGGGGCGTCGATCGGGGGCAGCCAGCCGCCCAGGAACATCACCACCGCCAGCACGGAGACGAGCCACATGTTGGCGTACTCCGCCAGGAAGAACATGGCGAAGGACATGCCCGAGTACTCGATCATGTGGCCGGCCACGATCTCCGATTCGCCTTCCACCACGTCGAACGGGTGGCGGTTGGTTTCGGCCAGGCCCGAGATGAAGTAGACGAAGAAGATCGGCAGCAGCGCGAACCAGTTCCAGGACAGGAAGTTGACGCCGCGGGCGGCGAACCAGCCGTGGTCCTGCTGCAGCACGATGTCCGTCATGTTCAGGCTGCCGGTCACCATCAGCACCACCACGAAGCAGAAGCCCATGGCGATCTCGTAGGAGACCATCTGCGCGGAGGCGCGCAGCGCGCCCAGGAAGGCGTACTTCGAGTTGGAGGCCCAGCCGGCGATGATCACGCCATACACCTCCAGCGAGGTGATGCCCATGAGGAACAGCAGGCCGGCGTTGATGTTGGACACCGCGATCTCGGGGCCGAACGGGATCACCGCCCAGGCCGCCAGCGACGGCATGATGGTCATGATCGGGCCGAGGTAGAACAGGCCCTTGTTGGCCACCGTCGGGAGGATGATCTCCTTGGTCAGCAGCTTGACCGCGTCGGCGATCGGGGTCAGCAGGCCCAGCGGGCCGACCCGGTTGGGGCCCGGGCGGATCTGCGTGAAGCCGATGGCCTTGCGCTCCCACAGCGTCAGGTAGGCCACCGCGCCCATCAGCGGGGCGACCAGCACGATGATCTTGATCAGCGCCCAGACCACCGGCCAGCCGGTGCCCGACCACCAGGGAGCGGCGAGCAGGCCGTTGCCGTAGCCGTAAATCGTGTCGATCATGCGGTCACTCCTTCGCGCCTGGCGGCCTGTGCGTCGGCCGTCAGCTGCAGCGCCGGGGCACGGCGCACGATGGAATCGAGCTGGTAGATGGCGGCGGAAACGGGCTTGGCGTCGGTGTCGCCCAGCCAGGCCGCCTTGGCCGTCCTGTTCGACAGCAGGCTGCCCTGCACGAAGGGCTGGTCCTTGTCGGCCTGCCCGCGCGCTTCGGCCAGCACCTCCTGCGCCGACTCCTGCTCGAAGCCCTGCAGGCCCAGCATGTTGGCCAGCACGCGCAGCACCTTCCAGGCCGGGCGCGCCTCGGCCAGCGGCTTGACCACCGCGTGGAAGTCCTGGACGCGGCCCTCGGCGTTGACGAAGGTGCCGGGCGTCTCGGTCCACGGGGCGATGGGCAGCAGCACGTCGCTGATGTCCAGGTTGGCCTTGAAGGGCGACAGCGTCACGACCATGCTGCCCTGCGCGCCCAGCTTGCCCGCGCCGACGGCGGAGTCGAAGGCCGGTTCGGTGTTCAGCAGGAACAGCGCCTTGCAGCCGCCTTCGAGCATCTGCCTGGCGTTGAGGCCGCCCTCGCCCGGCTGCGCCTTCACCAGCTGCGCGCCGACGGTGTTGGCGGCCTCGGTGAGGTAGCCGACGGTGGCGCCGGTCGCTTCGGCGATCCAGCTGGCCAGCGCGAGCAGCGAGGAAGCGGCCGGATGGTGGGCCGCGGCGTTGCCCAGGAGGATGGCCTTGCGCTCGCCGGACAGCAGCGAGGCGGCGATCGCCTTGGCCGTGTCGGTGGCGTTGCCCTGCAGCGGCGCCTTGCCGCCCTTCTCGTTGCCGATGGCGGTGGCGATGTCGGCCAGCGCCTGCACCCACTGGCCGGCCGGCAGGATCGCCTTGGAAGCGATCGCCATCGCCCAGTCGTTGTCGCGGTCGTGCACCACGGACACCTGGGCGCCGGTGCGGGTGGCGGCGCGCACGCGCAGGGCGAACAGCGGATGGTCCTTGCGCAGGTTGGAGCCGACCACCAGCGCGCGCTGCAGCGTCGACAGCGAGGCGATCGAGGTGCCCAGCCAGCGCACGCCTTCCTGGTTGGCGAATTCGGCGTGGCGCAGGCGGTGGTCCACGTTCTCGCTGCCCAGGGCACGAACGAGCTTCTGGGCCAGGAACAGTTCTTCCACCGTGCTGTGCGGCGACACCAGCGCGCCGACGGCCTTGCCGCCGTGGTCACGCCTGATCTCGCCCACGCCGCGCGCGACGTATTCGAGGGCGGTCTGCCAGTCGACCGTCTTCCACTCGCCGCCATGCTTGACCATCGGCGCGGTCAGGCGCTCGGCGGTGTTGAGCGCTTCGTAGGAGAAGCGGTCGCGGTCGGCCAGCCAGCACTCGTTCACGTCGTCGTTCTCGAACGGCAGCACGCGCATGACCTTGTTGTTCTTCACCTGCACGATCAGGTTGGCGCCGGTGGAGTCGTGGGGGCTCACGCTCCTGCGGCGCGACAGCTCCCAGGGCCGGGCCGAGTAGCGGAACGGCTTGCTGGTGAGCGCGCCGACCGGGCACAGGTCGATCATGTTGCCGGAGACCTCGGAGTCGACCGTGTCGCCCAGCACCGTGGTGATCTCGGCGTGCTCGCCGCGGTTGACCATGCCCAGCTCCATCACGCCGCCGATCTCCTGGCCGAAGCGCACGCAGCGGGTGCAGTGGATGCAGCGGGTCATCTCCTCCATGGAGATCAGCGGACCCACGTCCTTGTGCAGCACGACGCGCTTTTCCTCCTCGTAGCGCGAGCCGCCGAGGCCGTAGCCGACGGAGAGGTCCTGCAGCTGGCATTCGCCGCCCTGGTCGCAGATCGGGCAGTCCAGCGGATGGTTGATCAGCAGGAACTCCATCACCGACTGCTGCGCCTTGATCGCCTTGTCGCTCTTGGTGCGCACGATCATGCCGTTGGTGACGGGCGTGGCGCAGGCCGGCATCGGCTTGGGCGCCTTCTCCACGTCCACCAGGCACATGCGGCAGTTGGCCGCGATGGAGAGCTTCTTGTGGTAGCAGAAGTGCGGGATGTAGGTGCCGGCCTTCTCGGCGGCATGCATCACCATGCTGCCTTCGGCAACCTCCACCTTCTGGCCGTCGAGTTCGATTTCAATCATTTAGCGCTCCGCGCTCGTTTCTCACCCTCTCCCCTTGGGAGAGGGCCGGGGTGAGGGCCTTCTCAATCATGTTCTGCTTTCCCTCAGGCGCGCGCCCCGGCGGGGACGGGGTCCCGCGGCTGGTCATGCACGGGCACGTCGCTGCGCGCGATCTTCGCCTCGAACTCGTGGCGGAAGTGCTTGATCATGGCCCGCACCGGCATCGCGGCGGCGTCGCCCAGCGCGCAGATGGTGCGGCCCTGGATGTTGTCGGCCACCGAGTTGAGCAGGTCCAGGTCGCTGGGCTTGCCGTGGCCGTTCTGGATGCGGTCGATCACGCGCCACATCCAGCCCGTGCCTTCGCGGCAGGGCGTGCACTGGCCGCAGGACTCGTGCATGTAGAAGTAGGACAGGCGCAGCAGGCTTTCCACCATGTCACGCGTCTCGTCCATCACGATCACGGCGCCCGAGCCGAGCATCGAGCCGGCCTTGGCGATCGAGTCGTAGTCCAGCGTGCACTGCATCATGATGTCGGCCGGCAGCACCGGGGCGGACGAGCCGCCCGGGATCACCGCCTTGAGCTTGCGCCCGCCCTTGACGCCGCCGCACAGCTCCAGCAGCTTCGCGAACGGCGTGCCCATCGGCACTTCGTAGTTGCCGGGGAGTTCGACGTCGCCGGAGACCGAGAAGATCTTGGTGCCGCCGTTGTTCGGCTTGCCGATCTCCAGGTAGGCCTGGCCGCCGTTGCGGATGATCCAGGGCACGGCGCCGAAGGTCTCGGTGTTGTTGATCGTGGTGGGCTTGCCGTACAGGCCGAAGCTGGCGGGGAACGGCGGCTTGAAGCGCGGCTGGCCCTTCTTGCCCTCGATCGATTCGAGCAGCGCCGTCTCCTCGCCGCAGATGTAGGCGCCGAAGCCGTGGTGCGAGTGCAGCTGGAAGTTGAACTGCGAACCCAGGATGCGGTTGCCCAGGTAGCCGGCGGCGCGGGCCTCCTCGAGCGCTTCCTCGAAGCGCTCGTGGACCTGCATGATCTCGCCGTGGATGTAGTTGTAGCCCACCGAGGCGCCGATCGCGTAGCCCGCGATGATCATCCCCTCGATGACGATGTGCGGGTTGTACATGAGGATGTCGCGGTCCTTGCAGGTCCCGGGCTCACCCTCGTCGGAGTTGCACACGATGTACTTCTGGCCCGGGAACTGGCGGGGCATGAAGCTCCACTTCAGGCCCGTGGGGAAGCCGGCGCCGCCGCGGCCGCGCAGCGCGCTTTCCTTGACGGTGGCGATCACCTGCTCGGGCGTGATGCCTTCCTGGATGATCTTGCGCAGCGCCGCATAGCCTTCGCGCGCCTCGTAGTCCTTCAGGCGCCAGTTGGTGCCGTTCAGGTCCTTGTAGATCTGCGGCTCGAGGTGGCGGTCGTGGAAACAGGTCTGCACACCCGTCGCCATGAACTGCGAGAGCACTTGCTGCGCGAGCATCATGAGGCCTCCGTGCGACGCACTGCGGCGTGACCGCCTTCGGGCGGCCGTGCGGCGGTCGCGCCCCCCTCGGCCTTGCGCAGGCCGTCGACCAGCTGGTCCAGCTTGTCGGCGGACATGAAGCTGCACATCGTGCGGTCGTTCACCAGCATCACCGGCGAGTCGGCGCAGGCGCCCAGGCACTCGCACTGCTGCAGCGTGAACAGGCCGTCGGGCGTGGTCTCGCCCATCTCGATGCCCAGGCGCTGCTCCAGGTGCTGCAGGGCCTTGAGGCCGTCGCGCAGCTGGCAAGGCAGGTTGGTGCAGACGTTCAGCTTGTACTTGCCCACCTTGTGCTGGTTGTACATGTTGTAGAACGTCGTGACCTCGTGCACCGCGATCGGCGGCATGCCGAGGTAGTCGGCGATGTCGTTCTCGGCTTCCTGGCTGACGAAGCCCTGCTCCTGCTGCACGATGGCGAGGCACGCCATCACGGCCGACTGCTTCTGCTCCGGCGGGTACTTGGCGACTTCGCGGGCGAAGCGGGCCTTGGTGGTGTCGCTAATCATCGATCGATATCTCCGAACACGATGTCCATCGTGCCGATGATCGCCACGGCGTCGGCGATCATGTGGCCCTTGCCCATCTCGTCGAGGGCGGCCAGGTGGGCGAAGCCCGGCGGGCGCAGCTTCAGGCGGTAAGGCTTGTTGGCGCCGTCGCTGACGATGTAGACGCCGAACTCGCCCTTGGGGTGTTCCACTGCGGCATACGCTTCGCCTTCCGGCACCTTGAAGCCTTCGGAGAACAGCTTGAAGTGGTGGATCAGCTCCTCCATGTTGGCCTTCATGGATTCGCGGTCCGGCGGCGCCACCTTGTGGTTGTCCGTGATGACCGGGCCCGGGTTGGCCTTGAGCCACTGCACGCACTGGGCGATGATCTTGTTGGCCTCGCGCAGCTCCTGCACGCGCACGAGGTAGCGGTCGTAGCAGTCGCCGGTCTTGCCGACCGGGATGTCGAAGTCCATCCGGTCGTACACCTCGTAGGGCTGCGACTTGCGCAGGTCCCAGGCGATGCCCGAGCCGCGCAGCATGGGGCCGGCGAAGCCGAGGTTGAGCGCGCGCTCGGGCGTGACGACGCCGATGCCCACCGTGCGCTGCTTCCAGATGCGGTTGTCCGTCAGCAGCGTCTCGTACTCGTCGACGTAGGCCGGGAAGCGCTTGGTGAAGTCCTCGACGAAGTCCAGCAGCGTGCCGCTGCGGCCTTCGTTCAGGCGGTCGACCTCGCGCTGGTTGCGGACCTTGCTCGCCTTGTACTGCGGCATCGAATCCGGCAGGTCGCGGTAGACGCCGCCCGGGCGGAAGTAGGCCGCGTGCATGCGCGCGCCCGACACCGCCTCGTACATGTCGAACAGGTCTTCCCGCTCGCGGAAGCAGTAGATCAGGATGTTCATCGCGCCGCAGTCGAGGCCGTGCGCGCCGAGCCACAGCAGGTGGTTCAGCAGGCGCGTGATCTCGGAGAACATGACGCGGATGTACTGGGCGCGGATCGGCACCTGCAGGCCGAGCAGCTTCTCGACGGCCAGGCAGTACGCGTGCTCGTTGCACATCATCGACATGTAGTCGAGACGGTCCATGTACGGCAGCGACTGGATGTAGGTCTTGGTCTCGGCCAGCTTCTCGGTGGCGCGGTGCAGCAGGCCGATGTGCGGGTCGGCGCGCTGGATCACTTCGCCGTCCAGTTCCAGCACCAGGCGCAGCACGCCGTGCGCGGCCGGGTGCTGCGGACCGAAGTTCAGGGTGTAGTTCTTGATTTCAGCCATGTCAGAAACCCAAACTTCCGGACGCAGAGGACGCGAAAGATACGCAGAGGACGCAAAAAAGACCTTTCAAGGATTTTCCTTTTGCGTCCTCTGCGTACCCTTTGCGTTCTCTGCGTCCTGCCTTGGTATTCATCACTGCAGCCCCCCGTACTTCTCTTCGCGGATGATGCGCGGCGTGATCTCGCGCGGCTCGATCGTCACCGGCTGGTAGATCACGCGCTTCTTCTCGGGGTCGTAGCGCATCTCGACGTGGCCGGAGACCGGGAAGTCCTTGCGGAACGGGTGGCCGATGAAGCCGTAGTCGGTGAGGATGCGGCGCAGGTCGGCGTGGCCCTCGAACACGATGCCGTACAGGTCGAAGGCCTCGCGCTCGAACCAGTTGGCCGAAGTCCACAGGTCCGTCACCGAGGCCACCACGGGCAGGTCGTCGTCGGGGCAGAACACGCGCAGGCGCATGCGCTGGTTCAGGCTCACGGACAGCAGGTGCGAGGTGGCGGCGAAGCGCGCGCCCTCCCAGCTGCCCATGCCGTATTCCGAGTAGTCGACGCCGCACAGGTCGAGCAGCTGCTCGAACTTGCAGCCGGGCGCGTCGCGCAGCGTGCGCGCGGCCTCGTGGTAGTCCTTGGCGGCGACGACGGCGGTGACTTCACCGAACTTGAGCGTGACGCTCTTGGCCTTCTCGCCCAGGGCGGCGGCGACGGCGTCGCGCACCGCTTCGGGCGTGGGGCACACGGGGGCCGGAATCATGTGCTGGTCTTCCTTCAGGCGCGGGCGATGGTCTGCGTGCGGCGGATCTTCTGCTGCAGCTGGATGATTCCGTACAGCAGGGCTTCGGCCGTGGGCGGGCAGCCGGGCACGTACACGTCCACCGGCACGATGCGGTCGCAGCCGCGCACCACCGAATAGCTGTAGTGGTAGTAGCCGCCGCCGTTGGCGCAGGTGCCCATGGAGATCACCCAGCGCGGCTCGGCCATCTGGTCGTACACCTTGCGCAGCGCCGGCGCCATCTTGTTGCACAGCGTGCCGGCCACGATCATCAGGTCGGACTGGCGCGGGCTGGGACGGAACAGCATGCCGAAGCGGTCGATGTCGTAGCGCGCGGCGCCCGCGTGCATCATCTCCACCGCGCAGCAGGCGAGGCCGAAGGTCATGGGCCACAGCGAGCCGGTCTTGGCCCAATTGATGACTGTGTCCACGGTCGTGGTCACGACACCTTTTTCAAGAATGCCCTGGTTTGCCATAAAACTCTCTCGGAAGGATGGAAGCGGGGAGGCGATGCGGCCGGGTCATTCCCAGTCGAGCGCACCCTTCTTCCATTCGTAGACGAAGCCGACCACGAGGATGGCCAGGAAGATCATCATGGCCCAGAAGCCGACGGGGCCGATCTCGCGCAGCGCGACCGCCCAGGGGAAGAGGAAGGCGATCTCGAGGTCGAACAGGATGAACAGGATCGCGACGAGGTAGTAGCGCACGTCGAACTTCATGCGCGCGTCCTCGAAGGCCTCGAAGCCGCACTCGTAAGGGGAGTTCTTCGCGGCATCGGGCCGCTGCACCCCCATGCCCTTGGCGAACAGCCAGCCCATGGCCTGGGGGGCGACGCCGACGCCTATGCCGACAAGGATGAACAGGAGGACAGGGAGGTACTGGTCGAGGTTCATCTCGGGCAAGGTCCGCGCTTTTTGCACCACCGGGTGCATGCCCGGCGGGCTGTCTTGTTGGTGCCGTCGGCGAGACTCGAACTCGCACAGCTTTCGCCACTACCCCCTCAAGATAGCGTGTCTACCAATTCCACCACGACGGCTGAAACTACGTGCCCGGCAGGCTCACGAGGAGTGCGCCTATTTACGGGCGCTCGCCTATCCGGACAACCACTGAGTGTACTCTCATTCGCAGTCGCCACTGCCGGGCGGAAACGACAGTGGCGCTTGCTTGACCTAGATCACTTGGTGGGAATCTGCGCTGCGCCGGACGCCGGCGCGACCGGCGCCGTGGTAGCCGGAGTCGTCGCGGGACCTTGCTGCGCGGGCACCGGCGTGCCACCGGAAGGGATCTGGTTGGCCGGGTTCGGCCCGGTCGCGGAGGCGGCGGGGGCCGCGGGCGCTGCACGCTCCAGGACACTGCCCGTGCCCACCGGCTTGACGCTGTGGCTGAAGTAGGCGAGCACCAGCGTGGAGGCGAAGAATACCGCGGCCAGGACGGCCGTGCTGCGCGAAAGGAAGTTCGCGCTGCCCGTGGCGCCGAAGAGACTGCCCGAGGCGCCGCTGCCGAAGGCCGCGCCCATGTCCGCGCCCTTGCCGTGCTGCAGCAGGATGAGGCCGATCATGCCGAGGGCCGTCAGCATCTGCAGCGCCAGCACGATGGTCAACAAGACGTTCATTCCAAATACTCCGTTGTTGTGGTCACGCGGCGCGCGCTCAGGCGCTGGCCGCGGCGATGATCTGAAGGAAATCGGGGGCCTTCAGCGAGGCGCCGCCGATCAGGCCGCCGTCGATGTCCGGCTGCGCCAGCAGGCTCGCCGCATTGGCCGCGTTCATGCTGCCGCCGTACAGGAGGTGCACCCGCTCGGCCTGGGCCGTGGCGGCGGCGAGTTGCGTGCGCAGCAGCGCATGCACCTGCTGCGCCTGTTCGGGCGTCGCGGTCTTGCCGGTGCCGATGGCCCAGACGGGCTCGTAGGCGACGACGACCTCGCTGATGCAGTGGCCGTTGACGTGAATCACGGCGGCCATCTGGCGCTTGACGACTTCCTCGGTCCGGCCGGCCTCGCGCTCGGCGAGCGTCTCGCCGACGCACACGATGGGCGTGATGCCGTGGGCGAGCGCCGTCTTCGCCTTCTCCGCCACCAGCGCATCGGTCTCGCCGTGGTACTGGCGCCGCTCCGAGTGGCCGACGATGGCGTAGCGCACGCCGAACTCGCGCAGCATGGGCGCGCTCACCTCGCCGGTGTAGGCGCCGCCGGCGTGCTGCGACACGTCCTGCGCGCCCAGCTCCAGCTTCGAGCCGTGGCGCAGCATCTGCACCTGCGCCAGGTACGGCGCCGGCACGCACACGGCCACCTCGCAGGCGGCTTCCTTCATCCCCGCCACGAGCGCGCGCACCAGCGCGTCGTTGGCCTCCAGGTTGCCGTTCATCTTCCAGTTGCCGGCAATCAGCTTCTTCTTCGTCGTCATGTTTCAGCCTCCGCCGAGCCGCCTCAAGGAGGCTGAAGCCCCCTCGGGGGGCAGCGCAGTACACGTAGTGACAAGCGTGGGGGTCGACATTTCTCACCAGGTCAGGACGATCTTGCCCACGTGCTGGTTGGATTCCATCAATGCGTGCGCCTTCGCCGCTTCCGCGGCCGGGAAGGTGCTGTGGATCACGGGCTTGATCTTGCCCGCCTCGATCAGCGGCCAGACGCTCTTCGCGAGCGATTGCGCGATGGCGGCCTTGAAGGCCACCGGGCGCGGGCGCAGCGTGGAGCCCGTGACGGTGATGCGACGGCGCAGCACCAGGCCCGCGTTGAACTCGCTCTTGGTGCCGCCCTGCACCGCGATGATCACGATGCGGCCGTCCTCGTTGACGCACTTGACCTCGCGCTCGACGTAGCTGCCGGCGACCATGTCGAGGATCACGTCCACGCCCTTGCCGTCGGTGAGCTTCTTCGCCTCTTCGGCGAAGTCCTGCGCCTTGTAGTTGATCGCATGGTCGGCGCCGAGGGCCACGCAGGCCTCGCACTTCTCGTCGGAGCCGGCGGTGGCGATCACCTTGCCGGCGCCCATGGCCTTGGCCATCTGGATCGCCGTGACGCCGATGCCGCTGGTGCCGCCCTGCACGAGGAAGGATTCGCCCGGCTGCAGGCGGCCGCGGTCGAACACGTTGCTCCACACCGTGAAGAACGTCTCCGGCAGCGAGGCCGCCTCGATGTCGCTCAGGCCCCTGGGCACCGGCAGGCACTGGCCCACCGGCGCGACGCACAGCTGCGCGTAGCCGCCGCCGGCCACCAAGGCGCAGACGCGGTCGCCGACCTTCAGGCCGGCTTGCTTCATCGCCGGCTCGTCGCCCGAGACGATGGTGCCCGCGACTTCCAGGCCGGGGATGTCCGAAGCGCCCGGCGGCACCGGGTAGTTGCCGGTGCGCTGCAGCACGTCGGGCCGGTTCACGCCGCTGGCGGCGACGCGGATCAGCACTTCACCCGCGCCCGCGACGGGATCGGGGCGCTCGCCGGCGCGCAGGACTTCCGGCGCGCCGTATTGCGTGATCTCGATGGCCTTCATGGCGCGCAGCCCTTACTGCTGGTTGCCGCCTTCGGGCGTGCCGCCGCCGGATTCCTGCTGCGGCTCGGTGCGGGGTTCGCGCGGCTCGCGGGCCTCGCGCGGTTCACGCGACTCGCGGGGTTCACGCGACTCGCGCGGCTCGCGGAACTCGCGCGGCGGACGGTCGCCACGGCCTTCGCCGCGCGGGGGACGGTCGCCGCGGTCGCCGCGGTCGCCGCGCGGGGGACGGTCTTCCATGCCCTCCGGCCGCTCGGCGAGCGCCTTCATGGACAGCTTCACGCGGCCCTTGTCGTCGGTCTCCAGCACCTTCACGCGCACGACCTGGCCCTCGGACAGGTAGTCGCTGACCTTCTCCACGCGCTCGTGGGCGATCTGCGAGATGTGCAGCAGGCCGTCCTTGCCGGGCAGCAGGTTCACCAGCGCGCCGAAGTCCAGCAGCTTGGTGACGGGGCCTTCGTAGACCTTGCCCACTTCCACTTCGGCCGTGATCTGCTCGATGCGCTTCTTCGCCTCTTCGGCCTTGGCGGCGTCGGTGGAGGCGATGGTGATGGTGCCGTCCTCGGCGATGTCGATCTGCGTGCCGGTCTCCTCGGTCAGCGCGCGGATCACCGCGCCGCCCTTGCCGATCACGTCGCGGATCTTCTCCGGGTTGATCTTCATCGTGTACAGGCGCGGCGCCCAGGTCGACACGTCGGACTTGGCCTCGCCCAGCGCATCCTGCATCTTGCCCAGGATGTGCATGCGCGCTTCCTTGGCCTGCGCCAGCGCGACCTGCATGATCTCCTTGGTGATGCCCTGGATCTTGATGTCCATCTGCAGCGCGGTCACGCCGTTGACGGTGCCGGCCACCTTGAAGTCCATGTCGCCCAGGTGGTCCTCGTCGCCGAGGATGTCGGTCAGCACCGCGAAGCGGTTGCCTTCCTTGATCAGGCCCATGGCGATGCCGGCCACGTGCGCCTTCAGCGGCACGCCGGCGTCCATCAGCGACAGGCAGCCGCCGCACACCGAAGCCATCGACGAGGAGCCGTTGGATTCGGTGATCTCGGAGACCACGCGCATCACGTAGGGGAACTCCTCCTTCGAGGGCAGCACCGGGATCAGCGCGCGCTTGGCGAGCCGGCCGTGGCCGATCTCGCGCCGCTTGGTGGAGCCCATGCGGCCCGTTTCGCCGGTGGCGAAGGGAGGCATGTTGTAGTGGAACAGGAAGCGGTCGTGGTATTCGCCGGCGAGCGCGTCGATGCGCTGCGCGTCCTGCTCGGTGCCGAGCGTGGCGACCACCAGCGCCTGCGTCTCGCCGCGCGTGAACAGCGCCGAGCCGTGGGTGCGGGGCAGCACGCCGGTGCGGATCTCGATCGGGCGCACGGTGCGGGTGTCGCGGCCGTCGATGCGCGGCTCGCCGGAGAGGATCTGGCTGCGCACGGTGCGCGCCTCGATCTCGAACAGCAGGTCGTCGACCTTCACGGCGTCGAAGTCGACGCCCTGCTCCGCCAGCGCCTGGTGCACCGAGGCGGTGGCGTCGCGCAGGGCCTGGGTGCGGGCCTGCTTGGAGCGGATCTGGTAGGCGGCGCGGATCCTTTCTTCCGCCACGGCGTCGACGCGGCCGATGAAGGCCTCGTCCTTGGCCGGCGGCTGCCAGTCCCACACCGGCTTGCCGGCTTCG
>Ga0255338_1004426_pt1 | contig 14567 bp, 15 predicted proteins | sample MeOH1_35cm_T4_19_FD_203715 | JGI IMG/M metagenome (GOLD analysis project Ga0255338, IMG submission 203715) | Sandy soil microbial communities from University of British Columbia, Vancouver, Canada - MeOH1_35cm_T4_195 | ecosystem: Engineered > Artificial ecosystem > Sand microcosm > Unclassified ...
TCGGCTTTGATCGCTGTTACAACCCAGCGCCACCCTTTATACCCAGGCACCGAGGCTTCAAAGAGATAACTTGCCATTCGCCCATCGGTGTCAACATCTTCTGAGATGAAATCTCCGACATGTTTTGCTTCAGCAGCGCCTTCAATAAGTGCTGCTCGCGCTAGATCGAGCGCATCAAATGAGCCCGCAGATTTCTTTAACCATGCCATGAGGTAAGGGTAAAGCAGAAAGGACTCCCGAGGTAATCGGGAGTCCTTTCGTAGGCTTTTTGAACGATTTACGCAGTTGGGGAAGTGCTTGGAGTTGGGGAAGTGCTTGGAGATGGGGAAGTGCTTGGAGATGGGGAAGTGCTTGGAGATGGGGAAGTGCTTGGAGATGCTGTTGGGACAGGAAGGTGAAGAGCTGCAATTGCTGCTCGGAATGCCGCATTAGCAGCCTGTAGCGCGGTGTTGAAAACTGTTTGGGCGGTGCTTACTGCAGTTTTGTAGGTTGCAAGTGCACCTGCAGTTGCGGCCTTATAAGCGTCTTCAGCAGTTTTCAATGCCGCTTTATAAGCACTTTTGGCATCCTCTTTAGCTTGATCAGTAGTTGCAGCAGCAAGAGCAGCAGCGTAGGCAGTCTTAGCTGCATCAATTGCGCTCTTCTCTAGTGCAGCCGCTGGTGCAGCAGCACTCTGGAAAGCATCACGTGCTGCCTTGATCGCGTTCTGGAAAGTTGCGACAGCCGCATTTCTCGCGTTCCAATAAGCAGTAAGTGCTGCGGTGATAGCTGGATCGGTCTTACCTTTCTTTGTGAACTTCTTAGCCAGGGCGCGCGCTTGTGCTTCCAAACTCTTGCCTTCATTTTCAAACTTCTTACCCTTATTTTCTAAACTTCGATCATTCCACTTTGGTACGGGAGAAATAGAGGGGGATGAAATTTCGCTTTTCTTTCCGCCTTTTCCTTGGTTGCCCTTGCCCTCTGAAGCCATAGCGAGCGGCGATGCTGCGGCAACGATAAGCAATGCAGAACTGGCGGCAACAATTACGTTAAATGTCTTTCTCGAAATCACTTGTTCTCCGATCTTAGGGAAGCGTTCAGTGTAAAGAAGAAAAATAGTTCACAGAACAAAACCTGAGATATTCACACGATTTTCACAAAGTTAACTTCTGATTTAGCCTCTGACATAAGTAGGAATACATACCTCTATAAAAAGAATGCGCCCCGAGAGTTTGACTCCCGAGGCGCATTCTTTAAAGGGTGAAGATATTTAGAAGTCCATATCCCCGCCGCCAGGGCCAGCAGGCATTGCTGACTTCTTCTCTGGCTTATCAGCGATAACAGCTTCTGTTGTGATGAAGAGTGCCGCAATGGATGCCGCATTCTGCAATGCAGAACGAGTCACCTTGGCTGGATCAATGATTCCGGCTTTGATCATGTCGACATACTCACCTGTAGCAGCGTCGAGTCCGAAGCCTGGCTCCAAATGGCGAACCTTCTCGACTACAACTCCGCCTTCAAGTCCTGCATTGATCGCAATCTGCTTGAGAGGTGCCTCGATGGATGCTTCAACAATCTTTGCACCAGTTGCTTCATCGCCGTCGAGCTTCAACTTCGAGAAAGCCACTTTTGCAGCCTGTAGAAGTGCAACCCCGCCACCGGCGACAATGCCTTCTTCAACCGCAGCCTTTGCGTTACGGACTGCATCTTCGATGCGGTGCTTGCGCTCTTTGAGTTCTACCTCAGTAGCAGCGCCGGCCTTGATAACTGCAACCCCGCCGGCCAATTTAGCCAGGCGCTCTTGCAACTTCTCACGGTCATAATCAGAATCGCTCTTCTCGATTTCAGAACGGATCTGTGTAACGCGACCCTTGATTTGATCAGCATCTCCAGCGCCCTCAACAATGGTCGTTTCATCTTTGCTGATGACAACCTTGCGAGCGTGACCTAGAAGCTCGATACCTGCTTGATCCATCTTGAGACCGACCTCTTCGGAAATAACGGTCGCACCCGTAAGAATCGCAATATCTTGCAACATTGCCTTGCGTCGATCGCCGAATCCTGGAGCCTTTACAGCTGCCGAACGGAATGTTCCGCGGATCTTGTTTACCACCAAAGTTGCAAGTGCTTCGCCTTCAATATCTTCAGCGATAATTGCAAGTGGCTTACCTGACTGCATGACCTTCTCAAGAATTGGTAGCAGGTCTTTGATATTGGTGATCTTGGAATTTGCGATCAAGATGTATGCATCTTCAAGAACCGCTTCCATGCGATCGGAATCGGTGACGAAGTATGGAGAAATGTATCCCTTGTCGAACCGCATACCTTCGGTGAGTTCGAGTTCGAGTCCGAAAGTGTTTGACTCTTCAACGGTGATGACACCCTCTTTGCCGACCTTGTCCATCGCTTCAGCGATCATCTCGCCGATCGTGACATCGGCTGCCGAGATAGATGCAGTAGCCGCAATCTGCTCTTTGGTTTCGACGTTCTTTGCCATGGCTACAAGTTCGGCGACAACTGCTTCAACAGCTTTTTCAATTCCGCGCTTCAGCGCCATTGGATTGGAGCCTGCTGCGACGTTACGAAGACCTTCACGGACAAGTGCTTGTGCCAGAACGGTCGCAGTGGTTGTTCCATCTCCTGCTACATCGTCCGTCTTCTTGGCAACTTCCTTAACCAGCTCTGCGCCGATTTTCTCCCATGGATCTTCAAGATCGATTTCTTTTGCAATGGACACGCCATCGTTTGTGATTGTGGGAGCTCCCCACTTCTTCTCCAAAACGACGTTTCGCCCACGAGGTCCGAGGGTTACCTTGACCGCGTCCGCGAGAATGTTCATGCCACGTTCTAGGCCACGACGGGCCTCTTCGTTAAAGGCAATCTGCTTTGCCATAGTTCGTTTCGCTCCTATGTTTTCTATCGTTATTGGGGGGATTTATCACTCACACCCCTAGAGTGCTAACGCTAAATCTAGAGCAGGGCTAGCCGGTGGGCAAATGCAGGCCTCGGGAAATCGGCGTTGGTTGGCTTAACGGGCCGAACGAGCGCTCATCCGCGCCTGGCGGAGTCTGCGTAGGCGCTTGACGAGCATAGGAGAGGCCAGCAGGGCATCTTCCCGATCTACCAAGTCATTAAGGAGTTGGTAGTAACGAGGCCCGCTGAGGTCGAAGAGTTCTTTTATAGCGCTCTCTTTGGCCCCGGCGTAGCGCCACCAACTGCGCTCAAACTCCAAAATTCGCACCTCAAGGTCACTCAGGACAGGGGTTGTAGAAGAAGTGGTGGCTGCGCTCTCGTCCATATGGGCAAGCCTAAAGCAATCCCGTCCGAAATGTGGGGATTTAAGGATTTAGAGGGTCGCCAAGATGAGATCGATATCGCTCACCTTGGTCCAGGGGTTCACGATGGCAAAACGGAGGATCGGCGCGCCGTGATGGGCCGAAGGCGGGATGAACCCGATCTGGTTGGCCAGAAGGTGATCACTCCAGGACTGATAATCAGCACTCCCCCAACCATTGCGGGTGAAAGCAACAACGGAGAGCTCTGGATCTCGCACAAGTTCGAGTCTTGGATGCGAACGGATCTTCTCAGCAGCCGCACGAGCGACTTCCAGCGTCTTCTCAATCGATGCTGCATAGGAATCTGTTCCATGAGCGGCGAGCGAGAACCAGAATGGCAACCCACGAGTGCGGCGAGTCAAGTGGATCGCATAGTCAGAAGGATTCCAAGAATCTTCTTCCTGCAGAGTCTCCAAATAAGAAGCATGCTGCGTATGAACTGCCTTCGCTAATTTTGGATTCCTATATACAAGTGCGCAAGCATCAAAAGGTGCAAAGAGCCATTTGTGCGGGTCGACGATAAATGAATCTGACATTTCAATTCCCGAAAATTTGCCTCGCACACTCGGCGCACACATCGCCGCTAATCCGTAGGCGCCATCTACATGAAACCAAATGTCGCGCTTTTTCGCTGCCGTTCCGACCGTAACTAAATCATCTATCGTGCCTAAATTAGTTGTACCTGCTGTTGCCACCACAGCAAAGACTCGCACCGTCTGCGATGCGTGGTATTTATCAATCTCACGTGCGACATCAACGCCTTGCAATTTCCCATTTACGTCTGGAGCGATGGCAAGTACATCGACATCCATAACCTGCGCCGCAGAAGAAATCGATGAGTGGGCTTCCTGGCTACAAGCGATTGCCCACCGAGTGGTTTCTGGCCAATGTTTTCTTGCCTCTGCTCGCGCGACTACAAGCGCAGAAAGATTGCCCATGGTGCCGCCTTGGACAAATACACCACCTGAGCTCTTAGGCAGTCCTGCTAAATCAGAGAGCCATCGCAGTGCTTGGTTCTCTGCAAAAACAGCACCCGCGCCTTCTTGCCACGATCCCCCGTAAAGCGCGCTCGCACCCACAACAAGGTCGAAAAGGTTTGCGTATTCGCTTGGAGCCGAAGGTATAAATGCCAAGTTGCGAGGATGGTCGGTCGATATACATGCTTTTGCAAGCACGCTCGTAAAAACTTCAAGGGCTTTATGTCCGCCCAAACCCTTCGCCGTAATCGTATTCCCAACCTCGTCAAAGAGCTGTGACTCAGAAATCGGACCGTCTAACGGTGGATCGCTCTTGAGCCGATGAAGGCTGTACGCAAGGATTTCGTCAGCCAGTAATTCAACTTCTTCAGTGAACTCATGCATATAGAGAAGTGTGCCATGCCGTGGAGTCCGTCTAAACTTGTACCAGATCCCACAATGAGCGAGCTTCTTGAGAGGGTGAGTCGTGCGAAAAGGCTATACAAATCTACGAGGTCACCAAATATGGAATGTGGAGTGGTTCAATAACGGAGAGGCGCTCGTTCTGCTTCATGGGGGCTTGAGCGCAACAGAAGACATGGATAAATATCTATTACCCGCCTTTGCTGACACCCATCACGTTTATGCCTATGACCGCACCGCCCACGGTAGAACTGCCGATCGTCCAGGGAGTCTTCACTATGAATTCCAAACGAGTGAGGCGATTGCCTATCTAGAAGATGTAGTGAAAGAGCCTGCTCACCTGGTGGGATGGAGTGATGGCGGAATCATCGCTCTGATGGTGGCAATTAGTCGTCCAGAACTCGTGAAATCAATTGTCGCGATAGGGGCTAATTTTCACTTCGAGCAGAATGGAGAACCAATTGAGGAGTGGGAGATCTCTGAAAAAGACCGGCTAGAGCATGCCGAGCGATCTCCTGACGCGCCAGAATCACTCGACGAGAAAGTGCGTCGCATGAGAGATATCTGGAATAGCGAACCAACGTTAACGGAAAGCGATCTGGCAAAAATTCCCTGTCCGACCCTCATCATGGCAGGTGACGACGAGCGGATGGAGATTGAACATACCGCTTCCATGTACCGGGCAATTCCACAAGGACAGTTAGCGATCATTCCAGGCACTTCACACTTCGTCTTAAAAGAAAAACCCACACTGACGCAAACGGTTATCAGGCAGTTCCTTGATGACCTCACTCCACCGGTGACACGTCAACCTTTCCGAAGGACAAATCCTGAAACTTTTTAGCTGCTGACCGCGCGAATTCTTTCATCGTGCAGTTGCTCAAAAATCGGCGCTGAAATCGGTGCCATTGCGCCAAATTTCCGTTCAAGTATCCAATCTGCAAGTTCTGGGTTTCGCACTAGCGCTGGACCGTGCATGTATGTAGCCACAATTTGCTCTGTCACGAGACCTTCGGAATTGCTTCCCGCGCCATTTCCGATTCCATGTTTCAACCGCCCAAGAGGTTGCAACTCGTCAAGAAAGCGAGTCTGTCCACTGTGATTCTCAAAGCCAGTCAACATCGCCACTGCAATCGTGGGCTCAGAAATAACCTCACCAACCGAGCGTTGGTCTGCTGCGATAGTCTCGACCGCGATCAAACCAAGCCCCGGAATGATCCGTCCCTTCGAGGCTGGAAAGCTCTGCCCCAATATTTGGAAACCAGCACAGACGGCAAAAATATGCCCTCCCCGTTCCAGCGCCTTTTTCATTCCATCTTTTCGCGCCAAGATTTCTATCGCGGCAATTTGGGCGTCGTCCTCGCCTCCGCCGAGAAGATAGAGATCGGCACCTGTTGGCACCTTTCCACCGACGCCAACTGTTAAGACCTCGTGTGCGATATTTCGCTGCTTGAGTCGCCAACTCAGTGTGTCAACGTTGCCACAATCACCGTATGTTCCCAGTAATTCTGGGAGAAGGTGCACGATAGAAATAGACATCAGCGTCTCACCGACTTAGCCAGGCGATGGAAGGCTGTATAGGAAGCAATCAAGTCCGCCTTCTCGTCCCCTATCACTCGTGCAGCTTCCAATTCATCACTGACAACGCGGTGTCGAATTTCATTGACAGTGAGTCGGGCTGATACGTCAAGACGCCGATCGCCCGTGACAAGAACCACCCTGCCTTGGAGTGGCGTGTAATCGACATCCCAGAGCCAAGAGGTGTCCTTGCCGTCCTGGGTATTCGCATTCACTGCCAGAAGAACAGTCTCGGGGCCACTCACCGAACTCGTCTCTAAAGTCTCGCGCCAACTTGCAGGATTCTTGGAAAGTAGAAGTCGAAAGGTCGCGGAGCCAATGTGCAGTTCGCCAAAACGTCCATCGACGCTCGAGACCATTGAAATGGCATGTGCCGCAACAGCTGAAGGAACTCCCATCACTGAAGCGGAGATGATGGCTCGGGCAGCATTGGAAACCGCCGCATTTCCTGGGATGCGACTTACCACTTCGATGCTCTCTCCATGACCACGAAGTATGTCCTTTTTTAAAACCCAATCTGGCGTAGGTTTTTTAAAGCCGCATGTACAAGAATAGGAACTCCCGCCTTCAGTCCACGTCAGAACGTGCCCACACTCCGGACACGTTGATGCATCCATATGCCCGGCTGTTCCAGCACTAAACCAGATAACTCTTGGCCAATCTCGAGCAGCCCAAACAACAAAGGGATCGTCCGCGTCGCCGAGTATCTGACAATTCGATGGTAGAGCAAGAAGGGCTTCCTTCCATTTCTGGGCGACAGAACGGACTTCCGAAAGGCGATCTAGTTGGTCTCTTCCAAGATTGAGAAGGAGAACCAATTCTGGATTTGTCTGCTTGATTGCCCATGGCAGGACCATTTCATCGACCTCAAGTGCTGCCATCGTCGCCTTCATATCTTGACTCAGAGCGGTTGCAACACCGGCAAAGAGATTTGCTCCGGTGAAATTACTAACTGTCCTACTTGTGGTGCTAAGCGCGTTATAAATAAGCGAAGTTGTCGTGGTCTTCCCGTTAGTTCCGGTGATGAGGACAATTTTGCGATTCTTGGAGAGGGTGGCCACAGCCCCGGGCATAAATTTTAAGATTATCCGCCCCGTGACCATGACGCCGCTACCACGCCCGGTCAATCGTGAAAGAGCACCAAAAATACCTGCGAACCAGATGACGGCTTTCAGCTTCATCAGTTCAACAATCCAACGGCTCTAATACTCCAGTACTCACGTCATACATTGCCCCAGCCACCACCACACCCGTTCTCAAAAGTGGGTACGAACGAATGCGAACGAGATCGGTTGCGAGCGCCTTGCGCTGATCTTGCTCGGTTCTGAATTCAAGACTTCGAGTATCGACTCCATACTGTTTCGAAATTGTGGCGTGAATATCCGCTTCTTCACTCTGCGCCATTCGGCAGTCAGTGTGAGGCATAACCAGAATACGATCGACCCCAAGAAGATAAGTCGCAAGAACCAACGTACGCAGTACATCCTCTGTCACACGTGCGCCGGCATTTCGTAAAATCTTGGCATCGCCCGATTGCATCCCGACAACGGCAAGGGGGCTAATGCGCGAATCCATACAGGTCACAATCGCTAAACCCTTAACCGCCGACCCGGTGAGTTGGCTTCCTCTGAAATTCTCGGCAAAGCCCTTATTTGCCCTTAATACATCCTTAAATGCCTCCACTGGGAAAGTGCCTGGCTCCATCATCCTGGAAGTCTACCGAGTCAATAAATTCTCCCGTTCTTTGTAACGTAGGGACCTGTCCAATCGTTCTAAGCACCAGATGTCCCACAAATACAGAACGCCATATACCTAACCACCGCTCAAAAACCCCATTGGAAGGATTGCCATGAAAGCCATCAAGAGGAACCATCTCGTTGCCATCGCAGTGGGGGCTCTTCTCCTCTCTGGTTCCAATCTGGCCCAGGCTGGCGATCATAAGAGAAACTCCCACTTCAAGCATGAGAAAAAGGTAAAGCCGATCAAAATCAAGGGCGGGGTGAGTGTGCTGAGCCTTGATACGAGCACAGTCGTCCCTAAATTCACCTTCGACACTTCGACAGTGGTACCCCACGTTGAAATCAACGAAGACCACATCCCACGGTTTGATACAAGTACGGCGACCTCGCAATGGCCTCCACTCCAATTCCCCCATGGAGTCGGTTCCCACCATGGCGATGAAGGCGATGATGATGGAGACGACGACGGGGACGATGAGGACGACTCGGGAGTCTTCTCTTCCTCGCCTCTGGGCATTCGCGAAGGCTGAAGAGAGTTAATCTTTGAGGCAACACCGCAAAAGGGTTAGGGGCAGATGGAAGAGTCGGAAGAGAAGATCGGAAACCCACACGAGCAGAGTGAAGAGTTCACCGACGCTCCGTCCGATCTGCCCAATTACGACCAACTAGTAGAGGAGGCGGTTCGTGGAAGCGATTCAGCATTCACCCTCCTTTGGCGACATTTCCAGCCGCGAATGGTCCGATACCTCGCCATGTTCACGAATGATCCAGAAGATCTCTCCTCGGAAGTGTGGATCAAAGTCGCCACTTCAATTAAAAGTTTCCATGGCGACTCCAAAGCTTTCAAGGGTTGGATCTACACAATCGCTCGAAACTCCGCCACGGACCTGGCAAGAAAAAAGAAACGGGAAGGGGTCACATCCGAACTCTCTGACGGAGATTGGATGGGCGAAAACTCAACAATGGTCGAGGTCATGGATTTGATTAAGAAATTGCCACAGGAGTACGCGGAAATCATCCTGCTACGCGTGGTCGCGAATCTTGAAGTAAATGATGTAGCTGAGATTGTAGGAAAAACACCTGGAAACGTAAGGGTGCTGACGCACCGCGGACTCAAACAACTCAATGAAATGCTCTCAAGGGGGTGATACACAATGAATGAAGATAAAGATTTCTCGCTGGGAGATAGCGAAGAGTTAATCAACAATCTCAAAACGAATGCTGCACCCGAACTTGAGAAATTGAGAAGCACACTTAATCTGCTCTCGCATGTGCATGATCTCTCGCCTACTTCCAGCCCCCCAGTACTTCCATCGGAGATTGGTCAGCCAGTTCAACTCCTCACTCGCAGGACCTCTCACACAAGACGAAGTGTGATCACTTCAATTCTCTCCATTGGAATACTGGCCTCCGCATCCCTTGCCGCCGCTGCTGTAACTGGAAGAGGACCAGCTCCAATCGTTAACGCGGGTCACCAGAGTGCGAAACTTGTTAAAGCAGTAGCGGGCGCTATCAGTGACGCCGTAACAGGCAGGCACGATGATTCGCCAGCGAAGCCTTCACCCGCAATCAGCAACCCCACGCTTGCCCCAAGTGAAGACGATGAAGGTGATGTTCGATCAGAAGATTCAGAAGACTCGCTGATTGGCCCATCATCACTTCCCACTTCTGGAGGCGATGATGAGGCAACCAAATCAAACTCAGAAGATTCAGATGATGAGGGTATTTCACCTTCACTTACAGCATCTCCTGAACCCAGATCAATAAAACCTTCTGGAATACCGAAACCTACGTCCTCACCAGAAGATGATTCCTCAGATGATGAGGACGAGGCAGATGATGACTAACCCAGAATGGGTTACTTGTTCTTCTCTTTCTTCTCCTGCTTCTTAGCACGCTTTTCTTTGAGAGAGAGTTTTGGTTCCTTCTTCTGGTTTGCGTTGCTCTTCTGTTCCTTATTTGCCATGGTCACTCCATTCTTGGCACTCGACGCCGAATAAATCACTAGGGTGAGTCTAAGGGAAAGGTATGCTCTCAGTCTTGGCCAAGGTGCCAGAAGAAACTAGAGGTCCTGGATGCTGGGGTTTACCGTCACAGTCATTGCGGGACTCGTTGTTGGCACAATCAACGGAATGGCTGGTGGTGCCTCCATCATTTCCTACCCGGTACTACTTGCACTCGGAATCCCTCCAGTTGATGCAGCCATTACAAACGCTCTAGGCGTCTCCAGCGCCAACCTATTTGCCATTCGAGCTGGGCAGCACACAGCAGTAAAACTTATTAAAGATTACAAACGCCTTATCCTCATCTCCGTCATCTGCTCATTGATAGGGGCCACAGCTCTCTTAGCATTTCCTCCCAGAATCTTTGAGCATGTCGTCCCTTTTCTGCTGTTGGCCGCCACACTCACACTGCTCCTGCCAACGAAACCTCGTATCAGCCGACGCAATGAAATCGCCGAAACGCTTGGCATCGCCTCAAGTGGCCTTTACGGCGGGTACTTCGGACCAGGCCAAGGCGTCATGGTAATTACAGCTCTGGCGCGAAACCCCAAAGATCCAGGAACCCTCAACGCGGCAAAAAATATCATCGTCGGAGTCACAAGCATCGCATCAAATATCGTCTACGTATTTAGCGGTCATGTGTACTGGTCGCTTGCCTTTGCCTTGTTCCTTGGTTCGAGCATCGGCGGAACCCTTGGCGGTCGATGGGCAACCAAGATGTCTCCGCTGTTTTACAGAGTGCTTGTCATGAGTGTGGGATTTGGAGCCTCAATCTGGCTCTTCATCAAGTACTTCTTCTAGAGAGCCCCCCGTCAGGATTGAACTGACGACCTTCCGCTTACAAGGCGGATGCTCTACCACTGAGCTAGGGAGGCCTTTCTTACCAGCGCATTATGTCAGCGCGCTTCGGATTGATGAAATTCAGGCTAGTTCAAGACGTTTTAGCCGCGGTTCTGCGTATTTTTCCAGGAAACAGGGATCGAATGTTTTGCCGATCTTCCATCACCAGAGGATTTTCCGCGTAACCGTCGCCACATCCAAGGAAACAGGAATGTCACATACCAACGAAGGTTGGAAACGAGTCTTTCGCGAAGCTCAACTTTTTGGGGTGGTGGCAGAGGTTCGCGCCAATTCAACGAGTAGGGAAGTTCGAGTTTTTCAAGGACCCCTTGCGCCACTCGATCGTGTCCGAGTGGATTGAGGTGAAGGCGATCATCTGCAAGAAAGCGGCGATCGCTCAGGAAATTCTCCTCATTGGCATCCGCAACAATGGCGCCAACTTCGCTGGCCACGGATCGGACATTTTCATTAAATGCCCGAAACCGAGATTCCCAAAGATCAGCAGTTTTCCCCGTCCTGTCAGTCCTTTCCAACACCGTGAAGAGAAGGATCGTTGCCTCGGATTTCGAAATCTCACGGACCGCCTTGGAATATAACGGCAGGACTATCTCTGCCTTGTAATTGGGACGTAGAACATCGTTGGCGCCCGCATGAAATGAGAGGAGGGTTTCGGGCCCCGTCACGTACGGGAGAGCGAGTGGAATTTGATCATCAACAACTTGCCTGAGCAACTTTCCTCGTATTGCCAAATTTAAATAAGTGAATTCAGGGACTTGCTCGGACATGACATCTGCAACTCGATCCGCCCAACCACGATATTGACCGTTCACCACATGATCAGTCATTCCTTCAGTGAAGGAATCTCCGCAGGTGATGAGACGTGAGTATTTCATTGTGTGCGGCGTTGCTCATCCACCCAGAAGAGTGCGATTGATGTCGCAACACTCGCATTGAGTGATTCCGTACTCGTGCTCATCGGGATTGCAACCACTAGATCGCACTTCTCTTTGACGAGTCGAGAAAGACCTTTTCCTTCGCTACCAACGACGATCATGATCGGCTCCTTAGCAAGCTTCATTGTGCTCAAAGAATTTTCAGATTCGCCATCAAGACCGACTACGAAGCATCCAAGTTTCTTGGCAGCGTCGATGGCGCGAGACAAATTTGAAACCTGAGCGATCTGCATTCGCGCAGCAGCACCGGCTGAGCTCTTCCACGCCGATGCGGTCATTGCGGCAGCACGCCGTTCGGTCATTACAACGCCGTCCGCACCAAATGCGGCGGCACTTCTCACAATGGCTCCAAGATTTCGAGGATCGGTCACGCCGTCTAATGCAACGATCAACATTGGACTCTTTGCTCGAACCGCTATCTCCTCAAAACTTGAGTATTGATACGGCTTGATTGCAAGCAACACTCCTTGGCTACTTCCCGATAGGCCCTCAACTTCCGCACGGTGCACTTCCCTAATCGGCAGATGCATTGCCATGGCCAATTTCAACGACTCAGTAATGCGGTCATCAACGTCAATACTTCTTGCGATGATCAATTCAATGGCCGGGACCCCTGCCCTAAGTGCTTCGACTACTGCATTACGGCCTGCAACTAACTCGCCGCCGCCCTTGGGACGCTCGCTCTTCTGGCGAGGAGCACGGGGGCGGGTCTCCTTGGCACCAGTCGCCTTTTTCCGCTTGGCAGCAGCGTGATACGGACGATCCTCAGCCTTGGGGGTCGGTCCTTTACCAGCCAGACGGCGCTTGTTCTTCCCACCCGTGCCAGTTGTTGCACCCTTTTTGGATGTACGTACCGCGCCGCGGCGTTCTGAATTACCGGCCATTTTTTACCGCTCTTCCTTAGTTTTCATCGACCAACGTGGTCCTTGCGGCGTATCTTCAACAATGACGCCTAGTTCGCCTAGTTCGTCGCGTATCTGGTCAGATGCAGCAAAATCTTTTCGCTCGCGCGCGGCAAGACGTTGTGCGAGCGCAAGTTCAATTGTGCCAGACAGCGCCCTCTCAAGATCAGCCCCGTCACTTGCTGAAAATACCAGGTCATAGGGATCGCATCCGAGAATATCCAGGGCACCACGAATCTCTGACGCCTTTAATTCCACAATCTTCTGATCGCCAGCAGTGATGGCGATATTTCCTACCCGAAGTGCTTCCGCAATATGAGCGAGTCCTTGAGGGACGGCTAAATCGTCATTCATGGCATCAATAAATTCCTGCGAAAGAATTGGCGCAGGAACTTTCCCCAAAGTCGCGGATGCACGATTAAGAAAACTTTCAATGCGGCGGAATGCGGTGGCAGACTCTTCAAGCGACTCGGGTGAATATTCAAGTATCGATCGGTAATGGGCGCTACTGAGATACCAACGCAATTCAATTCGTCGCACGTGTTGGAGAACTGCCTTAACCTGCATCGAATTGCCGAGAGACTTGCTCATCTTCTCACCCGACGCAGTCACGAGTGCATTGTGCATCCATACGGTTGCGAATGCCCATCCCGCGGCTTGTGATTGTGCAATCTCATTTTCGTGGTGGGGGAAAATTAAATCTAAGCCACCACCGTGAATATCAAATGCTTCACCTAAGTAAGCGTGAGCCATTGCCGAACATTCCAAGTGCCAACCCGGTCTGCCAGAACCCCACGGGGTTGGCCATGATGGCTCGCCCTCTTTTGCTGCTTTCCACATTGCGAAATCGCGCGGATCCTTCTTGAATATCTCATCAGCATCTGCTGCGGATTGAAGGTCATCCAGATTCTGACGGGAAAGGGTCAAATACGACGTGAGTTTGCGTACGTGAAGGTAGACATCTCCATTGCCTGGTGCGTAAGCAACTCCCTTTTCAATCAAATTAGCCATCAATTCGATCATCTGAGTGATATGGCCGGTTGCGCGGGGTTCGTAGGTGGGGGCAATGACGTTGAGCGCTTCATAAGCAGAGGCGAACTCACGCTCGTACCTCATAGCCAAGGCCCACCAAGGCATTTCCTCGTGGATGGCCTTGTGCAAGATCTTGTCATCAATATCAGTGACATTGCGAATGAAAGTTACTCTGTACCCAGATTTCAGTAACCAACGTTGAAGGATGTCGAAATTGATCGCGCTTCTCATGTGGCCAACGTGCGGTGATGCTTGAACAGTTGCACCGCACAAATAAATCGTAGCCTCGCCTTCTTTGAGTGGGACAAAAGGCTTCGTTGTACGCGACATCGTGTCGTACAACATGAACAAACTCATCGAGTCAACCAATCCCTTAGCCAGTGATAATTAAGAAGCAGTGTAAATTAGTGCAGAGGCGATAGCAGCCAAGCCACGGCCTTCGCCCGTGAATCCCAAACCATCTGTCGTTGTCGCTGTCATTGAAACATCGGCTCCGTCAAGAGCGCGGGATAATGCAGTGGTGGCTTCACTTCTTCGCGCATTGAGCTTCGGACGGTTGCCGATGACTTGAACGCTCACATTCCCAATTTCAAAATTGGCTCTGCGGATGAGTCGGAGAGTTTCAGCCAACAGTTGAGCACCCGTTGCCTCTTTGTACTCTGGTCGATCCACCCCGAAATTGGAGCCAAGGTCTCCCAAGCCCGCTGCGGCGAAGAGCGCGTCACAGATCGCATGGGCAGCAACATCTCCATCGGAATGGGCCTCAACTCCGATCTCATCTGGCCAGTGAATTCCCCCAAGCCACATAGGTCGGTCACGATCCGTTG
>Ga0255338_1004427_pt1 | contig 14565 bp, 10 predicted proteins | sample MeOH1_35cm_T4_19_FD_203715 | JGI IMG/M metagenome (GOLD analysis project Ga0255338, IMG submission 203715) | Sandy soil microbial communities from University of British Columbia, Vancouver, Canada - MeOH1_35cm_T4_195 | ecosystem: Engineered > Artificial ecosystem > Sand microcosm > Unclassified ...
GAGATCTGGTACACCGCCGGAAATATCTTGCGCCCGCCGGAAGCGCCGATCGCGAACCAGCCCTTGCCGTTGCGGCGCACGATGACCGGACACATGTTGGTCAACGGGCGCTTGTTCGGCGCGAGCGAGTTGGGCGAGCCGGGTCGCGGATCGAACCACATGATGCCGTTGTTCATCAGTACGCCGCTCGTGGGCAGCACGACCTTGGAGCCGAACACCGAGAGCAGCGTCTGCGTGAGCGCCACCATGTTGCCTTCGGCATCGATCACATTGAGATGCGTGGTGGTCGAGGGATCGCGATGATCGCTCGTCTCGCCCATCGTCGCGAGCCGCTCGGCGTACGTGTCGCGCAGGATGCGCGCATAGGCGAGGAACGCATCGGCGTGCGGGCCGGGCTGGAGCTTCTCCCGCTCGAGCGCCTCGAGCGCGCGTTTCATCGACGGGCCCGCCGTGAGGCCGGGCGCGAATGCGAACTGCGCGCCGCGGTACTCCGTCTCGAGCGGCGCCACGATGCGGGCGCGGTAGTTCCGGAGATCCGCGGCCGAAAGGATACCGCCCATCGCGGCGAGGTCCTTGACGATGGTGGAGGCGACTTCACCTTCATAGAAATCGCGCGGGCCGGCCTGCGCCAGCCGCCGCAGCGTATCGCCGAGTCCCTTCAGCTGGAGCCGCCCGAGCGCGGCGCCGGGCGCCGTCACAGGCGGAAAGCCGCCCGGCAGCCAGATGTCGCGCGTGGTCGGATAACGCGCGAGATCGCGGGCCATCGTGGCGACCTTGAGCGTGAGGAACCAGTCGACGGCGATGCCCTGGTCCGCGAGTCCGATCGCAGGCTGTATGACGTCCCGGAATTTCATCGTGCCGAACTTTTCCAGCGCGGTCGAGAGGCCGTCCACATGGCCCGGCACCGCGATCGACGTCGGCCCGTGCACGTTGCGATCGTCCTTCACCGTCGGCCAGGTGAAGAGATCGCTCGTGTAGCCGCCGACCAGCGGATAGTCGGCAGGGTTCAGCGCACCCGGCGACACGGGGCCGAAGTCGACGACGTGGACGCGGTTCTCTTTCGCGAGATAGACGAGCATGAAGCCCACGCCGCCGAGGCCGCTGTTCCACGGCTCGACTGCGGCGAGCGCGAGTCCCGTTGCGACTGCTGCATCGACTGCGTTGCCGCCCGCAGCGAGCACCTGTTTGCCGGCGAGGCCGGCGACGCGGTTCTGGGTGGCGACGATGCCGCCGCGCGTGTGCGCGACCGGCTTGCGGACCTGCCAGTTCTGGACGAGATGTTCGAGCATCATAGGTAAGTCGTATTGTCGTTCTGTGACCGCACGTGCGGAGCGGCCATCATAACGGAAGTTCACGCAGGCGGCGACGCTGGCCGCCCCGGGGCGGCGGCACGTTATAATCGGCGCCTTGCTCGCCTCGAGCTCCCAGGAACTCACGGCACGTCACGCGGCGCTCGCTGCGTGAGCTTTTGCTGCACGAGTCACCGCTCACCAGTCACGAGTCACGGAATTCAAATGATCCGCACCCGTTTCGCCCCCAGCCCCACCGGATACCTGCACATCGGCGGCGCGCGCACCGCGCTCTTCTGCTGGGCTTACGCCAAAAAACACGGCGGCACATTTGTCCTGCGCATCGAGGACACCGACCGCGAGCGATCCACCGAATTGTCGGTGCAGGCGATACTCGACAGCATGGCGTGGCTGGGTCTCGATTACGAAGGCCCGTACTACCAGATGCAGCGGCTCGACCGTTACCGTGCGGTCGCGGAGCAGTTGATCGCCGCAGGACACGCGTACTACTGCTACGCGAGCAGGGAAGAGCTGGAGATCACGCGCGAGCAGCAGCGTGCGCGCGGCCAAAAGCCGCGGTACGACGGCCGGTGGCGGCCCGAGAACGCCAGGCGCGCAGGGCTCACGCCGCCGCCCGGCGCGCAGCCGGTGATCCGCTTTCGCAATCCCGACACGGGCGATGTGAGCTGGAACGATCTCGTAAAAGGACCGATCACCGTCTCGAACACCGAGCTCGACGACCTGGTGATCATGCGCGCCGACGGCATCCCGACGTACAACTTCGGCGTGGTCGTGGACGACATCGACATGCGCATGACGCACGTGATCCGCGGCGACGATCACGTCAACAACACGCCGCGCCAGATCAACATCTACCGCGCGCTGGGCGTGCAGCTGCCGGCGTTCGCGCACGTGCCGATGATACTGGGGCACGACGGCGAGCGCCTGTCCAAGCGCCACGGCGCGGTGAGCGTCATGCAGTATCGCGAGGAAGGTTATCTGCCGGAGGCGCTGGTGAATTACCTGGCGCGGCTCGGCTGGTCGCACGGCAACGACGAGAAGTTCTCGCGCGATCAGCTCGTCGAGTGGTTCGATCTCGAGCACATCAGCAAGTCGCCGGCGCGCTTCGACGGCGAGAAGCTCACCTGGCTCAACCAGCAGTACCTCAAGGAAGCGGACAACGGGCGGCTCGCGGCCCTCGCGCAGCCATTCCTCGAAGCCGACGGCTGCAACGTGGAGCAGGGGCCGCCGCTCGCGGCAGTCGTCGCGCTGCTCAAGGAGCGCGTGAGCACCGTCGAAGAGCTGGCGGACGCCGCCGTCTACTTCTACCGCGCGCTCGAGCCGTCGGAGGAGCTGAAACGCGAGCACTACGGCGCCGAGATCCGGCCTGCGCTCGAGCAACTGCGCGGGCGGCTCGCGGGCATCGAGTGGACTCGCCAGCGCATCAACGAGACGGTGAAGGCGGTGGTCGCGGAGCACAAGCTGAAGCTGCCGAAGCTCGCGATGCCCTTGCGCGTGATGGTGAGCGGCGGGCCGCAGACGCCTTCCATAGACGCAACCCTCGAGCTGATAGGGCGCGACGCCGTGCTCGAGCGCATGGACCGTCAATTGCAGGTTTTTCCGGCCTAAATCCTTGTTTACAGGCTAATGACCCGCCGGTATAATTTCGCCTCTTTCGTGGGGGTATAGCTCAGCTGGGAGAGCGCTTGCATGGCATGCAAGAGGTCAGCGGTTCGATCCCGCTTACCTCCACCAGCATTACCTCGCAACAAGAAGCAGCAGCAGTAGAAAGTCCTTTAGTCCCCATCGTCTAGAGGCCTAGGACATCGCCCTTTCACGGCGGTAACCGGGGTTCGAATCCCCGTGGGGACGCCAAACACAAAAGCCACCCTTGCGGTGGCTTTTTGTTTGGCATTTCGACGCACGGGGATTGAGAACCCCGGGCACACAGGGGTTCGACTAGGCGACCATGGTCGCCTGGACGCGCGCCACATTTCCTTGTCGTCGCTCACTATGAATTCCTGCGTCCGTCTGATGCTGCGCTAGGAGCGCGCGGTCCTATCCTCGCATCGCTGGCGCTCGCAAAGAGCCGGTTGGGAACAGTTCTTGACCGCTTGCACAAGACGTCCGGCATGTCGGTTAGCGTATACGTGAACGACATCATTGTTTCGTGCAATGACTTAGCGAAGCTCGAAGAAGCGTGCGAGGCGCTGATCCCTGCTGCGATGAAGGCCGGCCTAGCTTTCAATGCGGCGAAATGCGAAGGTCCGGCAACGACAATCACTGCGTTCAACGTCGAATTGACCCACGCAAACCTGGCGATAATCGCGGAGCGGCTGGAGGAGTTTGCGCGCGATCTCGGTCTGGCCGGCGAACAGCAGCGGCGCGGGATTCTCGGTTACGTAAATTCCGTGAATGCGGATCAGGCTAAGGTCCTCGCCACGCCCTAACCGCAGGCAATGCCTACATGAACAAGCGGTAATCGTAGGAAGCGCCGAAACGCGTGAGCAGCGAACCGATGCGCGCGACCTGCCGCGATGACTCGATGGTCGCCGGCACCTGCGCATAGAGATCAAAGCTGTTCCAGTTCATTTTTGAGAGGCCAAGGATCTCGCCTGCGACGTCGACGAGGTCCGCATGGCCTGAAAAGCGTCGGATAACCATCGGCGCGGGGATGCGACGCTTTCCCTGGTAATACTTCAAGCGCGGATTCAGTGCGGTGGAAACACCATGCACCCACAGCAGTGCGCTTTGCTCATCGTGCAATAGGGTCGTCCCGCGTCGAATGGGAAATCCGTCCGGTGCGAAAGCCTCGTCCTTGTAGACTGATGCAACGTAGCGCAGCGCATCGTCGGTGAAAATCTGGATGAGCTCGATGTTCGGGACGTCTTCCAATCCAGCTCGCAGACCATCCTGCTCCTGCTGGAGAAACGGCGTGAGCTTGTGGACGACAACGCGCTTGGGCAAGCGCATCCGGGCTTCAAAGAACTGCTGTCGGATCGTTTCGCCGAAGCGGCGCGCATCATCGAACGACATGTAGGGATTGCGCCGATTTCGCCCGAGAAACATTGGGTTTTCGATTTTGCTCAGTCGGAACTGAAGCCCTTCCCCTTGCGCGTTGTAGAGGTGGCTGCAGCCGAGGACGATGTTGCCCTGGTCCCGGTTCTGCCGCGCCATGCCGAACGCTAACCCAACATAGGCCGTGTCTTGCTGGAGCCCCGACAAGACCCAAGGCGTGCGCATGCTTTTCACATAGAAGGCCAGCGACAGCCACCAACGGATGCGGCATTGGAGTTCATTCTCGAGAGTGTCGGCTTCGAGAAATTGCGTGGCGATGCCCAGCGGAATTGCGGACGCCTTGACGAAATCATGCAGGTTAAAGCTCTCGTCCTCCGTGGAGAATACCCGCCATTTTCTCCAGCGCTCGGGTATGTAGATCACCACGACATTGACCACCTGCGCCGCCTTGATCTGCGTGACTGCCGTGGCGAGCTGGCGGCCGAGCTCGCGCGCGCCCTGTTGCTCGTCGAGCGCGGGGTCTGGTTCGGGGCATTCGAACCAAGCGGGATCGCCGGGGGCCGGTAGCGACAGGGCAGTCCTGAATGCCCCGGGAAAGCCCGGAAACGGCGGCAGGTAGTCCTGCTCGCTCCTGCCCGGGTCGATGGGGCGATTCAGCAGTTGCAGATAGGAACTGAGAACGGCGCGGTCTTTGTCGGGACACACTACGCCGATGCGGATTGGGCCGGTCATGCCGCGCGTGGTCAGATCGATATCGTAGGGGCGGTTCTCGAGTAAGCCGCGAACCGGATGGATGTCCCGGGCTATCTTCTTCTGTTGCGCGCTCGCAAACAAAAGCGCGGGCTCCCGGATCTGCAGGCCGCGATAACTGACTAAACGCTGTGCTTTGGCGTTCAGCGGAACCGTATCCTCCCGCTCATCGGTTATCGCCCCAACGAACGGTGCACGCCAGACGCGAAAGCGAAAGCCTTCCTGCCCAGCCGGATACTGAAAATCCTCGGCATCCTTCGGGAGAAACCGCTGACGCCATTGCTCGACCGCCTCGTTGAACTCGGCGTTGTGCTGGTAACCGAGAATGGCGTTCTTGATCTCGCGCGAATGCTCGATCGGAACGGGACTGCCATCCTGATGCGTCAGGTGGAGCGTCGGCATCAATATCAATTGCAAACCTTCGTTATATGGCCGGACGAATAGAACCACAGCGTCATGGGTAAGATAGGTAACCCCGTTGTGACGATGTTTACGCGAGTCGGGTGACCATATCAGGGCGCCGTCGCGCGGCATGCCCGCGCGGGCTGCTGCGGCGCGCACAAGCGCGCGCCGGATGAGCATGATGGTTACGCTATCCTCGTATCGGAGGTCGTCCTTGCCGACCGGAACGCGGTCGACGGGGCCCTTCAGGTTCGCACCGAATGCGTCGCGCAATAGAGCCGGCGTCGCAAAGGCAAACACCTTGCCTTTCAACGGCGCAGCAACGAATCCGTGCTTGTCCCCAATTTCCTCGAGGTGCGCCCATACTTTTTCATTCGGCCACTGATGGAGATCGAACTGCAGCATCTCGCGCGGCGGCGTGACGCGAAACGCATTGCTTTTGATGAGGCCAGTTGGCGCGAGGTCCGGCAACGAGAAAGCAGTGATGTGTTTGGCCTCAGCTTGCTGCGCCTTTGCCAGTATGGCCTTTGCGTTCGCGGCATGGTCGCCCTCGAGACAATGCAGGGCCAGACGACGTATGAGATCGTCGAAACCGACGCCCGGCACGTAGGCCGCGCGCGCCCGGTTGGGGTTCGCACTTGCGAGAAGCTTTTCGACTTCGGGTGGCGGCGGCTCGTCCGAATGGTTACACCAGTAGAACGGCGCCGCACTGTCAGCGGCGAGTATCTTGGCCAGCCCGTCCATGATTGCGGCGTCACGGCCGCTGCACCCGCATACGATCACGGGCGCGCGCGTGAACGTCGTTGCCATGGCGTCCAACAGGTGCTTTTCCTGGTTCTGGACCTCCTGCGGTTCGTTCTTCAAATCGTCGTAGCGATAGTCGCCGTGAAGCGCAACGGAGAGCAGTTCGCCACGTCGCGGCAGGCGGTCAACCCTCCGTTGTGAATCGATCCCGACGTCAATGGTGGTAACGTTTGCCCCGGCGGCGGCTCGAGCCGGGAGCGCATCGAAATTGGTGGTCCATACGCTGGATATCGTGCCGACGCGCGCCATCAATGCGAGAAGTTGGTAGCCGGTATGGGGCTGCGCTTGCGCAAGGTAGGCGGCAAAAAATGCGCGGCGATCATCCTGCCGCGGGTAGCAGGCATTGATGTAAAAGGCGTATTCGTTTGGAGCACCGGCACCCGGGAAGGTGCGCTGGGCGTCAAGCCAAGCCTGGATGCGATCCTTGACTGATGGAAGGGATAGCTCGGAGAACTGTGATTCGACCCCGGGATTTTTGGTCAGAAAAATGGACCGTTTCCACTCCCAGATACATGCGGCGGCGGAAGGGATGCCCGACGAAATTGACGCACCCGCTCCAAGGAACATCGCATGTTGCACTTCCTTATTTACGGCGATCGAACGAACAAGCGCGTCGATCGTCAGCGTCGGGAACGTCATAATCTGTTAGTGAACGGGCGCCACAGTAAGGTCCGGTGACATCAACTATATGCAGCGCGAAGCAGCGCATCCCGCAATCATACTACGTGCGATTGATAGTTCCCCCACCCCACATGCGGGTACGGTATGGTCGCCGACGATTGCCGACGCAGCGCGTGAACGGCGCCGATCAGGTCTTTGCATAGGCGCGGGCAAATAAAAGTTTGCTACGACGTTGCCAATTTCCCGTCTATGATTCATGCGATCATGTTATCACCGTGACGAGAAACCTTCCCGTCCGCCGAGCGCTTGGTGTCGGAACATGAACTGGATTAGCAAGCTGCGGCGGCAATACTCCTAGGTCAAGCTGCATTGGAGAGTTCCAATTCGTCGCGCCACTGGCCGTTTCTCACCGAGAGCCCAGTTCGGTTTTATTAGGAGCGGACGCTCAACTCCGTTACGTGTTTATCAGACCGGCAGCGTCGGCATAGGCCGAGGAGCGGTCGTTCCATGCAAACACGGGTGGTCGTTTCTTCATGGGCGAAAGCGAGCCTCGGCACCGAGAGCGCATATCTACTTTTGATAAAGTGATTTATCGAACGCTATTGCTACTTGTTAGTTGCCGATTTTATGTATTGCGAGCTTAGGGCTTTGGGGCTTATCAGGGCGAGGCGTCCCTCCAGTTGATAAAGACGAAAGCTATATCATCAGCGTGCAACAACTTGTACTGATTGATGAGGAGTTATCGTAAGCTCCCCCGTCAAGTAGACAGTTCTAAAGTGGAGTTTTTGCCTCGAGCACCTGCTCGCGGTAACGCGCCGGCGGCACGCTTCCCAGCGCATCATGCGGTCGGATTCGCCAACGCGCATCGCAACACCAAGGTGCGCACGCCGCGCACCAACGGCTTAGTCGAGCGCATGAACCGCACGCTGCTCGACGAGTGCTTCCGCGTGAAGGGCCGCGAGAACTGGTATCTCACCATCGACGAGATCCGGCGCGACCTCGATGCGTTCATGACCCACTACAACCTCGAACGCAGTCACGAGGGCTATCGCCTTAACGGCCGTACGCCAGCACAGGCGCTCAAGCATGCCCTAGGCATCATCGAGCTGCCGAGCCTCCGCTTCGAGACGGAAACTTCAACCGACCAGGAGGTGACCGCCGGATTGTGCGTGCGACGAGTGCGTCGCCCCGATGCCTTCTTCTTCACCATCACAAACTCCTTCTTGCCAGACCGATCTCGGTCCAGCTTTATACCCGGAGTTTCCACTTATAGCGCTGTTCAGATTCGCGGAGCCACTTCTGTTCTTCAGGACCTCCGATGCGTGGCCGACAGTTGCGGCAAGTCGCTCGCGTTAATGGAGCAGCCGCACTATAGATTGGCCGACGCGGAGCCATTCCACGCAGCAGCGATCGTTCGGTATGGTCGGTGTTTTAAGGGAGCGGGTCTCACGCTGCAGGGGCCGTCCTCCTCGAGAGCCGTAGGAGCAACCTCCAGGTCGCGATCACCTATTTGAGGATCGCATCCCATGCCGGCAGCGGCGGGATATGCGTCGTCAGAAACTCCACGAGAGCCTGCACCCTCGGCGACAGATACCGCCGCTCGAGGTAGACGATCCACACCGGCGGGCCCGCCGACTCGTATTCGCGCAGGATCGGCTGTAGCAGTCCGGCGCGTATTGCATCGAAAGCCGTGAACGACGGCACATTCGCAACGCCGGCGCCGGAGATCGCCGCATGGATCAGCGCGTGCGCGTTGTTGATGTTGAGGGCGCCGAGCGGCGCTTTGGTAAAGCGCGCGCCGTTCGCTTCGAACTCCCAGCTGCGGTAGCGGTGCGTGTGTGGAATATAGATCGTGAGGCACCGGTGCTGGTCGAGGTCGTCCGGCGTCTTCGGGTCGCCGTGGCGCTCCAGGTATTCGGGTGAAGCGACCGTCACGAATCGCAGATCGCACAGGCGCCGCGCGATGAGCCTGCTGTCGCCGAGCTCTCCGATGCGGACGGCGGCATCGAGGCTTTCGTCGGCGAGATCGGCGACGCGATCGCTCAGCTCGACGTCGACTACGAGCTCGGGATTGAGTGCGGCGAACTGTGCTATGAGCGGCGCGAGTATGCGCTGCCCGAACGCGACGGGCATCAGCACGCGCAGCCGCCCTCGTGGTTTGGCGCGTGCGCGCGTGACCGCCGTCTCGGCGTCCTCGAGTTCGGCGAGGATCTGCCGGCAGCGCTCGTAGAAGGCATTGCCGTCGTCCGTCAGGCCGACGCTGCGGGTTGTGCGGTGGACCAGACGCACGCCGAGCTTGTCCTCCAGGCGCGACACAGCCTTGCTCGCGCCGGAGGTCGAGAGACCCAGTTTCCGCGCGGCGGCCGTGAAGCTACGCGCCTCGGCGACGCGGACGAAGACGGTAATGCCGTGGAGCGAGTCAGTGGCCATGCACTATGGACATAAAATCACCAATGTTTTTCCTGGCAGGTAGTTTATTGACTACGAGCAGCATAATAGCATGTCACAAAGCGGCGCCGGCTGCCTTGGCGGCCCCGGCCAGCGTCCGAAAACAGCGCGGCAACGAGCTGCGCCAGCCAAAACGGAGGGGGTATGTCCCTTTACTCGGTACACAAGACAAAACCAGACCGCGACGACGGTTCGGCCAGCGTCGTGAGCGCCGCCGCCGCGGCACTGCTTGCCGTGGTAACCACTGCTGCCGCGCAGGCGTATCCGGCGAGGCGGGTGCGGTTGATCGTTCCCACCTCGCCGGGCGGCAGTACCGATTTCTCTGCCCGCAGGCTCGCACCCAGGCTCGCGCAGCTTCTGGGGCAGCCGGTCATTGTGGAAAACTGCGCTGGCGCCGGCACCATCATCGACAACGAGTTGGTGGCGCGCGCGGCGCCGAACGGCTACACGCTGCTCATGGGAATCAGCTCGATCGCGATCATCCCGTTTCTCAATCCAAACGTGCCGTACGATGTCCTGAAGGACTTCATGCCGGTTTCACCAGGTCGTATCGGTGCCGCATCTGCTCGTTGCACATCCGTCGCTTCCCGCGCGCAACGTGAAAGAGCTCATCGCCTTCCCGAAGTCGCGTCCGGGCGAGCTCAACTATGGGGCCGGCAGCGCAGGGAGCAACCCGCATCTCGGGATGGAACTCTTTAACCACATGAACGGGCTGAAGATGGTGCACGTGGCGTTCAAGGGCGAGGGTCCGGCGCTCGCCGATGTGCTCGGCGGTCATACCACGCTCCTGATGGCGAATCTCCTGGCGTCGCTGCCGCACGTAAAAGCGGGCCGGCTGCGCGCATTCGGCGTCACCAGCGGCAAACGCACCACGGCCGCACCCGACGTTCCGACGATTGCCGAATCGGGTGTGAAGGGTTTCGAGGTGGCGCAGTGGTTCGGCGTGCTCGCGCCGGCGAATATGCCGCAAGACATCATCACGAAAGTCCACGGCGCCGTGGTGCGCGCGCTGCAGGTCCCGGCGGTGAAAGACCATTTCGTGCACGACGGCGCCGAGCCGATCGGCAGCACCCCCGAAGACTTCGCCGCGGTGATTCGTGCCGATTACACGAAGTGGGGCAAGGTCATCAAGGACGCGGGCATTAAGCTCGACGGGAGAGGCTGATGCGGCTCGACGGAGAGATTACGGTCAAGGCGCCGCGCGAGGTCGTATTCAATGCGGTCAGCAACGCCCAGTTTTTCGCGTCCTGCGTCGAAGGCGTGAGCGAGGTCGCGGAAATCGACCAGACGCACTACACGGCGGTGATGGAAACGAAGCTCTCCTTCCTGCGCTTCAAGTTCAAGGTGTCGGTGGAGCTTACGCGCCTCGAGTCGCCGAGCGCGATCGAAACGAAGATCGAAGGGAAACCACTCGGTTTTCTCGGACGGCTCACCGCTGTCGCCACGACGATGCTTACCGAGACCGAAGGAGAAACAGCGTTGCGCTACACAATGGACATCGCGCTGACCGGCAAGCTCGGCAGTCTCGGGCAGTCGGTATTTACGGCAAAGGCCAACGACATGACGAAACAATTCGGCGACAACCTGCGCGCGGCGCTGCAGTCGGGTACGTGCGAGGTGAGTGCATGACGCCGTTCGACATCTCGGAGCCGCGCAGCCTGCGCCAAGCGGTCGCGCTTCTGGATCCGGAGGAACCCACCGTGCGCGTGATCGCCGGCGGCACTGCGCTCGTCAACATGATGAGGTCCGGCGTGTTTCACCCGACGCGCCTCGTGAGCCTCCGCTCGGTCGAGCCCGCGTTTTCGCAGATTGCGCTGAACGACGCAGGTGAGCTTCGCATCGGCGCGCTGACGCCGCTCTCCGCCCTCGAATACTCCGAGGTGGTGCGGCAGGCGGCGCCCGTGATCAGGGAGACGATGAGGACGCTGTCGAACATCCGCGTGCGCAACGTCGCCACGGTCGGCGGCAATCTCGCGCACGCCGATCCGCACATGGATCTGCCGCCGGTTCTGATCGCGCTCGGCGCACGCGTGCGCGTGATGGGGCCTGCAAACGAACGTGATGTCGCGGTCGAAGACCTCTTCGCCGGTTATTACGAGACCACGCTCGCGCGGAACGAGCTTATCGCCGAGCTGATCGTGCCCGCGCAAAAAGGCCGGCGCGCGGCGTATCTCAAATGCACCACGCGCTCGGCCGACGACTGGCCCGCGCTCGGTGTGGCCGCGGCCGTCGACGCGAAAGGCGGGGCAATTCGCGAAGCCAGGCTCGTGGTGAGCGCGGCCACACCGAAAGCTACGCGCATGAAGACCGCCGAAGCGATCCTCCTCGAAGGTGTCTCGGACGCGCTGCTGCGGCGTGCGGCCGACGCAGCGGCAGCAGAAGCGGAAGTGCTTTCCGACAACCACGGCAGCGCCGCCTACAAGCGACAGCTCGTGCGTGTTTACGTCGAGCGGGCGGTACGCAGCGCGCTCGGTGCAGCAGGTGCAAACAAGTGATGAAAACAGCGACTACAGAAGCAAGCCAGATCGGACGTTCGCTCCCACGCCTCGAGGCGCGCGAGAAAGTCAGCGGCCGCGCGGAATACGTTCATAACTTCCGGCTGCCGGGGATGCTGTACGGGAAAGTCTTCCGCAGCACGCTCGCGCATGGCCGCATCAAGTCGATCGACGTCTCCGCGGCGGCCGCGGTGAAAGGCGTGCACAGCGTCGTGACGGCCGAGGACGTGAAGAGAATCATCCCTCATCCGTACTACGGCCCTATCTTCCACGATCAGCCGATCCTCGCGATCGACAAGGTGCGCCACGTCGGCGAATCGGTTGCCGTCGTGCTCGCATCCGATCCGCACGTGGCCGAGCAGGCCGCGCAGCTGATCAATGTCGAGTACGAAGAGCTGCCGGCGGTGTTCGACGAGATCGAGGCGACGAAGTCCGGCTCGCCGATCGTGCACGAGGAGCTCAAGCCCGCGGGCACGTTTCCGGATTTCCAGCACCTTGCCGGAGTGCGCGACACGAACCTGCATCTGCATTTCATGTTGCGGCGTGGCGACGTAGAAGCGGAGTTCGCGAAAGCGGACCACGTCTTCGAGCACACGTTCAACACGACCCAGATCATGCACACGCCGCTCGAGCCGATCGTGACCGTCGCCGAAGCGACCGACGACGCGCTCACGCTCTACACGGCCTCGCAGATGATCTCGGTGGTGCGCATGGAAATGGCGCGCCTCCTCGGGTGGCCCGAAAACCGCGTGCGCGTGAAGACCGCGTTTCTCGGCGGCGGCTACGGCGCGAAAACCTACATCAAGGTCGAAGCGCTGGCGGCGGCGTGCGCGATGCTCGCACGCCTACCGGTGAAGATCTCGCTCACCATGGAAGAGCAGTTCTACACGATCAACAAGCATGCGAACACGCTGCGGCTGAAGAGCGCCGTCACGAAGGACGGGCGCGTCACGGCGCGCCGTTGCGAAATCTGGTGGAACGGCGGCGCGTATGCCGACATCGGACCGCGCCTCACGCAGAAAACGGGCTTCACCGGGGCGGGTCCGTACGACATCGACAACGTGCACATTGATTCCTACGCCGTGTACACGCACCTGCCGCCCGCGGCGGGCCTGCGCGGCTTCGGCGTGCCGACGCTGACGTTCGCGTACGAAAGCCACACCGACATGATTGCGCGCGGGCTTGGCATGGATCCGGTCGAGTTTCGCCGCAAGAACCTGCTACGCGAAGGCCGGCCGCAGGCGACCGGCACTATCATGAAGGACGCCGCGACGGAAGCCGTGCTCGAGCGGCTCGCCGAGCGCATGAGCTGGAAAGCGCCGTTCGATCACGGCACCGGCAGGATCAGCCGCGGTCGCGGCATCGCGATCGGCTTCAAGGCTTCGATCTCGAATACGACGTCGGTGGCGATCGTGAACGTCTCTGCCGACGGCAGCGTCGCCGTCTACTGCAATACCGTGGACATGGGGCAGGGCTCCGACACGGCGATGGCGCAGATCGCCGGTGAAGTGCTCGACATGCCGGCAGAAACGATCAAGGTCGTGCATCCGGACACCGACGTGACGCCGTACGACATGGGCACGCTCGGCTCGCGCTCGACCTTCCACATGGGCAATGCGGTGAAGCTCGCGGCCGAAGACGCACGCGAGAAGCTGCTCGGGCTTGCGAAAGAGCTCGGCCTCTCGCCCGAGACGACGCCACTGCGCGATCTCTTCCGCAAGCGCTACGGCATGCAGGCGGGAAACGTTTTGGGCACCGGCACGTTCAACCCAAAATCGACCCAGCCGGACCACTCTACGGGACTCGCCGAGAACATCACGCCGAACTGGATGGTCGGCGGCACCGGCGCGGAAGTCGAGGTCGACATCGACACCGGGCACGTGCGCGTGACGAAGCTCTACAACGTCGCCGATTGCGGCACGCCGCTGAATCCGAAGATCGTCAACTCGCAGCTTTCGGGCGCGGCGACGATGCAGTTCGGCTGCACGATGTCCGAAGGCATACGCTTCGACGCGGGGCAGGCGACGAACGCGTCCCTTGCCGACTACAAGATTCCCGGCATACGCGACGTCCCGCCGATCTTCGTGAACGACATCGTCGAGGCGCGGCAGGAGACCGGTCCGTTCGGCGCGAAGGGCGTGGGCGAGACGGGCACTTTTGGTGTGTCGGCCGCGATCACGAACGCTATCGAAGACGCCGTCGGTGTGCGCATCGCGCGCCTGCCGGTGACGCCGGAGGCTGTGTACCGCGCCATTTGCGCGAAGAACGGGCAGCCGCTGAACGAAAGTGAAACGTGAGCTGTGAATCATGAGACATGTAGGGCAGGCGTCCCCGCCTGCAGCGGCAAAACGTGAAATCGAAATGAATATGACGCCCACCACTGATCAAAAGACCATTCGCTTTACGCTCAACGGCAAAGCCGTCGAAGCGAACATCGCGCCGCATCACAACCTCGTTGAAGTGCTTCAGAACTTCGGGCTCTTCGGCGCGCGCGAAAGCTGCGGGCAGGGCTTGTGCGGCTGTTGCACGGTGCTGGTGAACGGCAAGGCCGTCTCGGGGTGCCTCTATCTCGCCGCCTTCGCCGACGGCGCCGACGTAGCGACTGTCGAAGGTCTCGCGCCGAGCGGCGAGCTCTCTGACGTCCAGGAAGCGTTCATCGAGAACGGTGCGTTCCAGTGCGGCTTCTGCACGCCCGGTTTCGTGATGATGGTGCACCAGCTTCTCGACCGCCATCCCGA
>Ga0255338_1004428_pt1 | contig 14560 bp, 16 predicted proteins | sample MeOH1_35cm_T4_19_FD_203715 | JGI IMG/M metagenome (GOLD analysis project Ga0255338, IMG submission 203715) | Sandy soil microbial communities from University of British Columbia, Vancouver, Canada - MeOH1_35cm_T4_195 | ecosystem: Engineered > Artificial ecosystem > Sand microcosm > Unclassified ...
CCCAGAGGGGGGAAGCGGGGCTCGTGGAGGCGGCGCATGCGCGACCCGGCGAACAGCGCCAGGACGAACAGGGCGGCCGCGACGGCGAGCCAGCGTCCTTTCATCAGAACTCCTTCTGGTCGAACAGCTGGACCGAGAGCGCCAGGCACGCCGCGCTGTAGGCCAGCGCGTACACGCCGGCCCACATCAGCCACTCCGCGCCCGGCGCCGCCTGATGCCAGAAGTCGCGGTAGTTGAAGTGGGCGAAGTCCGGCGCCGCGTGGGAGAACGCGACGAGCGCGGTCTTCAGGAAGGCGCTGCCCGAGCGGTCGGCGAGGAAGCGCATCTCCGACGAGAAATGGCCGAGCATCCAGAGGAACACGGCGAACGCCATCGCCGCGGCCTCGCTGGTCAGCGCGAGCGACAGCAGCAGGGAGAGCGCGCCCATCACCGTCGTCTTGCCGAGGACGCAGGCCAGGGCGGCGAGGTAGCGCAGCGGCTCCCACCAGCCGTACAAGGCCAGGAGGACGAGGTGCATCGTCGCCATGACCGCCATGCCGAGCGCCACCGCCGCGACGGTGCCCAGGAAGCGGCCGAGCAGGTAGTCCGCGCGCCGCACCGGGTGGGTGAGGATCAGGTAGATCGCGCGCGACTCGATCTCGACGAGGATCAGGCTCACCGTCAGGAACACGACCGAGATCAGCGCGATGGCCTCGATCGCGGCCAGGCCGAGGTCGAGCAGGAGGCGCGCGCGCTCGTCGGCGCCGAGGGCGGAGACGATGATGGCGCCTCCGAGCAGGACGAGGCCGAACAGCGCGGCGGACAGCCACGCCTTGTGGCGGATGTGCTCCTTGAACGTGTACGCGAAGACGGCCGAGATGGTCTGCATATCACTCCATGCGGATCGAGCCGACGCCGTCGGTGCGGACGACGGCCGCCGCGAAGGCCGTCTCGAGGGCGTCGGCCTTGCCGCGCCACTCCGCCTGCTTCATGACCTTCACGAGGCGGCCGCCGCTGAGTATGCCGATGCGGTCGCAGACGCGCTCGACCTCCGAGATGTCGTGCGAGGAGAAGAGCACGGTCTTCCCTTTGCTCTTCAGCCAGAGGATCAGGACGCGGACCTCCTTGATGGCCAGGGGGTCGAGCCCGGTCACGGGCTCGTCGAGGATGACGAGCTCCGGGTCGTGGATGAGCGCCTGGGCCAGGCTCGCGCGCTGGAGCATGCCCTTCGAGTACTCCGACAGCCTCTGGTCCAGCGCCTTGCCGAGGCCGACCCTCCCGAGCATCTCCTCCACCCGTCCTTCGATCTCCGCGCGCGGGATGCGGGACAGCGCGGCGAACAGGCGCAGGTTCTCCCGGCCCGTCAGGGTCTTGTTGAGGTAGGCCGCTTCGGGGGCGTAGCCGATGCGGGCGAGGACCTCCACGTCGGAGGCGCGCCGGCCGAGGGTCTCGACCTCGCCCTTGGTCGGGTGATGCAGTCCCATCAGGAGCTTGATCGCGGTGGTCTTCCCCGAGCCGTTGAGGCCGAGGAGGCCGAACACCTCGCCTTTCTCGATGTCGAGGTCGAGGCCGGACAGGCCCGTCGTCTCGGTGACCTTCCCGAGGTGCGACCGGCGGTAGATCTTCGAGACGTTCTGGAAGCGGATGGCGTTCAAGCGTTCACCTCGGGAAGCACTGCCATAGACCGTAGGCTCCGACCATGGCCAGGGCCGTGGCGGTCAGGCGCACGCGCCGCGCGAAGAGCTCCTCGACGCGGGATTCGGAGACCTCGGCGAGGCGGCGGTGCTCGGCGCGCACGCCGAGCCGGACGACGGCGAGCAGCGCCGCGCCCGAGGCCAGCGCGCCTGCGAGGGCGGCCGGGAAAGCGAGGGCGGCGTTCGGGAGCGCGGGCCGGGCGGCGGCGCACCAGGCGAGGCCGAGGCAGGCGGCGGCGGCCGCGCCCGCGGCCGGCGCGAGCCTAGGCAGCCCGGCGGCGACCGCCGCCCCGAGCGTTCCCGCCCAGACGAGCCAGGCGGGCGCGGAGAGCAGCCCTCCGGCGGCGAAGCCGCCCGCGGCGGAGGCGAGCAGGAGCCCCAGCGCGCCCCGGCCCGGGGCGCGCGCCCCGAGGCACAGCGCGATCGCGAGCACGGTCGGGAAGCCGGCGGCCGTCCCGAAGGCGGCTCCCGCGCCGCGCCGGAGGCTCTCGAGCGCCATCGCGAAAGTTGTCCGTCGCGCTTCGGCGGCAGAGGCGGTGAAAGAGGGCGCGCCGTCCGTCAGGACGAACGACAGGCGGCGGCGGCCCGGTATGTCCACGATGGTGCGATAGCCTTCGGGAGAGGGGACCGGGCGGCCGCCGAGCTCGGCCGCGATCTCCTTGCGGTATTCCTCGTAAAAGCGGGCCGTCCCCGTGATGGCCGAGCCGTCCGCCGCCGGATACACGAGCCGCAGGAAGAAGGTGCCCTCCTCGTTGACCTCCCACGGCAGCTGACGGTAGCGCGCCTCGACGAGCTTGCCCTCCAGGGGCTTGCCGTCCACGGCCAGGCGGAAATGGCCGTTCGCGTAGGCCTCGGCCTTGGCGACGGTCTCGGCCGGCCAGTCCCGCGCGGGCATCGGGTGGAGTCCCGTCACCTCCTCGATCCAGAAGATCGAGTCCGCCCGGAGGTCGGCCACGACGCGGCCGGGCTCGACGCGGAGCGTCGCCTTAACGGGGCGTATCGGGTAGAAATCGTGCGCGGAGGCGCTCAAAGCCGCCCCCAGCGCCAAGACGATGGTCAGCACGCGCCCAATATACGAAATTGGAGCCTAGCCGATGTGAAGCCGGTGTCAGGCATTCCGCTTTTTTCAGTTTTCATCCGGAAACTGAAAAAAGCGGAATGCCTGACACCTTTTCGTCAGCCGAGGCGGCGCATCAGGAGCATGGCGGCCAGGCCGGCGCCGAAGCTGGCGAGGGAGGACAGGCCGCCGTGCTCGCGGTGGTGCAGGCGGGGGAGGACCTCGGCGGCGCCGATGTAGACGAAGGACCCGCCGGCGAAGGCGAGCAGCAGGGAGAACGCCCAGGGCTCGAGGCGCGAGGCGACGGCGCTGCTCAGGAGCGCGCCGACCGGCGTGGCCAGCGCCACCACGGCGAGCGCGGCGCGGCGCAGGCCTTGGGAGCCGCCGCCCAGCATCGTCGAGAGGGTGAAGCCGTCGGCGAGCTTGTGGAGGATGGTGGCCGCGCCGACCGCGACGAGGACCGGCGCGCCGGCGAACGCGGCCGCGCCGAGGTTGACCCCGTCGAAGAAGGAATGCAGGAACAGGCCGGCGATCGCCGCCTTGCCCAGCGGATGGGAGTGGCAGTCCTCCGACGCCTCGTGGCAGGGATCGAGGGGGGCGACGTTCTCCGCGGCGTAGCAGAACACGAAGGCCGCGAGCGCGCCCCAGCCGGCGTAGGCCGGGGCCATGCGCCAGGCCTCGGGCAGGACGTCGCCGAACGCGACGGCGATCAGGATGCCCGCGCGGAACGCCTGGACGCGCCACAGGCCCGCCCGCGCCACGACGCGGTCCACGACGGGCGCGGCGCCGCCCGCGACGGTCGCGGCGACGGCCAGGGCGAGGATGACGAGGAGGATGATCACGAGGACCTCGGGACGAGGAGGCGAGCGGCCGAGGAGAGCGCGTACACGGCGCAGGCGATGCAGACGACCACCGGCCCGAGCGGAAGGTCGCGCGTGTAGGAGAGGTAGAAGCCGCCGAAGGCGCTCAAGCCCCCGAGCAAGGACGCGAGCAGCGAGAGCGACGCCATGCCGCGCGCCCAGGGCAGGGCGGCGAGCGGGGGGATCACGAGGAAGCCGAAGATCACCAGGGGACCGACCGTCATCACGCCGAGCGAGACCGTCAGGCCGATGATCAGGTAGAGCAGGAGGTCCCAGACGAGGGCGTTGCGCCCCAAGGTCACCGCCATGTCCCGGTCGTAGGAGACGAGGGTGAACTCCCGCTGGAACAGGAACATGCAGCCGGCCAGCGCGGCGAAGATGTCGAGCATCAGGTGGAAGTCCGATTCGGAGATGGAGACGATCTCGCCCTTGAGCAGGCCGAGCATCTCGGTCTCGCCCGCGGCGTTCCAGGCCACGAAGAGGATCGAGGTCGCCCAGGCGAGCGCGTACAGCGCGCCGATGCGTCCTTCGGAGAGCCCCGCTCCGCGGCGCTCGAGCATGGCGAGGACGAGGATGGTCGCCACGGTGAAGACCACGGCGCCGAGTATGGCCAGGTGGCGCTCGCCGGCCTCCCCGCCGGACATGAAGTTGAGGCCGAGGCCCTGGAGCATGAAGGCGAAGGCGATGCCGGAGGCCGAGACCTGCGGGAGCGCCACGCCCCAGAACACGAGCCGCCGCAGGACGAAGTAGACCCCGACGAGCGGGCAGACGAAGCCGACGACGACGCTGCCCCACAGCGCGTGGTGCAGGAGGAAGCCCGGCTTGAGCATGTCGAGGAGGATGCTCACAACTCGCTCCTGAAGACCTCGCTGAGGCGTCCGGAGGACAGCATGTCGCCGGAGGCGCCCGTCGTCACCCGGCCTTCGTCGACCCACGCGATGTGGGTGAACAGGCCCTTCTCGGCGCTGACGCGGTGGCTGACCATGAGGATGGTGAGCTTGTGGCGCTCCTTGAGGTCCTTCAGCAGCTCCAGCAGCGCCTGCTGGGTCGTGATGTCGATGCCGGCCAGGGGCTCGTCGAGCACGAGGATCTCGGGCTCCGCGGCGAGCGCGCGGGCGATCAGCACGCGCTGCTTCTGCCCGCCGGAGAGGTCGCTCAGCCGCCGCTCCGCCAAGGAGGTGGCGCCGCAGTCGGCGAGGCAGCGCTTCACGAGGTCGCCGTGGCCCGCGCCGCGCAGGCGCTGGAGCAGGTCGAGCTTCCGGTACGTCCCCATCGCGGTCACCGCGCGCGCCGTCAGAGGGTACAGCGGGTCGAGGCGCTCCTTCTGCGGCACGTAGCCGAAGCTCGGCCGGCCGAAGAGCCGCCCGTGCTCGCGGACCTCCCCGCGCAGGCACGGGATCAGGCCGAGCATCGTCTTGAGGATGGTCGTCTTGCCTGAGCCGTTGTAGCCGAGGATACCCCAGAACTCGCCGGGGCGGATCTCGAGGTCGACCTTCGTCAGGACGGGGGACTTGCCGTAGCCGAGCGACGCGTTCTTGAAACGGATCAACGGCTCGGAGTCCTTCTTGGTCACGGCGCCGCGGCCTTGAGGAGGTTCTTGAGGTTGGCCTCCGACAGCTTGATGAAGGTCTCCGAGCCCGGCAGGGAGTTGGCCATCGTGCCGATGACGGCGACCTTGGCTCCGGTCTGCTCGGCGAGCCACGCGGGGGTCTTGGCGTCGTACTGCTGCTCGCGGACGATCAAGGTCACCTTCTTCTCCTTCATCTTACCGACGAGCTCCGCCAGATGGGTCGGGGTCGGCGCGACGCCGGGCTTGAGCTCGATGGTGTCCACGAACTCGATGCCGGTGAAGGCGCCGAGATAGGGCACGTCCTTGTGGTAGGAGACGGCCTTGACGCCCTTGAGCGGCGCCGCGAGCTTGCGCCATTCGGCGAGCTTGGGCTCGAGCTCGGCGAGATACGCTTTCAGGTTCTTCTCGTAGTCGGCGGCGTGGGCGGGGTCCACGCGCGACAGGCCGGCCGCGATGTTCCGCGCGATGACGCGGCCGTTCTCCGGGTCGAGGTTGTAATGGGGGTTGCCCTGCGGGTGGATCTCGCCCTGGGCGCGGCTCAGGGTCTCCGGCTTGTCGAGGACCTTCACCCCGGCCGAGCAGTCGATGCAGCCCGAGCCGAGGCAGTTCGACGTGTCCGGGTCGGGCCGCATCTTCGGGTTGCGCGCCACGTCGAGGAGCCCGGGGAGGAAGACGTGCTCCACCGTGAGGCCGAGGTAGACGACGGCGTCGGCGCGGTTGAGCTTGGACACGAAGCTCGGCTTCATGACGATCTGATGGATGTCCTCGGTGCCGCGGGCCAGCCCGTCCACCGCCACGAGGTCGCCGCCGACGCGGGAGGCGATGTCGACGAGCTCCGGCAAGGTGGCGACGACGCGGAGCTTGGCGGCCCGGGCGGAGACGGAGGCCGCCAGGAGCAGCGCGGCGGCGAGCGCGGTCGTTCTCATCTCATCCTCCTAGCGGTCCCGGAACCCGTGGACGTGCTTGCCGAACACCCCGGTCCACTGCAGGGCGACGGTATCGCTCGCGCGCCCCGTCGGGAGGTTGTCGGTCGTGCGGGAGAAGGCGAGCCGCAGGCGCTGGAACTCGGTCGCGTCGTAGGTGACGAAGGCGGTGAAGGTCCGGGTCAGGGTCCGCGCCCGGTCCAGGTCCTCGGTCAGGTCGACCATGACGCCGGGCCGCCAATGCCGCCCGGCCTTGAGCTCGACGTAGGAGAAGCCCGCGTAGGAGCGGACGCGGTCGGTCGGGAGGTCGGTCGCGGAGTCGAAGCGCCGCTCGTTGTTCTGCATGACCTCGGTGCTCCAGACGGCGCCCCGCAGGCTCCCGCCCGCCGAGGGCTGGTAGCGGTAGGTGAGGTCCGCGCCGGCGAGGCTGCGCCAGGTGTTCTTGCGGGTCGAGATGCCGGGGACCGCCGTCTCGTTGACGAAGCGCTTCGGCGTCCACGCCTCGGTGAGGCCCAGCTCCACGCTGTGGTCGTCGCCGAGGTCCGTGTAGGCGGCGAGCCGTCCGAGGTAGGTGAAGTTGTCCATGGTCCGGGCGTCGGCGTTCGCCCTGCGGGCGTTGTCTCCGCCCAGCTTGTTGTAGGCGCCCGCCGTGGCGGTCAGGTAGAACGGGGTGGGGAAGAGGTAGGAGACCTCCACGCCGTCGGCTTGCGTCTCGCCCCCGATGAAGGCGTCGAGCGAGCGCGGGCGCTCGACGACCGGCAGCTCATGGTCGTGGAAGTGGGCCAGGCGGCCGAAGGAGGCGAACAGGCGCCCGCCGGTGACGGTCAGGTTGTACGGGAGCGCGGTCGTCTGCAGCGCCGCTTCCTCGATCGTGACCTCGGCCCGGGAGCCGACCAGGATGAACCAGCCCTTGAGGAAGGGGTCGATCGCGGACTCCACGTTGAGCTCGGCGGCCCGGAAGCTGAAGTTCGACGGGCCGTTCGTGTGGGAGTACGCGAGGTCGAGGGCGGCGCCCATCGCGGGGTTGAACGCCGACTGCGAGGTCTTCGCCGGGGCGCCTTCGAGCTTGGCGAGCCTCTCCTCGAGGGACTTGATCCGGGCTTCCGCCGACGGGGCCGTCTCCTCGGCCCGGGCGGCGGGGGTGAGCGTGAGCAGGGCGGCGAGCAGGAGCGGCTTCATGTTGATAATGATAATACAATATCATATCTGGGTCAAGCCTCGTTTTGCTATCATCCTCCCCATGCAGCGCGACACCTCCCAGCGGCGGGCCATCCGCCGCGCGCTCGAGGACGCGGGGCGCCCGCTCGGGGCCCTCGAGGTCCTCGAGGCGTCGAAATCCGCCGCCCCCGGCCTCGGCATCGCCACCGTCTACCGGAACATCAAGGCCCTCTTGAGGGAGGGCGACATCTCCGAGGTCGCGCTTCCCGGCGAGCCGCCGCGCTACGAGGCGGCGGGCAAGGACCACCACCATCACTTCCGCTGCCAGCGCTGCGAGAAGGTCTACGAGCTCGGGGGCGCCTGCCTGCCCGACCTCAAGAACGCCCTGCCCCGCGGCTTCCGCGTGACCTCCCACGAGGTGCTCGTCCACGGCGTGTGCGCCGCCTGCGCGAGGAGACGATGAACGTCCCCTGGGGCTTCGGCTCCTTCGACCGCGTCGCCTTCGGCCTGATCAACGGCGTCTGGACGCATCCCGTCCTCGACAAGGTCATGCCGATGGTCACCGATCCTCACCGGGTCCCGTGGCTCGCCTACGGGGTCGCGCCGCTGGCCCTCGGCGTCTGGCTCTATAAAGGCCGCAAGCACGCCCTGCGCGTGCTCGTCGTCGCCGCGATCGCCGTCGGCGTCAGCGACATGCTCGCCTACCGCGTCCTCAAGCCCTGGGCGGGCCGTCCGCGGCCCGGATACGCGGGCATCGGCGCGATCGTCCGAGCCCCGGTGGGCGGCAAGCTCGGCTTCCCGTCCAACCACGCGATGAACGCGGCCGCCGCGGCCTCGGTGATGGCGGTCGCGTACCCGTCGGCCGGCTTCGTCTTCTGGATCCTCGCGGGCCTCGTCGCCTACAGCCGCGTGTACGTCGGCGCGCACTATCCGTTCGACGTGCTCGCGGGCATGGCCTTCGGCGCGATGCTGGGCATCCCTTGGGGCATGCTGATGCTCGGCGGGGGCGCGGGCGGCGGCTCCGGCGGCGGCAAGAAGAAAAAGAAGCGCTGAGCCCCGCTAGCGCGGGCCTTCCGTCTCGCAGACCACGCCCAGGCATTCCGCGATCACCCGCAGCAGCATGCGCTCCTCGCGGAGGAACGGCCCCTCGTCCGCCTTGGGGCAGTCCTTGAGATAGCACGCCTCCACGAACCCGCGCGGGGTGTCCTTGACGCGCACCGTCTCCTTGAGCGAGGCGGGGGAGGCGCGGAACAGGTGCGTCCGGTATTCCTTCCCGTCGATCTCCGCCCGAGCGCACGCGAGGTCGGAGTGCTGGAAGGCGCGGGGCAGGAGGTCGACGATGCGCCCGATCCGCTGCTCCGCCCGGAGGTCGGGGTTCCGGGACAGCTGGATGGCCTGGTAGACGCAGTCGAGCTCCTTGACGCGCTCGTTGAGGACGCGCGTCCGCGCCTTCATCGCGTCGTCGGTCCAGTCCGACTGGTCCTTCGCCCGCAGGAGCTTGTCCTGCAGGTCGAGCAGCTCGGCGTTCATCTGCGCGATGTGCCGGACGAGCTCCTCCCTGGTGGGTTCCGGGTCCATTCGGGGCTCAGGCCTTCTTCACGAATTCCGGCCTCAGCCGCAGGCCCTTCACCTTGTCCGAGTTCCCTTGGACGGATTCCGCGCCCTCGCCGAGGCGGATGTTCTTGATGATCGTCCCTCTTTTCAGCGTCACCTTGGCGCCTTTCACGTCCAGGTCCTTGATGAGCGACACCGAGTCTCCCTCGCTGAGGATGTTGCCGTTGCTGTCCCTGACTTCCATGGTCTCTTCTCCTTGCGTCAATCGATGGGGTGGAGCTCGCAGGCGGCCGCGACGCTTCCCGGAGCCCGCGCCAGGTCCACCCGTCCGCCCGCGATCATAGTGTGTCCCGGCTCGAGCGTGACGCGGCCCTCCGGGGTCTCGGCGAGCAGGGCCGCGGAGCCCTCCGCCGCGTGCACGACGATCAGCGGCGCCTCGAGCGCGAGCGCCCGCCCGCGGACCATAGTCATGCGGCCGCGCCAGCGGTCGCGGCGCAGCATGAGGTTGACGTCGCGCGCTCCGGGTCCGGCGGGCTCTCCGGTCACGCTCTCCTCGCCGGGAAACGCGAGCGCGGCTCCTTCTTGGGGCACGCTCTGGCGGGCGTTCCCGCGCTCGAGGACCAGCCCCGGCCCTTCCAGGCAGGCGATGAAGCGGTCGATCCCCGGGTAGGCCGAGAACGGCGCGCGGGACGGCACGTCGGCGATGGAGAGCCGCCAGGTCCAATCGCCGCCGGGAACGGCGGCGTCGGTCGCGACCTCGAGCGTGGAGCCGAGGCCGTTCTTCCAGGGAACGCGGCGCGAGCCGGCGGGATCGAGGAGGCGCATCTGGGCGGCAGTCTAGCGAAATTTTGGTAGGCTTGCTCGCCTTGAAGCTGACGACGCGCCGCCTGATCCTCCGTCCGCTCGCCATCGCCGACGCTCGGATCCTCTACGAGGTCGGCTCCCGCGAGGACGTCTCCCGCCCCGCGGGCTTCCCGCGCACGCGCAGCTTGGCCGCCTCTCGCGCCCGGGTCCGCCGGACCATCGCCGCGTGCCGGAAAGGGGACCCGAAGCCGCTCTCGTTCTCGATCGTGCTCAAGACGGGCGGGACTTGGGTCGGCAGCGTCAGCCTGGGCTGGCCGCACGCCGGGATCGGACAGCTCGGCTACCTCATCCATCCCGACCGTCAGGGCCGCGGCTACGCGACGGAGGCGGTCCGCAAGGTCGTCGAGACGGCCTTCGCCCGCTTCGGGGCGCACCGGGTCCAGGCGACGTGCTGGGTGAGGAACGCCGGCTCCGCGCGCGTGCTCCGGAAGGCCGGCCTGCGCCGCGAAGGGACTTTGCGCGGCTACCTGAAGCGCTCGGGCGAGGTCCGCGACGAATACATCTGGGGGATGACGCGCGCGGACTGGCGCGCGAGGCGTTAGGCGCTGGTCGGAGAGGCGCCGTCGCGGCTGCGGCCGTGGTCATGGCCGTCGCCGTCGCTGTGCTCGTGCTTGCCGTCCTTGTAGCCGAGCTTCTCGACGAGCTTCTTGAGCTCGTCTTCCTTGCCGTTGGTGGCGACCACGTCGGACAGGTGCTCGAGGTAGACGATCGCCTCGTTCAGGGCGATGCGGACCTCGGTGTCGGGCTCGCGCAGGGCCCAGAGCTTGAGCTGGCCGTGCAAGGTGAGCATGCGCTCCCCGCTCGGGTCCATCAGCTTGAGCCAGAGGTACTGGGTGCGGAAGGCGCTGATCTCGCCGGCTATCTCCTCCTCGGGGGTGAGGCGGCCGGCCTTGCGGTCGAGGGAGTGCTGGGCCTCGTGGGAGACGGTCGCGTAGGTGAAGGCGTCGCCGACGAGGATGCCGAGGATCTTCATCCGCTCGTTGAGCTTGATCATGCCGCCGTCTAGGCGGTCGCGCATGTACTGGAAGATGCCCATCTGGTTCGCGTCGAGGGAGCCTTCGGTGTCGTAGCGCAGGCTCTTGCCCTTCTGGAGCGAGACGGCCTGGGCGACGGCGGCCTCGAGCGCGGGGGGCGGCGGCTCCGTGTGGGTGCGCTTCCAGCGCTCGATGCGCAGCGCGGCCTCGTCGGCCATGCCCTGGATCGAGCCGACCTTGCCGGTGACGGGCTCCCGGTCCATGCGGCGGTAGTTTCCGACGGGGACCACGAGCTGCTGGTCGGGGAGCTTGTCGAAGAAGCCGTGGGCGCGCGTCTTGATCGAGACGTTGCTGACGGACATGTCGGCGACGGCGTCGCGCAGGGCCTCGGCGCGGGCCTTCAGGGTCGCGGGATCGACGTATTCCCGTTCGGCGGGCGCGGGGGCGGGCTGGTCCGCGAGGACCGGGGCCGCCAGGAGGAGGAAAGCGAGGGCCTTGAGCGCCATCGGCTCAGTATATCGCAAGGCGCCCGTCGGGACTCGGGCCCATGGGCCCAGGGAGGGCGGGCCGAGAGGCCCACCCACGTCTAGGACTTAAGGCCTAGGTCGACCGCGTACGGGAGGGTCCGGTAGTGCGCCTGGAGCGACTTGACCCCCATGCTGGCGCCCTGCAGGACCGCGATGGCGTGGACGGCCGCGCCGGCGCTGTGGAGGTTCGTGATGCAGGGGATGTTGAGCTCGAGGGCGGTGCGGCGGATGGAGAAGCCGTCGGCGCGCGAGCGCTTGCCCGACGGGGTGTTGATGACGAGCGACAGCGAGCGCTGCTTCATCAGGTCGACGACGTCGGGCTTGCCCTCGCCGACCTTCGCGACGCGCGAGGTCTCGAGGCCGTGGCGCGTCAGGAAGTCGGCGGTGTTGCGCGTGGCCACCAAGGTGAACCCGAGCTGCCGCAGGGAGCGCGCCATCGGGACGATCTGGGCCTTGTCCTCGTCGCGCACGCTGACGAAGACGGAGCCGGAGGTCGGCAGAAGCATGCCCGCCGCCTCCTGGGATTTGGCGAACGAGCGGGGGAAATCGGTGTCGAGGCCCATCACCTCTCCGGTGGACTTCATCTCGGGCCCGAGCCGCGGGTCCACGCCGGGGAACTTGATGAACGGCATCACGGCTTCCTTGGTCGCGGTGTACGCCGGCTCGACCTCGCCGCGGAGCACGGCGGGGGCGATGAGCTTCTTGAGCGGCTTGCCCATCATGACCCAGGTCGCGATGCGCGCGATGGGCAGGCCCGTGGCCTTGCTGACGAACGGCACCGTGCGCGAAGCGCGCGGGTTGGCCTCGAGGATGTAGACCGCGCCGTCCTTGACCGCGTACTGCACGTTCATCAGGCCCTTGACCTTGAGGTGCAGCGCGAGCTTGCGCGTGTTCTCGCGTATCGTGACGAGCGCGGCCGGCGAGAGCGAGTGCGGGGGCAAGGTGCAGGCCGAGTCGCCGGAGTGGATGCCGGCCTCCTCGATGTGCTCCATGATGCCCGCGACCCAGACGTCCTTGCCGTCGCAGATCGCGTCGACGTCGACCTCGGTCGCGTCGGCGAGGAAGCGGTCGATGAGCAAGGACGGGTGCGTCGCCGCCTTGAGCGCGCGGCCGACGTAATCCGTGAGCGAGGGGTCGTCGTAGACGACCTCCATCATGCGGCCGCCGAGCACGTAGCTCGGGCGGACCATCACGGGGTAGCCGATGCGGCGCGCGATCTTGAGGGCGGCCTCCGCGGAGGCCGCGATGCCGTGCTCGGGGGACAGGATCTTGAGCTTCTTGAGGGCCGCGCCGAACAGGCGGCGGTCCTCGGCCATGTCGATGGCGGCGGGCAAGGTGCCGAGGATCGGCACGCCCGCCTTCTCGAGCTGGACCGCGAGGTTCAGCGGGGTCTGGCCGCCGAACTGCACGATGACGCCCATCGGCTTCTCGACGGCGATGATCTCGAGGGTGTCCTCGAGGGTGAGCGGCTCGAAGTAGAGCCGGTCGGAGGAGTCGTAGTCGGTCGAGACGGTCTCCGGGTTGCAGTTGACCATCACCGACTGCCAGCCGTGCGCGCGCAGGGCCTTCGAGGCCTGGACGCAGCAGTAGTCGAACTCGATGCCCTGGCCGATGCGGTTCGGCCCGGAGCCGAGGATGACCACCTTCTTGCCGCTCTTGGACGGGAGCAGGTCGCCGGTCTCCTCGTACGTCGAGTAGAAGTAGGGCGTGGTGGAGGGGAACTCGCCCGCGCAGGTGTCGACGAGCTTGTAGGACGGGCGCACGCCCAGCTTCCAGCGGCGCTCGCGGATCTTGCTCTCCTTGACGCCCTTGGCCAGGGCGATCTGGGCGTCGGAGAAGCCCAGACGCTTGGCGGCGAACAGGCTCTCGGCGTCGAGCGGCATGGCGGCCAGCGTCTTCTCGAAGTCGCAGATGTCCTTGAGCTGGTTGAGGAACCACGGGTCGACGCGGGAGACCTCGTGGATGCGCTCGACGGTCAGCCCCTCGTCGAGGGCGGACTTGATGTGGTACAGGCGGCTCGAGGTGGGCGTGGCCACGCGCTGCAGTCGCGTCTCGGGGTCGAGGGGCTCGGCGCCGCTCAGGCCCTTCTTGCCGCTCTCCAGGCCGCGCAGGGACTTCTGCAGGGCCTCCTTGAAGGTTCGGCCGATGGCCATCGCCTCGCCGACGGACTTCATCGCGGTGTCGAGCGTGAACTCGCCGAACTTCTCGGTGGCAAAGCGGGGGGCCTTGACGACGACGTAGTCGATGGCGGGCTCGAAGCAGGCGAGCGTGGCCTTCGTGATGTCGTTGGGCAGCTCGTCGAGGGCGTAGCCGACCGCGAGCTTCGCGGCCAGGCGGGCGATCGGGAAGCCCGTCGCTTTCGAGGCGAGGGCCGAGGAGCGCGACACGCGCGGGTTGATCTCGACGCAGATGCGGCGGCCGGTCTCGGGGTGCACGGCGAACTGGATGTTGCAGCCGCCGGTCTCGACCCCGACCTCGGAAATGATGCGCTTGGCGTCCTCGCGCATCTCCTGGTACTGGCGGTCGGTCAGGGTCTGCGCGGGGGCGACGGTGATCGAGTCCCCGGTGTGCACGCCCATCGGGTCGAAGTTCTCGATCGTGCAGACGACCACGAAGTTATCCTTGTAGTCGCGCATGACCTCGAGCTCGTACTCCTTCCAGCCGAGCACGGACTCCTCGAGGAGCACCTTTTTGACGGGGCTCATCTCGAAGGCGGCGTGGACGCGGGTGCGCAGCTCGTCGTAGTGGTACGCGATGCCTCCGCCGGTGCCTCCGAGGGTGAACGACGCGCGCACGATGATCGGGAAGCCGAGGTCCCGGGAGACGGCCTTCAGGTCGCTCTCGTCGGTGACGACGACCGAGCGGGGGAGGTCGATGCCGATCTTCTGCATCGCCTGCTTGAAGAGCTGGCGGTCCTCCGCCTTGCGGATGGTCTCCAGGCGCGCGCCGATGACCTCCACGTTGTGCCGTTTGAGGATGCCCTTCTCGGCGGCGGACACGGTGAGGTTCAAGGCGGTCTGCCCGCCGAGGGTGGGCAGGATGGCCTGAGGCTTCTCGATGGCGATGACCTTCTCGAGGTATTCCGGAGTCAGCGGCTCGATGTAGGTCTGGTCCGCGAGCTCGGGGTCCGTCATGATGGTGGCGGGGTTCGAGTTGATCAGGCAGACTTCATAGCCCTCTTCCCGGAGGGCTTTGATGCCCTGGGTGCCGGAGTAGTCGAACTCGCAGCCCTGGCCGATGACGATCGAGCCGGAGCCGACGACGAGGATTTTCTTAAGATCGTTTCGCTTGGGCATTAGGCATCGCTCCGCTCTTGGGGAAGCTCTCGAGCCCGTCGGCGATCGCGCACAGCGCGCCGAGCAGGGCCTCCGTCTCGTTGAGGTCGCGCACGACGGGGACC
>Ga0255338_1004429_pt1 | contig 14558 bp, 12 predicted proteins | sample MeOH1_35cm_T4_19_FD_203715 | JGI IMG/M metagenome (GOLD analysis project Ga0255338, IMG submission 203715) | Sandy soil microbial communities from University of British Columbia, Vancouver, Canada - MeOH1_35cm_T4_195 | ecosystem: Engineered > Artificial ecosystem > Sand microcosm > Unclassified ...
CGCGACAACTACCTTGACACACCCCGCCGAACGCAAAGAAAAGTGACCGGCGTCCCCCGCAGGGGGATGTCGTATTCCTTTGGGTGCAAAAACCAACGCCGCTCAAAGAAACGGCGACCACCCCCGCAGCGGGATGTCGTACGCTGTTGGGTGCAACAACCAACGCCGCCAAAACCAAAACCAACCCAGCAATCAAAACCCAACGGTTTCGCAGCACACCGTCAAAGCCCGCCGGAACCCCTCAAGGCGCCCCCTGATAAACCCACTGCAACAACGCATCATGCGCATCCCGCGCCTGCGACGCATTCGCGTGATTGATATAACTCACCACCACATACCGATCCCCGTTAAGGGCATCCACATACCCCGCCAGCGCCCGCACATCATTCAACGTCCCCGTCTTCATATACGCATTGCCGGCCGCACCGGCCTTGGTCAACCGGTTCCGCAACGTGCCGTCCACCCCAAGTATGGGCAGCGAATCGATCAACACCGGCCCAACCTCGCTGGCAAGCGCCTGCTGCAACAACCGCGACATATCGTACGCGCTGATCCGTTCCTCGCGCGACAGCCCTGAACCGTTGTCCAGTACCAGGTCCGGCATGGTCAGCCCCTGGCGCGCCAGCCAGCGTTGCACTACTTTTTCCGAGCGCGCGGTGCTGGCAGGCCCGCTGCGATCCATCTCGGCGCCGATGGTCAGATAGAGCTGGCGGGCCATCACGTTGTTCGAGAACTTGTTGATGTCGCGCACGATATCGGAGAGCGGCTGGCCGTAGTGGCGTGCGAGCAGGAAGGCGCCGCGCGGGGGGCGGCCCATGCGCAGCGCCGGCTGGTGGGTGAAGCGGCCGCCGGCGAGTTGCCATTCGGCGACGAAGCCGCCCCAGGTGAATTCGTTGTGCGAGAGGGTGGCGATATTGACGACGTGTTCGCCACAGTCGGCGGCGTAGCTGCCGTCGAAGGAGGCCAGCACGGTGCCGTCGGGCTGTTGCGTGACGGAGGGCCGGGCGCGTGCCGACCAGTCGCCGCATTTTCCGTTGGACAGCGCCAGGCGGTTGTCCAGCTTGAGCTGTGCCAGCGCGGGCGTGACCGATACCGCTACCGACTGGCTGGCCGGGTCGGGCGTGATGGTGAACGACAGCGTCTTGAAGGCATACAGCAGCGCGTCGGGGCTGACGTTGTAGGCGCGCTGGGTCTCGCCGTCGATGGTGGCGCCGTTGGCGATGGCGGAGTCGAAGTAGCTGCGGTCCAGCACCAGGTCGCCATTGATGGTGGTGGCGCCCGCGGCGCGGGCCTTGGCGACCAGCTTGGCCATTTCTTCCGGCACCAGCTTGGGATCGCCCTGGCCGCGCAGGTAGACGTTGCCGTTGATGGTGCCGTCGGCGCCTGGCTGGCCGTCGGCGTAGAGCGAGGTTTGCCACCGGTAGCCGGGACCGAGCAACTGCAGGCCGGCAAAAGTGGTGACCAGTTTCATGGTCGAGGCCGGGTTCATCGGCGTCTGCGCGTTCCAGCTTGCGCGGGCCGCCGGCGCGCCGACCTTGATCACATAAAAGCTGGCGGCCGAGGCTGGCACGTGCGCGCGCTTGAGCGCGCCCGTCACGCTGGCCGGCAGGCCCGATCGCGGCTCCGCATGTTCTGTCGGCGTGGTAGCGGCGTGGGAGGCTTTGGCCTTGTGGACGGTGGTCTTGGCGGTGGCGGCGGGCAGGCCGCCGATGCATAGCAGCCCGGCGGCGCAAAGCGGCAACAGGCGGTGAAGGAATGGGGAAGGGCGTTTCGGCATGGTGCCCATGTTAACGCATGGGCATGAGCGCGGATGACGCGAAGTTCAGATTTCCGTGAGGCTCGCGGGTAGCGCCGGCTGGGCCATGCCGGCGGGACGCGGCGGCGCCAGCTTGCCGAGCAGCGCGCGCAGCGTGTCCTGCTCCTGCGCCGATAACGCGGCCGCAACGTGCGCATCGTGCGCGCACACCGCGGTGGTGGCGGCTTCCAGCGTACGGCGGCCCGCTGGCGTCAGCACCAGGCTGTAGGCCCGGCGATCATGCGGCGCGGGACGGCGTGCAACCAGCTTCATGTCTTCCAGCGCATCGACCAGCAGCACCGCGCCGGAGCGCGCGATGCCCAGGATGCTGGCCAGTTCGGTCAGCTTGAGGTGCGGGTTGCGCGAGATGATCACCAGCGCGGAGAAACGCGGCGGCGTGATGTGCCACTGCGCCAGCGACTGGACGAAGTCCTCGTAGATGCGGATCTGCGCGCGGCGGATGGCGTAGCCGATCAGGCTGTCCAGCACGCCGTAGTCGATGTTGGGGATATGTGGGTCGAAGCCGCCGATGGTGTCGGCCGCCTGGCTGGCGCCAGCGGGATCGGGGGCGTCGCGGCTGTGGCGCGGGCGCGCCTTTGCTGTGGTCATGATGCCTTGGCGTCGGTCGAATGAAACAGGATCAGATGACGCGAAAATACCGCATTTCCACCCGGTCGGGATAGCGGGCGCCGGTGGCGACGAACAGGTGCTGCATGAGCCAGTCGTAACCGGGCGATGCCGTTTCGAAGCGCGGCGCCGTGCGGAAGTAGATCAGGCGCGGATCGATCACCTCGCCGGCGCCGAGCCGCGCGATCAGCGCGCCGGGGCCGCTGCGCAAGCCGGCGTTGACGATGTAGATGCGCGCGCCGTCGGTGGTCTCCAGCACGTAGCGCGCTTCGATATCGGCCACGGCGATGCCGTTGCCCGTGTCATGCCGTACCAGCTGGAAGTCAGCGCCGCCGGGCAGGATGCGCCCTTGCAGGCGCGGCCCGCTGACCGCGCCGTCCAGGATGGGGATCACCCGGCGGTTGCCCAGCGCGCTCGCGCCCACCTCGGTGGCCGGCGCCAGCCGGAAGCTGAAGTCGGCCACATGTTCCAGCGTGGGGGCGGGCAGCGCGTCACTAACCAGGGGCGCGGTCATTTCAGCAGCTTCCAGTTACCGTTGTCGATGGTCAGCAGCACACGGCCGCGCGTGTCGAAGCCGAAATGATCCTGCGCCGTGTAGTTCAGCACCCCGTGCGAGACCACGATATTGCGCTCGCTCTCCAGCGCCGTCTTGAGTGCCTTGCGGAATTCCGGCGTGCCCGGCTTCGCCTGCTTGAGCGCCACCGGCACGATGCGTTGCAGCACCAGGCCGGCATCGTAGGGGTGCGCGCCGAACTGGGTGCGGCTCTCGGGACCGTACTGCTTTTCATAGCGGCCCACATAGTCCAGCCCGGGCTTTTTCACCGCGGCATTGTCCGCCAGTTGCTCGGCCACGATCACCGGACCGGCCGGGAGGATGGAGCCGTTCACGGCCTTCCCGCCGATGCGGATCAGGTCCTTGGTGGCGGCGCCGTGCGTGTGGTAGACCGGGCCGGCGTAGCCGCGCTCGCGCAAAGTGGTGTGCGGCAGGGCGGCGCCGGTGCCCGCGCCCGCGATCAGCACCGCGTCGGGACGGGCGGCGATCAGCTTGAGCGTTTGCGCGGTCACGCTGGCATCCGAGCGCGCATAGCGTTCGGTGGCGACGAGGCGGATGCCGCGCGCGGTGGCGGCGGCGGTGAACTCCTTGAGCCAGGTCTCGCCGTAGGCGTCGGCAAAGCCGATGAAGGCAATGGTCTTGACGCCCCTGGCGTGCGCCGCTTCCGCCACGGCTTCGGCCATCAGCCTGACCGGCTGCGCCAGGCGATAGGTCCATTCGCCGCGGCCGGGCTTGAGTTCGATGGGCGAGAAGGCTAGCTGCACGGTCTGGCTCTCGTCGGCGACTTCGGCGATCGCGATCGACGGCGCCACCGCCGACGAACCGAGGATGATGTCGACCTTGTCTTCGCTGACAAAGCGCCGCGCCACCTTGGTGGCCTGGGTGGGGTCGGAGCCGTCGTCCAGCACCACGTAGCGTATCTTCTCACCGCCGATGGTCTCCGGCAGCAGGGGCATGCTGTTCTTCTGCGGGATGCCGAGCGAAGCCGAGGGCCCCGTCGACGAGATGCTGACGCCGACCGTCACTTCGGCCAGCGCGGGCGCGGCGGCAAGGGTGGCGGCCACGGCCAGCGCGAGGCGGGCAGCGGCAGCGGTAGCGGGGCGGATAGGGCTGGGGCGCGGCAAGATGTCTCCTTTTTCTCTTTGGAATGACGCCGGCTTCTCAGGGCCGGTCGTCGGGCTTGATGCGAGGGGCGAAGCAGCGGGCTAGCGCGCAGGTGCCTGCAGCGACTGCCGGTCGAAGCCGGCGAGCTGCTTGTAGCGCAGTGCGATGGCTTCGAGCTCAGCGCGCGGTATCACGGCGTCGATATCGCTGAAGCCTTGCGGCGCGCGCTGCTCGGCCAGCTGCATGACCTGCTCGGGCCCGTTCAGGCGGTTGCGCAGGACGATGGCGGCGGTGCGCGGCAGCCGCTCCGCCTCGTACTCGCGCAGCGCGTAGCCGGCGCCGGACGCATCGCGCGGTGCGCCGTTGGCCAGCAGGCTGTCCATCAGGTAGCGCGCATCCAGGATGGCCTGGGCGCTGCCGTTGGAGCCGATCGGGTACATCGGGTGGGCGGCGTCGCCCAGCAGCGTCACCCGGTGGAAGGTCCAGCGCGGCAGCGGGTCCTTGTCGACCATGGGGAATTCGTAGATGGCTTCGGCGCCGTCGATCAGCGCGGGAATATCGATCCAGTCCCAGCGCCAGTTCGCAAAGGCCGCGCTGAACACGGACTTGTCGACCTGCTTGTTCCAGTCGCTGCGCGGTGGCGTGTCCGAGACGTGGTCGGGCACGCGCAGCTCCGCGATCCAGTTGACCAGAGACCGCCCCTGGCGGCGCAGCGGTTCGGAGATCGGGTAGGCCACGAACTTCTGGTCCTGGTGGCCCGCCATGAACATCGAGCTGCCATCCAGGTACGGCGGCGCTTCGGTGACGGCCCGCCACAGCGTGCGGCGCGAGAAGCGCGGCGCGTCGCCTTGCGGATAAAAGTGGCGGCGCACCGCGGAGTGGATGCCGTCGGCGCCCACCAGCACATCGGCCCGGGCGGTGACTTCGGCGTTGTCGCTGCGACGGCGCAGCGTGAACGCCACCGGCTCGCCGGCGCGCGCGCCGGTGTTCACCACCGATTCGAATGTATGCCCGGTGTGCACGCGATCGGCGCCCAGGCGTTCCACCGCGGTGCGGTAGAGCAGCATCTGGAATTCGCCGCGATGTACGGAAAACTGGGGCAGGTCGTAGCCCGCCGCGCGCCCGCGCGGTTCGTGCCAGATGCGCTGGCCCAGCTTGTTGTAGTAAGACAGTGACGAGGTCTGTACCGCCAGTTCGGCCAGCGCATCGAGCAGCCCCAGTTCGGCCAGCTCGCGCACGGCGTGCGGCAGCAGGTTGATGCCCACGCCGAGCGGGCGCAGCGCTTCGCTGGCTTCCCAGACCTCTGCCTCGATGCCATGCCGGTGGCAAAGCAGTGCCAGCGTCAGGCCGCCGATGCCGCCGCCGGCTATCGCGATCTTCATGATGTCGTCTCCACAGCTTGTTATGGATTGCCGCGCCGCGCGGGGCCCTCATGCAGGTTCTGCAGGGTCGGCGGCAAGTGGCAATATTGTTATGTAGTATAACTAAATGGATGAGCGCATCAAGCTGTGAAGCGTGCGGAGAAACCCGTAATACCGGGCATGGCGGGGAAATTGCCGCACGGCGCGCGCAGACGGCCGGAGCGGCGCCAGGGGAAGCCTGTGTGGAATCTTGTGGGATTCCTCTGACAAGAGGTTAGGCCCCTGCCCGGTCGCGCGTGGCTTATCCGGCATCCATACTGAAAGCAACTGCCGCAATGCCAATCCTTCAAGGAGCCCCATCATGCGTACCGTGACCTTGTCTCTCCTGCTTGCCACCCTGCTCAGCGTAGCGGGCTGTGCCGACATGACTCCCAAGCAGCGCAATACGGCGATTGGCGCAGGCGTCGGCGGCGTCGCGGGTGCAGCCCTGATTGGCGGACCGGCTGCCACCATCGGTGGCGCGGCCCTGGGTGGCGTGGTCGGTAATGTGGCGACCCCCGACCGGAGGTAAGCACGAATAGCAGCGGCCGGTGTACGATCCAGGCCGTTGCAACAAAAAAGCGGATGCCGGTGGCATCCGCTTTTTTGCATTCGGAGGGGCGCCGCTCAGGCGGACTCCCCGACTGCCTTCGTCTTCGTCCTGGTCCGGGCGCCGGCTCCAACGGGGAACACTGCGTCATAGGCCCAGTTGTAGATGAAGGCATAGACCACGTAGAACGCCGCCACCGCGATATCCATGATGAAGGCATCGAACAGGCTCATGTCCAGGTACCAGGCCACCATGGGCAGGAACACTACCAGCAGGCCCAGTTCGAACAGGATGGCATGCAGCACGCGCACGGCCACCGGCTTGCACAACTGTCCGGTGAACCGGAGCATGGCCTTGTCGAAGAGCAGGTTGTACAGATAATTCCAGCCGGCGGCGATCACCGATGCCACCACCGCGATGAGGCCCATCTGGTGCAGGGCGAAGCCAAATAGCCAGCTGCCCACCGGCGCGAAGATCAGCAGGCCAATCAGTTCAAAGCCGATGGTGTGGCGGATTCTGTCCTTGGTGCTGCGCATGATACTTCCTGTCTGGCGTCAATGGAGGTCATTCTATCTATAATCGTGGGATAGCCAAGTTGGTATCCATCGCTAAAAACGATGGATATGACGGCATCGCTCTATCAGGAATCCCATGAGCCTGTCCCTGGAACAATTGCAGGCCTTCGCGGCCGCCGCCGAATGCGGTTCTTTTTCTGCCGCCGCGCGCCGCCTGGGCAAAGCCCAGTCGGTGGTGAGCGCGGCCGTGGCCAACCTGGAAATCGATCTCGGCAATCAGTTGTTCGACCGTGCCGGTCGCTATCCGACCCTGACCGCCGCGGGCGAACGCCTGCTGGCCGAGGCGCGGGTGATCCTGGAGCGTTGCGAGCATTTCCGCGGTGTGGCCAAGAGCCTGGGCGAAGGCGTCGAGAGCCGCCTGGTGCTGGCGGTGGATGAGCTGTATCCGGAGGAAACCCTGGGCGTGCTGCTCGAAGAGTTCTCGGCGCGCTTCCCGGCGGTGGAACTGGAACTGCTGTTTCCCTTGATGGAGGATGTTAGCCGGCTGGTGCTGGCCGGTTCCGCCGACCTGGGCCTGATGTGGCGCCAGGAGGTGTTGCCGCCGGAGCTGGGCTTCCGTGCGCTGGGCTGGGTGCCGATGCAGATCATCTGTGCGCCCGACCATCCGCTGGCGGACCAGCGCGTGGGCTGGGAGGAACTGAAACGCTACCGGCAACTGATGGTGGCGACCCGCAGCGATAGCGAGGAAAAAATGCGGCTGCGCGTGGCCGCCGAAGTCTGGTGGGTGGAGAGCCAGTGGGTCATCGTCGAGCTGGTCAAGCGCCGGCTGGGCTGGGCCTTCGTGCCCTGGCACGTGGCGGCCAATTCGCCGGCCGCGGCGCAACTGGTGTCGCCGGTGCTGGAGTTCGACGACCAGGACTGGCCGGTGGCGATGGAGCTGGTGTGGCACAAGCAGCGGCCGCTCGGCAAGGCCGCTACGTGGCTCAAGGAGCGGGTGAGCAAGCAGCCGCTGCCGCGCCCGGAGAAGCGGCCGGCATAGGGCTGCTACCCCGGACGCTCGCGCACGTCGCCGCCTGGCGGACCAGGCCGAACTCCTTCGCTAGCGTGCCGTAGCGTTGCACGGTGTCCTTCACATAGGCGTCGAGCGACGCCGCGCCGCCCAGATCGGCGGGGAACAAGCCTTGCTCCGCGCGCAGCCGGACGAACGCCGGGCTTGCCTGCAGGCGCTCGAAGCGGCCCGCCCAGCGCTGGTAGTCGGCCTGCGCGACTTTCGGGCCCATGTAGAAGCCGCGCAGGATGGGCCAGGTGATGTCGTAGCCTTGCTCGCGTGCCGTCGGCACGCTGGCAAGCCTGCCCGGCAGGCGCTGCTCGGCCAGCACGGCGAGGATGCGGATCCCGCCGGCGCCGAGTTGCATCGCGGCTTCGGAGACGTCGCCCGACACCGCCTGCACATGTCCGCCCAGCAATGCCGTGAAGGCCTCGCCGCCACCTTCGAAGCCCACGAAGCGCATGCGCTTGTAGCCAACCCCGGCTTGCCTGGCGACCAGCGCGGCCTTCATCCAGTCCTGGTTGCCGATGGTGCCGCCGGCGCCAAACAGCACTTGGTCGGGATCCGACTTGAGCGCGGCCACCAGATCCTTCAAGGTCTTGTAAGGCGAATCGGCGCGCACCGCGATCATGCCGTAGTCGGTGCCGAGCGCGCCGACCCAGCGCACGTCGGCCACGCCATACTTGCCGAACTTGCCTTCGGCCAGCGCCAGCAGCGAGCCGCCGGAGAAGGCGACGATGGTATCGGGCTCGGCGGGGCGCTGCGCCACGATGCTGTTGTAGGCCACGGCGCCGATGCCACCCGGCACGTAGACCAGCCGCATCGGTTGCCCGGTCAGTCCGGCTTCCAGCAGGGCTCGCTGCGCCAGCTTGCAGGTCAGGTCGAAGCCGCCGCCGGGCTTGGCGGGCACGATGCACTCCGGCGCGGGGGACGCATGCGCGCAAACCGCCGCCAGGGCGAGCGCGGCGCAGGCGAGACGCAGGGCGGCCGGGACGTTGCTCATGGATTCTCCTTGGATGGGGCCGGACGACGGGACAGAACGACAACGCGGCAGACAGCTTACCGGGAAATCCCGGGCAAATCCGCTGGCTGCCGGTGAGAAAATCAGGCATAACGGAGTGCGTGCAAGCGCAGGAGAAGAACCTTCCATGAGAGTACTGCTGGTCGAAGACCACGACGAACTGGCCACCTGGGTGATGCAGGCGCTGCGCGCCTTGCATTTCACCGTGGAGCGCGCCGCCGACGCGGCCAGCGCCGAATCCCTGCTGTTCAGCACGCACGCGGGCGGCACCGGTGCCGGCAGCGACTACGCGCTGGTGCTGCTGGACCTCACGCTGCCAGACCGCGACGGCCTCGACCTTCTCGCCCGCCTGCGCGGCCGCGGTTGCCGCGTGCCGGTGATGATCCTGACCGCGCGCGGCGAAGTGGGCGACCGGGTCAGGGGCCTGGACCTGGGCGCCGACGACTACATGGCCAAGCCCTTCGATCTCGCCGAGTTCGAGGCGCGCGTGAAGGCGCTGCTGCGCCGCGCGCGCCAGACCGAGGCGCCGCTGGTGGTTTGCGGCGGCCTGAGCTTCGATACGGTGTCGCGCCATTTCCAGGTGGGCGGCGTGCCGCTCGCGCTGACGCCGCGCGAGCATGCGGTGCTGGAGATCCTGATGACGCCGCCCGGCAAGACCGTCAGCAAGGACCGGATCTACGCCAGCATCTTCACGCTGGCCGACGAGACCCAGCCCGATGTGATCGAGGTCTATGTGCATCGCCTGCGCCGCAAGCTCGAAGGCTCCGGCGCGGCCATCGTGACCTTGCGCGGGCTGGGCTACGTGCTGGAGCCCAGCGTTGGCTGAGCCGCGCAGGCGTCCCGCCAGCCTGCGTGCGCGCCTGCTGTGGTGGCTGATACCGCCCATGCTGGTGCTGCAGGCGGTGTACGGCGTGGTGGCGTATTCGAATGCGCTGGCGTCTGCCGACCTGGCCTACGACCGCACGCTGCTGGCCTCCGCGCGCAATATCTCCGAGCGCATCACGCTCACACCCGAAGGCGTGCGCGTGGACGTGCCCTATATCTCGCTCGATACCTTCGAGGTGGGCATGAACGCCACCATGTTCTATCGCGTGAGCGGGGTGGATGGCGAGTTCGTCTCCGGCTACGACGACCTGCCGCCGTTCGATGCCAGCCAGCCCCGCACCAAGCTCTATCCCGCGCTGGTGAGTTTCTACGACCGCACTTACCGCGGCCAGCCGATCCGCATCGCCGCGCTGCGCCAGCCGGTGATGGACGCGAGCGGCACGCATGGCGGCATGGCGCTGATCGAAGTTGGCGAGACCCTCGACTCGCGCCAGGCGCTGACGCGCAACATCCTGTTCGATGTGCTGTGGGGCCAGTTGATGCTGGTGCTGGCGGTGGTGCTCGTGATCTGGCTGTTCACGCGGCGCGCGCTGGCGCCGCTCGATGCGCTGCGCGCCGAGGTGGCGCAGCGCCAGCCCGGCGCCACCACGCCGCTGCCTCTCGATAGCGCGCCGCGCGAAACGGCGCCGCTGGTGGAGGCGATGAACGGCTATATGGCGCGGCTGGAACAGGTGCTGGCCGCGCAGCGCCGCTTTATTGCCGACGCGGCGCATCAGTTGCGCACGCCGCTCGCGGTGCTGCATACGCAGGCGCAACTGGCGGCGCGTGAGCACGATCCCGCCGAGCAGCGCCGCATCGCGCAGGGTCTGGCCGACAGCACCGCGCGCATGGCCGCGCTGGCCGACCGCCTGCTGTCGATGGCGCGCGCCGCGCACGGCGGCGCGGAGACACCGCGTGTGCTGGACCTGGCGGCGCTGGTGAGGGAGGTCTGCCTCGAACTCACGCCCGCGGCCCGCGCGCGGCGCATCGACCTGGGTTTCGAGGGCGAGGGCGCGCTGCCGGTGCTTGGCACCGACCTGCTGCACGAACTGGTCACCAACCTGGTCGACAACGCGCTGCGCTACACGCCATCGGACGGCGTCGTCACGGCGCGCGTCCATCGCGCTGGCGAAGCGGTGGTGCTGGAGGTGGAAGACAACGGCCCCGGCATTCCGCTGCAGGAACGCGCGGCGGTACTGGAGCCGTTCTATCGCGGCAACGCCGCCGGCCTGAGAGTCGCGGGGGAGGCGAACCCGGGCGGCTCCGGGCTCGGTCTCACCATCGTGCGCGACATTGCCGCCGCGCACGGCGCCACGCTGACGCTGCTGGAGGGAGAGGGCGGCAATGGCCTGCTGGTGCGGGTGCGTTTTCCGCCGGCATAGGGCGGCGGAGCGCCACCGGACGCCACCGGATGCCAGCGATGGCTACCGCCGCGCGGACACGCTGGCGGCGGAGCGCACCGGTGCGGTTGCCGGTACCGGCGCGGCGCCTTGCGTTCCGGCGGGCGGTGGCATGCCGCCAGGGGCCGGTGCGGCTGGCGCGGTACCTGGCGCAGCCGGCGCCGCGTTCGACGCATTGTCCGTCTCGATATGCCATCCGCCGCCCAGTGCCTTGATCAGCACCGCGCTGGTCGTGTACTGGCGGCCTACGATGGTCAGCGCGGTGCGCTCCGCCGTGTAGGCGGTGGTCTGCGCCGTCAGCACGTCCAGCAGGCTGGCGGTGCCGGCGCGGTAGCGGTTGTTGACCAGGGCCAGTGCGTCGCGCGCCGAACGCAGCGCGTCGTTCTGCACCACGGATTCCTGCTCCAGCAGGCGCGCGGCCGCGAGGCCGTCCTCGACCTCCTGGAAGGCGGAGAGCACCGTCTGGCGGTAGTCGGCCACGCTCTGGTCGTAGGCGGCAACCGCCTGCGCCTTGGCGGCGCTGCGCAGGCCGCCGTCGAACAGTGTGCCGGCCAGCGCGGGGCCGATCGACCACACGCGGTCCGGCAACGCCAGCCAGCGCGCCAGCGTGCTGGCGGAAAGACCGCCGGTGGCGGATAGCGTCAGCGTCGGGTAATAAGCCGCCTGGGCCACCCCGATCTGCGCATTGGCCGCGGCCATGCGGCGCTCGGCCGCGCCGATATCGGGCCGGCGTTCCAGCAGCACCGACGGCACCGCGATGGGCACGCGCGGCACGGCGGCGGCGTAGTCCTGCGGCGTGATGGCGAGGTCCGCCGGCGGCTTGCCTGTCAGGACGGCGATGGCGTGCTCCAGCTGCGCGCGCGTGATCTGGATATCGATCTGCTGAGCCTGCGCGCTCTTGAGCTGGGTCTCGGATTGCAGCACGTCGGAGCGCTGGGCGGTGCCGGCTGCGTACTGGTTGCGTACCAGTTGCAGCGATTTCTCGTAGTCGGTCACCGTGCGGTCCAGCAAGGCCTTCTGCTGGTCGGTGATGCGCAGCAGGAAATAGCTCTGCGCCAGCGTGGACTGGGTCGACAGCAATGTCGAAGCCAGGTCGGACTGGCTGGCCTGCGCGCTGGCTTCGCTGCTTTCCACCTGCCTGCGCACGCGGCCCCACACATCGATTTCCCAGCTGGCCGACAGCGTGGCCCTCTGCCCGTTGGCGACCTGGCCGTTGCTGCCGCGCGTGCGGTCGAGCCCGGCCGATGCGTTCACGGTCGGGAAGTAGCCCGCGCGCGCCGATTGCAGCGCCGCCAGCGCTTGCCGGTACTGCGCCTCGGATGCCTTGATGTTCTGGTTGGAGACCTGCACCTGCGCCATCAGCTTGTCGAGCTCCGGATCGGCGAACACCGCCCACCAGTTGCTGCGCTCGCTGGTGTCCTGCGGTTCGGCCGGCTTCCACTCGCCCCACTGCGAGGCGTCGGCCGGTGCCTCCTTGAAGGCCGGCGTGGACGGCGCATCGGGCCGCTGGTAGTCGGGCCCCACGGCGCAGCCGGCCAGCAGCAGGGCGCATGCCACCGTCATCGCGGTCGCCGGGAAGGAAAGGGTAGGGAGGCGGAGAAAAGCGTTCATGGATCGCATTCAGGGTTCGAGGCTGGCCGTGGCTGGAGGCATGGCCGAACGGCGCTGGCGCCAGGCTTTCACCTTCAGGCGCCAGCGGTCCAGCGTCAGGTAGACCACGGGCGTCGTGTACAGCGTGAGCAACTGGCTGACCACCAGCCCGCCGACGATGGAGATGCCCAGCGGCGCGCGCAGTTCGGCGCCGTCGCCGCGGCCGATCGCCAGCGGTATGGCGCCCAGCAAGGCCGCCATCGTGGTCATCAGGATGGGGCGGAAGCGCAGCAGGCAGGCGCGGTAGATGGCATCGCGCGGCGACAGGCCCTCGCGCCGCTCGGCATCGATGGCGAAGTCGATCATCATGATGGCGTTCTTCTTGACGATGCCGATCAGCAGGATCACGCCGATCAGCGCGATGATGCTGAAGTCCGTGCCCGAGGCCAGCAGCGCCAGCAGCGCGCCGACGCCCGCCGATGGCAGGGTGGACAGGATGGTGAGCGGATGCACATAGCTCTCGTACAGCATGCCGAGCACGATGTAGATGGTGATCAGCGCGGCCAGGATCAGCAGCGGCTGGCTCTTGAGCGAGTCCTGGAAGGCCTTGGCGCTGCCCTGGAAGTTGGCCTGCAGCGTCTCCGGCACGCCGATGCGCGCCATCTCCCTCTTGACCATGTCGGTCGCCTGCGACAGCGAGACGCCTTCGGCAAGGTTGAAGGAAATGGTGGAGGCGGCGAACTGGCCCTGGTGGTTGACGCCCAGCGGCGTGCTGGTGGGCGCGAACCGCGCGAAGGCTGACAGCGGCACCCGCTTGCCGCCGCCGGTGACCACGTAGATATCGTTGAGCGCATGCGGGCCCTGCAGGTACTCGGGGCTGAGTTCCATTACCACCCGGTACTGGTTGAGCGGGTGGTAGATGGTGGACACCAGCCGCTGGCCGAAAGCGTCGTTGAGCACGGCGTCGATCTGCTGGGCGGTGACGCCGAGCTTCGACGCGGTGTCGCGGTCGATGATGACCGAGGTCTGCAGGCCCTTGTCGTTGGTGTCGGTATCGACATCCTCCAGCCCCTTGAGGTTGGAGATGGCCGCGCGCACCTTGGGCTCCCACTCGCGCAGCACGTCGAGATCGTCCGACTGCAGCGTGAACTGGTAAGCCGAACTGCTTTGCCGGCCGCCGATGCGGATGTCCTGCACCGAGGTCAGGAACAGGCTGGCGCCGGGCTCCTTGGCCAGCTTGACGCGCAGCCGGGCGACGATGGCGTCGGCCGAATCGCGCTCTGAAATCGGCTTGAGCGTAACGAACATCTGGCCGGTATTGCGCTGCGAACCGCCGGTGAAGCCCGTCACGTTGACCACCGCCGGGTCGGACTGCACGATCTTGATGAAGTTATCGAGCTTGGGCCGCATGGCCTGGAACGAAGTGGCCTGGTCGGCGCGGATAAAGCCGATCAGGCGCCCGGTGTCCTGCTGCGGGAAGAATCCCTTGGGCACGATCGTGTAGAGCCAGACATTGAGGCCGATGGTGGCCAGCAACACCAGCCACACCAGCACGCTGTGGCGCAGCGACACGGCCAGGGTGCGCGCGTACAGGTCGTGCATCCAGGTGAACACGCGTTCGCTGGCGCGGTAGAAGCGGCCCTGCTGTTCCGGCTTCACCGACTTGAGCAGGCGCGCGCACATCATCGGCGTGGCGGTCAGCGATACCACCAGCGATACCAGGATCGCCACCGACAAGGTGATGGCGAACTCCTGGAACAGGCGTCCGACGATGCCGCCCATCATCAGCAGCGGGATAAACACCGCGATCAGCGACAGGCTCATCGACAGCACGGTGAAGCCCACCTCGCGCGACCCCCTGAGCGCGGCTTCGAGCGGCTTCATGCCCTCCTCGATATGCCGCGAGATATTCTCCAGCACCACGATGGCGTCATCGACCACGAAGCCGGTGGCGATGGTCAGCGCCATCAGCGACAGGTTGTTGAGCGAGAAGCCGGCCAGGTACATCACCGAGAAGGTGCCGATCAGCGACACCGGCACCGCCACGCTGGGAATCAGCGTGGCGCGCGCATTGCGCAGGAACAGGAACAC
>Ga0255338_1004431_pt1 | contig 14540 bp, 11 predicted proteins | sample MeOH1_35cm_T4_19_FD_203715 | JGI IMG/M metagenome (GOLD analysis project Ga0255338, IMG submission 203715) | Sandy soil microbial communities from University of British Columbia, Vancouver, Canada - MeOH1_35cm_T4_195 | ecosystem: Engineered > Artificial ecosystem > Sand microcosm > Unclassified ...
GCCCTGCTCCATGCCGGTGTGCGCGTCACCGAGGTGCCGTCCCAGGCGGCCTTCGATGCACGCTTCCCCACCGTGAAGTCGCCCAACCCGGAAAACGCCGAGGCGCTGACGCTGGGCGTGGCCCTGGCCGAGAAGGAAAAAATCGACGTGGTGATGGCGACCGACCCGGACAGCGACCGCATGGGGGTCGCGGTGCGGAACAAGGCGGGCAAGATGGAGCTGCTCACCGGCAACCAGGTCGGCGCACTGCTCGCGGACTACCGCATCGGCAAATACAAGGAGTTGGGCTGGATTCCCAAGGACGGCACCCAGCGCGCCTGCCTGATCAAGACCTTTGTCACCACGCCGCTGCAGGATGCGATCGGTCGCGGCCACGGCGTCAAGGTCATCAACACGCTCACGGGCTTCAAGTGGATCGCGGCCAAGATGCGCGGCTACGAGGACAAGCTGACGCAGACGATGGGCCCGGGATTCAACTACGACGCCACGCCGTTCCGCGAGCGCGCCGCCCTGCTGCAGCAGCATAGCTGCTTCTACCTCTTTGGCACCGAGGAAAGCTACGGCTACCTGCCCAACGACTCGGTTCGCGACAAGGACGGCAACTCGGCCTGCCTCATGTTTGCCGAGGTTTGCGCGTGGGTGAAGTCGCGCGGCCTGACCGTACCGGACTATCTCGACGAGCTCTACCTGCGCTACGGGTTCTTCCTCGAGGGCGTGATCAACATCTACTACGAGGGCGCCACCGGCTCGGCCAAGATCAAGCGCATCCTCGACACCTACCGCACTAGCCAGCCGGCCGCGTTCGGCGCGACGCAGGTGACGCGCTTCCAGGATTTCGGCCGGGAGAAGTTCTTCGACGCCGACAACGAGCAGATCCCCGCGCAGGACCTCTACCTCGTCACCCTGGCCAACGGCTACTCCTTCGCCGCGCGTGGCAGCGGCACCGAGCCCAAGATGAAATTCTATCTCTTCGCCTCGGAGCCGGTGAAGTCCGCAGCCGACCTGCCGGGGGCCAAGGCGAAGGCCAAGGCCACGCTCGACGCCCTCAAGGCGTTGATCGAGGCCGACGCGCGGCAGCGCGCCGAATCCTGAGGAGCGTTACTTCAGCGCAGGCTCCGCGGCGGGCTTTACCGGTTCGGCCTTTGGAATGACGAGATTGTCGCTTTCGCCGAGTACCTTGAACTCGCCGAAGGTCACCTTGCCGCCGAACGCCTCGGTGGCGTTGAAGGCGACGGGCTTTTCCGTCTCGCGGCCCAGGTTCAAGGCCGCGGCGGAAACCAGTAGCGGCATGGCCTTGTCCATGGCGAGGCCGGTGGCCGGGCAGGCAAAGCGGGTTTCCCAGAGCAGCTTGGGATCCGGCCGGTCAAGGGCGTCAAGGGTGAAGGAGCGCACGGCGCCGAGGAAGAGATCGCTTTCGGCAATGTCCCAGACCTTTCCGGCGACTCCGGTGCGGATGAGGCCGCGCAACAGCACGCGCTGGTCGACAAACCCGCCGTATTGCACCTGCTCCCACATGAGGTTGAGCTTGTTGCCGCCGAGGAAACCGAGGGCGGGGCGACCCTTGCCTCCCTCCATCATGCCCCAGGAAAAGATGAACAGCTGCTCCGGGGGATGCGCCGCATCCGCCAGCAGGTAGCCCTGCTGCTCCATGGCTCGCATCATCCAGAGCATTACATCCTTGTTCGACGGGATGGATTCGCCGGCCCAGGTGCGGGTGCCCCCGAAAAGGGTGTAGCCGAAATAGACCATCTTGTAGTAAACGGGTTTGGCGGGCGTTGCGGGGGCGTAGGCCCGGCCGGCCTCCGTCATGTCCGTGACGGTGATGACATCGACGTCCTTGTGGAGGAACTTGGTCGTGGCCCGCTGGAATGCAGTTTCCTCCGCGGCGAGGGGCCCGGCGAGCAGCAGGAGCAATCCGCAAAGCAGGCGCGGGGCAGGATGGGCGGGGTAGCTGAGCGACGAAGACGACATGAGCGGCCAGTGAAACCACCCGTCTGCAAAAGGCAAAGCTGCGCTAGTAGCCGCCGAGTTGTGTCACGTAAGACATTCTCACCTTTGCCGTGCCGCCGGGTTCACCGTTGACCACGATTGGTGCGCCCGCTTGAATGAGGCAGAACGCAAAGCGCAACCCCTTACCCCCTGCGAGGAGAGAGCATGAATACTAAGGAATCGATGGATCGCCGTACTTTTCTGAAAAACAGCGCGCTGGCCGGTGCCGGCATCGCGCTCGCAGTCAACCGGGCTCCGGCCGTGGTGAGCGAGCGGGGGGCCAACGGCAAGATCCGGGTCGCCTGCATCGGCGTCGGCACCCAGGGGCACCGGCTGCTGCAGGCCGTGCAGAAGGTTCCCGGCACCGAGGTGGCGGTCATCTGCGATCTCTACACCGGCAACATCAACCGGGCGAAAGGGCTCTGCACCAACCTGGACGTCCGCATCGTCAAGGAGTGGGAAAAGGTCGTCGCCGACCCGACCATCGACGCCGTGACCATCGCGGTGCCGGATTTCTGGCACGCCCCGATCACCGTCGCCGCCGCGAAAAACAAGAAGGACATCTACGTCGAGAAGGGCTGGTGCATCACGCTGGCCGAGGCGAAGATGATGCGTGCGGCCGTGAAGGAGAACAACGTCGTGATGCAGCTCGGGCACCACATGAACAGCATTCCGCAGACGCACAAGGCGCTCGAGATCTACAAGTCCGGCGTCCTCGGCAAGGTTCCGCTCGTGCGCGGTTACATCGACCGGACCAACGCCCACCCGGAGTGGAAGTTCTACACCGATTACGGCATCCAGGAACTGCCGGCGGACGCCTCGCCGGAGACCATCGACTGGAAACGCTTCGTGGCCAATTCGCCCCATCCCGACCGGCCCTTCGATGCCGAACGCTTCTTCACCTGGCGGCGGTATTGGGACTATGGGACCGGCATTTCCGGCGACCTCCTGTCGCACATCTGGGATGCGATCAACATGATCCGCGGCATGGGCATCCCGGAGAGCGCGGTCACGCAGGGCGGCAAATATTTCTGGAAGGAGGACCGCGAGGTGCCCGACATGTGGCACACGTTGTTCGATTACCCGAAGCAAGACCTGGCGGTATCCTTCAACTGCAGCTTCCACAACAGCCACGTGGGCGAGTTGATCCAGTTCCTCGGGCGCGACATGACGATGGAGGTGTCCTCGGAATTCTGCCGTACCTATGTGGCCCAATGGAAGCCCGAGGGCTACGAGCGCGTCATGGCCGGCCGCAAGCTGGCCGGGGAAACCCGCAAGGCGGCCCAGGCGCTCGGCATCCCGGCGCCGCCTACCGCGGTCGCCCCCGACTACGTCTTCCAGGCGGGCGACCTCAAGGTGACGTCGCACATGCAGAATTTCTTCGACTGCATCGCGTCCCGCGAAAAGCCGCGCTGCCACGTGGACCGTGCCTTCGAGGAGGCGGTCGCCCTCATCATGTCGGTCGAGGCCTATCGCCGGGAGACCAAGGTGAAATGGGACCCGGTGAAGGAAGAGATCGTCTGAACCTGTCACGCGTCTGATCAACCACCGGGTTGATCAGACGGATACGGTCACACCAGCAGCAGCGCCGGCTTCTCGAGGAGATCCTTGAGGGCGCCGAGGTACTGCGCGCCGACGGCGCCGTCGAACACGCGGTGGTCGCAGCTCAGCGTCATGGTCATCGTCTGTCCCGCCACAATCTGGCCGTTCTTCACCACGGCCTTGGCCACGGTGGTGCCGACGGCGAGGATGGCGGCATTGGGTGGGTTGATGATGGCGGTGAACTTCGGGATGCCCATCATGCCGAGGTTCGAGACGCAGAAGGTGCCGCCCGTGTAGTCGGCGGGGGTGAGCTTCTTGTCCTTGGCCTTCTTGCCGAGGGCCTTCGCCTCGGTGCTGATCTGGAAGATGCTCTTCAGGTGCGCATCGCGGATCACGGGGGTGATGAGGCCGTCCTCCATAGCCACGGCAAACGCGACATGCGCGGCACCATGATGGCGGATGTGGGTGCCTTCCCACGAGCTGTTGACCGCCGGGACGCGGCGGAGCGCCTCAGCGGACGCCTTGAGCACGAAGTCATTGACCGAGAGCTTCACGCCCTCCTTCTCCAGGCCGGTGTTGAGCTGGGCGCGGATGGCGAGCAGCGGCTCGGCATCGACCTCGATGTCGAGGTAAACGTACGGAATGGTCGTGGTGGACTCCACCATGCGCTTGGCGATGACGCCGCGCATCGTGGACACGGGGACGAGGCGCTCCTCCTGCACTGGACCTTTGGCGGAGATGGCACCGCCGGTGAAGGTGACGGACCGGGGCGAGGTCGCCGCGGCTCCAGCCGGGGCAGCAGACTTGAGCAGCGCGGGATTCGCGGCAGCGGCGAGGACGTCGGCCTTGACGATGCGGCCGTGCGGGCCGGAACCGGTGAGGCGGGAGGCATCGAGGCCCTGCTGGGCGGCGATCTTGCGCGCAAGCGGGGAAATCTTGAGGCGATCGCCGTCGGTTGGCACGACGGCAACCGGCGCAGACGCAGCCGCGGGAACCGGGACCGGTGCAACTGCCGGGGCCGGGGCTGAAGCGATCGGTGTGGCAGCTACCGGCGCGGGGGTAGCGGCCTTGGGCGCCTCACCCTTGGGTGCGGGTGCGGCCGGGGCTGCTACCGTCTCGCCTGGCTTGCCGATGGCACAGAGTCCGGCACCGATCGCGACCTGCGAACCGGCGGGGGAGAAAATCTTGAGGAGCGTGCCGGTGAAGAAGGACTCGAGCTCCATCGTGGCCTTGTCGGTCTCGACCTCGGCGAGGATGTCACCGGACTTCACGGCGTCGCCTTCCTTTTTGAGCCACTTGACCAGCGTGCCCACCGTCATGGTGTCGCTGAGTTTCGGCATTTCGATGATGTCGGCCATGGGAAGAGGAAAAGTGAGGGTGAGAGGGTGGAGTGGATTCTTCGCTGTGCTCAGAATTACACGCAGCGGGAGTTATTTCAACACGTCGAGTGCGGCGGCGGTGATGCGCTCGACGGTCGGGAGCTGGAGCTTCTCGACCGGCGGGGAGTAGATCGCGGGGGAGTCGACGGAGTTCACGCGCATGACCGGGGCGTCGAGGTAGTCGAAGGCCTTTTCCTGGATGAGGCAGGCCACCATGGCGCCGACGGAGCAGAAGGGCTTGGCCTCCTCGACGTAGAGGGCGCGGTTGGTCTTCCGCACGGAGGCGAGAATGGTCTCCTCGTCGAGCGGACGGATGGAGCGCAGGTCGATCACCTCCGCGTTGATGTTGTGCTTCTCCTTGAGAACGGCGGCGGAGATCAGCGCCATCTGGATGGCGCGGCCGTGGCCGATGATCGAAAGGTCCGTGCCCTCGCGCATCACCCTGGCCGACCCGAGCGGCACGAGGTGCTCGCCTTCCGGCACCTCGCCCATCTCGCCGTAGAGCAGGGTGTTTTCCAGGAAGATGACGGGATCGTTGTCACGGATGGCGGACTTGAGCAGGCCCTTGGCGTCAGCGGGCGTGGAGGGCACGACGACCTTGATGCCTGGGTGATACGCGGCGATCGACTCGGGCGTGTGGGAATGGGTGGCGCCGACGTTGGTGCCGCCGTTGGCGGGGCCGCGGAGCACGATGGGGCAGTTGATCAGGCCGCCGGACATGTACCGGACGTTGGCGGCGTTGTTGAAGATCTGGTCGAAGGCGACGGAGTAGAAGCTGAAGAACATCAGCTCCATGACCGGGCGCATGCCGAGCATCGAGGCGCCAAGGCCCATGCCGATGAAGCCGGCCTCGCTGATCGGGGTGTCGACGATGCGCTTGGGGCCGAACTTGGCCAGCAGGCCCTCGGTGATCTTGTAGGCGCCGTTGAACTGGGCGACCTCCTCGCCGATGATGACGACGTTCGGATCACGCTCGAGTTCCTCGGCCATGGCTTCCCGAAGGGCTTCGCGGTAGGTGATGGAAGGCATACGAAAGGTAAGAGTGGAAGTGGGAGTGGCGCGGCGGCTCAGTTGAAAAAGAGCGTGCCCTGGGATTTGCGGTCGGCGGGATTGTCGGCCTCCCAATAGACGTCCTTCTGGAGGTCATCGACGGTCGGGTAGGGGCTCGCCTCGGCAAACTGGGCGGAGGTCTCGGCCTCGGCGCGGGCGGATTCGTCGATCTTGGTGATGATCTCCTCAGTGAGGACCTTCTCGGCGAGGAGGGCGTTCTGGCAGAACATCAGCGGGTCCTTGGTGGCCTTGTAGTTCTCGATCTCCGCCTTCTGGCGATAAGTGGTGTCGGGATCGGCGACGGAGTGGCCGCGGTAACGATAGGTGCGGATCTCGAGGACGCTCGGCAGGTGTTTGTCGTGGGCGAGCCGGAGGGCCTTGTCCACCTTGTCGCGGACCTCGAGCACGTCGTGGCCGTTCTCGATGATGTCCCAGTTCATCGAGTAGCCCTCGGCGCGCTGGGCCAGGCTCGGGCCGGCGGAGGAACGCTCCTGCGAGGTGCCCATGGAGTAACCGTTGTTCTCGACGATGAAAATCACCGGCAGCGACCAGAGGGCTGCCAGGTTGTAGGACTCGTGCACCGCGCCCTGGTTGACGGCGCCGTCGCCCATGAAGGTCAGGCAGGCGCCCTTGCGGCCCTGGTATTTCAACGCGTAGGCGATGCCGGTGCCGAGCGGCACCTGGCCGCCGACGATGCCGTGGCCACCCCAGAAATTGCGGGAGGGGTCAAAGTAGTGCATTGAGCCGCCCTTGCCCTTGGAGCAACCCGTGTACTTGCCATAGTTCTCCGCCATCATCTCGTTCATGCCCATGCCGACGGCGAGCCCATGGCCGTGATCGCGGTAGGCGGTGATGATATGGTCGTCGTCACCCATCACGGAGACGCAGCCCACTGCCACCGACTCCTGGCCGATGTAGAGGTGGAGAAAGCCGCCGATCTTGCCCTGCTGGTAACTCCGCAGGCAGCGCTCCTCGAAACGGCGGATACGCACCATGTCGCGGTAAAGCGCGATCAGTTCGTCGTGGCCGAGCTTGGCGTTGATGTGCGCCGTGCGGGCATTGTAGCCGGCGTCGTCTGCTTTCCTAGTCGTGGGTGATTTCTTGCTCACAGGGATTGTTTCAAGTTCAAAGTAATGTCGTGGCGAAGGATTCCCTCTTTCAGGGAAAGGCAGCTGATGACAAGCGAAAGATTTGTCAGTCGGTCATTTGCCTGAGCGGCCGGCAGGGACCGGGGACAGGGCGTATGGCCCAAATCAGCTGCGGGCAACGATCTGCTCGATGGTGATCTTGATGGGCGAAACCGAGCAATCGGCTCTTAACGACACGAAACCATCGCGATAGCGGTCGAAAATCGGCCATAAGGCGGCCTGGTCGGTCTCGGGGATCGCCAGACCCTTGATCGCCTCCCGCGACCAGAACGCGTATTTGCCTTCGGATATGTCGGGGGGCAGCCGGTCAATGGGTGTCTTGCAGCGGAACAGGAACATCAGCCAGTGCGTCTCACCCTGGTAGGCTTTCTCCGCGATCATGGCAAACAGGTGCATGTCTTCCTCCCGCACCACGAGGCCGGTTTCCTCGGCGGTTTCCCGCACCGCGCACTGGAGCGGAGACTCGCCGGTGGCCATCTCCAGCTTGCCGCCGATGGGCGTCCACACCCCCAGGTTGGGCTGCTTGGCGCGCAGCATCAGGAGCTGCTCGCCCGCGCGGTTCTCGATAAAAACCAGGACGCTGATCTTGTAGGGCAGGGCGGGTGTCATCGTTCGGCAAAAGAGCGTGACCTTTGGCCAAACTCCGGCAAACAAATCTTCACCACGGGCCATTTCCAACTCACGCACGTGTCCACCAGCCGAATAACCATCATCGATTGCGGCGCCAGCCGCACGGCACTGGGAGTGTTCGATCTGATCGGCGGCCGGCTGCACTGGGTCCATGCTGCGCTGGTGGGGTTTCCGGTTCAGGGGGCGGGGGAGGACCGCTGGCTGGAAAACACCGCGGCGGCCCTGCGATCCCTCAAATCCGGTTATGCGGGCACCGATCCGGTGGTGCTGGTGCTGCCGGCGCACCTGACCCTCACCAAGCTGATAAAGACCCCGCGCGTAGACCCGGCCAAGCGCGAGAAGGTCATCCACTTCGAGGCCGAACAGGCCATTCCGTATGCCCTGGCCGACGTCGTGTGGGACAGCACGCTATCCGGCGAGGGGGAGACCGAGCAGGAAGTCGTGCTCGTTGCGGCCAAGCTCGATCCCATCGAGCAACTTTGCGCGGTGGCGCAGACGGCGGGATTCACGCCCGCCCGAATTCTGCCCTCCTCGCTCGCCACCCTCGCCGGTTGGCGGCTCGCCCAGCCGGCCCATGGGTCACCCGCCCTGGTCCTCAATCTGGGCGGACGGTCGACCATCCTGCTCCAAGTGGAGGGCAGGCGCTTCGCGGCGCGGACACTATCACTTGGGGGTGGGGCCATCACGCAGCAGCTCGCGGAAAACCAAGATTGCGATCCCGACGAGGCCGAGCGGATCAAGCTGTCCGAGCGCAGCACGAACCTGGTGGCCGATGCGATGGAGTCCCTGGCCACGCGGCTGGCGCAGGAAATCAGCCGTTCCGTGATTCATTTCGGACGGCAGGCAGGCATGGCGAATCCAGATCGGGTGTTTCTGACCGGCGGCAGCGCGAGGCTGGCCGGCCTGGCCGAACTACTCGCCACCAAGCTGAAAATCCCCGTCGAGCGTTTTGATGCACTCGGCGTGGTGACCATTCCGGCAGGCGCATCATCGGCGGAAATGGCGTCCAATCCTTCTGCCTTCACCGACCTGATAGGCGCGGCTGCGGCGGAGTTGCAGTCATCGCAACCGACGATGAATCTGTTGCCCCCCGGGCTCCGCCAGCGGGAGAACAAGCGCCGCCGCCGGACTTGGTTGCTTGCCGCGATGGTGTTGGCGGTGGCTGCCCTCGTGCCGCCGATGTTGTATTACCGCCAAGTTGCAGCCACCGCCCGGGCCAAGATTACCGCCATGGAGGAAGCGATGGCCCCGCTGCGCGCCCGCGAGTCACGGAATCGTGTGAATCTGGAAAAATTGGCCCAACTCAGGACCCAGGTGGACGGCCTGCAGTCCGTGAACGACCGCCGGTCCGGTTGGCTGCAGCTTTTCACCGGCCTGCAGGAGCGCCTCGTGAAGGTGGAGGATGTCTGGCTCGAAAAACTGCAGACCATCCCGCCGGCCACGGGGGTCCCGATGAAATTGGTCATATCCGGCCGCATGCTCGACAAGACCAACCCCCTCGCAAAGGTCAGCCCGGAGACGTTCACTCGCGTCAAGGAGCTGCTCGCAGGGGTAGTCGAGCTGCCCTCTGTGTCTGCCGTGGAAGGCGAGCGCTTTGACAACAGCCAGCCGGGCATCCTCAAGTTCGATTTCGTCCTCGTGATCGATGGCGCGCATCCGCTCTGACCGATGAACCGATTTGCGCCCATCAATTGGTTCACCTCCGCCCTCGTTCTGGGCCTCGTCCTCATCATCGGCGAGGTATGGGGGCTGCGGGAGTTGCGGGCGGCGGCCGGCCGGGCCGTGGCGGCCTTGGAGCAGAAAAAGCAGGAACGGGACTGGCTGGCGCGGCAATCCCCGGCCTTGAATGCGGAAAACGAGGCGGCCATTGTCGCCGATCTGGCTGCCACCAACCGCTTGTTGACTGAGCTGCGCGCATCACTGCAGGGCCGGGAGCCCACTTTGTTCGCCCCGCCGGCCCCGGCCAAGTCGATTGATGCGTTCTTCGAACTGGCTAATTTTGTCGAGAAGCTGCGTACGCGGGCGGCACAGGCGCAGGTGGCGCTCAAGCCGGACGAGCGCTTCGGGTTTGCCACGCATGCAAATGAAGGGCCGGTGGTCGCGCAGCTTCCCATCGTGCACCGTCAGCAGCTGGCCACGCAGTATCTGGTTGAGACGTTGCTGGAATCACGCCCCCTCGCGCTGCTGGACGTCCGGCGCGAAAGGCCGGATGCGGGTGGCCCGCGCGTTTCCGGCGATCGCGCCGATGATTTCTTCATGCTGGATCCGGCGATGTCCATCCGGCAACCGGGCCAAGTGGACAGCGTGGCCTTGCGGGTGGAGTTCACCGGGCAGACGGCGGCGCTGCGCAATTTCCTCAACAGCCTCGCCGCCTTCCGTCAGCCCGTGGTCGTGCGCAGTGTGGAGGTTGAACCGCTGGCCACCGCGGCCAACTCAAGCGCAACAGCTCAGACCGCCACGGCCGGATCCCCGGTGCCGCTGGTCAGACAGAGCCTTTCAAAGTTTGCCGTCACGGTGGAATTCGTTCTGCTAGCGGACAACCCCGTGACATCCGCGCCATGAGTCAGCTGATCAAGAATCTCTATGACAAAGCATTGCTCGCCCTGATGCTGGGCGCGGTTACGGTGAGCCTGATTTGGGTTTGGCAACAGAAGGCCGCCGTCCGACAGTTGCGGAGCGAGGCGATAGCGCCCGCCTTGGCCGGACCTGCCTATGTCGCTTCCCCGAGCAATTTGCCCGCGCCCGCTCCCACGGTGTGGCCCAAGGCCCCCGCGCAATCCCAGGGCAGCGGCTGGCTCTACGAGGTTTTCACTCCGCCCGTGATCTACTACAACACGGCCGCCCGGTCCTTTGCCGTCACCCCACCGCAGTATCCCACCGAGCAAGGCGGCGTGGTGTTTGGATTGGAATTGCTCGCCGTGAAGTTGGAGCCCTACCGCCTGCAGCTGCTCGGCTACTTCGGTGCCCCCGGCGATTATCTGGCCGCCTTCGTGAGTCCCCAGTCACCCGAGACGCTGCTGGCGCGGGCGGGACGCCGGTTCGACCAACTCGGACTGACCTTGAAGAGTTTCGATGTGCGCAAGGTCACCGTTGAGAGCGGTGAACCGGGGCCGGTCTATGATGTCGCGGCCCTCGCTGTGCTGCAGGACGAGCAGACCGGGGCCGAGGTTGTGCTCGACAGCCGGACCCGCAAGCTGACCGACATACTGCTGGCTGTTTTCCGGCTCCCGGGTGCCCCGGGAAAATCGCGGGAATTGCACGAGGGTGACACTTTTGCTGACGAAGGCGCGACCTACCGCATCGAGCGCATCCAGCTGGATCCGCCCGAGGTTGTCGTAGCCCGGACTGCGACCGGACTGCCGGTACCGGAAATGAGGGTGTTGCGTCCCTCGACCCAACTCATCGGCAAAGCCGCCAAGCCCAAATCCCTTGCGCCGCAACCCGCCCAGGGTGTCGCCACCGCCAGCCAATGATCTCCGCCGCATGAAACGATCCTGCCGCCTGCTTGCCATGGTTTTGGTCCTGACATCCGTCCAGGCGTCGACCGCGTCGTCAGGTGGCACGGCGGAGCGTCAGGTTCAGTTGATGTCCGAGGCCCTGTATGCCCGGGACACCGGCGATCTGGCCGGGGCCCGACAAAAGCTCGGGGAACTGCTGGCCATGAACCCTTCGGATGAGGCCGGAAAGGCCTTGCTGGCCAGTTTGGATGCCCTGCCGCAGAAAAAAGTCGTGGTGGCTGGTGGCACCCTGGCCGAACCCGCGGCCGAAGTTGCGGCGACGCAGGATGTACCCGCCTTGGTCGCCCGCGGACGCAGCCAGTATCTGGCGGGCGATACCGCTGCTGCGACGAGGACCTTCCGCACGGTTGAGGCGAGGGATGCAGGCAACGCCGATGCCGGATATTTCCTGAAGCGCATCGAAAGTGAGCGCGCCCAAACCCGGGCGCAGATGATGAACGAAGTGGACCAAGCTTGGCGCCGGCCGGGGGTGCTTACCGGACAGCCGCTGGCGACGGCGGGCGCCGCCGGACCCTCACCTTTGCTTGAGAAACTCAACGCAATCATGCTGCCGAGCGTGAATTTCAGCGGTATGGAACTGAGCCGGGTGGTGAACACATTGAGCGTTATCTCGCAGGAGTTTGACCATACCGGCCTCGAACCCAAGGGCGTGAACATCGTCCTCCTCGACCAGGCCAACACCAATCCCCTCGTCAACATCACGCTGCGGAACCTCACGCTGAAGCGCGTGCTGGACTTCATCACCGACTCCGTCGGCTTCCAATACGAAGTGCAGGCCGACGCGGTGGTGGTGCGGCCGGGCGGGGGACAGTCTGACCTCGCGACGCAATTCTTTCCCGTGTCGCGCTCAACGGTTCTGCGCATGACCGGCAAGGCGGCAACGCAGAACAACGGGGCCGCCGCCACGGCCGCCAATGTCGACAGCGAGGGACAGGCCATAAAGAGTTTCCTGCAATTGGCGGGGGTCAGCTTCGAGGCCGTGCCGGGCAGCACCCTGGCCTTCGACGGCTCGCAACTCATCGCCACCCAGACGCCGCGCAACCTGGAGCGCATCCGCAACATCCTCACCCGGTACAACGACGTGCGGCAGGTGGAGATCGAGGCGAAGTTCATGGAAGTGCAGCAGGGGGCGCTGGAGGAACTGGGCGTGCAATGGAGCCTGGCCACCAAGGCCACCCAGCAAAGCGGCGCGAAGGCCGAGTATACGACCGGCAGCGGCATCACCCGGACCCTCGCCGAGGCGTTCAAGAACGCGACCTCCTCTCAGCAGATCTCCATATCCGGCGAGGGCCAGCCCCCGGGCGGGTTGAACCTCCCCGCCGCGGCGCCGACCATTCCCGGCGGGGTCCTGCTGGCCTCGTCGGCCGCACCGCTGGCCAACATCACCGGCATCATCGGCGAGTTTGACGTGAACGCCATCGTGCGCGCCCTCTCGCAGAAGAGCGGCACCGAGCTGCTCAGCGCGCCCAAGCTCACCGTGCTTTCCGGCAACCTGGCGACCATCACGGTCGCGCAGGAACTGCGCTATCCCCAGAGTTACGGCCAGATCCAGAGCCAGGTGGGCACGGGCAGCATCTCCGGCGGGGGCTCGGCCGGCGTCTCGATCACGTCGGGCACGCCGCAGGAATTCACCACCCGCAACGTCGGCGTCGAGCTCAAGGTCACGCCCACGGTCGAGGAGGATGACTACAGCATCAGCCTCGATCTGAACCCCAAGGTCACCGAGTTCGAGGGCTTTGTGGAATACGGCGGGCCGAGCGTCGCCATCTCGGGGGGGACGACGGTCACGGTGCCGCCGGGTTTCTACCAGCCGATCTTTGCCGTGCGCGAGGTGACGACCAAGGTGACGATCTGGGACGGCGCCACGCTGGTCATGGGCGGCCTGACGCGCGAGGACGTGAAAAAGGTGAACGACAAGGTGCCGCTGCTCGGCAGCCTCCCGATGGTCGGACGCCTTTTCCGCAGCGAGGGAGAGAGCTCACAGAAACGGAACCTGCTCATCTTCGTGACGGCCAATCTCGTCAGCCCGGGCGGTTCGCTGAAGAAGCAGGCCGTGAGCGGTGCCAACCCGGGCACACTTTACCAGAACCCGACGATTGTCACCCCCGCCGGCGCAAGCCCCCGTGGGCAATAGGCCTCAGGCGGGGCGGGCGATCAGGCGCTGGCGGGTGAAGGCGATCAGGCCGCCGGCGGCGATAATATCGCGCCGGGATTGGGGCAGGGGTACGACCGGGAATTTCCGGCCACTGGTCCGGTTGATCACCTCGGTGTCCGTCACGACCAAATCATCGCCATTGGCAGCGACGAGGTCGGGACAGGTCACGACATTGAGTCCGAGATTGATGGCGTTCTGCAGGAAAATGCGCGCGAATCCGCGGGCCACGATGACCAGTTCATGTCCTTTCAGGCAGGATACGGCCTGTTCGCGCGAGGAGCCGCAGCCAAAGTTCTGTCCTGCGGAGACCACGCTGCCGGGTGGTACCTGCCGCGCCTTGAGCCGGCCGTTGAATTCCTTGTCGTCGGCGAAGGCAAACTGCGGGGTCTCCGTGGGCAGCACGGTGGCCATGAAGCGGCCGGGATAGATGACGTCGGTCGAGATGTCGTCGCCGACGGTATATACAATCTTGGCCATGTTAATTTCCTCCCCCTTGCGGATCGGTGATGACGCCGGTGATGGCTGAGGCCGCCGCCACGGCCGGCGAGCAAAGGTAGACCTCTGCCGTCGCATTGCCCATGCGCCCCTTGAAATTGCGGTTGGTGGTCGAGAGGGCGGTCTCGCCGTCGCCGAGGGCGCCTTCATGAATGCCCAGGCACGGTCCGCAGCCGGAGTTCATCACCACGGCGCCGGCTTGCATGAGGGTGCCGACATAGCCCTTGGCCAGCGCCTGTCGGAAGACCCGGCCGGAAGCAGGGAAGACCAGCATCCGCGTCTGCGGGGCCACATGCCGGCCCTTCAGGATCTCGGCCGCGACCTTCAGGTCATCGAGCCGCCCGTTGGTGCAGGAGCCGATGACGATCTGGTCCACCTTCCGGCCGGTCACCTCGAACACGGGCCGGACATTGTCCACGGTGTGAGGGCAGGCGATTTGGGTCGTCAGGTGGGTGACGCAGACGTTGATGATTCGTTCATAGCCGGCATCGGCGTCGGGCAGGACCGGCTCGATCGGGCCGGTGACTCCCGCCTCCTCGCGCAGATAGCGTTCCGTCTCCTGGTCGGCGGGCACGATCCCCGCTGTCGCCCCGGCCTCAACAGCCATGTTGCACAGGGTCAGACGGCCGGAAGT
>Ga0255338_1004432_pt1 | contig 14538 bp, 13 predicted proteins | sample MeOH1_35cm_T4_19_FD_203715 | JGI IMG/M metagenome (GOLD analysis project Ga0255338, IMG submission 203715) | Sandy soil microbial communities from University of British Columbia, Vancouver, Canada - MeOH1_35cm_T4_195 | ecosystem: Engineered > Artificial ecosystem > Sand microcosm > Unclassified ...
GAGGCCAGAGTTAACCCATTGATTCAACAGCGGATCGACGCGGGCGCCGCCGGCATCCGCGTGGCCGGCAACACGACCTTCAATGCGTTGTAGATCCTGAACGCCTTCAACATCCAGGTGAACGGCGCGGCGGTCGGCCTGCCGACGGTGGTGAGCCCCAACATCGGCGCCTTGACTACCGCGTCGAATGCTGCGGGCGTGGCAGCGCAGTCGGCGTCAGCGCCGCAGACCGACGCTGCCAAGCAGCCATCCATCTTCATCGTCGAGGTGCTCGGCTTTGGCGGTGGCGATAATCCAGGACAAACGGCTCCCAATAGCGAAAAGCTCAGTAGCTTGGATGCGCCGACCTATGATCCACGCAGCAAGTTTCAGGTTATAGGCAATGGTGAATTGACCGACGAGCAAAAAGGCCAAGCTGACGGCACAAGAAAGGGGCGGCTTGTAGTCGCTGCATTTGATCTGCGGTTCAGCATTGGCGCTGTACCTTGCCGGCAAACCGGTTCTGGTCCCATGCGGATACGATGAACCAGACGTCCGCTGTCGTTCGACAAACGGTCCTGAGGCAAATCTTGAGTTGTAGCCATACTTGAGCATGTCCGCAGACCACAGCTCTTACTCTGGCTATGGTCTCTTCGCCTGTGTCGAAGGGGTGGCATACTTTATCGCCTGCAAAGGCTGAACAGCTCGATTCGCTTATGTCGAACGTCAGCGCTCGACCAGGTTCATAATGTCTGTATTTGAACTGATACGGACCTTATGTGGTTGCATTTTGATCTATTGTGGACGTTTTAAAATCGAGCGTTGAGTGTGGTGCAGCCAACGGCTTTGCTCGCGGCTCGGCAAGCGTGCTGATAGAAAGCCGGACAGCGCTCCAGGCTTTGCCACCATCGGGATGGAAGCCGTCTAAGCCAATGAGACCTACCAGTTGGGCCAAAACACCTTTGGATGCTTGGCCCCTATCGGGGTCGTACGCGAAACTCAGATTCCTATCGTTGAAGGAACAGGCCGCGATCCTGCCGCACACGCGCGGTAATCGCTTTCAGAACGGTCTGAACCCGTTGCAGATGACGCAGGTCGTCGTGCACCGATATCCAGTAGCTGCGGGTTATGCGCAAATCTTGATCGAGAATGGGCCTGAGTTCTTTGTGGCTTCGTGCCAGATAGCCGGGGAGCATTCCGATCGCGGCGCCCGACGCCACGGCGTTGACTTGGGCGATGACGCTCGTGCTGCGGATGCGTGGGTTGGCCCGGCTTGCCCCGCCCAGGTTCACGGCGACCAGTTCCTTGGTGAACTGAAGCTCTGGAATGTAACCGGTCAGAATGTGGTGCTTCAGGTCGGACGCGGCCTTGGGGCGCCGGTGACTCTTGAAATAGACCGCGCTGCCATAGAGCGACAGATGATAATCGGTGAGCTTTTGCGCGACGACCTGGCCCGTTGTCGGCCGCTCCAGCGTGACGGCGATGTCGACCTCGCGGGAGGCCAGCGAATAGGTTCTCGGCAGCGCCACCAATTCGGTTTCCAATTGCTGGTTCTTCGCCGACAGTTCAGCCAACACGCGCGAGAGATAGCCGACGCCAAGACCCTCCGGCGCACCGATGCGAATCTTGCCGGCCACCAGGAGTTCGTTCTCTCCTAAGCCGGCGATCTTGCGCAGCACGATGCTTTCCAGCTCTTCGATCGCCGTGGCGAGCTTTTCGCCTTGCTCGGTGATCACGGTGCGTCGTCCAGCCCGCTGCAGCAGCCGCACGCCGAGCTGCTTCTCCAAGCGCGCGACGCGGCGACCCACGGTCGAGTCGTCGACGCCCAGCTCCTTGGCTGCGTGCGTCAGTTGCTTGGTGCGGGTCACCTGCAGGAAGATTCGAAGGTCGTCCCAGTCCATTTTTCCAGTCTGCATTTTTGCAAGAGGGAAGAGGAATTATAGGCGTTGCCTGCAAAAAAGTAGCATGTGAAGAGGCGGGATAACCATGTGATCTGGGGGGATGCCGCGGTGAAAAATCTGGAGGGGCACTATGACTACATTGTCGTAGGCGCGGGAACCGCGGGCTGCATTGTCGCGAACCGCCTGTCCGCCGATGGCCGCAACAAGGTGCTCCTTCTCGAGGCCGGCGGCCGCGACAACTGGATCTGGTTTCACATTCCGGTCGGTTACCTGTTTGCGATCGGCAATCCGCGGTCCGATTGGATGTTCAAAACGGAGCCGCAGCCCGGCCTGAACGGACGTTCGCTGGCTTATCCGCGCGGCAAAGTCATCGGCGGCTCGTCAGCCATCAATGCCATGATCTCCATGCGCGGGCAGTCGCTGGATTACGAGACCTGGCGGCAGATGGGCCTGACGGGCTGGGGCTGGGACGACGTGCTTCCGGCCTTCAAGCGGCTCGAGGACCATTTCCTGGGCGAGAGCGAGCATCACGGTGTCGGCGGCGGCTGGCGCATCGAGGCGCCGAGGCTCTCCTGGGATGTGTTGGACGCCGTTGCGACAGCCGCGACCGAAATGGGTATTCGCCGGACGCCGGATTTCAACACCGGCGACAACGAGGGCGTCGGCTATTTCCATGTGAACCAGAAGTCCGGCCGTCGCTGGTCGTCCGCCCGCGGATTCCTGAAGCCGGCATTGAGCCGTCCGAACCTGCGGCTGGAGACGGGCATCGTTGCAGACCGTCTGATCCTGCAAGGCGGCCGCGCCGTCGGTGTCCGGTATCGAAAGGGCGATGAGGTGTTCGAGGCGAGGGCGGCGGGAGAGGTCATCCTGTGCACGGGTTCGATCGGCTCCGTGCAGATCCTGCATCGCTCGGGTCTTGGCCCGGCCGACTGGCTCAATCCGCTGGGGATCGATGTCATTGCCGATGTCCGAGGCGTCGGCCGAAATCTCCAGGACCACTTGCAGCAACGGGCCATCTATAAGGTTCAAGGCATCAAGACGCTGAACGAGACCTATCATTCCCTGGTGCAGCGCGCGTGGATGGGCATGGACTATGCGCTGCGCCGTCGTGGTCCGCTTACGATGGCGCCGTCCCAACTCGGCATCTTTACACGCTCGGACTCCGGCCAGGACCGGGCCAACATCCAGTTCCACGTCCAGCCGTTGTCGCTCGATAAGTTCGGTGACCCACTCCACACATTTCCGGCCATTACGGTGGCGGCTTGCAATCTGCGACCGACCTCGCGCGGAACGGTGCGTATCCGTTCCAATGCGTTGGACGACAAGCCGTCGATCTCACCGAATTATCTGGACACGCCGGAGGATCGTCAGGTTGCGGCCGATGCCATTCGCGTCACCCGCAAGCTCATGCGCCAGCCGGCTTTGTCGGCCTACGCGCCGAGCGAATACCTGCCGGGGCCTGCTGTCGGCGACGACGATGCCTCACTCGCGCGCGCGGCCGGCGATATCGGCACCACCATCTTTCATCCAGTCGGAACGGCAAAAATGGGCACGGCGAGCGAGACGCTCGCCGTGGTGGACGAGCGGTTGCGCTTCCGTGGAATCGCCGGCCTGCGCGTGATCGATGCGTCGATCATGCCGACGATTACGTCGGGCAACACCAATACGCCGACCGCGATGATTGCCGAGAAGGGGGCGGCGATGGTGCTACGCGATAACCAATAAAGAAGCGGCCGGGATGGTGTTCGACAACCCGACCATCCAGCTTAACTTTAATGTCGACAATCAGCCCGCAAGGACGGCGCTGGATGGGAGTACATCGGCATACTTCTGTTCCATGTCGAACAGGTTGGCCTCATGAGGACCGAGCGCCCGGTCGCCGACGCAGTCCCGCAGCACCACAGGTTTCAAGCCACTCGACATCGCATCGACAACGCTGGCCCGGACGCAGCCGCTGGTGGTGCAACCGGCGATCAGCAGGGTCTCGACGCCTTTGTGCGTAAGCCAGGCGGCGAGCGTCGTGCCGAAGAAGCCCGACGGCAGTGTTTTGCGAACGACGAGCTCGCCGTTCTTCGGTGCGAGCTCCGGCACGATCTGGCTGCTGTGACCGGCTTCGACCAAGGTCTGCATGCCCGGTATTTTCAGGCTGAAGACATTGGCATCGCTGCCGTCGTCCGCATACACTATGCGCGTATGGGCGACCGGCAAACCTTTCGCGCGCGCCCAAGCCAGCACCGGCACTGTCGCCGCGATCGCGGCCGGGATGTTGCCGCCACCGAAGATAGTGGCATCGGCAAAGCCGTTGACGAAGTCGACGATCAGCAGCCCCATGCGTCCGTTCAGGCCGATGGTGTGACCGAAGCCCTGGCGTTTGTAGACTTCCGTCTCAGACATCGATCAGGCCGCTTCCGTTTCCAATACACGGCCGTGGTCGACGACCGGATTGTTGTCGAGCAGCACCGTGCAATTGCGCATCGGAATGTCGATATGGCACGCCGTATTGCGCGTGCCGCCCGCTTCGGTATTGGGGCCGAGCGAGAAGAGGAAATTGCCTTCGAAGGCCCGCGCATCCATGCCGAGCGTCGCCTCAGGATCGAACAAGCCCATCGTCGACCAGCGCGCGCGGGGCTGCAGGCCCCAGCCGATATGCGAGATGGCATAGGCCTCGGGATCGTTGAAGGATTCCATGTAGTCCCGCAGCAGGTCGGCATCCAGCTTACCGGCGATGTCGGTGACATAGCCTTTGCGAATGGTCATCTTCACCGGCTCGGCGAGGTAGCGCTTCATCGGCAGCAGAATGTCGCCGCGGTCGAGCACGATGGTGCCTTCCGACGTCGTTTCGTTCGGCCAGGTAGCGAGGAATCCGCTCGGCCAGTGATCCCAACGGCCGGGTTCTTCCGAGAAGCCGTATTCGGTCAACACCGGGTAAGCCCCGAGCGCACAGCGGAAGTCGGTACCCGCGTCGGACTGAACGTGCATGCTACGGCTTTTCTTGAGCACCGCGGCAGCCGCCGTCACGCGCGCCTTGTCGGCTTCCGTCGGCAGCATACGGACCAGCACTTCAGGCGGCTCGACCGCCAGCAGGATGCGTGTGCCGCCTTCCAGAATCTCTTGCTGCTCCGGCGAGAATAGCAACAGCATCAGATCGATCACCAGATGGCTGGCTTTCAGCGCCGCCATCGCGGCGGCGTTTCCGGTCAGCGGCGTGTGGCCGACATAGGCGGTCTTGTCGCGGCTCAACGATTTGTCGCCGTTCATCGGCGACAGGTCGAGGCAGATCACCTTCGCCCCGAGCAATTGAGCAGCGGTGCGGGCGCAACGGACCGTTTGCGGATGGCTATCCTGATCGGTCAGGATGGTGACGAGTTCGGTCGACTTCAGCCTGGAGAGCTTGAGAACCTGGGTCCAGGCGGCGATGAGATCGGAGTCGCTGATGGCCATGTGATACCCCTAAGAACTAATCAACTGTATAATTAATTGGGTTGCTCTTGTCTACGCGAATCCGGCATTTTCGATAGGATGTGTCCTTGCGCGCTGCCGCGCGGGTTTTTGTTTTTGGATTCGACATGAAGAAAAAGAAAGTAGCGAAGCGAACGGCGCGTCGTCCTGGACGTCCGACCGGCGAGCGCGCGACCCGCGATAATATTCTCGATATCGCAGAGGTCGAATTCGCATCCCGTGGATTTACCGGCACATCGCTGCGCGACATCGCGAAATTGGCCGAAGTCAATCAAGCGATGGTCAACTACTACTTCGGCTCCAAGCAGCAGCTCTTCGAGGAAGTCTTCAAACGGCGCGGCCTCCAGGTTTCGCAGCGCCGGATTGAATTGTTGGACGCACTGGAGAAAGGACCGAAGCCGCCGAACATCAAAAGCCTCGTGCATGCTTTTCTGGTGCCTCCCTTCGAGATGCGCGATGAAGGCCCGGGCGGCCTTGCCTTTGTGCGTCTGCAGTCGCGGCTGCATTTCGAACCGGAAGAATTAGCCATCAAAATGCGCCGGGATGTTTACGATCCCTCGACGCGGCGGTACGTGAAGGCGTTCATTCGTGTTCTGCCGAAGGTCGATCCGTCGGATGTCTACTGGCGAATGACCTTCATGATCGGTTCGCTCGTCTACATGCTCTCAGGTCTCTATCGCATCGAAGACATTTCCGAGGGGCAGTACAAGGGCGGCGTCATCAGCGATGAACTGATCGATCGCATGGCCTCGTTCATGGTGACTGGTCTGCAGGCGCCAAGCACGACGATGTCCAAGAAGGCCGCGCGCTAGCGGCGGTCGCATCAGTAGGCGCCCGACAGCAGTGCACCGGCGCCCGGCACGACCGCTTCTAGATCCAGACTCTTGAGCATCGTATACGTGGTGGCGACGGCGGCGCTCAGCACCGGACGATCCAGCAACGTTTCGGCCTTGGCGATCGCGGGGAGCGAGGGCATTTGTACGCAGGCCGACAGCACCACGGCGTCCGCGGACGATAATTTGAGCTGCTTGGCAATGCCGGGCAGTCGGTCCGGATCGTGCCGCGCGACATCGAGATTATCCGGAATTTCCAGGGCGACGAAATCCACAACCTCGATTCCTTCGCTCTCGATATAATCGACCACAAGTTTGGTCAGCGGCTTCATATAGGGGCAGACGATAGCGATCTTTTTGGCGCCCAGCACGGGCAGGGCGTCGACGAGGGCGCCGGCGCTGGTGACGATGCGCGCCTCGGCGCCGTTCTCGCGCGTACGCTGCGCCAAACGCTGCTCGGATTGACGGTGATAGCCCTTACCCATCGCCATGATCGCGACCAGACACGCATAGCCGATCACATCCATCCGGGCATCGCTGAGCTCGATGGCGCAGCGATCGGATTCGCGATCCATCGCCTCAAGCTCCTCCTTCACCACTTTCTTCATCCGCATGCGGCTGGAATGGAAGGTGAATCGCTCGGGCCGGATCTGCTGCCGCATTTGCAACATAGCCGGGATTTCGGTCTCCATTGTCAGATTGGAGCTCGGCACGATCTGGCCGATGCGGTAACGCGTCATGATTGTCTCTATTTCAAATGGACGTCAGGCAGGCGGGGACAGCACGCTGGAACGGCGACAGGCCTTCAACGATGCGCGCCACCTGCAGCACGCGCGCATCGGCATAGAGGTCGCCGACGATCTGCAGGCCGACCGGCAGCCGGTCGGCGGTGAGGCCGCAGGGCACGGTCGCGGCCGGTTGGCCGGTCATGTTGAAGGGGTAGGTGAAAGGCGTCCAGCTCATCCAGTTCTCGCCTTCGTAGCCTTCGGGAGCGTTGCGGCCGACATCGAAAGCCGCGACCGCCAGAGTCGGCGTCAGCAGGATGTCGTATGTCTGATGGAACAGCCGGTTGTTGCGGGTCAGTGCGATCTGGCCGTCGAGGGCCGTCATGTAGACCGTGCGATCGACAGAACTCGAGCGCGCGATGACGTCGCGGAGGCCGGGATCCAGGGTGCGTAGAGCGGCCTCGTCGAGGTGGCGCTGCGAATGCGCGATGCCGGCGATGAACATCGTCAACGCCGCTTCGGTTGGATCGGGAAAGGGAGCCTCGACCTGATCGATGCTGGCGCCTGCATCCTCCAACAGTCGGACGGTTGCATTAACGATCTGGGCCACCTCTGGGTCGACCTTGGCGTAGCCGAGCGTCGGACTGAAGGCGATGCGCAAGCCTTTGAGACTTGGTAGCGCAGCCTGAAAGTCCTCGCTCGTCGGGGGCAGGGCGCTCCAATCGCGCGCGTCCGGACGCGACATCATCTGCAGCATCATGGCTGCATCGTCGACCGTGCGGCAGATCGGTCCGATGTGTCCCATGCGTCCGAGAGCGCTCGGCGGATAGGTCGGGATGCGTCCGGTCGTGGCTTTCAGTGCAACCAAGCCGCAGAAAGCCGCGGGGATGCGAACGGAGCCGGCTGCGTCGGTGCCGATGGCCGCATGTCCGATGCCGGCCGCCAATGCCGCGGCCGAGCCGCCGCTGGAGCCGCCGGGCGTGCGGGCCAGGTTCCAGGGATTGCGCGTCACGCCGTATTTCGGGCTGTCGGTCACGGCCTTCCAGCCGAACTCTGGCGTCGTCGTCTTGCCCAGGAAGATCGCGCCGCTTTCTCTTGCGCGCGCCACGGCGGGTGCGTCTTCGGTCCATGGCTGGTTGGGATCGACGGTGCGAGAACCGGCGAGCGTCGGCCAGCCCTTGGTGCGAATCGCGTCCTTGATCGTGATGGGAATGCCGTCGAGCGGACCGAGCGGCGCGCCCTCGGTCCAGCGACGCTCGGAAGCGGCCGCGGATGCGCGTACCTCCTCTACGGCCGCGCGCAATGCGAACGCGTTGAGCCGCGGCTCCAGCTTTTCGATCTGCTGTAGCGCGGCTTCGGCGATGTCGCGCGGGGACAGTTTTTTCCGCGCGTAGGCGGTGCGCAGTTCGCAGGCGGAGAGGGTGTGAATGTCGCTCACGACGTGCCGGGACCTCTTATTAAACGAGTGTTTGATAAGAGAAGGAAACGCGGCTACGCGTCAAGATGAAAATCAAACGAGTTATGTCGCACCGCAAAATGTTCCGATAGCCAACCGGCAAATGCTTCGCTCGCCAAGAGAAACTGCATCGATAGGTTCGTTCGAGCGGCTGCAGGTGACGCTTAAATGAGCGCACGTGCGAAAAGGACAGGCAGAAAATCTGCTTGACCACTTGCGGCAATGACGTATGAAATTAAACACTGTATGAATTAAACAGACCAAGCAGCTAATGCAGGTTTGCGGGGAACTGACGGTGAAGAGTGGCGCGGACGTCGGCCGCTAGGCCGATTGTGCGGAAGACATGATCGTCTCGCCGCGCATCGATGCGTCTTCTCTCGTCCGGGTGCCGACCGGATTTCCCGCTACTTCTGCCGACAAGCTGAAAAGGGGAACGAACATGATGAAGCATCTGTTTTTGGGGCTCGTCGGTGCATCGCTGGTTGTCTCAGCGGCAGCCGCGCAGACCGTCAAGATCGGCGTCGTTGAACCGCTGACCGGCGGCGTTGCGTTCGACGGCAACAACGTCGTCAAGGGAGCTCGCCTTGCCGCTAAGGAAATCAATGCCGCCGGCGGTGTCCTGGGCAGCCAAGTCGAACTCGTGATCGCGGACGGTGCCTGCAAGCCGGCCGAATCCGTCAGCGCGGCCGAGAAGTTGATTGCCGCCGATAAAGTGCCTGTCATCATGGGAGCGTTTTGCAGCGGTGCCACGCAAGCGGTGATGCCGCTTGCGGAGAAGAGCCAGATCCCGCTCGTGACCGGCGTTTCGTCGCTGCCGCGCCTGACGGAAGTGGGCAATCGCTGGTTCTTCCGCAACGCCGAGACCGACGCGATGATGGCCGCCGCTTTCGCCAAGTCGCTTCATAACGATCTGAAGTTCAACTCGGTCTTCTTCCTGGCCGCCAATGACGATTGGGGTCGCGGCACTGTCGATTCCTTCAAGAAAATCCTCGAAGGTATCGGCGCCAAAGTCGTGGGAGCCGAGTACTTCGAATACAGCCATGCCGATTTCTACACGCCGTTGACCAAGGTGCGCGCCGCCAAGCCGGACCTGGTGGTGGTCGTTGCGGAGACGCAGGCCGCTTCGATCCTGGTGAAGCAGGCGAAAGAGCTGGGCCTGAACTCGAAGATATTCGGTGTCGGCGCTTGGGCGACCCCGACCTTCATCAATCTCGCTGGCCCCGCGGCGGATGGTCTGCTGGCTGGCGTTGCCTATGCGTCGACCATTGCGGGTGACATGAACAAGGTCTTCGTCGACAAGTTCAAGGCCGAATACAACGAAGCGCCGGGCAAGTATTCCATGTCGGGTTACAACACCATTCACATCATCGCTCAGGCCATCAAACGCGCGGGCGTGGCCGATCCGACCAAGATCCGTGATGCGCTGACGGCCACCGATTACACCGGTCCGACGGGCCGTCTCCGGTTCGACGACAAGGGGCAGGTCTACGGCCAGGATGTGTTCCTCGTGGAATTGCAGGGCGGCTCGCCCCTCGTGAAGGCCTCGGCCAAGATGGAAAAGCCGAACTGAGGCAAGGCAACTGCCTGAGAACGAGGAGTTACCGTGCTTGATGTAACCATCCAATTCATTGTCAACGGGCTGGTGTCGGGCTGTTTCTATGCGCTGATGGCCGTCGGACTCACGCTCATCTTCGGCATGATGCAGATCGTCAACTTCGCGCATGGGGACTTCTTCGTTCTCGGGGGAATGCTCACTTTTGTGCTGACGCATTCCCTCGGGATTCCGTTCGTCGTCGCCATTCCGTTGGTGCTGGTCGCCATGTGGCTGTTCGGGATGGCGGTCGATTGGGCGCTGCTGAGCCGCATGCGAGACGCGTCCATGATGTCGAATGCGCTGGTCACGATCGGCCTGTCGGTCTTCATGGTGAACACGATGCTGCTGATCTTCGGTACCGACCCGAAGAACATCGTCACCGGTATCGACCGCGTGCCGCTGCTGTTCGGTCCGGTGGTCATCACCAAGGTGCGGCTCATCACCATCGTTGCATCCATCGCGGCCATCGCCGTGGTGCACTACATGATCAACCATACCCGTCGGGGCCGCGCCATGCGGGCCGTGTTTCAGCAGCAGGAAGCGGCGGCGCTGGTCGGCATTCCGATCTCGCAGACCTATCGCTTCACGTTCGCGCTCGGCACCACGCTCGCGGCGCTGTCCGGGATCCTGCTGGGTGCGGTCTTCGTCGTACATCCGACGATGGCTGATCTGGCAACCGTGAAAGCGTTCGTGGTCGTCATTCTAGGCGGCATGGGCAGCTTCGGCGGTGCCATTCTGGGCGGCTTGCTGCTCGGCGTCGTGGAAAGCCTGTGGGGCGGCTTTGTCTCGACGGGCTACATGGACGTCATCGGCTTTCTTCTGGTCATTGGTTTGCTGCTGGTCAAACCGTCGGGTCTGTTTGGATTGGCTGGGGCGCGCGAGAAATGAGATCGACCGAAAACAACATACTGTTGGGCGGCCTTGCGCTCGCGCTGGTTCTGCCGGTCCTTCTGCCCGACCAGTTCCTGATCCATGTCATGATCATGGTCTTCTTCTACGGAATTCTCGCATCCAGCCTGAATCTGACGGTGGGTTATGTCGGAGAACTGCCGCTCGGGCATGCCGCGTTCCTCGGCATCGGTGCCTATACGTCGGCCATTCTATCGACTCAGATGCAAGTGCCGTTCTGGATCTGCCTGCCGCTGGCTGGTCTGATTGCAGCGGTCTTCGGCCTTGTGATCGGCGCGATCACGTTACGGTTGGAGGGGCATTATTTCGTGCTCATCACGCTGGCCTTCACTGAAGTCATGCGGCTCGTCGTGCTGAACTGGGTGGAGGTGACGCGCGGCCCGCTTGGTTTCTCCAACATACCCGCGCCGGTGATCTCGCTCGGCGAGAGCATCCGTTACTCGTTCGACTCCAAGCTCTGGTACTACTACTTCGGCCTGTTCCTGCTGGCCGTCACCGTGCTCTGCGTGATGCGCTTCGCCCGGTCGAGCTACGGCATGGCGGCCATCGCGATCCGCGAGAATCGCCGGCTGGCCAAGTCGGTGGGCATCAATCCGTTCCGCTATGCGCTCGGCACCTTCGTGGCCGGTGCGTTCTTCGCCGGTCTCGCCGGTTCCTTCTACGCCCATTACATCAGCTTCGTCGGGCCCGAGGTGTTCGGCTTCAGCTTCATGGTCACGATGCTGATGATCGTCGCGTTGGGCGGGAAGGGGACCGTGCTCGGGCCCATCATCGGTGCGGTGGTGATCGGCCTAGCGTTGGAATACTTGCGCTTCATCAACGAGGTTCGATTGAGCGCCTTCGGTCTGTTGTTGATCGGTGTGGTGCTGTTCATGCCGAACGGGATCACCGGTTTGTTGTTCCGGCGACGGAAGGTGAGCCTCTCGCCGGCCGCTCAGCCCAAGACGGCGGAAGGCTGATTCATGGCCATGCTTGAGGTACGCAACGTCTCGCGCCGCTTTGGCGGACTGCAGGCGAACAAGGATGTCAGCTTTGAGGTCAATCAAAGCGAGATCGTGAGCTTGATCGGCCCGAATGGCGCCGGCAAGACGACGATGTTCAACATGATCACCGGGTTCCTCTCGCCCGATGAAGGTGACGTCACCTTTCAAGGGAAGAGCGTAGCCGGCCTCAAACCGCATCAGGTCGCCCAGCGCGGCATCGTGCGCAGCTTCCAGATCACCAATGTCTTCGCTGGCCTAACGGTGGAGGACAATCTTGTGGCCGCGCACTACATGCGGGCACGGGGTGGTTTCTGGGAAACGATGCTCAACACCAAAGCCGCGCGGGACCGTGACAGCGCGATGCGTGTGAGCGTGCGGGACATCCTCAGGCTGGTCGGGCTGGAAGCCCTCGCCGACGAGGACGCGAAGAACCTGGCCTACGGCAAGCTGCGCCTGCTCGAGATCGCCATCGGTCTATCGGCGGCGCCGCGGCTCTTGTTGTTGGACGAGCCGGCGGCGGGTCTTAACTCCGAAGAATCGGCCCGTCTCGTTGAACTGCTCCGGCTGATCTGTCGCGAGAGGGGGACCACCATTCTGCTGGTCGAGCACGACATGAGCGTGGTGATGGAGGTTTCCGATCGTATCGTGGTGCTGAATTTCGGTCAGAAGATTGCGGAAGGGACGCCCGTCGAAATCCGAGCCAACAGTGCGGTGGTCGAAGCTTATCTCGGCGGCGGCCTCGACTTCGGCGGGGCGAACAATGCTTGAACTGAAAAGCGTATCGGCCGGCTATGGCCCCGTTCCAGCACTTCGCAATATTTCGCTCACCGTGGCCACGGGCGAGGTGGTGGCGTTAGTCGGGCCGAACGGCGCCGGCAAAACCACGGTGTTGCGCACCATCTCCTCGCTGCTGAAGCCGACCACGGGCGACATCCGTTTCAACGGAAAATCTCTGACCGGCGGCACGCCCGCTGATGTGGTCAAGGCCGGCATCGCCCATTGCCCGGAAGAGCGCAAGGTCTGGCCGCATATGACGGTCGAGGAGAACCTGGAGCTCGGCGCCTATGTCCTGCCGAAGCAGGACCAGCTCAAGCGTAAGCTCGAGGAGGTCTATGCCGACTTTCCCGTCCTGAAGGAGCGGCGCGGCGAAATGGCGGGGCGGCTTAGCGGCGGGCAACAACAGATGTTGGCCATCGGCCGCGCGCTGATGTCCGAGCCGAAGCTGATCATGTTCGACGAGCCGTCTCTCGGCCTCAGTCCGATTCTGATGCAGCAGGTGGGTGCCATCATTCGGACGGTGCACGGCAAGGGCGTATCGGTGCTGTTGGTCGAGCAGAACGTCGAGATGGCGTTGATGCTGGCCGACCGCGCCTATGTCGTCGGCGTCGGTCAGATCGTTGCCGAGGACAAGGCGAGCTCGTTGCTGAGCAACCCGTCGCTGCTCAAGGCCTATCTCGGCGGCTGACGCCAGGGCTCGTCCGCCAAATCAAATAATCGATGAGTAAGAAGGGTGCCGGAATGGGAAAGAAGTTGCGCGTGGCGGTTATCGGCGCGGGAATTGGCGGTCTGGCCGCGGCAAACGCATTGCGCCAGCGCGGGCATGAGGTGTCGATCCACGAACAGGCCGCGCAGCTCGGCGAGGTCGGCGCGGGCATCCAGATGACACCGAATGCGGTGAAAGTGATGCGCGGGCTTGGCCTGGAGAAGGAGCTGAAGAATGTCTCCTTCTTGCCGGACGCACTTATTGGTCTCGACTGGCGTAGCGGCAAGCAGGTCTTCCGCACGCCATTGGATGTCTGCGATGAACTGTACGGCGCGAAATACATGCAGGTTCACCGCGCCGACCTGCATGGTGTTCTGCACGCACCGCTGCCTGACAGCATGTTCCATCTCGGCATTCGCTGCACCGATGCCGGCACGGTAAATGGTACGGCGTTTGCGAAGTTCGCCGACGGCAGCGAGATCGAAGCCGATGTGGTCGTGGGTGCCGATGGCATTCACTCGGTGGTGCGCGACAAACTATTCGGAGCCGAGAAGCCCCGGTTCACCAACAATATGTGCTGGCGCATGGTGGTGCCGTTCGATGAGCCGGACTTCGATTTGGTCTTTCCGTCCACGACGCTATGGCTGGGCCCGAATGGTCACGTCGTCACCTATTATGTGAGGGGCGGCAAAGGCGTGAACGTCATTGCCTGTCACGAGACCGACTCCTGGACCGCCGAATCGTGGAACACCCAGGCCACCAAGGAAGAGGTCATCGACGCCTACAAGGATTGGAATCCCCGTCTGCACCGCTTGCTCGAAAAGGCCGATCACGTGTTCAAATGGGGGCTGTTCGACCGGGATCCCATGGCATCCTGGAGCAAAGGAAATGCGACGATTCTCGGCGACGCCGCGCATCCGATGCTGCCTTATCTGTCTCAGGGCGCCGCGATGGCGATCGAAGATGGGTATGTGCTGGCGGGGACATTGACGTCTGAGTCCGACATTGCCTCCGCCTTACGCCGTTATGAGGAGTTACGTAAACCGCGCACGAGCGAAGTTCAGCTCCGGGCCCGCGAGCAAGGCAAGAGCAACCATTTGATCTCGCCTTGGGCCCGGCTGAAGCGCGATATCGTCTACTATGTCCGAGGCCTGATCAACCCGCAGATGACTGGTCTGAGGGCGGGATGGGTCTACGAGTACGACGCGACGGCCGT
>Ga0255338_1004433_pt1 | contig 14536 bp, 12 predicted proteins | sample MeOH1_35cm_T4_19_FD_203715 | JGI IMG/M metagenome (GOLD analysis project Ga0255338, IMG submission 203715) | Sandy soil microbial communities from University of British Columbia, Vancouver, Canada - MeOH1_35cm_T4_195 | ecosystem: Engineered > Artificial ecosystem > Sand microcosm > Unclassified ...
AAGTCCCGAAGCGCGCGCCAATGGTCTCGCTGCGCGAGACGCTCGCGAAAGAACGCGAAGTCGCCCTGGGACAGGGCCTCCGGCGAGCGAGAAACGGTCTCAATCAGGGTGGGAAGCCGGGCGCGGGAGACGCGATAGGCGGTGGGATCGGCCAGGAACGTGCTCCAGCAGTCCGCTCCCTGATCCCACAGACGTCGCTCCGTCTGGTAGCCAATTCCCTGTACGTGAACAAAAGTCTTCTCAAGCATCTTACCAAGCGTAACACGGAGGCCACAGCCCGTCGACCGGACAGGGGATAGGGGATAGGGGATAGGGGATAGGGGATAGGGGATAGGGGATAGGGGCAGGAGAGGAAGCTGATCGTTGCCCATGCACCTAACCGTAGAACACCTGAACGCCCGTGTCTTCAATCCGATCCTTTGAACCGCGTTTCGGGGGCCGTGATACGATTGCAGAGGGCTTTTGCCCACAGCTGTGAGTGTTGGACGCGGCCCGGACGGGCCGGAGATTGAGACCGTGAAGATCCACGAATACCAGGCCAAAGAGATCCTGCGGCGGTACGGAGTACCGACGCCCGCAGGCGAGGTGGCTGTGACACCGGAGGAGGCGCGCGCGGCCGCAGAGCGGCTGGGCAGCGCGGTGGTGGTGGTGAAGGCGCAGATCCATGCCGGCGGGCGAGGCAAGGGCGGCGGCGTTAAGCTGGCCAAGAGCCCGGCGGAAGCCGAGGAGCTGGCCAGCCAGATCCTGGGCATGCAGCTCATCACCCACCAGACGGGACCCCAGGGGCAGGAAGTCCGCAAGGTCTACATCGAGGCCGGGTCCGACATTGCCAAGGAATATTACCTCGGGATGCTGCTGGACCGGGAAACGAGCCGCATCGTCCTGATGGCCAGCACCGAGGGCGGGATGGAGATCGAAGCCGTCGCCGAAGAGACGCCGGAGAAGATCCTCAAGGTGTGGATCGACCCGGCGGTGGGCTACCAGGCGTACCAGGGCCGCGAACTGGCGTTCGGGCTTGGCCTGGAGAAGGACATCGCAAACAAGTTTGTCCGCTTCTGCGGCACGCTTTACGAAGCCTACGTCCAGACTGACTCCAGCCTCCTCGAGATCAACCCGCTCGTCATCACCAAACAGGGTGAGGTCATCGCGCTGGACGCCAAGTTCAACCTGGACGATAACGCGCTGTTCCGTCACAAGGACCTGGCCGCCTACCGCGATCCGTTCGAAGAGACGCCGCAGGAGCGGGAAGCCCACGAGTTGGGCATCAACTACATCACGCTGGATGGAAACATCGCCTGCATGGTCAATGGCGCCGGATTGGCGATGTCTACGATGGACATCATCAAGCTGCACGGCGGCGAGCCCGCCAACTTCCTCGACGTGGGCGGTGGCGCCAGCGAAGAGCAGGTGACCAACGCCTTCCGCCTCCTGACTAGCGACCCCAACGTGAAAGCGATGCTGGTCAACATCTTCGGCGGGATCATGAAGTGCGACGTGATCGCCAACGGCATTGTGAATGCGGCTAAAAAGCTGGACCTCAAGATCCCGCTGGTCGTGCGCCTGCAGGGCACCAACGTGGAGCTTGGCAAGAAGATCCTGGCCGAGAGCGGCCTGGCCATTATCCCGGCCGACAAACTCACGGAAGCCGCGCAGAAAGTCGTCGAAGCCGTCAACGCCGCCTAGTTTTTGATGGCTGCGAAAAGTACAAACGGAAATGTGTAAATCAGGGAAATGAGGAAATGCCCTTGTGGCGAGGGTGTCTCCATTTACCCGTTTCTCCATTTCCCTGATTACTCATTTCCGCGTTCATTCGCGGCCGTCCCAAAAAGGACAGAGCAGAAATGTCAGTCTGGGTTAACAAAGATACCCGCCTTGTGGTCCAGGGGATCACCGGTAGCGCGGGCTCCTTCCACGCGCGGCAGTGCCTGGAATACGGAACACAGGTAGTCGCCGGCGTCACCCCGGGCAAGGGCGGCACCCTGTTCGATGAGAAGGTGCCCATCTTCAACACGATGAAGCAGGCTGTCGCGGAGACACAGGCGGACGCAAGCGTCATCTTCGTGCCGCCGCCTTTCGCCGCCGACGCCATCCTCGAAGCCGCCGACGCCGGGATCCGGTTGTGTGTGGTGATCACCGAAGGCATTCCGGTGAACGACATGGTGAAGGTGAAACGGGCGCTGCAGGGCCATCCGATGCGGATGATCGGCCCCAACTGCCCCGGTATCATCACCCCCGGCGAGTGCAAGATCGGCATCATGCCGGGCCACATCCACAAGCCGGGTGACGTAGGCGTCGTGAGCCGCTCCGGCACGCTCACCTACGAAGCTGTCGATCAGCTCACCCGCTTGGGTATCGGTCAGAGCACCGCCATCGGCATCGGCGGTGACCCGGTCAACGGAACCAACTTCATCGACGCGCTCGCCGCGTTCGAAGCGGACCCCGGTACGCGCGCAATCATTATGATCGGCGAGATCGGTGGAACCGCCGAAGAGGACGCCGCCGCCTGGGCGAAGGCAAACGTCACGAAGCCGATTGTGGCGTTCATCGCGGGTCGCACCGCGCCTCCGGGACGACGCATGGGGCACGCGGGCGCCATCATCGCCGGCGGCAAAGGCACTGCCGAAGAGAAGATGAAAGCTCTCCGCGCGGCGGGCATTACCGTGGTGGAAAGCCCGGCCGACATGGGCGAGACCCTGGCTTCCCAACTGTAGAGAATTTCAACCGCCAAGACGCCAAGCGCGCCAAGAGGGGAGCCCGGAGTTTATTAGACAGGAAGAACAGGATTGGCTGAATAGAAATCAGGCTCGTCGGCTAGCGCATTTATCGCTAAAATCGCGACCGAGTTTTGCGCGAGCGCTTTAGATGCACTTTGTCCAGGTGTGGTATCTGACACGCCGGTCGAGTCCGAATAGTTGGCCTTCCCAATCCTGAAAATCCTGTTCATCCTGTCTAATAACTTCTGAAGCTTCCTACTTGGCGTGCTTGGCGTCTTGGCGGTTCATTCAAACCCAGAGGTGTAATCAATGTACCTAACGGATAAGAAAGTTGCCGTGATGGGTGCGGCGGGGGCGATCGGGTCGAACCTGGTACAGGACCTGCTCTCCACCGGTACCGCAAACCACATCGCGATGTACGACCCATTTGCGGCGGGTCTGGAAGGGGCCGCGGAAGAGATCTACCACTGCGGCTATCCCGGTGCTCGCGTCACGTTCACGACGGACGTAGCGGAAGCGTTGAAGGACGCCGCCTACATCATCTCCTCCGGTGGTGCGCCACGGAAGGAAGGGATGACCCGCGAGGACCTGCTCCGGGGCAACTGTGAGATCGCCAAAGGCCTCGGTGAGAGCATCAAGGAACATGCTCCGAATGCGGAGTTCGTGGTCATCATCTTCAACCCGGCCGACATTACCGGGCTAACCACGCTCGTTTATTCGGGACTGAAACCGGGCCATGTCTCCACGCTGGCTGCTTTGGACAGTACCCGGCTGCAGACGAAGCTGGCCCAGCACTTCGGCGTGGCGCAGGACGAGGTCACGGGTTGCAAGACCTATGGCGGGCACGGCGAGAAGATGGCGGTGTTCAAAAGCGGTCTTGCTATCCAGGGCGTGAAGCTCACTGACCTACTTGCCGGCGCTTCCGTTAACGGCAAGGGGATCTCCCAGGACGAATGGGCAGCGATCCAGGAGCACGTGCGGAACGGCGGCGCGCGGATCATCAAGCTGCGCGGGCGTTCTTCCTACCAGTCCCCGTCCCACCAGAGCATCGAGATGCTCCGGGGTCGGATCCAGGGCAGTGGCTACGAATGGCCGTGCGGTGTCTACTTCAGCGAAGGTCCGTACGCCAACGTCATGATGGCGGCGGACGTGGACTTCACCGACGACGGGCTCGCCCCACAGGCGCCGCAGGGACTGCCGGAAGACGTGGCTGCCCTGCAAGAGAGCTATGAGCACATCTGCAAGCTGCGCGACCAGGTAATCGAAATGGGCATCCTGCCGCCCGTTGATCAGTGGAAGACGCTGAATCCGAACCTGTAAGCGTTCAACTAGGGCGCAAAAAGCAAGAAGGGAGAGCGCCGCGGCGCTCTCCCTTCTTGCTTTAAAGAGTGACCTTGACCATGGTGACCTGGTCCGGCTTGACCTCCACGAACCGCCTCCAGGGCAGCTTCAGCGTGGGTCCCTTCAGCATGATCTCGTAATTACCCGGCGCCACGTCTGGGATGGTCGCGCAACCGTCGGGGCCGGATCGCTGGAGCAACTTGAAGTAGACAAAGACGATCCGTCCTTTGTTGACCGTCTCAACCTGAATGTCCCCGGTTTTAGGTATAGTCCCCGCCGTGCGGTGCGGCAAGAAATTTACCTTGTACGGCAACTTGATCGAAGGCATTTTGGAGACACGCGGAGCCGAGCTTGGCGTGTTGCGGTACGGCCGCACGATGCGGGGATTACGCCTTACGGGACGCGGAGCCGCCGGACGGGGGTTCGGCGCCGGCGCAGGTTTGGGCGGAGCGCTGTGGACTTTAGCAGCCTTGAGCCGCTCCTTGAGCCGCCTCAGGCTATCCTGAACGGGATTAGCAGCGTAACCGAGGCTCTGCAACAGCAAGACGGAGCCAAGGCCCACCAACGCCCACCTGCAGCGGCGCATCAACGTAGCTTCTCCAACTCGTCCAATAATTGGACGCCCTCAACGGCCTCTTTATCGTTCGGATTCACCGCAAGCACCGCATCCAGGTGCTCCCGGGCGTCTCGATACCGATGTTGTAGGGGCAAGGTCGTTCCCAATCGCAAGTGGGCGCGGATCTGCTTCGGATCGATTTCCACTGCCCGCTGCCATGCGCTAACCGCATCGTCCAACTTTTTCCGCTCGTAGAAGCGGTCTCCCAATACCTGGAAAAATTGCCCCGCCAATTGCGGGCTGACGGTCACTTCCACAAGCTCCCCATCTGCGGCAGGGATTACCGTGCCGTCGATGTGCCAATCCCCACTGCGGGGATAGACGCGGACTTGATACTGGCCCGCCGCCACTCGAGCATCCTCACCCTGAACCGCCACTTTTCGTCCGGCCCGGCTGTAAAGCTCCGCCCGCAGCTCCGAGAAGGGGTTCTTCCATACCACCCGCGCATCCGGTTTGGGCTGCACCTGAACGGCCGGCGATTCAATCGTGCCGGGTAGGTTTCCCGCCACCTCACCCGAGCCAGAGGGGGCCGGCGAGGTGACTGCCGGCACCGGTGACCCAACAGTTCCGCCCTGCCTGTTCGGCGAGAAATTCTGAATGGTGAACCAGGCGGCCACCATTACGGCGCCGCCCCACGCGCTGCCGATCGCGACGGCCATCAGGAAGTGATGGCGGCTCTTCCGCAACTCACGGGCCAACGGCTCCGGCACTGCAGGTCCGGTAGTCAAAGGGGAGACCACTCCGAGACCTGCCGTAAGACCCTGGCTGGCCGTATCAGTGGGATCGCTACTCTCTGACTGCCGGGGCGGCACCCAGGCGCGATCCACGGCTCGCTTTGCCTGCAGGACGGCTTCCATCTCGGCGATGGAGCGCCCGCAGTTCGGGCAGTGTGCGGTGTCATTCGGCAAAACTCCCCAGCATGAGCTGCAGTAGCGCGGCGCGGCAGCCGCTGGGACGGACCCCTGGGCATCCGGAACCGGACGCGCCGGTGCCTCTGCGAGGTCTCGTAGAAGCTTCTCGGGTTCCAGGAACACGTCCTCCGGCATTGTATTGGACCCAATCAAAGGTTCACCGGCCATCGGCGGCATTATCGGGAAGTCTGGCACCCATCTCTAGTCCCTATTAGGCGAGTTTCTCGCGCAATCCTTGTGCCTAACCGACGAAAGATCGTGCGGCCGGTAGCAAGCGAGGCGTAACTTTCGAGGTACGCTCTCAATTGCTCCTTGCGGGGGCCGTAGATCATTGTCAGCCTGTTACTGCCTCGAACTCCAACGGGGCGTATGCTCGGTATGCGGCAGCAGGTCAGTTTATCACCTCTCCTTATGGATGCGAGAAGATATGATAAGAAGCAATTACCAATGGAACATGGTAGAGTGGTGAAAATCGTTCCTTCGTGACCTCGAACGTAAGTATGCGCAAGTCTCCGTTTTCCACGTCAACCGGTAACAAAGTCCTCATCGCGCTTACCGGCTTGATGCTCATCGCCTTTTTGCTCTTCCACCTGGCAGGTAACCTACTGGTTTTTGCCGGGGAGAAGACCTTCAATACCTACTCCTCGGTGTTGGGAGGGAATGCCCTCTTCGTCAACACCTTCGAGTTGGTCTTACTGGCCATCTTTCTGGTCCATATCTACAAGACGGTCCGCAATTTCGGTGCCAACCGCAATGCGCGACCGGTGGCCTACCACAACAAGGAGTGGGCAGGCAAACCGAGCCGGAAGAGTGCGGCCTCTTCCACGATGATCGTTACCGGGAGCATCCTGCTTCTGTTTGTAGTCCTCCACTTGAAGCACTTCAAGTTCGGCGGGGCTCACGAGCACCCGGGAGGGTTGTACGGGCTGGAGATGGCCACCTTCGCCAACCCGTTGATGGTGATCTTCTATGTGATCAGCATGGTGATCATCGGGTTTCACTTGTCTCACGGCTTCTGGAGCGCGTTCCAATCGCTGGGCCTCACCAACGCGCGTTACACGCCGCGGCTCATCCTGTTGAGCCGGGTGCTGGCTGCGATCATCGCGGGCGGCTTCATCATCATCCCGATCTGGGCGCTGTTTGTGGGGAGCCGGCAATGAACCTCGACGCGAGGATTCCCTCCGGACCGCTGGCGGAGAAGTGGGACAAGTTCCGGTTCGAAGCCAAGTTGGTCAACCCGGCCAATCGCCGGAAGCACACGGTCATCATCGTAGGTACCGGGCTCGCCGGGGCCGCCGCGGCGGCCACGCTCGGCGAGCAGGGCTACAACGTCCTGAGCTTTTACGTTCAGGATTCACCGCGCCGCGCGCACAGCATCGCGGCCCAGGGTGGCATCAACGCCGCCAAGAATTACCAGAACGATGGTGACAGCATCCAGCGGCTGTTCTACGACACCGTGAAGGGTGGCGACTACCGCTCTCGCGAAGCGAACGTCTACCGGCTGGCGCAGATCAGCGTCAATATCATCGACCAGTGCGTGGCGCAGGGTGTCCCGTTCGCGCGGGAGTACGGGGGCATGCTGGACAACCGCTCCTTCGGCGGCGCGCAGGTATCCCGAACTTTCTATGCTCGCGGTCAAACGGGTCAGCAACTGCTCCTCGGGGCCTATCAGTCGCTGCTCCGTCAGGTCGATCGCGGCACGGTGAAGACGTTCGCGCGGCGCGAGATGCTGGACGTGGTGGTGATCGACGGACGCGCCCGCGGGATCATCGTCCGGAACCTGGTGACCGGAGAGATCGAGCGGTATCTGGCAGACGCCGTGGTGCTGGCCACGGGTGGGTACGGCAACGTCTACTATCTGTCCACCAACGCGGTCAACTCCAACGTTACGGCAAACTGGCGCGCCTATAAGCGGGGCGCCTGCTTTGCCAACCCGTGCTTCACACAGATTCACCCCACCTGCATCCCTGTGAGCGGCGACCACCAGTCCAAACTCACGCTGATGAGTGAGAGCCTCCGCAATGATGGGCGGGTCTGGGTGCCGAAGAAGGCCGGAGACCCGCGACCGCCGCAGCAGATCCCGGAGGCGGAGCGCGACTACTACCTCGAGCGCCGTTACCCCAGCTTCGGAAACCTCGTCCCGCGCGACGTCGCCTCCCGGGCCGCCAAGGCGGAGTGCGATCAGGGACGCGGGGTGGGCGATACGCGTCTGGCGGTCTATCTGGATTTCGGGGACGCGATCAAACGGCTGGGGGTGGATACGATCCGTGCTCGCTACGGCAATCTGTTCCAGATGTACCAGCAGATCACGGGGGAAGATGCCTACCAGGTGCCTATGCGCATCTACCCGGCGGTCCACTACACCATGGGGGGGCTCTGGGTGGACTATCACCTGATGAGTACGATCCCCGGGTTGTTCGTGGCAGGGGAGGCAAACTTCTCCGATCACGGCGCCAACCGCCTCGGAGCCAGTGCCTTGATGCAAGGACTTGCAGATGGCTACTTTGTCATCCCCGCGACCCTGCCGAACTACCTCGCGAGCACGTCGCTGGAGAAGGTGACGACGGAACACGATAGTTTCCGTGAAGCGCAAAACGCCGTGGAAGAGCATGTGCGGCGCCTCCTTGCAGTCCGCGGTAAGCGGACCGCCAAGGATCTGCATCGCGAGTTGGGTGGCGTGATGTGGGACCACGTGGGGATGTCACGAAATGAAGACGGGCTCAAGCTCGCCATTCAGAAGATTCGCGACCTCCGCACCGAGTTCTGGCAGAACGTGAACGTCCCCGGCGCCGAGGGCGATTTCAACCAGGCCCTGGAATATGCCGGACGGGTGGCGGACTACATGGAGTTTGCCGAGCTGCTGGCCATGGACGCGCTCCAGCGGCGGGAATCGTGCGGCGGCCACTTCCGCGAGGAAATGCAGACGCCAGACAACGAGGCCCTCCGCGACGACGAGAACTTCTCGTACGCCGCGGCCTGGGAATATGGCGGCGAGAGTAAGACCCCCGTGCTGCATAAAGAGCCGCTGGTCTTCGATTACGTGAAGCCCAGTCAGCGCAGTTACAAGTAAGCATCGATCCGGTGGGAAGGCGCTCCGGCGACCGGAGCGCCTTAAATCTCGACTTTAATCCGCCGTGGCGGATCTTAGATATCGACTCGCAATGAGACTCAACCTACTTGTCTGGCGACAGCCAGGGCCGGACGCGCCCGGCAAAATGACGCCGTATGTCGCGGAGCACGTCTCACCCGACATGTCCTTTCTGGAGATGTTGGATGTGGTAAACGAGGGCCTGATCCTTAAAGGGCAAGAGCCGATCGCCTTCGATTCGGACTGCCGCGAGGGGATCTGCGGGATGTGCAGCCTGATGGTGAACGGACGCGCCCACGGTCCCGGCCGGGGCGTTGCCACGTGCCAGGTGCACATGCGCTCCTTCAAAGACGGGGATACCATCGTCATCGAGCCATGGCGTGCCCGCGCTTTCCCCGTGGTGAAGGACCTGGTGGTCGATCGAAGCGCCTTCGACGCCATTATCGCGGCGGGGGGCTATATCTCGGTGAACGCCGGAGGGGCGCCGGACGCGAACGCCGTTCTGATTCCAAAAGATGTGCTGGAGCGGGCGATGGACGCAGCAGCATGCATCGGCTGCGGTGCTTGTGTCGCGCAATGCAAGAACGCCTCGGCGGCCCTCTTTACCAGCGCCAAGATCTCGCACCTGGGACAACTCCCGCAGGGTCAGCCGGAGCAGGCGCGGCGCGTCATCCGGATGGTCGAACAGGCGGATGCCGAGGGCTTCGGCAGTTGTTCTAACGAAGGTGAATGCGAAGCCGTTTGCCCGAAGCAGATCCCGATCACGAACATCGCTCGAATGAATCGGGAGTACCTCAAGGCCCTCACTCGGTAATCTCCCAATCCCCTGCATGCGAGGACGTTTCGCCCTGAAACTCCTCCGGGTAAAGAACCGCGAAAGCCAGCTTGGCATTCGCGGTTCTTCGCATTTCGGCATGGGCTGTGCCGGGACCGCGACAAAGGGGGAATTCACGCAGATGATTCGCACACTTTCCGTACTGGCCCTGGCCGCCTGCTTTGCGGCGCCCGTGATGGCTCAGAACACCACTGTCCGGACGGAGACGATCACCACCGTCACTATTCCCGCGAGCGAGTATGCACGCTGGCGGGAGCAGGGCTACTCGACTCAGGACATCTTCTACGCCTACAACACCGCGTCTGGCACGAAGCGCGAAGTGAGCGACATCCTCACGATGCGCAAGAGCGGCCAGACCTGGGAGCAGATCGCCAAGACGTGTGGCTGCGAGATGAACACGGTGTATGGCACACCCCGAAGCGCGGTAGCCGGAGAGCGGATAAGCACTACAGACACCAAGATGACGTCGGCAAACCGCGTGAGCGTCTACCCCGGCTACGAACTACGGATGGGGAAGGAGTTCTATAACAGCGGCTACCGGCTCACTCCGCGAGAGTACTACCGTCTCCGCGTGGCCGGCTACACTCCGGAAGAGGTGTACCTGATCGCCAATGCCTCCCGCGAAACCGGTCTCGACACCGGCGTCTTCTCGCAGGCGATTTCCCGCGGGATGTCTGCCCGGCAGATCAGCCTGGAGTTTGGCATCAACCCCAGCCGCCTGACCCGGGTCCGACCTGAGTGGCGCACCCAGGAATGGGCCACGGCGGTAAACGAACCGGTTTTCAGCAAAGAGCGTCTGAGTATTTACTGGTAGGCGCAGCTTCGAACAAGCTCATCCGAAACGGAGCGGTCACCCCGGTGGTCGCTCCGTTTTCTATTGTGAGAATGTAAGATCGCCGCCAAGTGGTGGCGCCGATTACGGATTGACCGTAACCGGGCGGGAAGAGACGTGTCGAATCGGTCGCCAAAGGGGAACCATCGAGCCTCACGACCGGTCTTTAGTCTGTGGTGCGGTGAATTCAGTATTGCGAAAATGTTGTAACCGCCGAAAATGGCTGGTGTCTTTGAAGGCGTTCCGCTGGGCAGCGCAGCGACCGACGGAACAGCGCAAGGGAGCAAGAGGGAAATGTGGTGTCGAAACGTGCTAGGCCAACTGTCCGCCTATGCGGATGGGGAACTGACGCCGGCCATGACGCAACAGGTGCGCGAACACCTCGCCGGGTGTGATCGCTGTGCTCGCGAGCACGCCGGCTTGAGGAGTCTCGCCACGCTCACTGCGGCGATTCCGTTCGAAGAGGTCCCGGGTTCCCTGCATCAGCGGATCATGGCGAGCCTGAGTCAGGCTACCTTCGCTCCGGAGCCGATGCAGGTCCACCTGCCGCGCCGTTCAGCGCGCCCCTTAACCTGGGCCTGGGCGGCATTCGCAACCGGCGTGATTGCGGTGGCCTGTGGTACTTTGCAGCATCGTTCGGGAAGCACTCCGGCGCTGGCGACCAGTGGTAGGGGAGATGAGTTTCCGCGCACGGCGAATGTCACGGTACCGGTCGCGCCGCGCCCATCGGTTTCCGCCGTAGCCCCTAAACTTGCCGACGTGAGTGCCGCCCCTCTGGAAACTCCGACTCCCGCGATCGAGGCCAAGGTTGCCGGCGTCCCGGAGCCGGCCCCGGTTATGGAGCTCAAGCAGCCCTCCGAACTGATCGATCCGCCGTCTTCTCCCCCTGCTTCGGCACGACTGGCAAGCACCACACCTACACCCACCTCGGAGCGGCCACAGCCAGCGGCAGTGAGCCCCAGTGGAAAGCTGGCGACGGAGCCAAAGGTCAGCGAGCCGGGCATACCGGTCACCGCGCCGTTGATGGCCCGCGAAAACTTGATGACCGTACCGGGTGATCCCATTGTGAACAATACCGGTCCACTGGGTCCGCCGGAGCCGGTGGTGACCGTGGAGAAAGAGGCGCCCAACCGGATGGTGGGAATGGCCATGGAAACGGAAAGCCCGGGCGAGGAAGACGAGGGCCTGCGCAGCTTCCGGATGTTCCTCCAGGAGAACAACCGCACTGTGCCACAGCCGCCCTCTGCCACGCCCGTAAGGGAGCGCCGGATGCGCAAGTCGCTCTGACGCCGTAATGGTTCAGGTCAACAAAGAGGGACGGCTCGTCGCATAACGAGCCGTCCCTCTTTTCATGCAGCATTACCGGCTACTGGCCTGTTGCTCATGGGGCCGTCATCTGACACCCCCACCCGGGCTTCGACTGCAACTCCTACCAGGAGATCAGGAGCGCCTCTGCCGTATCCATGCCAGTCATTCCGGGTACGATCCGCGGAGTCAGGCCGGTGAGCACTTTTCCCGGACCCGCTTCCACGGTTGCCTCGATGCCGTCCGCAGCCAACCGGCGGATCGAGTCCGTCCAACGGACGCTCCCTGCCACCTGACGCACCAGGGCATCCCGGATCTCGTCCGGAGTCCGGACGTAATCGGCCGTAACGTTGGCCACCACCGGAACCCGTGGGGTAGCCATCGGTATGGCGGCCAGCACCCCTGCCATCTCCTCCGCTACGGGCGCCATCAGACTACTATGGAACGGAGCGGAGACGTTCAGCTTGAGCGCTCGTTTCGCGCCGCGCTCCTTAGCCAGCGTGATGGCTCGCTCCAGGGCGGGCAGTTCTCCCGAGATGACGGTCTGTTCCGGAGAGTTGTAATTCGCGACCTCGACCACCCCGGCATCGGCCGCCTCCCGGCAAAGGTCCGCGACCGCGTCGGACGAAAGGCCCAGCACTACGACCATCCCTCCCGCGCCCAGCGCCTCCCCCTGCGCCATTAACAGACCGCGACGGCGCACGGTCTGAAGCCCATCCTCAAAGCTCATCACTCCACTCGCTACCATCGCGGAATATTCGCCGAGACTGTGACCGGCCATCGCCGACGGCTTGATTCCGCGCTCGGCCAGAAGCGTCCAGGCGATCAGACTCACGGTAAAGATCGCGGGTTGGGTGTTGTCGGTTCGGTTGAGGTCTACGTCCGGCCCTTCGAAACAGAGCTGCGAGAGTGGAAAGCCGAGCAGGGCGTCCGCACGGTCGAACAGCTCCTTCCCGATGGATGTGGTCTCGTAGAGCTCTCGCCCCATCCCGACCTTCTGCGAACCCTGTCCCGGAAATACAACCGCTATTCTGCCCACTGAAATCTCCTTCTGAGTTGCACCCGTGTGCAATTACCTCTCCGAAACTGGCCATCCCACGCCACTTTCGTGCCTGAAACGATCCTGCGTCGCGAGCGCCTCGCTCTCAAATCAACGCCCGAACGAGCGTTTCACGGTCCGCTTTTCCGCCGCTCGGAGTGCCGGCGCCTAAGGAAAATATTGGGAACGTCTTCATCCGTCCACTCGTCTACATGGGATTGAACCCCGTCCCTGTTGCGTGTTTCCTGTCGCGTTACCCACTACAAATCTCACGGCAACTTACTTCGAAGAGGGTGCGTCTAAATGGGCGAGGAGGAAGGTATCGTGGGTACGACAATCCGAGCACAGATCGCCGGTCTTGGCGCGCGAGAAGCGATCATGGATGTGCCGGATCCAGATCTCCGACTGCTGGAACTATGCCGGCAGGGGGACGCACACGCCTTCGAGACGCTGTTCCGAAAGTACCAGACCTACGTTTACAACATTGGGTTGGGTATGCTGAGCAACAGTGAGGACGCCGCAGACGTAACGCAAGAGACGTTTTTGCGGCTGCACCGGAGCCTCGACAGCTTCCGGGGTGACTCCTCGTTCAGCACCTGGCTCTACCGTGTAGCCGTTAACCTGTGTATCACGGAATTGCGCCGAAAGAGTCGCACCCGCTTTCAGTTCCTGGATGACCTCGCTCACGACGATGACGCCACGTTCACCGAAGATTCCGGCCCTACGCCGGATGAAGCGATTGCGATGGAAGAAGACCGTCGAGTAGTGCATCAGGTGCTGCGTACCCTTCCTCCGGACTACCGTGCGATCATGGTCCTGCGCCACTTTCAACAGTTGGCGTATGAAGAGATCGCCGAAGTACTGGGGCTGTCCTTGAGCCAGGTAAAAACCCGGCTCTTCCGTGCGCGGAAGATGTTCAAGGATCGGTTCCAGGCGTATGCCGGAGAGGGCCATGCGTTGTAGCGACGTCGAGCGCTTGCTTCCACAATATGCGGATGATGCGCTGCCGGCGACTCAGGCCGAAGGCATCGCATCGCATCTCGTCGGCTGCTCTGAATGCCGAATCGAGTTAACTCACCTTCAACGCTCATTAGATGCGTTGAATCTGGCTGCCCGTGAGCCCGCTCCTGATCTCTGGTCCCAGTTCCGGGCCCGCGTAGCCCAAAGCTCCGCGGCCGTCTGCTGTCGTGAGATCGAAGCGCTGCTGCCAAGCTTTGCCGACGGGGAGTTGGAACGACCGCAAACCCTGCGGGTGCGCGATCACCTGGCGGAATGCGCCGCTTGCGCCGCGTTGGAAGCGGCACATTCGCGACCCATGCGTACGCTCGAGAAGGTAGGGCGCGCGCCGGCCTCCATCGAGCTGTGGCCCGCCTTTACTGCTCGCCTCGGTCAGAGCCTGTCCTGCCGTGAGGTCGAGGACTTACTCCCCACCATCATGGCTGGTGAGCCCACGGCGCAGACGGTTTCGTTCCAGTATCACCTCCATGCGTGTCGTGCCTGCGCCGGCTCCCTCGCGGCGTATGAAAGGTCACTCAGCGCGTTGTCGAGGGTAGGTCAGGCGGTTCCGGAAGTGGATCTCTGGCCGGCATTCGCGGCGCGGCTGGAGGAGGGGGCAACCCCACGGCGTGCAAACGTAGTTGGAGCGGGATGGCTGCCCGCGCTAGGCGCCTGGCTGCGTGGCCCGCTGCTGCAGCCCGCAGTCGGCTTCGCAGCGTTCGCCCTCCTTACCGTAGCGGGACAGCTGCTTTCCCAATCCGCGTCCGGCCGGCTGTGGGGCACTGAGCTCGCACGCCTGACCCAGGGTGGGACTGGTGAAATCGTGGCCAATCAGCGCCCGACCGCGCCGGCGAAAACG
>Ga0255338_1004434_pt1 | contig 14532 bp, 12 predicted proteins | sample MeOH1_35cm_T4_19_FD_203715 | JGI IMG/M metagenome (GOLD analysis project Ga0255338, IMG submission 203715) | Sandy soil microbial communities from University of British Columbia, Vancouver, Canada - MeOH1_35cm_T4_195 | ecosystem: Engineered > Artificial ecosystem > Sand microcosm > Unclassified ...
AGCTTGCCGATGTCGTGCAAAAAAGCCGCGACACCGAGATCGGCCATGTCTTTTTGCGACAGCCCCATCGCCTTGCCCAGCAACAGAGACAGGACCGTGACATTGACCGGATGCATGGCGGTACGATCGCCAATGCCTTCCGAAAGAAGGCGGATGGCAATGTCGCCATCGCCGCAGATCTCAGCGACGTACTTCTGGATCAGATCCCGGCATTGCTGCGCGACATCCTTGGGCTGATTCATGACCCGCTCAACGGCATGACGATAGCAGCGAACCGCCTCGGCAAAACGCTGCTCGCAAGCACGCAAACTTCGCCGCTGGGCAACAATCTGCGCTGAGCGCCATTGACGCTCGCGCAAGGCTTCTTCCCTGGCCTGCTCCAGTGCCAGCAACTCCTCTTCGCTCATGGCCGGGTACTTGGACGGCGAAACCTCCAGCAGTTTGGCAATGGCGGGAGTACTTCGGCTCGGAACGTAGCGGACCTGCTCCAGCCCGAGGCTGCAGATGGCCTCGATCTGCTTTTCCGAAGAAATCTTGAAATTGCCCTTGAGAAAAGGGTGCGCCATCCACTCGATATCAAGCTCTACGAACATACCTATTCGCAGCTGGCTCACATCGATCAATTCGGACTGGTTCTCTTGCATACGCGCTAGCACTCCTGGGCCGCCAGGAGGCAGACACGGAAAATTGACACCGGAAACACCCGTATTTTATTCAATCGAAAAAACACGCGATTATTACAATCCGCGCCTCGCGAAAAAACCCACGTTCAGCGCGCCAGCAAAACCACCTCGCGCCTCAATCGCTCGACATCGGCCGCCTGGCACAGGCCGGTCCCCGAACCCAGCAAGGCTGCCGAAGCTGCCGCCACACCTCGGCCAAAGGCATCGCGCAACACAGCTCCACCCGCCAGCGCTTGCACCATGCCCCCCACAAAGCTGTCACCGGCCCCCACTGTCGTCGACACCGGCACCGGCAAGGCCGGAGCAAACAGGTTCTCCTGTCGCGACACCATCAAGGCGCCCTGCTTGCCGAGCGACAGCACCACCACTTCGGCCTGGCCCGAGTCCACCAACTGCTTCGCGGCGGCACGCCATTGCGCCTCATCCTCCAGCGCCTGGCCTGAGAGCTCGCGCAACTCGCGCAGGCTAGGCTTGACGAGATAGACCCCCGTCTGCAGCGCAGCAACCAGTGCCGACCCGGAAGCGTCGAGCACCAGGCGGCTGCCGCGCTCGTGCATCAGGTCAACCACACGGGCATAGAAATCGGCCGGTACGCCGGGCGGCAGACTGCCGCTGAGTACCAGATAGCGCGGCGCCACCGCCAGATCCCGCAGGCGCTGCAGACAGGCCTGCCACTCATGCGCCGCCAACTCGGGCCCCGGCATGACGAAACGGTAATCATCCGAGGCGCTCCGGTCGCGCACATGCAGGCTTTCTCGCGTGTCGCCGGCAATCGGGACCGCCATGGCCGTCACCTGTTCGGCCGCCAGCAGGCGCAGCAGCTGGGCGCCACTGGCACCGCCGACCGGAAACAGCGCTGCACAGGATGCGCCCAAGCGGTGCGCGACGCGCGCCACATTGATACCGCCGCCGCCGGGCTCGCGCCGCGGCGCTTCGCAGCGCAACTTGTGCTCGGGCTCCACCTTGGCCGTCGATGTCGAGACATCGACACAGGGATTCATGGTCACGGTCAGGATGTCGGTCATGGTCGGACGATATCATGTGACATCGACGCCCGAGCACACCCTCACGCCACGGCCATGAATAACAACACCCAGGAAGAAAGCCCCGGCAAGACGCAGCCCGCCGCGGTATTTGTCGCCAAGGATCTGAGCAAGACCTACCAGATGGGCGAAGTGCAGGTGCGTGCCCTGCAAGATGTGGATCTCACCATCTACCGCGGCGAGTTCATCGTGCTGCTCGGCCCCTCGGGCAGCGGCAAGTCCACCCTGCTCAACATCCTGGGCGGCTTGGACCGCCCCAGCAGCGGCAGCGCCCGCTTTGCCGAACATGAACTCACCGGCGCCAGCGACGCCGACCTGACGCGCTACCGGCGCGAGCATGTCGGCTTTGTGTTCCAGTTCTACAACCTGATCCCGAGCCTGACGGTGCGCGAGAACGTCGAGCTGGTCACCGACATTGCAGACAAGCCCATGCCGGCGGCCGAAGCGCTGCGCATGGTCGGCCTGGAAGAACGCATGGACCACTTCCCCTCGCAGCTCTCCGGCGGCGAGCAGCAGCGCGTAGCCATCGCGCGCGCCATCGTCAAGCGCCCTGAAGTGCTGCTGTGCGATGAGCCCACCGGGGCGCTCGACTATGTGACCGGCAAGCTGGTGCTCGAAGTCATCGAGCGCATCAACCGCGAACTCGGCACCACCGCCATCGTGATCACGCACAATGCGGCAATTGCCGGCATGGCCGACCGCGTACTGCATCTGGGCGGCGGCCGCATCCAGCGCGTGGACGTCAACACGCACAAGATCAGCCCATCAGAACTCTCCTGGTGAGGACGCCGCAGCCATGAAAGCCCTGGACCGCAAGCTGCTACGCGACCTGCGCCTGATGTGGAGCCAGGCGCTCACCATCGCGCTGGTGGTGGCCAGCGGCGTGGCCGGCTACATCGCCACCTTCAGCGCCTACGACGGACTGTCCTGGTCGCGCGAGGTCTACTACACCGAGTCGCGCTTTGCCGACGTCTTCGCCAGCCTCAAGCGTGCGCCGCTGGCGCTGGAACGCCAGCTGGTCGTCCTGCCCGGCGCCGCGCATGTGGAGACCACGGTCGCACAGGTTGTGCAGATCGACATCCCCAACGTGTCCGACCCCATCATCGGCCGCCTGGTCGGCATCGATCCGCAGGCCCCGCCGCAGCTCAACTGCATCTTTCTGCGCGAAGGTCGCATGCTCAGCGCGCAAGGCGGCCAAACACTGGAGGTGCTGGTCTCCGAGGCCTTCGCCCTCGCCCGCGGCCTCAGATCCGGGGACCGCCTCCACGCGCTGATCAACGGCAAGCGCGAAGAGTTGCTGATTGTCGGCATCGCGCTCTCGCCCGAGTACATCTTTGCCGGCGCAGGCGGATCGCCCGACCTGCGTGGCTTCGGCATCTTCTGGATGAACCGCAAGGCCCTGGCCGCCGCCTACAACATGGAAGGCGCCTTCAACCAGGTGGCGGTACGCCTGGCGCCCGGTGCCAGTGAAGGCCCGGTGATCGACGGGCTGGACCGTCTGCTGGCACCTTATGGCGGCGTCAGCGCGCACGGCCGCGACGAGCAGATGTCCAACAAGTTCCTGAGCTCCGAGATCAAGGAGCAGCGCGTCTTCGGCACTGTGCTGCCTACCATCTTCCTGGCCGTGGCCGCCTTCCTGCTCAATGTGGTGCTGAGCCGCCAGATCGCCACCCAGCGCGAACAGATTGCCGCGCTCAAAGCACTGGGCTATGACAACGGGGCCATTGGCCTGCATTACGTCAAGCTGGTCCTTCTCATCGTCACGCTCGGCATGCTGATTGGTGTGGGGCTGGGCGCCTGGCTGGGTAACTTGTTCATGGGTCTGTATGCCGAGGTGTTCCGCTTCCCCGAACTGCGCCACCGTATCCGGCCAGAACTCATTCTGGCCGCTGGCGGGCTCACGCTGGCCGCCGCCCTGGGCGCCACCTGGCACGCCATTGCCGCCACCGTGCGGCTGGCGCCGGCCGAGGCCATGCGACCGCCCGCGCCCGGCCGCTACCGTCCCAGCTTTGTCGAAACCTGGGGCCTGCGGGAGTGGTTCAGCCCGTCCGTGCGCATGATTTTGCGCACCATGCAGCGCCGGCCACTGCGCACCGGGCTCACCATCTTCGGCATCGCTGCCTCCATGGCCATCGTCATCAATGGCGCCTTCTGGAACGACACCATCGAACTGATGCTACACAGCCAGTTTCGCCTGGCGCTGCGCGGCGACGTCGTCATCGGACTGGTGGAGGCCACGCCGGCGCGCATCACGCACGAGGTGGCGCGGCTGCCGCAAGTCACGGCTGTCGAGGGCGCGCGCAGCGTCACCGCGCGACTGGTGCACGGCCAACACCATTGGCGCGGCAGCGTGCAGGGCCGCAGCGCGGAGCCGCAACTGCAGCGCATTGTGGATGCTGAGCAGCGCAGCCATGCCCCACCGCAGGACGGGCTGCTGCTGACCGACCGCCTGGCCGAACGCCTGCACGTCAAACCGGGGCAGATGGTGCGCGTTGAGCTGACAGAAGGCCGGCGCCAGGTGCTGGAGCTGCCGGTCACCGGCACCGTGACCGAGATGATGGGCATGGGTGCCTACATCGAGCGACGCAGCTTGAATCGCCTGCTGCAGGAAGGCGACATCGTTAACACACTCGTCATCTCGGTCAGCCCGGGACACGAAGCAGAGTTGCTTGAGCGGCTCAAGAGCCTGCCGCGCGTGGCGATGGCCTTCAGCAAGTCCGTGATGCTGCGCAACATCGAGGAAATCACCGCGCGCAACATGCTGACATTCAGCGCCATCCTCACGGTGTTTGCCAGCATCATCGCGGTCGGCGTGGTCTACAACCATGCGCGCATTGCGCTGGCCGAACGCGCCTGGGAGTTGGCCAGCCTGCGCGTGCTGGGCTTCACGCGCGGCGAAGTGTCGGTCTTCCTGCTGGGCGAACTGGCCCTGGAAATCCTGCTGGCCATTCCGCTGGGCCTGGTCGCCGGCTACTGGCTGGCCGCCGCCATCGTGAACCTGATCAAGACCGACGAATTCTTTTTCCCGCTGATCATCCAGCCGGCCACCTACGCCTACGCCGTCATCACCGTGGTGGTGGCTGGTGCAGCCAGTGCATTGATCGTGCGCCGGCGCATCGATTCGCTGGACCTGGTTGGGGTTCTGAAAACGCGAGAATAGATTCGAACGCAGAGAGGAAGTCAATGAAAACAAAAATCTGGATGGGTATCGGCATTGCCATCGCCTTGGCGTTGCTGGTCTGGGCCTTCCTGCCGCAGGCCACCGAGGTCGAGCTGGCCGGCGTAACGCAGGGCCGCTTCGAGCGCAGCGTGCAGGAAGACGGCAAGACGCGCCTGCGCGAGCGCTATGTCGTCTCCACCCCGCTCACCGGCCGCGTGGCGCGCATCGACCTCAAGCAGGGCGACGCCGTGGAACGCGACGCCGTTCTGGCCACGCTGTGGCCGGTCACGCCGAACCTGCTGGATGAACGCACCCGCCAGGAACAGAACGAGCGCATCGGCGCCTTGGAAGCCTCGGTGCGCCGCGCCAGCGCCAATGTCGAGCGCGCCAAGGCCGCGCTGGAACAGGCCATTGCCGATCTCAAGCGCAGCGAAACCCTGGCCCAGCAAGGCTTCGTCTCGCCAACCCAGAACGAAACCGGCCGCCTCAATGTGCGACTGCGCGAGAAGGAGCTGGAAAGTGCACGCCAGGAGGAACATGCCTCGCGTCACGAACTCGACCAGTCGCGCATCGCGATTCGCCAGTTTGCACAGGGTGCGGAAGGCAGCTCGCAGCGCACATGGGCGATCAAGGCGCCGGTGGCAGGCAAGGTGCTCAAAGTCAACCAGCAAAGCGAAGGCGTGGTGCAGGCCGGTACCCCGCTGATCGAACTCGGCGATCCCGCGCAGCTGGAAGTGGTGGTCGACCTGCTGACCGAAGACGCGGCGCAGGTCCGCCCCGGCACGCCGGCCCTGCTTTCCAACTGGGGCGGGCCGCAAACCCTGCAGGCGCGCGTTCGCCTGATCGAGCCGGCCGCTTTCACCAAGGTATCAGCGCTCGGCGTAGAGGAGCAGCGCGTCAACGTGGTGCTCGACATCACTTCACCGCCGGAGCAGTGGCTGGCATTGGGCGACGGCTTCAAGGCCGACGTTCGCATCCTGGTGCAGGTGGTGGAGAACGCAATCAAGATTCCGGTCAGCGCCCTCTTCCCGATCGGTGCACGCTCGGCACTGTTCGTGGTCGAAGGCGGCCGGGCACGCCAGCACGAGGTCGAGGTGCTGGCGCGCAACGGCCGCGAGGCCTGGGTCAAGACCGAGCTCAAACCCGGCACCGAGGTGATCGTCTACCCGCCCACTGCCTTGCAAGAAGGTGACCGGGTGCGCAAGGTCGGATCCTGACGCAAAGGACACAGGCCGTTTGCTCAAATTCACCTGGCACGCACAAGCGGTATGCCCCGACGTACGAGCCAGGTAAAGACTTGAATTCATTGCTTGCAATTCAATTTTCTTGCCCCATACTGAAAAAGTTGTTTGGATAACAACCTTTATGCCAGTGCACCTAGCGGCCCCTCCATGCCGTCAAAACAATTCAAGGAGGCTCCCCGTGACACTTTCCAATCGCTTTGCAACATTTGTCTTCGCCATGCTGATGGCCGCCCTCGTCGGCTGTGCTTCAACCTCCCAGCAAGAGGGAACCGGCGAGTATTTCGATGACTCGGTCATCACCACCAAGGTCAAGGCAGCGATCTTCGATGAACCCAGTCTGAAATCGGCTGAGATCAACGTCGAAACCTTCAAGGGTGTTGTTCAGCTTGGCGGCTTTGTCAGTTCCCAGGCCAACATCAACAAGGCCACTGAGTTGGCCCGCAGCGTCAAGGGTGTGAAATCAGTCAAAAACGACATGCGTCTCAAGTGAGATTGACGTCCTTCGCCTGCAGTCGGTCTGCGTTAGCCCATGTCGCATGGCATGGGCCATCCCCCATGCTCTGGAGTGGCAACCATGCTTGAAACGATTGCAGTCATCCTGATCATCCTCTGGTTGCTGGGATTGGTGTCGTCCTACACCATGGGCGGCTTCATCCACGTTCTGCTGGTGATCGCGGTTGTGGTGATCCTGCTGCGCCTGATCTCCGGCCGCCGTTGAGGCCGTGGCCCCCACGCACTGCGTGGGTTTCTCTCATGCGAGCGAATGCTCCAGCAAGGGCATCAAGGCTCCAGCGAACCGTTCGGGCATCACTGGATGCCCCACCAACTCCGCACATGACACGGTTTTTTGATGCAGGCTGGCCGCATCCTGCGGCCGTCCCATGACCGTGCACAACAGCGGCCAGTCCGGCGACGTGACCAGGGTTCCGGCTACCAACAGCACGCCGGTCTGGCGCCGGCGCTGCGCCAGCCCCACCAGCTTGCGTCCCTGCGCGTCTACCACCTCCCACGGCGACAGGCTGCCAAAGCAGGCCCAATCCACCGCGTCGCGTCCGTGCCTGCCAGATTTCACATCGTCCGGCGGTACAGCCCGGGCGGCAATGCCGAACGATTGCAGTGCCTGCGCATGCAGCTCGCCGAGCGCTTGATAGCTCGGCAGCAAACCGCCGGCAAGCCAGGGATGCCCCAACGGCAACACGACCGAGGCGCTCACCAGCCAAGGTCCGGCAAGGACAGCACCGCCGCCCGACTCGCGTTCCAACAGCTCGCACCGCCCTGCCAGCCGCTGCTGGGCAGATGCCTGTAGCGCGCGCTGCGAACAGCCTAGCACGATGGCCGGCGCGGCATAGGTCCAGATACGCCAGCGCGGCGCCGTCACGGCCTGCGCCAATTGCCGACTGTTCCAGGCCTGTTCTGCGGCGGCGGTATCTACGCGGCCTCCTGCAACACGGCAATCGGTTTGCCACGAGCAAAAGTGCCGCCGGCCGGCACCCAGATCTGCACAATGCGGCCGCTGGCCGGTGCGGCGATCTCCAGGTTGGACTTCACCAGCACCACATTGGCGAGCACTTGGCCGGCCTGCACGGTATCGCCCTCTTTCACCAGCCACTTGTCGACCAGCGCCTCCACCGCTGCATCCACACCCTGCCACGCCTCGTCATTCAGCGTGACCTCGGTCATGCGGCCACCCCTTCTGCCACGCGGCCCTTCATCAGCGCCTGCGCCGCTTCCACAATGCCTTTGACCTGCGGAATGACGAACTGCTCCAGCGGCCGGCTGTAGGGAATCGGCACATTCGGCACCGCCAGGCGCTTGATGGGCGCCTTGAGTACCACCGTGTCCAGGTTCTCGGCCACGATGGCCGCAATCTCGCCGGTCAGGCCGAAGCCCAGGTAGTCTTCGTCGGCCACCAGCAAGCGGCCGGTCTTGGCCACCGACTTGAGCACCGCCTTGCGGTCCAGCGGCACCAGGGTGCGCAGGTCCAGCACCTCGGCGCTGATGCCCTGCTTGGCCAGTTCCACTGCCGCCAGCAACGACTTCTGCACCATCTGGCTCAAAGTGACGATGGTCACGTCAGAGCCCTCGCGTACCACCTTGGCCTGCCCGAAGGGGATGGTGTAGGCCGCTTCGGGCACCTCGTTGCTGCTGCCCTCGTAGAACGCCATCCACGGCAAGCCCATGATCCCTTTGTGGTACATGAACATGACCGGGTTGTCGTCGCGGATGGCCTGGATCATCAGGCCCTTGGCGTCATAGGCATTGGACGGCACCACCACCTTGAGACCCGGCATGTGGGCAAAGGTGGCATAGAGGCACTGCGAGTGCTGCGCCGCGTCGCTGTAGCCGCCGCCGATGGCCGTGGTCAACACCACCGGCAGCTTGATGTGGCCGCCGGCCATGTAGGTGTTCTTGGCCAGGTGGTTGTAGATCTGGTCCATGCAGACGCCGAAGAAGTCGACGAACATCAGTTCGGCAATCGGCCGCATGCCGGCCGCTGCCGCGCCGGTGGCGGTGCCGATGAAGGCGGTTTCGGAAATCGGCGTGTCCATGATGCGTTCCGGGCCGAATTTGTCCAGCAGGCCGCCGGTGGCGCCGAAGATACCGCCGTACTTGCCAATGTCCTCGCCCATGACGAAGACCGTCTTGTCGCGTTCCATTTCCTGGCCGATGCCTTCGGCAATCGCCTGCGCCATGGTGAGTTTGCGTGTGGTGCTCATGATGTGCTCCTCATTTCTGTTGGGCTGGGTTCAGGCGAACACATCCTGCAGGGCATCCTGCGGGACCGGGTAGGCGCTCTCGCGGGCAAAGGCAAAGGCATCCGCCACACGCTGCTTGGCGCGTGCCACGATGACAGACTCTTCCGCTTCCGTCATCTGCCCGCCTTTCTTCAGCTGGGCGGCCAGCTTCGGAATCGGGTCGTTCTTGCGCAGGTTGGCCACCTCATCCTTGGGCCGGTAGACCTCGGGGTCGCCCTGGAAGTGCCCCAGGTAACGGTCGGTCTTGACCTCGATCAGGCTCGGCCCCTGGCCGCGCCGTGCGCGTTCGATAGCCGGCGCTACCGCCTCATACACCTCCAACGCGTCGTTGTGGGCCACCTTGATGCCGGGCATGCCGTAGGCCGGGGCACGGTCGGCCACCCAATCGATCGAGGTGGCGCTGGTCTTGGGCACCGAAATCGCCCACTTGTTGTCTTCGCAGACAAAGATCACCGGCAGGTTCCACAACGCCGCCAGATTGAGCGACTCGTGCACCGAACCCTGGTTGGCTGCGCCTTCGCCGAAGAAGGCCACCGCCACCCAGTCCTTGCCCATCTTCTTGGCCGCCAACCCGGCGCCGCAGGCCGGTGGCAGGCTGGCGCCGATGATGCCGCTGCAGCTGAACTTGTGCACCGGGTCGAACAGGTGCATGTGACCGCCCTTGCCCTTCCCCAGGCCGCTGGCCTTGCCGAACATCTCGGCCGTCATCGGGTTCAGTGGCACGCCCTTGGCAATGGCAAAGTGGTGCGGCCGATGCGTGCCGACCACCGTGTCTTCCTGTTTCAGGTGGGCGCAAATGCCGACCGCCACCGGCTCCTGCCCGGCTGCCAAGTGCATCTCGCCCGGCACCGGGCCGGAACCGATGTCGAACGCCAGTCCTTTCTGGATATTGGGCGGCAGCTTGCCTTCGAGGTAGACATTGGCCATGGTCTCCTCGTAGTGCCGGATTTCGACCATCTTCTCGTACATCCAGAGCAATTTGTTCTTGTCAGCTTGCATGTCTGCCTCCTCTTTGAAATTGAGTGGGTGGGCCGATGCCGAGAATCGGCGAGCCGCAGGCACCGGAATGGTTCAGAATAGACAGCGAAGCCCGAACTTTGTTGATGCAGGTCAAGGTTGAGACAAGTAGAAGCGTAAAGCTCGGGCCGGCCAGCGCCTTCTGTCCGGCAGATACAGCGGTAATATCGCCGCAGTCTGTACCCAAGTGCAGCAAAAGGATGGCCGATGCCTGTCAGCCCCGAAAACAACCCCGCTTGGTGGACGCCCAGCCTGGTCGATACCTTGCGCACGCTGGAGACCAGCGCTGACGGCCTGAGTGCTCGCGAAGCCGCCGAGCGGCTGTTGCGCCATGGCCCCAACACCTTGCAGGGCCAGCAGACCCAAACCGTGCTGGCCCTGCTGCTGCGCCAGCTCGGCTCGCCCATCGTGCTGATCCTGATCGCCGCGGCGCTGTTGTCGTTTGTCATGCGCGACCCCACCGACGGCGTCATCATCCTCGCCATCGTGACGCTGAGCAGCTTGCTCGGCTTCTGGCAGGAATACCGCGCCGTCACCGCCGTGGCTCGCCTGCAGGCGATGGTGGAGGTGCGCGCCGAGGTGCTGCGCGACGGCCAGGCGATCACCGTGCCCATGGCGCAGGTGGTCCCTGGCGATGTGGTGCTGCTCTCGGCCGGCGCCAGCGTGCCGGCCGACTGCCGGCTGCTGGAAGAACGCGACCTCTTCACCGACGAAGCCACGCTGACCGGCGAAACCTTTCCGGTGGAAAAAAACGTCGGCGAGTTGCCGGCCGACACGCCACTGGCGCGCCGCAGCAATGCATTGTTCCAAGGTACGCATGTGGTGAGCGGCTCGGGCCGCGCGCTGGTCATGCGCACCGGCAATGCCACCCAGTTCGGCGCCATCGCGCAGCGCCTGCGCATTCGGCCGGAAGAAACCGACTTCGAGCGCGGCGTGCGCTCCTTCGGCAACCTGCTGATCCGCATCACGCTGGTACTGGTGATGCTGATCTTCGCCTTCAATGTCTTCCTGCAGCGGCCGGTGCTGGACTCTTTCCTGTTCGCGCTGGCGCTGGCCGTCGGCCTGACGCCGGAACTGTTGCCCGCCATCATCAGCGTGAACCTGGCCAGCGGCGCGCGGCGCATGGCAACGCAGAAAGTGATCGTCAAGCGCCTCGTGTCGATCGAGGATTTCGGCAGCATGGATGTGTTGTGCTCCGACAAGACCGGCACCCTGACCGAAGGCCTGGTTCATCTGACCGGCGCGCTCGACGTCGATGGCGCCCCCAGCGAACGGGCATTGAACCTGGCCGCCATCAACGCCGCCTTCCAGACCGGCTATCACAACCCGATCGACATGGCCATCACCGCCGCCGCCAAGCCGCCAGCGGCCGATGTGCTGCGCCTGGACGAACTGCCCTACGACTTCACACGCAAGCGCCTGAGCGTACTGGCCAGCGTGAACGGCCAGCCCCTGCTCATCACCAAGGGCGCCCTGGCACAAGTGCTGGAAGCCTGCAGCACGGTGGAGTTGCCGAGTGGCGAAGTGCTCCCAATGGCGGAACAGGCATCACGCATTCGCGAACACCATGCCGCCTTCAGCGCACGCGGCCTGCGCACGCTGGGTCTGGCCTGCAAACCCCTACCGGGACGCACCACCGTGAAGAACGAGGACGAAACCGGCCTCGTCTTTCTGGGCTTCCTGGTCTTTGCCGATCCGCCCAAGGCCGGCATTGCCGACACCATCCGCGAGCTGCAGGGCTTGGGCGTCGCGCTCAAGGTGATCACCGGCGACAACGTGCTGGTGGCGCGGGAGGTGGCCCAGCAAATCGGCCTGCGCGATGCGCACATCGTCAGCGGCCCCGAACTGCGCAGCGTGAGTGACGAAGCACTGCCCCAACTGGCAAGCAAGACCCATGTCTTTGCCGAGGTGGAGCCGACACAGAAGGAGCGCATCATCCGTGCGCTGCGTCAGGCCGGCCACGTGGTGGGCTACATGGGCGACGGCATCAACGACGCGCCGGCACTGCATGCCGCCGACGTGGGCATCTCGGTGCAGGGGGCGGCCGACGTGGCCAAGGACGCGGCCGACATCGTGCTGCTGGAACGCGATCTGGCCGTCCTGGCCAGCGGCATCCGCGAGGGGCGCACCACCTTTGCCAACACGCTCAAGTACGTGTTCATGGCCACCAGCGCCAACTTCGGCAACATGTTCAGCATGGCGGGCGCCTCGCTGCTGCTGCCCTTTCTGCCGCTGTTGCCGAAGCAGATTCTGCTGACCAACCTGCTGACCGACCTGCCGGAGATGGCGATTGCCACCGACCGCGTGGACACCTCGGCCATCGAGCGCCCGCGCCGTTGGGACGTGAAGTTCATCCGCAACTTCATGCTCTATTTCGGCTTGCTGAGTTCGGTGTTCGACTTCCTGACCTTCGGCGTGCTGTACTTCATGTTGCAAGCCTCGCCCGCGCTGTTTCGCAGCGGCTGGTTCGTCGAATCGGTGGTGTCGGCTTCGCTGGTGGTGCTGATCGTCCGCACGCGTGGCCCGTTCTGGCGCAGCCGGCCTTCCCTGCCACTGACGCTGGCCACGTTGTTAGTGGTCGGCGCCGCCGTGGTCCTGCCCTTCACACTGCTGGGCCGGATCTTCGGCTTTGCACCGCTGCCGGGATCCTTTTTAGGGCTGATGGCGCTGATCGTACTGGCCTATATCGGCTGCGCGGAAGGGCTCAAGCACATCTTCTATCGTCGGCACCACTTGCATGGCGGCAAACGTGGTCGGCATCCTTGATTCATGACCCAGGCTAATGCAAGACGACACTCCCGTCCACCCAGCCTGCCTCATAATCATCTCGTCGCCCACTCACCCGCCCCGTCTATGGAAAGCCCTCGCTCCGATCGCGCTCTAGCCGTTCTCGCCTTGGCGCTGCTGGCCGCTGGTTGCGTGCTGGTGCTGTGGCCCTTTCTCACCTCGCTCATCTGGGCGGCCATCCTGGCCTCCACCAGTTGGCCGGTGTATCTGCGGCTCAACCGCTGGGTGGGCAACCGGCGTACCTTGACCGCCGCGCTGATGACGGTGCTGGGTACCGTGGCGCTGCTGGGACCGATCGTGGCGGTGGCCTTGGCCCAGGTCGACAACGTGGCCGAGCTGGCACGCGCCACCTCCGCCCTGGGCAAGGAGGGCTTGCCCGATGCACCGGCCTGGATGGCCAAGCTGCCGTTGCTGGGACCGACGCTGCACAGCTACTGGCAGCAGTTCGCCCATGACGGGCAGCGGCTGATCAATGAACTGGGCAAACCGGCCCAGGCCGCTGCCTTGAGCGGCGGACGCATACTGGGCCAGGGCGTGGTGGATATGGCGTTGGCCGTGTTCCTCACCTTTTTCTTCTTCATCCACGGCGAAACGCTGAGCACACGCCTGCGCATCGCCATGGAGCGCTTGACCGGTGCGCGGGCCAAACACCTGCTCGACATCGTGCACGGCACGGTGAGCGGCGTGATCTACGGCGTGCTCGGCACGGCGCTGGCGCAGGGGGTGCTGGCCGCCATCGGCTTTGCCATTGCCGGCGTGCCCGGTGCGGCGCTGCTGGGAGCGGTGACCTTCTTCCTCTCGGTGGTGCCGATCGGGCCGCCGCTGGTGTGGGGCGGTACGGCCATCTGGCTGTTCCGGCAAGGCCAGCCGGACTGGGGCATTTTCGTGGCGGCGTGGGGCTTCTTCCTGGTCAGCACGGTGGACAACGTCATCAAGCCCTTCATCATCAGCCGCGGCGCCAGCCTGCCGTTTGCCATCGTCTTTCTCGGCGTGCTGGGCGGCGTATTGGCTTTCGGCGTAATCGGCGCCTTCCTCGGGCCGACCCTGCTGGCGGTGGGCTACCGTCTGATGCTGGAATGGACAGGCGCCGCACAGGATTCGAAGGCCGACCCCGGCTAGCAGCAGCCGACGCGCTCAACAACAAACCCCGCCGCAGCGGGGTTTGTTGTTGGAGGTGGCAACACCTCAGCCCATGTGCAGACCGCCGTTGACCGAGAAGTCCGCACCGGTGGAATAGCCGCCTTCGTCCGACGCCAGCCAGGCGATGATGGAGGCGATCTCGCTCGGTTGGCCCAGACGCTTGACCGGGATGGTGCCAACGATCTTGTCGAGCACGTCCTCGCGGATGGCGCGCACCATGTCGGTCCCGATGTAGCCCGGGCTCACCGTGTTGACCGTGACACCCTTGGAGGCCAATTCCTGCGCCAGCGCCATGGTGAAGCCGTGCATGCCGGCCTTGGCGGCCGAATAGTTGGTCTGGCCAGCCTGCCCCTTCTCGCCGTTCACGGACGAGATGTTGATGATGCGGCCCCAGCCGCGCTCCACCATGTCGCCCACCACCTGCTTGGTGACGTTGAACATCGAGTTGAGGTTGGTCTCGATCACGGCGTCCCAGTCCTCTCGCGTCATCTTCAGGAACATGCGGTCGCGCGTGATGCCGGCGTTGTTGACCAGCACGTCGATACGGCCATGCTCGGCCTTGGCTTTGCCGAAGGCTTCCACCGTCGATTCCCACAAGCCGACATTGCCGACCGAGGCGTAGAAGGTATAGCCCTGCGCCTTCTGCGCATCCAGCCATTTGGTGAAGTCACGCGTCGGGCCGCAGCCAGCGATGACCTTGAA
>Ga0255338_1004435_pt1 | contig 14532 bp, 19 predicted proteins | sample MeOH1_35cm_T4_19_FD_203715 | JGI IMG/M metagenome (GOLD analysis project Ga0255338, IMG submission 203715) | Sandy soil microbial communities from University of British Columbia, Vancouver, Canada - MeOH1_35cm_T4_195 | ecosystem: Engineered > Artificial ecosystem > Sand microcosm > Unclassified ...
GTCGGGCTCCTCTCCCCCCGGCCGCCCCCGTACCGGGTCTGCATACCTATGCATAACCCGCCCAAACTTCACTTTCTGTAACACACTGTGAGTTACTGCCTGTGATGGGAGGTCGTGATGCCCCCTCGTTCTCGACGGCTCGCGGCCGTGCCCGCAGACCCGACGGCGGCCCGGGATCGGGCCCCTGACCTGCGCGACGCCGTCCGGGCCACGGTCGACGCGATGGACTGGCTCACCCCGACCGACGAGGCGCTGAAGACGCTCGCGCTGCGGCAGGCCGAGGAGATCGAGAAGGCCATCGACCGGGCGAAGGAGCTGGACGAGCTGCGCCGGGACCTGGCCGGCGACGAGTCGGCGTACAAGCGCCTGAAGGCCCTGGAAGCGATGTGCGAGGTGACGAAGACCGTCGGCTGGCTGGGGCCGCAGCTGCAAGGTGTGCTGCGGGACCTCGGTGGCACGCCGGCGGCGCGGGCCGCGATGAAGAAGGACAAGCCGGTGGGGGGTCGCCTTGCTCAGATCCGCGCCGCTGCTGGGCAGCACGACTCCTAGGATCTGGACCCGGCCGCTGGTGACGGGCCGGCCCGGTCCGTGTGGCTGCGGGTGCGCGCTGACCCCGGCGACGTCGCTGGGGTTCTCGGCGGCGGACTTCGCCGAGGAGGTGCTGGGTTTCCGGCTGATCCCGTGGCAGCGGTGGCTGCTGATCCACGCCCTGGAGTTGGCCGCCGATGGCCGGTTCCGGTTCCGCACTGTCCTGGTGCTGGTGGGCCGCCAGAACGGCAAGACCACGATCGTCGAGGTCAAGAACCTGTGGAAGATGTTCGTCTTGCAGGTGCCGCTGGTGATCGGCACCGCGCAGAACCTGGACATCTCCGAGGAGTCCTGGGACAAGGCTGTCGAGATCGTCGAGTCGATCCCCGAGTTGTCCGCCGAGGTTGCCCGCGACGGCGGGATCGTGCGCGTCAACGGCAAGAAGACCCTGAAGCTGGCCCACGGGTCGCGGTGGAAGGTCGCTGCGGCGTCCCGCAAGGGCGGCCGTGGCCTGTCGGGTGACGACGTGAACCTCGACGAGCTGCGGGAGCACCACACGTGGGAGTCGTGGGCGGCGGTCACGAAGACGACGATGGCCCGCCGGAAGGCGCAGATCTGGGCGTTCTCCAACGCCGGCGACGACCGGTCGGTCGTGCTCAACGCGTTGCAGGAGAAGGGCCGCGCGGCGGCCGAGGACCCGGCGGCGGATGCGTCGATGGGCATCTTCGAGTGGTCGGCCCCGGACGACTGCCCGGTCGACGACCCGAACATGTGGGCGTTGGCGAATCCGTCGCTGGGCTACCCGCAGGGAATCTCCGTGGAGGCGCTGCGGTCGGCCCTGGAGACGGACCCTGAGCCGATCTTCCGCACGGAGTGCCTGTGTCAGCGGGTGCCGGACCTGGAGCCGTCGAAGATCCCGCTGACGGCGTGGGTGAAGTGCTCGGATGCGCGGTCGCAGATCGTCGGGCCGGTGGTGTTGGCGTGGGAGGTGTCCTGGTATCGGGACCGGGCGGCGATCGCCGCCGCCGGGTTGCGCGCGGACGGCCTGCCGCACGTCGAGCTGATCGACTACGGCGACGGCACGGACTGGGTGGCGGGCCGCATCGGTGACATCTGCCGACGGCAGCCGGTCGCCGCGGTGCTGGTGGACCCGGCGGGCCCGGGCGGGTCGCTGCTGGCGGAGGTGACGGAGCGGCTGCCGGTGCACCTGGACCCGACGCCGTTGACGACCCGGGGGATGGCGCACGCCTGCGGGCGGCTCTACGACGCGGCGATGACGGGCCGGCTGCGGCACCTGGGCGACGAACGGCTGCTGGACATGCTGCGCAAGTCGTCGACACGTCAGCTGGCGGATGCGTGGGCGTGGGACCGCAAGCATTCCGGTGGCGACATCTCCGGTCTGGTCGCGGTGACGGCCGCTCTGCACGGGCTGGGCACGGCGGATAAACCGCAGCCGCCTGCGACGCCGGTCATCACCGAGGCCGTGGCGGTGCGGTCGGAGACGAACGAGCTGGCCACGGCGGGTTTCTGAGGGGGGGGCGATGAGCCGATGACCGCACCGATCAGTGAGATCGGCTACGCCCACCAGCCTGGCTCGTGGTGGACGACCGACGATGAGCCGACGCCGGAGCTGCGCTGGCCGGAGTCGGTGGCCGTGTACGACGCGATGCGCTCCCAGGACTCGCAGGTCGGGTCGGTGCTGCGGGCGGTGACGTATCCGCTGCGGCGCACCCCGTGGCGCATCGACCCGGCGGGCGCCCGCGACGAGGTGGTGCGGCTGGTCGCCGAGGACCTTGGCCTGCCTGTGGCGGGCCAGAATCCCGAGCCGATGCCGCGCACCCGGGATCGGTTCTCGTGGCCGGAGCATCTGCGGCTGGCGCTGCTGATGCTGCCGTTCGGGCACATGTTCTTCGAGCAGGTGTACCGCATCGACGGGCAGGGGCGGGCCAGGCTACGCAAGCTCGCGGAGCGGATGCCCCGCACCATCGAGAGGGTCGACGTCGCACCGGATGGCGGGCTCATCTCGATCACCCAGTTCAGCTCGAAGACGGGCGACCGGGCGCGGCCGATCCCCGTGGACCGGCTCGTGGCGTACGTGCTGGAGCGGGAGGGCGGGAACTGGTTGGGCCGGTCGGTGCTGCGGTCCTGCTACAAGAACTGGCTGATCAAGGATCGGCTGCTGCGGGTGCAGGCGCAGACCATCGAACGCAACGGCATGGGCGTCCCCCTGTATGAGGGGGCGGAGGGTGAAGCGGACCTCACCAAGGGCGCGCAGATGGCGCAGGCGTGGCGTGCCGGCCAGTCGGCCGGGTCGGCGATCCCGCACGGCGCGAAGATGCGGCTGCTGGGTGTGGAGGGGGACCTGCCGGACGCGGACAAGCCGATCCGCTACCACGACGAGCAGATCGCCCGCGCCGTCCTGGCGCACTTCCTGAACCTGGGCACGCAGACCGGATCGTGGGCGCTGGGGACGACGTTCGCGGACTTCTTCACCCTGTCGTTGCAGACCCTGGCGCAGCAGGTCGCCGACACCGCCACCCAGCACATCGTCGAGGACCTGGTCGACCTGAACTTCGGGGAGTCGGAGCCGGCCCCGAGGGTCGTGTTCGACGAGATCGGCTCCCGGCAGGCGGCGACCGCGCAGGCGCTGAAGCTGCTCGCCGACGCGGGGATCCTGCTGCCGGACCGGTCGCTGGAAGAGGCGGCGCGGCAGGCGTACGGGCTGCCCCCGAAGGACTACCGGCCGGCGCCCCCGGCCCCGACGCAGGAGGTCCCCGATGCCTGACCTACCGGAGCTGCCACCCCACCTGGAGCGGCTACGGGCCCGGCCGGCGGCGAAGGCCGGCGACTGGTACCGCATCGAGTGCAAGGCCGCGGCCCGCTCGGCGGTGGTTTCCATCTACGACGAGATCGGCTGGGAAGGCACCACCGCGAAGGACTTCGCCGCCGAGCTGCGGGCCCTCGACGCCGACAACATCACGCTGCGGCTCAACTCCCCGGGCGGGGACGCCTGGGACGGCATCGCGATCTACAACGCGCTCAAGGACCACCCGGCCAGCGTGCACGTCGTCGTGGACGGCCACGCGGCGAGCGCGGCCAGCTTCATCGCGCAGTCCGGCGACCGGATCACCATGAACCGCGGCGCGCAGATGATGATCCACGACGCGGCCGGCCTGGCCATCGGCAACGCCCGCGACATGCGGGACATGGCCGAGGTGCTCGACCGGGTGTCGGACTCCATCGCCGGCATCTACGCCGACCGCTCGGGCCGCCCGATCGCGGAGTTCCGCACCGCCATGTCCCGCGACACCTGGTACACCGCGCAGGAGGCAGTCGACGCCGGCCTGGCCGACGAGGTTGCCGCCGCCCCGGACGCGGCCCCCACCACGAACTCCTCACGGCAGCACGTCACGGCCGCTGAGGCTGCCCGCCGCATCCACGCGGCGGCCCTGAAGACCACCACCGCCAACCAGGCGGTGGACGCACCCCAGAAGGGAGCCGGCCGCATGGATCCGGCGAAGATCCGAGAGGCGCTGGGCCTGGCTCCCGCCGCCTCCGATGACGAGGTGAGGGCGGCCCTCGGGTCCGCCGGCCTCGTCGACCACAACCAGCCCACCAGTCCGGCGCCCGCGCCCGAACCGGCCCCGTCCGAGCCGACGCCGACGCCGTCGTCCCCCCGCTCGGCGGCGGGCACGATGGTGATCGACGCGTCGGCGTGGGAGGCCCAGCAGGAGGCGATCCGGCAGCTTCAGGCCGCCGACGCCCGCCGTCGCCGCGACGAACGCGACGAGGTCATCAACCAGGCCGTCCGCGACGGCAAGTTCGCCCCGGCCCGCAAGGACCACTGGACGCGGCTGTGGGACGCCGACCCGGAGGGCACCCGCGAGGTCATCAACGGCCTCCAGAAGAACGTGATCCCGACCGCGGCGCTCGGCTACGCCGGAGACGGCGTCGACACCGACTTCGAGCTGGAGTTCGCCGGGCTGTTCCCGCCGAGCCGGAAGGGGGCCTGAGCCGTGGCCGACTACACCCCGGTCTACACCAACGGCGCGCAGCCGATGACGAAGACCGCCAGCACCACCATCACCGGCGGGCAGCTGGTCGAGGCGACCACCGCCAGCTCCGTCGGCACCGCCGGCGCCGCCTCGACCAAGGTCGTCGGCGTGGCCGCGCACGACGCGGCCAGCGGCGCGCGGGTCACCGTGTGGCCCCTGAACAACGTCGAGCACGAGGTGACCGTCGTCGCCGCCGGCACCGTGACCGTCGGAGACGGGGTGGCGACCGGGGCATCCGGTACCGCCGCGACCGCCACGGTCGCCACCGCCGCCGCGGCGGGCACGCTCATCGGCACCGCCACCACCACCGCGTCCGCACCCAACAAGGTGCGCTTCGTCGGCCGCGGCTGACCCCGAGAGGAGATAGAAAGTGCCTGGGACCTTCCCGGCAGCGGCACCGACCCTTTCGGGTGACTCGCTGACCATCTCTCGCTTCCTCCAGAACCCGGCGCTGATCCAGCGCCGGCTGCGCGACTACCGCGACCTGCGGTTCGTCTCCGACCAGCTCCTGACCCAGCGGTTCCGCTCGCAGGGCGGCGCCGTGCTGTACGAGCAGTCGGAGCCGTTCATCACCGACCGGACCGTCGAGGCCGTCGGCGCCGGATCGGTGTACCCGTACGCCAACCTGGCCACCGGCACCGCAGCGGTGGCGGCCATCTCGAAGTGGGGCCAGAAGGTCCTGCTGACCGACGAGGAGATCGCCCGCAACGCCTACGCCGGATCGGCGATCGACCGGGCGATGCGCAAGGTCGTCAACTCGATCATCAAGCAGGTCGACGCGATCGCCATGTCGGCGATCCAGTCGGCCGCCGCCGACACCGCGACCGCCGGCTCGTGGGACAACGCCACGGCCGCGAACCGCAAGCCGCTGGAGGACATCCTGCTGGCGGTGCAGCGCATCGAGGACCGCAACCAGGGCTACCGCCCGGACACCCTGGTGGTGTCGCCGAAGGCGTACACCTACCTGATGCTCAACGACGCGATCGCGCAGCTGCGGCAGCGGGAGAGCACCGACAACCCGGTGTACACCGGCGAGATCGAGACGGTGGCCGGCCTGACGGTCATCAAGACTCCGTCGCTGACCACCGGCGCGCTGGTGCTCGACTCCCAGCAGCTCGGCGGCATGGCCGACGAGACCGACGGTGCGCCCGGCTACGCCGTGTCGGACCTGGCGGTGCAGGTCAAGGCGATCCGCAAGGACGACCAGGACGCGTGGGACCTGCAGGGGCGCCGCAAGACGGTGCCGATCGTGCAGGAGTCCGGCGCGGTCGAGGAGATCACGGGGGTGGTGTCGTGATGAAGGCATACCGGATCGTCGGGGCGTACGTCACGCTGCGCGTGAAGAACGAGCTGGAGCAGGAGGTCCTGCTCGGCTTCCACCAGGGCGCGACCGTCCCGGACGGCGTCAACCAGGACGACCTTGACCGGCACCTGCGCAAGGGGCTGATCGCCGAGGCGGGCAGCCGCGAGGCCGACCTGCTCGGTGTGCCGGCGGGCACGCCGGTGCCGGGCGAGCCTCCGAACGTGCCGGTGACGGAGGCGTCGGGCGCGAACCGGTCGGCTGAGGACCGTGGTCGCCGCGCGCAGGAGGCCACCGAGGCGACGTCGGGCCGTGGCCGGCGGGCCCGGTCCGAGTCCTGACCGGTGGCTGACCTGTTCGACCTCGGGGACCTGCCCAGTTGGTTGCAGGTCCCCGAGGTCGACGAGCAGACCGCCATGCGGGCCCGCCGGGCGGCGAACGGCTGGCTCCAGGACGCGACGGGCCTCACGGTGTGGCCGGACCCGGTGCCTGACCGGCTGTGGGCGTGGGCGATCGAGCTGGCCGCGATCGCGTACCGGAATCCGGGTGCGGCGGCGAGCGAGCGGGTCGACGACTACGAGTACGTGGCGGACCGGGCCCGCCGGGCGGAGATCCTGGAGACGGCCCGGCGGGCGTATCCGCCGGTGGCGGCCCAGCCCCAGTGGTCGTTCCCGGAGCCCGACTGGTCCTGGTCGAGTACGACGGTGAGGGGCTGCTGACATGGCGAACGGGTACTACACCGCGCTGGCCGAGGGCCTGATGGATGGGTCGATCGACCTGGACACGGCCAGCATCAAGGTCAGCTTGGTCAGGGGCTACACCTTCAGCGCCGCGCACCGGACCGTCAGCGACGTGACCGGCGCGGGCGGCACGATCAACGGCACGTCGGCGGCCCTGGCCAACAAGGTGGTCACCGGCGGCGTGTTCGACGCCGACGACACCACGATCTCGGCGACCGCCTCGGCGTCGAACCACGGCCTGCTGCTGTTCCAGTCCTCGGCGGCGGCCGGCGGGGCGGACGTCGCCGCCGCATCGCAGAGGGTCATCGCCTGGTACGACACCGGGACGGGCCTGCCGATCCAGCCGGGCACGGGCACGGTCACCGTGACGTGGCCGGCGAGCTCGCCGCGCATTCTCAAGGTGGGCTAACCGGGAGGTCGCGGTGGCTGTCTCGTACGTCGGCGCGACCTCGGGCACGTCCGGCTCGGCCACCAGCTCATCGTTCGCGACCACCCTCCCTGCGGGCTGGGCGGCCGGTGACGTGGCGGTGCTGGTGGGGCACGTGTCCGGCAGCGCGCTGACGATGTCGACGCCCGCCGGATGGACTCTGCTGGCGGGCCCGACGTGGCCGGCGCAGGAGGGGTCGGCGTCGCGGCTGTACGCGTGGTCGCGGGTGCTCCAGGTGGGCGACATCGCGCCGACGATCAGCAACAGCGGGTCGGTGACGGGCGGCTGGTCGTGCACCGCCTACCGGGGCGCTTCCGGCGTTGTCCAGGCGGCTGCGGCGACCGCGTCGGGTACGGCGGTGACGCTTCCGACGCTGCCGGGGGTGGGCGCCGGGTCGGCGCTGGTGGCGGCGGCGCAGTGCCGGGTCGCGTCGGGCACGATCCCGACCGGCCTGACGCACGACGGCGCGTACCTCGAGGTGGTGGATACGGCGACGAGCCGGGCCACCAGCAACGCGAACGTCAGGCTCGGGGCGGCGTACCGGCTGGCCAGCTCGGCCGGCTCGTACGGCGGCGAGCAGGTCACGTCGGACGTGACCGGATCCATGATCGGTCTGCTCGTCGAGCTGGGCGCGGCGTCGTCTGACGCCACGACCGCCCCAGACGGGATCGCCGTGCCGGCGGCAGTGGGTGACCCGACGGCGTCCTGGTCGACGACCGGCGGGCCGGACGGCGTGACCGTGCCGGCCGCGCTGGGCACGCCAGCGGCGTCGTGGGCGGCCGAGGTGGCCCCGGCGGGTGTGGCGGTGGCCGTGGCGCTGGGCGACCCGGCAGCAGCGTGGTCGGTGGACGTCGCCCCGGATGGCGTGGTCGTGCCGGTGGAGCTGGGCGGGCCGGCCGCCGGATGGTCCGGTGCGGCGGCCCCGGACGGCGTCGAGGTGCCGGTCGCCGTGGGGTCGCCGGCCGCGTCGCCGGCCGCGTCGCAGCCGGGGCAGCGGGTGGTCCGGCCGTATACCGGCATGGTGCCCCGGCCCGGCCCGGGCGTGGTGGCGCGACCGAGCGCCGGGGTGGTGGTCCGACCGTAGAGGGGGTGGGTCGTGCTGGAGGCGGTGCTGGCTCGGGGTCGGGCGGCGGCCGAGCGGCTCATGGTCGATGCCTGCACGATCCGGCGGGCGACCGGCGAGGGCTCGGACGATGACGGCAACGTGACCCGGACGTACGAGGACCTGTACGCCGGGAAGTGCCGGGTGCAGCAGACCAGCGCGCAGGCCGCGCAGGAGGACGTCGGGGAGGACGCCCAGCTGATGCTGCGCCTGGAGGTACACCTGCCGATGAGCGTGGTCGGCCTGGAGGCAGGCGACGAGGTGACGATCACCGCTTCGGCGCACGACCCGGATCTACCCGGCCGCACGTTCCTGGTGCGGGACCTGGCCCACAAGACCCACGCAACCGCGCGCCGGGTCGGGGTGACGGAGCGGACGAGCTGATGGACCTGGATCACCGCGACGTCGACCGGTGGGTGGTGCGGCTCGACCAGGTCGTCTCCCAGGTGCCGGAGGAGGTGACCAAGGTGGTCGCCCGGGGCGCGTTCAACATCAAGAAGGATGCTCAGCGGCGGGCTCGGGGCATCGGCCGGCACGCGCGCCGGTACCCGTACTCGATCGGCTACGACGTCTATCAGGGGCTGCGGGGGCCGACTGCGGAGATCGGACCGGACAAGAACCGGCCGCAGGGCGCTCTGGGCAATCTGCTGGAGTACGGGAGCGTCAACAACCCGCCGCACCCGCACATGATCCCGGCCGGCGCGGCGGAGGCCCCGCGGTTCGAGCAGGCGCTGGGTGACCTGGCGGTGCGGCTGTTGGAGGAGGGCCGGTGATCCGGGCGCACTGCGACGCGGTGCTCGCCATGCTCCAGGGGGCTCCCGGGTCGCTGCGGGTGCTCGACGGGGCGGTGCCGACCGGCGCGGTGCCGCCGTACGTGCTGCTGTACTTCGGCGACGACGACCCGGAGCAGGTGGACAGCTCCCCGATGGACGGCACCTCGGAGCGGTTCGTGCTGCGGGTGTACGCGCACAGCGTCGGCGGGAACGCGGCTGCCGCCCGGGCGCTCGGGGAGCGGGTCCGCACGGCACTGCTGGACCAGGTGCCGACCGTGGCCGGGCGGGTGTGCTGGCCGATCCGGCGCGAGGAGGGGCAGCCGCCGCAGCGGGACGAGTCCACCGGCGTGCTGGTCATGGACCGCGTGGACGTGTACCGGCTGGAGTCCGTGCCGGCTTAGGGTCGGCGTGCCCAGCGGCGGGTGAGCACCCAGGCCCCCCATCCGGCGGCGGCGCCGATGGCGAGGGACAGCAGCAGGTCGCCCACCGAGTCGCCGAGGGCGATAACGAGTCGGTAGACGACGAACCCGACCAGCAGGGTGATCAGCACCCGAACCCAAGTTGGCATGCCGCGCACCGTAGCGGGCGCGCGCAGCCCATCCATGCCCGGAGACGGGATCACGACACATAGGGAGGGGTGCGCCGATGGCGCTGCTCACCGCAACCTCGGTCCCGGGCGGGACGGCAGTGTCCGTCTCGGCGGTGGCCGTCAACTCATCCGACACGATCTCCGGCTCCGACGTCGGCCAGTACGGGGCGCTGCTGGTGGTGAACAACGGCGGCGGCTCCACGATCACGGTCACGATCACCGACCCCGGCGTGACCGCGGTCGGCAACGCCGGAACCACCGTGGCGCAGTCGGTGCCGGCCGGCGCACGGCGCTGGCTGCGGATCCTGCCGGGCCACGTCAACCGGTCGACGAACGTCGCGACGGTCACCTACTCCGGCACGACCTCGGTGACCGCCGAGCTGGTGCGGGGCTGAGAGGGCAGGCGGGGACATGACGAGCAAGAAGACGTACTGGATGACCGACGGGCAGGCGGTCGCCCTCGTCGAGGGAGCCGAGGAGCGGGACCGGCTGGTCCCGCTGGGCTGGACGGACTCGGAGAAGCCGGGGCCAGGCGTCCAAGTGTGGATGCAGCACGCCGAGCACCGGGGCCGGGCGAAGTTTCCGTTCGCTTCGGTGGAGCTGTGGCGGCCGAAGGGCTGGTCCGAGTGCAGCCCGGAGCTGGCCAGCGACCCGTTCGCCGCCGAGGTTCCGGCCGACGTCGTCGCGCCGGTGTCCGAGCCGGCCTCGCCGGCCCCATCGACGAAGAGCAAGGAGAAGCAGGATGGGTGACATTCCGGGCGACGGCAAGTTCCGCCTCGACTGGCTGCCGGCCGTCGCGAACATCTACTCGCCCACGACGACCGAGCTGAACTCCGGCCTCCGGGTCAGCCAGTGGATGACCGCCGACGGCGCGGTCGGCTTCCGCCCCGAAACGGCGGACGTCCCGACCAGCGGCATCGAGGACACGTTCGACACCAGTACCAACGGTCGCCGGTCGTTCTCCGGGACCCTGCTGCGGATCAAGAAGCAGACCGGGTCGGATGCTGCGTACCTCACGCTGATTCCGGACACCGAGGGCTTCGTGGTGGTCCGCCGGTCGCTGCCGGCCGCCACGGCGTACGCCTCGGGGCAGCACCTTCAGGGCGTCTATCCGGTGATCGTCGCGGAGACGGCCTGGCTGGACGCCGAGCCGAACACGGTCGAGCGCTACGAGGTGCCGCTGAAGATGCGGGTGCAGCCGGCGCTGCGCGTCACCGTCGCCTGATCGACCCCCTGATCGCAGGGGCGGACCACCTGGCCCGGTCCGCCCCTGCTTCACGTCCCGGGGCCAGAGCGAAGGGCCAGGACATGACCGACTTCAAGACCCTGCTCGCCGCCGCGAGGCTGCCCGAGCGGACCGTCCCGATCTGCCTACGCGGCGATCTGACCGCCGAGTTCGAGGACCTGGAAAGGCGGCTCGACGACGCGCTGCGCACCCCAGCGACGTCGCTGGAAGGCGACGGGTCTGGGGCCATCGCCGACCGGATGGAGGCGCTGCGCAGCGAGATGGTGGCGCACACCTACCGGTTCCGGCTGCGGGCGATGACCCGCCCCCGCTGGCACGCGTTCGTCGCCGAGCACCCACCCCGCCAGGACGGCGACCAGGTCGACGCCCGGGACCGGGTCCGGGGCGTGAACGTGGAGACGTTCTTCCCGGCCCTGGTGCAGGAGTCGGTCGTCGATCCGCAGCTCGACGCCGTCGAGTGGGACCGGCTGATTGGCGAGGTGCTGACCGATCGGCAGTTCGACGAGCTGTCGACGGCCGCGTGGTCGCTGAACCGGGGCGAGGTGGACATCCCTTTCTCGCCCGCCGCCTCGCGGATGACCCGGAGTTCCGGGACCGAGTAGAGGCCGCCGAGCGGCTCGGCATCCCCCCGTCGCGGCTGGACGGGCGGGAGCCGGCGCAGGTGACCCGGCACTACCACGACCGGCGGGGCCGCCTGGTCCGGTCGGTGACGACGCGGGAACCGGCGTGGACGGAGCAGGACCGCGCCGAGGTGATCGCGCTGGCGTACTACCGCCGCACGGAGCTGTGCCCTTGCGGGTGCGGCCACCGGTATGCGGACACGACCAGCCCGGAGGAGACCGGCCCGCAGTTCGTCGCGTCCCGGGTGGTGTGTCGGGCCCGCCTGGCGCTGCTGGAGGCGCAGCGGGCGGCGGAGACGCAGGACATCGTCGGCGGCGCCCGTCTGTGGCACGTCCGCAAGGTGGGGAGGTGACCGGGTGGCGCTTCGTACCGTCGGAGTGAAGCTCCAGGCCGAGGTGTCTGGCTACATGGCCGGCCTGCGGCAGGCCGGCGCGGCCACCCGTGGCCTGGTCGGCGAGATGGACAAGGCGGCGAAGGCGGGCCGGCTCGACGAGGTCGCCAACCAGGCGGCCGGCCTCGGCCTCGGCCTGGTGGCGACCGCCGGGCTGGCGACCAAGTTCGCGATGGACTTCGAGAAGCAAATGAGCGCGGTCGGCGCGGCTACGGGGGCGACCGCCGCCGACATGGAACGCCTGCGGCAGGCCGCCCTCCAGGCCGGCGCGGACACGAAGTACTCGGCGACGGAGGCGGCCCAGGGCATCGAGGAGCTATCGAAGGCCGGCGTTTCGACGTCGGCGATCCTGTCGGGTGGCCTGGCGGGCGCGCTGGACCTGGCGGCGGCCGGCAACCTGGACGTCGCGGAGGCCGCCGAGACTGCGGCGAGCGCCATGACGCAGTTCAAGCTGGCCGGCTCCGACGTGCCGCACATCGCGGACCTGCTCGCCGCCGCCGCCGGCAAGGCTCAGGGGTCTGTGCATGACATGGGTTTCGCCCTGTCGCAGGCCGGTCTGGTGTCGGCGCAGATGGGCATGAGCATCGAGGACACCACCGGTACGCTGGCGGCGTTCGCCAGCGCCGGCCTGCTCGGTTCGGACTCCGGCACCAGCCTGAAGACGGCCCTGCTGATGCTGGCCAACCCCACCGAGAAGTCCGCCGACCTGATGGCCGAGCTGGGCATCAACGTCTACGACGCCCAGGGCCAGTTCGTCGGCATCACCAGCCTGGCCGGGCAGCTGCAGACACAGCTCGGCGGCCTCACCCAGCAGCAGCGAAACGCCGCCCTCGCCACAATCTTCGGCAGCGACGCGATCCGGGCCGCGAGCGTGCTGTACGAGCAGGGGTCGAAGGGTATCCAGGGGTGGATCACCAAGGTCGACGACCAGGGGTATGCGGCGGAGACGGCCGCGAAGAAGACCGACAACCTGGCCGGTGACATCGAGCGGTTGACCGGGTCGCTGGAAACCCTGGCGATCGAGTCGGCGCAGGGTTCCACCTCGGGCATGCGGACGCTGGTGCAGGCCGCCGACCGGCTCGTGAACAGCCTGGGCGCGATCCCGGCGCCCGTGCAGAACGCCGGGGTCGTCATCGCTGCGGTCGGTGGTGCGGCGCTGCTCGCGGCGGCCGGCGCGGCGAAGCTGCGGACGTCATCGGCGGCGGCGTTGACGTCCCTGGCGGAGATGGGCCCGACCGGCACCCGGGCGGCGAAAGGTCTGGAGCGGGCCGCGCAGTGGGCCGGGCGGGCGGCTGTCGCTCTGGCCGCAGTGCAGACGGCGTCCGCGCTGCTCGGGGAGTCGACGAACGCGCAGATCGCCCCGCTGGCCAAGGGGCTCGCCGAGTTTGGTGCCGGCGCGGACGCCGCCGGTGAGGCAAGCCGGCTCTTCGGCGACGACCTGGGGACGCTGCGGTACGACCTGGGCACCCTCGACGACGGTTTCTGGGCGGGGCTCGGCAACGGGGTGGCCGGCTTCGTCGAAGGCATGACCGGGCTCGGCAACGTCATGGACGAGTCCATGACCCACGCCAAGGAGCGGATCTCGGCAGTCGACGCCGCGCTGGCTCAGCTGGTGCAGTCGGGGAAGTCCGCGCAGGCGGGCGACGCGTTCAACCGGCTCGCCGTCGAGGCGGCGAAGTCCGGCGTGTCGGTGGAGAGGCTGAAGGGGGCGCTGCCGCAGTATGCGGCGGCCCTGGATTCGGCGGCGTCGTCGGCGACGAACGCGGCTGGCGCGACCGGTGAGGGGGCGTCGGCGCTCGGCGGCATGTCGCAGAAGGCGGAGGAGGCGGAGAAGCAGCTCCAAGAGTTGAACGACGCCTTCGACGAGCTGTTCGACACGCAGATGTCCATCGACGAGGCGATGCTGAAGTCGGCGCAGTCGGTCGATGACCTGACGGATTCGTTCGCGAAGAACGGCACCGAGATCGACCGGGACACGGAGAAGGGCCGGGCGAACCGGCAGGCCATCCTGGACCGGATCGACTCGATCAAGGACGAGCGGGATGCTCGGATCGCCCACGGCGAGACCCTCGACGAGGCGAATGCGAAGTACGTTAAAGACATCGACGGGCTGCGCAGATCAATGAAGGCGGCCGGCTTCACGAAGAAGGAAATCGAGGCGCTGACCGGCTCGTACCGGAAGATCCCCGACGAGGTGGAGACGAAGGTCAAGACCACCGGCACGGGGCCGGCGATGACGAAGCTCCAGGAGCTGTACCTGCTTCAGCGCACGCTGGCGGCGGGGAAGCCGATGGCGCAGATCCGCAAGGACCTCAGCAAGGACAACGCCGACTTCCTGAAGTACGCCGACGGCGGCCAGGTGCGTGGCTATTCCCCGCACGCCCGGGCGGACAACATCCCGGCGCTGCTGACGGCGAAGGAGTTCGTGCAGCCGGTCGGCGCGGTGGACTACTACGGCGTGGCCGCGATGGAAGCCATCCGCACCCGCCGGATCCCCGCCGACGAGCTGCGGGCGCTCGCCCAGTTCGCCGACGGCGGTCTGGTCGGCATGCCGAAGGTGAGCCGGCGGTGGCCGTTCACGACGACGGCGGCGATGACGCGGATCCCGTCGCGCGAGCAGGTGCTGTCGGTGGTCGCCCCGGGCATCCCGACGTCGGGGGCCACGGGGCCGGCGATCGTCGCGGCGGTCCGGGCGGCGTTCCCTGAGCTGCGGGCGATCTCCACGTACCGGCCGGGCGCGACGACACTGACCGGCAACCG
>Ga0255338_1004436_pt1 | contig 14531 bp, 9 predicted proteins | sample MeOH1_35cm_T4_19_FD_203715 | JGI IMG/M metagenome (GOLD analysis project Ga0255338, IMG submission 203715) | Sandy soil microbial communities from University of British Columbia, Vancouver, Canada - MeOH1_35cm_T4_195 | ecosystem: Engineered > Artificial ecosystem > Sand microcosm > Unclassified ...
CGCAGTTTTACAGGCTAAACCGCCAGTACCTCGTCAATTTCGACGCGGTGAAGGAGGTCGAGCATTATTTTTCGAGAAAGCTCTTTATCAAACTGACGATCCCGACACCCGAAAAACTGCTGATAGGAAAGGAAAAAGTAAGCCATTTTTTGGGCTGGCTGGAAAACCGTTGAGCATTGTACAAAAAAATCCATTGAACATAAATATGAACAATGGATCTTTAACTACATAACTCAATAGCAATAACTGCACATGGTGCATTAGTTATTGTGCTCGAAATATATCGTTAAGAAGAAGGCGGTGTGATTAAAAATGAATTAAAAATGCGCCTTCCTCCCTCTAGATAGTGATACTCTCCCCTATTTCGGGCAAATGCAGCGTCAGGCCCGCGTTGCGGAACGCCTCGATCGCCGCCGCCTTGTCGACCTTGATAAACCCGAAGGTATCGTAATGCAGGCCCAGAACCTGGGTCACCCCGAGCATTCCTGCCGCCTCGATGGCGTCTTCGATGCCCATCGTGAGCACATCGCCGATTGGCAATGCCGCAAAATCCAGCTTCGCCCACTTGGGAACGAGCGTCATATCGAGCGTCAATGCGGTATCGCCGCTGTAATAGAAGTTGCCATCTTCGGTTTTGAATGCAAAACCCTCCGCCACACCGGCATAGCTGCCGTCCTGGAAGCTGCTCGAATGCACGGCAGCAGTACCTTTCGCCGTTCCGAAATCGAACGCCCATTTACCGCCAGGATTGAGCGGGTGCACTTTTTTCACGCCCTGCGCTCCGAAATGCGTGTAGAGTTCCCAGCTGCCCACTACCATCGCATCGTTGTTGTTGGCAATCCTCACCACGTCGTGCGAGTGATCGAAATGCCCGTGCGAAACAAAAATATAATCCACTCTGATGTCGTCCGGATTAATGCCGCTGGCAAGCTCGTTGCCCGAAATGAAAGGGTCGAACAGAATGGTTTTGCCTCCCGCAACCACGGAGAAACAAGAATGTCCATAATAGGTTATTTTCATCGTTTCCGTTTTTGGTGTAATAATACAGCCCTCGCGGGAGCTGTCAAAATGATCCACGGATAAAAGTCTGCGGCGCCCGTTACGAATGCTTAATCGTCCATTATTGCCATTTTGGCCACATGTAACCGAAGGTGCTATGAACCAGTATTTTGAGAAAAAAATCCGTCGGGCAGCATTGTTTATATATAAAAGTAATTCTACATTTGTGAGCTTTCCTCGAAGCGAACTAAATTCACTTTAATTCTTTCTTGACTATGAAAAAACGTTTTACCCTCGTCTCGTTCATGTTTGTAGTGATGTCAGCAGGCCTGTCGGGCCGTGCCTTAGCGCAGACGGATACGCAAACCGACAACCATCAGATCTCCGTGGTTGTACCCACAGTGGCTTTACTTGATCTTGAAACTGCGGCAACCAAAAATTTCACCGCCAGTTTTACCAAACCTGCCAACGATGAAGCAGGTGAAAAAATCGTAGCACCTGCCGCCAATACCACCATCTGGCTTAACTACACGTCTATCCAGGCAGGAACGACAACCAAGAAAGTGAATGTAAAGGCCACCCCGTTGGTAGACGGTGTTGACATCCACCTCGTGGCAGCCACCGCGGTGGGCGGTGCTGGTACAACAGGAACGCCAACAGCAGGCTTCAACCTGTTGACGACCGATCAGATGCTCATTTCCGACATTGGCAGCGCCTACACGGCCTCGGGACCTACCAGCGGGCACCAGCTCACCTATACTTTCATTGCCGATGACGCCAACTACGCAAACCTGCGTTCGGGGTCTACGACGGTTACCGTAACTTATACGCTCGCGGACAATTAAGATTCCGATGAAATGGATTGCCTTACTCAGCATGATACTGCTGATGCCCCGATATACACGGGCATCAGTAGTGATCTTGAACGGATTGACGCACAACCATAGCATTCCGACAGCCACCGCGAGGGTTCAGGGAGTTATCAAAGTCAAAAATGACGGCGGAAAAGACTCCCGTATAATGGTATACCGTCAGGACCTCGTTTCGCAGTGCGATCAGCAGGCGGCTTACCCGGAAGTGGGCAGCCACAGCAGGTCGCTCGGAACGGGCCTGAAAACGAATATCGACGAGCGGGTGATCGCCACTGGCGAGGAATACGACGTACGGTACACGATCGAAGCCGATCCGAACCGCCAGCCGGGTACCTACTGGGAGGTGATCATGGTGGAAGTAGCCGACCCCGTGCGCGAAGAAACGCACAGCGGCATCCAGGTCAATTCGAAAGTGCGCTATGCCATTCAGGTGATCGTGGACATCGGACCGGTGGAAGGGCCGCCGCTGTCCTACGAAAAGATCGCCTACGAAAAGGTTGCCGCCGAGCTGGCCGTTCTGAAAGTCGTTTTGAAGAACAACGGCTCCTACGGCGCGCGTACGAATGTGATCCTCGAAGTTTACGACAGCAACGGCAACAAACTCAAAACCACGCAGCCAAACTCCCGCATGCTTTACCCGGGCAGTTGCAGTACGTTTGAGATACCTGTTACCGACGTGCCGAAAGGCAAATACGACTGCGTGATCATCGCCGACACCAAAAGAGACCTGTTCGGTTCGAACATTTCTTTACAGGTTGAATAACCCTCCTCTTCTATTGTACCGGCTCATCGCCATATTGATTTTGATGACAGCACTGAATGGTTATGGACAATCACCGATAACCGTCAGCCTGGCCAACGCATCGCACACCGCTGTGCCGGGCACCGCTGCGCCGGGTGCCGTTGCGCCGGGCGGGCATTTCACGTTGTTTTTTGACGTAAAGTCCTCCTCACCCTTACCAGATTCGCTGCGGGAAGAGATACAGCTGCCTGAAAAATGGCGGCTGCTTTCCCGGCGACGCCCCGCAAGGACTGCCGCCGACCAGAGCTTACGCTACTTTTACGTGATAGGCACCCCCGCAAGTTGTGCGTCGGGCGATTTCCAGGTGAAGTTCCTCGTGCATACGGGCGACGTGCATACGGGCGACGTGCACACTAGCGACGTGCACACAGGCGACGTGCATACAGGCGGAAGGCAAATCACCACGCAAGTTTCACTGACAATCAAGCAGATCCGCAGCATCGAACTATTTGTGGTGACGCAGCCCGAGTTTATCCGCGAAGGCGACACGCTTCGGCTTACTTACCTGATCCGCAACTCGGGCAACAACCCGGAGAAGTTTCTTTTAAAGTCCGACCATGGCAAGGTCGACAACATAACCGACAGCCTTACCCTCGAACCCGGAGCCGGCACCAATGTAACTGTCTCCCAAGTCATCCCCGTAACGGACCTTAATGCATGGCAAGCCTCGTCTAACCTCTCGGTCATGATGACGGGCGGTGCGGAACCGGTCTATTCCGCTACCAGCATACCTGTATTTTCCTCCAAAATCAGAAAGATCGACCGCCACTTCCGCTTTCCGGTGGAAATAGGCGGTGCGTACCTGTCGTACCGCTATGGCGGCAGGCATGATATGGCCTATCAGTACCAGGCCACCGGCAAAGGTTTCATCGACCAGAAAGAGCGTCATTATATCGATTTCACGCTCCGCGGGCCCAATCAGTTCGTATTCCCGGCGATAGGCACCTACGACCAGTATTCGCTCGATTATTCCTGGCGCAAACGCCTGTCCGTCTCGGCGGGCGATTACGTTTTGCAGCTCAACAACCTGATGGAATTCGGCCGTTTCGGGCGCGGGCTGCGCGTCGAGCAGCAGTTTAAGAAGGTGGCCTACACCGTATTTTACCAGAAAGCCCGGTTTTTCATGAACCAGAAGGATGCATTTGGGGGAAAGTTTCTATTCAAAATCAATGCGTCTGCCAATGTTGGGCTCCATTATGCCTCCAAAAATGTGCTTTTCCACCAACAGCGCTTCTGGTCGCATATGACAGGCCTCGCAGCGACCATACACACCAGGGAATTCCATTTCGAAAGCGAACTGAGCACCGGTCGGGCGATCGGCAAAACGGATTACGGTGCTTTTCTGCGGCTTCAACTGGCCAAAAAATGGATCAGCATTACGAGCAACGTCATTTATGCCGGAAAACACTTTTATGGTTTTTACAACAACAGCCGGCTGTTCAACAACAATATAGGTTTCAACATTACCCGTAAACTGACCATCGGCGCCAGCAACAACTTCTCCGATGTAAATCCGAGCCTCGATGCAAACCTGTACAGCGTATCGCCGAAAGACCGCAGTTACATGGGTTACATTTCCTATCAGCCCGACCAGCGGAACCGCTTTTTCCTCTTCTATTCCAAAGCGGAACGGAAAGACCGGCAGCAGCCGGCAGCATTCCATTACTCCGAAAATTTCAGTAATTTCTCCTATAACCTCTCTTCCCAAAAGTTTACCCTCTTTTATCAGGGCCGTTATGGTTATTCCAAAAATCACCTGGCGCCCGACAACACCGGACAGAACGAGTCGTTTTCGAACCTTATCCAACCGACTGTACGGCTGTTTCCGTGGATTTGGGTAGGCGGGTATTTCGAACACCAGCATACCAGCAAATTTTCGACCTCGGGCGTGATCGAAAATTTGTTCTTTTACGGAGGAAATGCCCGGATCAATATCAAAAGGAACCTGTATGCGAGCTTTCTTTACCGCAATAATTATGCGCCCGACGAGCTGTACGTGAGAAGAAGTTTCCTGGACGCCTCTGTCATCCTGGATCTGAAAAAACACATTTTCTCACTCTCCGGCGGCCGTTCCTACATTCCCAACGTAGCCAACACCGCGCAGAACACGCTGTTTTTCAATGTCAGATATGTTCTACGACTGAATGTGCCGCTCGGACGGAAAAAGAACATCGGCACGGTGAAGGGAAAACTCACGGGGTTGGGCTACCGCAAGCAGGGTAACCTCATCCAGCTCGGCAGCCACAAGTTTATGACCGACAGCACCGGCATGTTCTCCTTCGCGGGCGTGGCGCCGGACCGCTATTACCTCAGTATTATCCAAAACGAATCGGGCAGCGAGGGTGTGGTGCCGGTGGTGCGGATGCCCATGCTGGTAGATGTACGGCCCGACAGCCTTAATGTATTGGAGATTCCGTTGACGCGCACGGGAGGTATTGCCGGCAGGATCGAATTTGTAAGGGCCAAACAGAATGGCCTGTCGTCGGTGCTCACCGAAAAGCCTCAGGTGCTGGTAAAACTAAATGGCGAAAACGGAAGCTACCTCACCGAGCTGAACAACAAAGGCGAGTTCTCGTTCCGGGAAATACGGCCGGGCAGCTGGGAAATATCGGTGTTCATCCCCGGCGGCCAGGATCGGTTCTTGGTGGAAGAAAGCAACCGCCAGCTCACCGTAGAAACGGACAAAACGCTCGATCTGACCTTCCGAATCAGGCCGAACGAGAAGCGGATCCATTTTTCGGAAAGGAGTTTTGAAGTATCTGTCAAAAAATGAAGTATGCAATGCTCATATACTGTGTGTTATCCGGTCTGGCCTCATGCGCACAGACGGTCGCGACCGTGGACGTGAGCCTTACCATGCCGTCGGTAGCCCTGGTGGACATTCTACCGTCGAGCTCCAACAGCGTTACCCTGCAAATGACCGCGCCGACAGAAGCGGGCAACGCCGTCGGAACAGGCACCTCGAACAATGCCAACTGGCTCATATTCACTTCGGCGGTCGCCACCGGGGCGTCGCGGAGCATTAAGGGAGATGTGATAGGGACCTTGCCAGCGGGCATTCGGCTGCGCCTGGACGTATCTGCATACGTCGGCACGGGACAGGGCTTCACAGGCGGCAACAGCTACGTTACGGCCAACAAATACCTGAGCAACACGCCTGTTAGTTTCATAGATAACATTAAAGGTGCCTACACCGGCATCACCTATGGCAGCAGCGGCTTCCAGCTGGCCTATTCACTTGAAATACAGACTTATGCCAATATCCGAAGCGGCACGTCGAATGTGACGGTGCGTTACACTATGGTCGACAACTGATGAAATACATTATCGCATTCTGCATTGCCGGCCTGAGTGCCTTCGGCGCTTCGGCGCAGACGATCTCGATCAACAGCGGAACGACGTGGTCGATCCCCTCGCTGTCGTCGACGATCACCAAGGCCGGCAAGAATTATGAGCATATCGAAACCAGTAGTGCCTCGCAGACTTTGCTAAAAGTGAACGCCCTGATCGGATGGTCCATCTCCGCACACCTCAGCACAACCTCCAACTGGGACTCGGCGCTTAAGCTGTACGTGCAGCGTACCGGCAACGGTACAGGCATCGCGATCGTTAGCGGAGGCACCACCTACATTCAGCTCACCAGCACACCACAAGTTTTTTTTACCGGCCTTCTCAATCTCCTCGCCCACCGCGACAATATCCCCATTCAATACAAAATCGAAGGCCTGTCGGTGATGTTGCCTGTGAAAACGTATACTACCACGGTGACTTATACCATTTCGGGGTTGTAGGGGCCGCTGGGCCCTGACCGCCGACACCGATCTTGGTTTGGTTGACGCTGGCGCAAATCTCCTGATTTGCACAAACGATTCGCAGGCCTCTGGCCGGTCACTACTGTGCCTTCGCTTTGCGGTATAGCCCGGCCGGAGGCCTGCGGACAGCCAGTCACGAAGGAACACCTTCGCGCCATTTTCCGCGGTCGCGCCAAAGGCGCTATTCAAACATCTTCGCCTCCCGTATCACACGAAACGGCTTTTCGAAAAACTCCATCGTCACGCGATTGAACTCTGCGGCGTAATGTATAAGTGTCGAATGCCCTGAATTCGGCAAAATCCACAGGTAGGACTTCGGAATAGCCCGCGCGATCTGCACCGTGTGCTCGGGTATGATCACATCATGGTCGCCGCCGATGATGAGGGACGGGCAATGTACCTTGTGGAGTTGTCCGAGGGTGATATTCGGCTGGACGGCCATCAGATGCATCAGTTTTTTCTGGTTGCGCTTCACAGGATCGGAAGTCTGGGTGGAAAGATCGGCGTCCCATTCCAGAATTTTCTTGTACACCCAAGGATCCAACGCGGTCGAATCAGGCCAGAGATTTGCGCCGGTGGAGGCCAGTTTGCGCACCTTTTCGGGATGCCGCAATGCCAGCAGTATTGCATTAATACCGCCATCGCTCCACCCAACGACATTACAGGAATCGATTTTGAGGTGTTCCAGCAATGCGTGCAGGTCGTCGGCCATCATTTCGTAGGACAGCGAATCGCCCGTATCTTTCGATTTTCCCTGCGCGCGGCTGTCGACCAGGATCACCTTATAAGATTTCGCGAATGCATTGACCTGATGCCTGAAATCGTGCATCGAGCCACCATTACCGTGGATAAACAGCACCGGTGCGCCCGCGCCGTACACTTCGTAATACAACTTCACACCCCGCAGATCGGCGAAATGGCCTGCTTTGGGATTACGGCCCAGGAGCGCGGTATCCGGTTTTACTTGTGCGTATGCGTGCGCACATGCCAGCCAGCATAAGAAGATCAGGAAGTTCTGTTTCATTTCAAATCAGTTTTGAGGCTCGTACTTCCCAAATGTACGTTCCAGAAACGACTCTATCCTGGCTTTCTGCCGCAAATGGTGCCTGAAATGCATTTCCGAAAACTGAAACCATTCCTCCGCGCACAGGTAATGCAAGCCCGGATGTTTCGCCTTTCCGTGAAACAAGCTCCGGGCGATCAAAAGGTCGGTTTCTGCGACAAGTGCTTTCAGGCGCACCAGCCGGTCGATCAGGGACTGCTTGCTGCCCGGCTGGCGGACAAATACATTGGAAGGAGGCCCTTCCAGAATAGCGTCAGGAAATGTATTGTTGCGTAGCATCGTCCTGGCCTCCGAAGTGCATTCCTCCATGGCATTATCGTTCGACGCCAGGCATATTTTGATCTGGCTGAAATAAAATTCCGCCTCGTCCAGAATATGTATATAAACCTGGCCCAGCGACCATGCGCCCGGCCCCGGCTGGGCCAGCAGTCTGGCGATATCGTAAGGTTCCAGCGATTGAAGCCAGATATCGATCGTGTGGTGGTAGTCCTTGATCCTCATATTTTAAGATGTGCTGATGATCTTACAAACCTAACGCGATCGCGGCTGAAAATGGGCGGGGTTTAGCGACAATCAGCGGTGGTATTTGCGCCAAATGCACCACAGGCGCTACGATCAACGGCATTTGTCCTGCATTTCGTAAAGGACTCTTCATTGCGGCCAGGCAGCTTAAAGAATACCGTTCGCGGCAAACTCGCGGGGCGTCATATTGTACAGGTCGCGGAAGCATTTGGCAAAATAGGAAAGGTTGTCAAAACCCACCACATAGGCCGCTTCCGACACCGAAATACCGTCCGAAAGCAATGCGGCCGCTTTTTTCAGCCGGTAGTTACGGATCAGTTCCACCGCCGAAAGGTCCGTCAGTGTTTTGAGTTTCCGGTTCAGGCTGCTATTGCTCATGCCGATCTCGCGGATCAGTTCGGTCACCCCAAAATCAGGGTCGTCGAGACGGGTATCGAGGATATCGTGCAGCCGGATCAGGAACGGGTCTGTGACCGTTTCCTGATCCGCCGGTAATGCAGCCGTCGTCGCGAACACTGCCCGCAGGCGCTCGTACAGGCGCGTCTGCCTGTCGAGCAGGTTACGCATGCGCAGGCGCAGTTCGGGCAGGTGAAAAGGCTTGGTAATGTAGTCGTCCGCACCGAGTTCCAGCCCCTCCACCCTGCTTTCCAGGGCCGATTTGGCCGTCAGCAACACCACCGGGATGTGGCTCGTTTCCAGGTTGGATTTAATGTGTTTACAAAAAATATAACCATCCATGACCGGCATCATCACATCGCTGATGATCAGGTCGGGCATGATTTGGACGGCCATCGCGAGCCCTTCCTCGCCATTTTGCGCGTGGTAAAACCGGTAATTTCCCGCCATACTGTCGGAAACAAACTCGGCCAGCCCCGCATTATCCTCCACAAGCAGGATTTTGGACAAATCCCCTTCCCCATGAGACACATGGCCATTTTCACCGATTTTCGGAGCAACATGCTCCGCTACCTGCCGCTTTTCACCCCAGCGATAAGGTAAAGTCACTGTAAAAACGGTATCGAAGCCATCCGCACCGCTTTTTACCGAAACGTCCCCACCCTGCAAGCCCGCCAGTTCCTTCACAATGGCGAGGCCAATGCCGGTACCTTCGTGGTGATCCGTTGACCGATCGGCCTGATAAAAGCGGTCGAAAATGCGGCTAAGCTGCGCGTCCGGGATCCTCGCACCGGTATTCGCGACGGTGATTTCCGTGCCTGCCGGACCGGCAGCATTCACTGTGACAAGTATCCGTCCGTTTTCATTCGTAAACTTCAACGCATTGGAAAGCAGGTTAGTGACAATCCTTTCCAGTTTTTCATGGTCAAACCAGTAATACCGGTTTTCAAGACGGCTGCTGAATTCCAGTACCACACTTTTTGCTTCCGCAGCCAGTTGGAAGGTACCCGTGAGCGATTCCACAAAATCCGCCAGATCGCCCCAGGCCGCATCGACCTGCGTGGTACCGGCTTCGAGTTTGGAAAGATCGAGTAACTGATTGATCAGCCCGAGCAATTGCCGCGCGTTCCGGTCGATCAGCGAGAGCCGCTTGCTATCCTTTTGCTCCCGGGGCTCTTCCAGCATTTGCCCGGCGGGCCCCAGTATCAACGTCAGCGGCGTCCTGAACTCATGGGTAATATTCGAGAAAAACCGGGTCTTCATTTCATCCAGTTCACGCAGCTGCGCTGCCTCCCGCGCTTTCAAGTCTATTTCTTTTTGTTTGAAAACAATGGACTGCCGCATTCTGACCCGGTTGACATAAACCCGCAACAAACCATACGCCACTCCCAGAAAAGCCAGAAAATAGAACACGTAAGCCCACCACGTCCGCCACCACGGCGGACTGACGCGAATATGCAACGTCCTGATCTCCGGACTCCAGGCGCCGATCGTGTTCGAGGCATTCAGCCGGAGCAGGTAATGCCCCGGGCGGAGGTCGGTGTATTTGGTCAGGGGCGTTTCAGTTTCGATCCAGCGCTCGTCTACACCTTCAAGCTGGTACCGGTAGCGGATCTTGTCGCTCCGGTTGTATTGCATGGCCGCGAATTCGATCGTAAGAAAGTTCTGCCAGTGGGCCATATCGAGCTCCTCTATCGAAGCCACCGGCAACTCCCCGGCCGACAGACGCGGCTCCAGGGCTGCATTGTTGATGGAAATACCGGTAATATAGACCGGCGGTCGGTAGCGGTCTTCGTTCGGTTGTTTTGAGTCAAAGGCGGTTATCCCCTCTATTCCGCCTAGAAAAATGCGTCCATCGGGCAAAGCGAGTGCGTGGAAACGGTTAAACTCGTCGGCCATCAGCCCATCCTCCCGTGTGTAGGTACGCGTGCGCAAGGTTTTCCTGTTGACCTGGCATAATCCCTGATTGGTCGCCACCCACACATTGCCCTGGCGATCAGGGATCGCGGCGTACACCACGTTATTAGGCAGGCCGTTTTCTCTCGTAAGCCGCTCGCAATGCCCGGTACGCTTGTCGAAACGGCAAAGACCGCCGCCGAATGTGCCTACCCAAAGCAGGTTTTCATCGAGCGGGTCGGCGAAGAGGCAATACAGATTGTCGCTGCTAAGCGATCCCGCGCCCTGTCCGTACCGTCTGATCGCGCCCGAGGCCTTATCGACGCGGTACAGCCCCCACATGGTCGTCGCGACCCAGAGATATTGCCTGTCTGCCACAACCTGGTAAATACCCGACTCGATTCCGGGTCGGGCCGCGGCCGGTCGGGCCACGGTCGGTCGCACCACGGTCGGTCGCACCGCATGCGGGAAACGCGTCCAGACGCCGTTTTTGTAAGAAAACAAGAGGCTGTCGTGCATGGCCCACATGCGGCCATCGGGATCTTTCGCCAGGCTGATCGCCAGCTCCGACCGCCTGATATCCGTGATTTCCACCGGAAACGGAATACTCCTGATCGCGCGTGTTGTCAAATCCAGCTCATAAAGCGGCGTCCGCCCGGCACTGAACCACATCTTCCGAGGGCTGTCGAATGCATAGCGGAAATTGTAGGAGAACAACCCTGCGGGCAGCTTTGCCATTTCGGTTTGGGGCACTTTCAAAAAGTAGTGCAGGAGATCCGAAATAAAATCGGAGGAATAGGCTTTGGTATTGAAATAGCTTGCTCTGAGATTGTATTTCCGGATCCCCTGCCCGTTCGTACCCGCCCAAAGCACATCCGAAAGGTCGACGTAGAGGCTCTTGAATTCGTGAACATCCTCCTGGATTGGAAATTCAGCGAGGCTGTCGTCCTTACCAAGCCTGTACAAATGGTTCATCCTGAAAAAATAGACATTCCCCTTGCTATCGGTCACGATAGGATGCCTGTACTGGGCCCGGGTATCTAAACCCAGCTCGCGGATTTGCCCGATGCCGGTAACGGGGTCGAGCAACACCATCCCGGCATTATAGAGTAGCAGCAGGCGGCCGTCGTTCAGTTCCTGCAATGCATTTACTTTCTGACCAATAGCACCGGCGAGTGTGGTCGAGTGGTATTTTACAAAACGGTCGGCACCCTGTTTTTGCAAAAAAAGGCCCCTATTGGTAACCGCCCAGATGTTGCCGGCCTTGTCCTCCTTCACAAACCGCACATGTGCGCGTGCGATGGCGCTGGTATCGCCATCGGCGGCGTAATAGCGCCTTATTTTTTGGGTATTTAAATGAACATATGCCAGTCCGCCGCCGTCCGACATCAGCCAGAGCCGGTGCTGGTGGTCGGCGATCATTTCTCTCAGGAAGCGTTCCCCAAACTGTTTCTGGTAAAAAGCCTGGCGCGAAAAGTTGACGAAAGTCTCCCGCACCGGATCGAAGAGGTCGATCTGCCCCTGGTCGGTTGTGATCCAGATTTTCCCGTCGGCGGTGGTTTGCAAATTTTCAAGCCCTAATGACGAAAGCGACATCTCCTGCGTGTCCGACGGTTGGAATACCCTGAAACGGCGGCCGTCGTAGCGGCACAACCCGTCGCGCGTGGCGAGCCACATAAAGCCGCGCTTGTCCTGGACGATGCCCGGCACAAAGCCTTGCGGAAGTCCCTGTTTTGCCGTGATACTTTCAGGGACCAGAAAGCCTGCCGACTGCGCCAGCGCGGCTACCGGCAGGTACCAGCCGACAGCCAGCCAATGCAGGACGAAGACGAGAAACGTACGGAGCATGTAGAATTTCTTCAAATGGCGTGCTTTAAAGCTAATTTACGATAAAACAGCCTTGTATGACGAAAAATGAACAGTTTCTGATTAAAAATTGACAATCCCCGGGCAGTTGCGTAGTCCATATTGCAGCCCAAAAAATGATCACTCATCATTCCGGACCGCGCTATGAATACACAACTACTACGACCCCTTTTCACACTGTTTTGCGCACTGCTGGTAGCCACCGCCGCCCGTTCGGCGGTGATCTATAACCACACCTTCCCCAACAGCAATTTTAATTCCCCGACGTCCATCAACTCCAACCTCACGAGCGCCTGGACGGGGATCGGTGACCAGCCCTATTCGTACAGCTACAATGGAAACAACGCCATGGCCCTCGTTGCACATAATCACGTGTACGTGCTTACGCTGACGATCAAGGAAGGCTACCAGGTGGAACTAACCAGCATTACTTTCTCCCGGTTCTCGTCGGACAATGCGACATTCCAGATCCAAGTCGACGGCGTCAATTACGGGAACTCGTTTTCGTCGAGTACGGATATGCTTCCTGCTACCCGTACTAAAACCGTTTCCAAACTGCGGAACAGTATGCAGATCAGGATCGCCGTGACCAATAGCACGACGCCCTATCAAAACTATTCGGCCATCGACAATTTCACGCTCAACGGGTCCGTGACAAGTTACGACCCCGCTGCCGAGGCCACACCCGACGGCAACGGGATATTGTATGTCGACCGCAACGTCAACACGCCCGGCGACGGCAGCAGTTGGAACAACGCGCTCAAACGCATGCATTACGCCACACGCGCAGCCGCGCTGAAACCGGCCATCAAGCAAGTTTGGGTAACAAATGGCGACTACGAAACCGAAGCAACCGATACGCCTTTTTCCTTGACCGACGGCGTGGCCTACTACGGCGGTTTCGAAGGTGGTGAAAGTGATTTGCGGGAAAGGTCGTTCCCCGGCCAAACCACGCTCACAGGCCAGGGCGGTACCGTCATAACCGTCTCGGGTGCGGGCGGGGCAACACGGCTCGACGGCTTCATGGTTACCGGAGGGACCGGTATACTTGTCGGTAGTGACCGACGCGGCGGGGCTCTGCACGCGACCAACTCTTCGCTCGTGATCGCCAATTGCACATTCGGCGAGAGCGCCACCGACCCTTCGGCAACAGAAGGAAAGGGAGGCGCGATTTACCTGCTCAATTCAAATGCATTTATCCTACAATGCCTTTTCGCCGGCAACTCGGCCAAAGGTACTGCTGGTGGCAAAGGCGGGGCTATTTTTCTTGACAATTCATCCCCGACGATCCGGAACTGTACTTTCTCAACCAACGAGGTGGGCGGCAACGCCGGAGCGGACAACGGAGGAGCATTGTATGCAGCGACGGGCTCGTCGCCCGTTATCGAAAACAGCATTATCTGGAACAACTCCGACCCCGCTTCTCCCGGCAGTGTCAGCAGCATCAGCGGAGGGGGAACGCCGGTCGTATCCTACTCGCTCGTTCAGGGCGGTTTTGCCGGAGGTACCAACATCCTCGATACCGATCCACAGTTTACTGATCCTGCGCAGTACAATTTCGTGCAGCGCAAAGGCAGCCCCGTAACCAATGCCGGCAACCCGGCCACCGATCTGTCTGCTTTCCCTAAAAACACGGACGATACGCCGCTTGGGCTCGACGGTAACCGGAGGCTCACCAGCCAGGCTATCGATCTGGGACCTTATGAAGTAACGCCGAGCGCGATCTGGTATGTGAGTGCGACCAGCTCGATGCCCGACCCTTCCGGCGATAGCTGGGCTAATGCATTTCCCAATCTGCGGGAAGCATTGAATGTTGCTTCCGAAGGCGACCAGGTGTGGGTGGCACGCGGGGAATACGAAAACGGCGGCGATCAGCTGGCATTCATCCACGGGGTAAAAATGTACGGCAGCTTTGTCGGCACGGAAACCGCGCTCGACCAGCGCTCCTTGCCTATTGCCCACGGCGATCCGTCGACGGCCACCGTGCTAACCTCTTCCGTCGGGCCGTTCATTAACAATTCGGACAACGGCCTGACCCGGGACGATGTATTCGACGGATTTACCATTACCGGTGTAACCGGCAGCGACGGCGGGGCCATGCGGAACCTCAATATATCGCTCACCATTTCCAATTGCGCATTTCTGAACAATTACGCATCGGATGGCGGGGCGATCTACAATGATAATGCTTCGCCGCTGATCATCAACACGATATTCCAAAGCAATGCGGCCATGTTCGGTAACGGCGGTGCGATTGCCAACCGAAACGGTTCAAATACCGTTCTGGTCAACTGCCTGATCAC
>Ga0255338_1004437_pt1 | contig 14528 bp, 15 predicted proteins | sample MeOH1_35cm_T4_19_FD_203715 | JGI IMG/M metagenome (GOLD analysis project Ga0255338, IMG submission 203715) | Sandy soil microbial communities from University of British Columbia, Vancouver, Canada - MeOH1_35cm_T4_195 | ecosystem: Engineered > Artificial ecosystem > Sand microcosm > Unclassified ...
GGAGGCGCTGGAGGCTGAACACAAGCGCATCGAGACACTGACCTGGTGGGATGAGGTGAAGGCGAAGTTTCCAGCGCTGCCCGACCCGCAGGTGTTTCATATTCATCCGATTGGGATGGTGGGGAATTTCTTCTCTCGATTCCGCTTCACCTTGCCCATGTTGCGCAGGCTTTTCCCCGCGGCGGAGGAACAGGTTCTCGCCGATATCGCTGCCGAACTGAATGATCATATTGAGTTATACAGGCTTGACACACCTCTCAGAAGGTCGCATTTCTTTGCTCAGATCATGCAGGAGACAGGGGCATCCGTTCGTCTGGAAGAGGGTTTTGTCTGGAAGGCAAGCGCCTTGATAGAAACCTTTTCCTATTTCAGGCGCAACCCTGCGCTGGCAAAAGCCCATGGATATGCCATCAATAGACCGATTAAGGAAGATGGCACTGCAATGACGCAGGAAGATTTTGAGGCAATTGCGAATGGCGCATATGGGGGCCAAAAGGGTTTGGGGAATGGAGGTGTTGGAAGCGGAGATGGGTGGAAATATCGTGGGCGCGGGTTGAAACATCTTACTGGGCGCTACAACTACGGGAAGTTCACGGAGTGGCATCGAGCCAACCAGTCTTGGTGGCCTGATGACAAGGTGGACTTTGAATTGTCCCCCGATTTGCTTCTTCATCCGAAATATGCGGCTCGGTCAGCGGCATTTTTTTGGGTCTCAAGTAATCTGCCTGAGCTTGCGGACAAAGGTTGCGCTCGCAAAAACGTCGATGCCATCACGGAAGTCATCAATGCTGAAACCAATAGCTATCTGCGTCGTTTTAATAATTTTATGACGATATGGGACGAGGGGTTATTTATATGATGAAATATCTTAACGAATTTATCGTTCTTGCGATTCTTAGTGGGGTGTCAATCAATGCGAGCGCCCACACCGAAGGTGAGGGGTTGTGTTTGCCTTTTGAAGAGGTGTATTTCAGTTGCCGGATAGGGGAGAAAATAATGTCCCTTTGTGCGGTTGGAAATGTTTCTCCTGATAATGGATACGTGAAATATCGGTTCGGAACGGCCGAAAACATCGAGCTCGAATATCCGGATGAGTCAATCCCCTCCAGGGGCGTTTTTTCGATAAGTGATATAAATTTGGGGAGGATAGGTTTTGTTCAAGTGAAATTCCATCGAAATGACCATGACTACGTCATTTTTGGAGGTTATTCCGAGGGTATCTATGTCCAAAAAGCTGGAAAATTGGTGGTTCGCCATGGATGTGAATCGGAAGATCTCTATCGGCTCAGTCCGCGCGCTTACCGAGGTATAGAAACAGTCCCGCCAGTTGATGAAATTGACGACTGAGCTTCAACGATGCCGCTCCCCTGGCCCTAGGGTAAGGGGCTGTGGCTCGTGACTACATTAACCCCCCATCCGCCGCCGCATCGCAAATCCCACCACCCCGATCACCAGCAACACCCCCGCGCTCCACGGCGTCATCGCACCGCCGCCACCGCCGCCGCCGCTACTGGCGGCCGGCGTCGCCGGTGCCGGCGCGGCCACGGCGGCCGGATTGGCCGCGGCGGCCAGCGCGCCGTCGGCATCGAGCAGCCCCGCGCCGCACTTGCCGACGTTGGTGCCGGTCGTGCAGAACGTGTTGGCCGGATGCGGGCGGGCGGAACTCTTCAGGCCGGCCGTGACCTGCGCCGGCGTCAGCGCGACGTTGACCGCGAACATCATCGATACCACGCCGGCCACCATCGGCGACGCAAAGCTTGTGCCGGCCGAATTGCTGATGAGATAGGTGGTTGCCGTGGTCGTGCCGGCATTGCTCGGCGTGCGGATCACCGACGACCCGCCCGGCGACGAACACGTCGGCGTGGTCCCCACCATCACCACGCGGGAATTGCCGCAGCCTCCACCCGGTGCGCTAATCGCCACCTGCGGGCCCACGTTGGCATAGCTCGCATTCTCGCCATCGTTGGCGTGCGCGGTCACGGCGATGACGCCAGTGCAATCGGCGGGCGCCTCCACGGCACCGGCGGAGTTGCCGGCCGCCGCCACCACCACCACGCCGGCCGCGTTCAGGTCGTTGACCGCCTGCTGCTCGATGGTCGAGCACGTGCCGCCGCCCAGGCTTATGTTGACCACTTTCGCCGGGGTCGGGTTGCCAGGCACGCCGGGCACGGCCAGGCCGCCGGCCCAGCGCATGCCATCGACGGTATCCGACAGCAGCGCGCCGCAGCGGCCCGAGACCCGCACGGGCTGGATGCGCGCGGCCCAGTCCACGCCCGCAATGCCTACGCCGTTGTTGGTAAGGGCGCCCAGCACGCCGGCCACGCGCGTGCCGTGCCAGGTGCTGTTGGCCTGGCCCGTGCCATCGGGGCACGTGGTGCCGGCCGGCACGAAGTCGCCCGGATCGGTCGCGTCGCTGTCGCGGCCATCGCCGTCATTGGAGACCGTGGTGGTGCTGATGAAGTCATAGCCCGGCACGAGCCGATCGGCCAGGTCGGGATGGGGCAGGTAGCCGGTATCGACCACCGCTACCACGATGCCGCTGCTGCCGCGCGAGCGGTCCCACGCGCGCGGCAGGTTGGCCCCGCCCACCACCTGGCTGGGCGGGCCCATGTAGGGCTGGTTGACGGCGAACTCCGGGTCGTTGGGCACGGTGTCGTGCAGGCGCAGCCAGCGGTCGGGCACGGCATCGGCGATGCGCGGGTCCTGGCGCAGCCGGGCGGCCACGGCTTCGGGGGCGTCGCCCTTGGCGTCAGCCACGCTCAACAGTTGCAGGGTGCCCGCCATGGAACGCTTGACGTTGAGCGTCAGGCCCGTGTTGGCCTCCACGGTGCGCATCTGGCTGCTGCTGACGGACTGGCTACCGTCGCGCCAGCGCACGATGTAGTTGCCGGTGTAGACGGGGGTCGGGCGGGCCGTCGTGGCTTGGGTGCCCTGGGTGGCTTGCGCCGTGGCGGGCAGGCTCCAGCAGGCGGTCACGGCAAGCAGCGTGGCGGCAATCGCATGGGTGGCGCGGCGGGCGCCATTCAGCGTGGTATTGGGCATCTACGACTCCTGAGGGCGTTGGTAGTGCGATGCGGACTGCTGAACTCGGGGGCGGTGCGATAGAAAACGGTCGGAGAAGGGCGCGCTGCTACTTCGGCGCCGGCATGTCCCGGCTGGTTGGCATGGCGTGATGCGGCTTGAGCATGCGGTCGGGCGTGGCCGATTCCACGCGCGGCGCCGCCTGGAGCGTGGCCACGGCCTGGTCCAGCGTGACGTCGGGCGCCGCCGTGATGGCCGTGACCAGCCACACGCCGCCGGACATCGGCCGCTTGACCACGTAGCGCACCGGGCCCTCGATCTTCGCCAGCAACTGGCCGGCGTCCTCAGACACCGTGACCTCGGGCGGCGTGAACTTGACCAGGATGTCGCCGATGGCGCGGTCGTCGGTGATGCTGCCGCGCGGCGGCGCGAACGATTTCGACTCCGACGCGCAACCCGACACGGCGGTCAGCGCGAGCACTGACAGCGCCATTGCCATGGTCATTGCGGCGGCCTTGCGGCGCGGGTGCTGCGGAAGCTGGCCAGCGGTCATGGGTGGAAAGCTCCTGAGAATCCTGACATCGACATATCTATATAGAGAGTAGAGAGGCTCGCATGGCTCAGCCGGCGGCGCGGCGCGGGCGGCGCGTGCCGCCGTCTCCCGGCGCGTTGGCGGCGGGGGCACCCTGCGCCAGCATCTCCTGCGCGTGTTGCATGGTTGTTGCAGTGACCGTGGCGCCGCCGAGCATGCGCGCGGTTTCGTTGATGCGGCCTTCGCCATCGAGCACGCGGATGCGCGAGCGCGTGACCGGGCCCTTGCGGCCGTTGCCTTTCGCGGCGTCGGCGGTTTCCTTGCTGACCAGCAGGTGCGTGCCGGCCTGCGCCGCCACCTGCGGCAGGTGCGTGACGCAGAGCACCTGGCGCGCGCGGCCCAGTTCCTGCAGGCGCCGGCCCACGACCTCGGCCACGGCGCCGCCGATGCCGGTATCCACTTCGTCGAAGATCAGCGTGGGCGTGGGCGCGGCCTCGCTCGTGATCACCGAGATGGCCAGGCTGATCCGCGCCAGCTCGCCGCCGGACGCCACCTTCGCCAGCGGGCGGGCCGTCACGCCGGCATGGCCCGCGACCAGGAATTCCACCTGCTCCAGGCCGTGGCTCTGGCCTTCGGCTTCGTCCAGCGGATGGAGCGCCACGGCGAACGTGCCGCCAGCCATCGACAGGCCCTGCATGGCGTCGGTGACCGCCGCCGACAGCGCCCTGGCCGCGGTCTTGCGCGCGGCGGACAGATGCCGGGCCAGCGTCAGGTACGCGGCGCGGGCCGCGGCCTCGCGGGCCAGCACCTTGTTGATGTCCTGCGCCGCCTGCAGGTCGTCCAGTTGCTGGCGGCGCGCCAGCAGTTCGTCGGGCAACTGCTCGGGCGGCAACCGGTACTTGCGCGCGGCCGTGTGCAGGGCCTGCATGCGCGCTTCCACGGCATCCAGCCGTTCCGGGTCCAGCTCGAGCCGGTCGACATAGCGGTTCAGCGAATGCGCGGCTTCCTCGACCTGCACCTGCGCCGGTTCCAGCGCGGCCAGCACGTCGCGCAGCGCGGGGTCCACGTCGGCCAGTTGCTGGAGCCGGTGCACCGCGCCGTTGAGCACGGACAGCACGGCGCCGTCGGCTTCCGACAGCGCGTCGAGCGCGGCCCGGCTGCCGTCGATCAGGCCCGCCGCGTGCGACAGGCGGTTGTATTCGCCCTGGATCTCTTCCCACTCGCCCGGTTGCGGCGCCAGCTTGTCGAGTTCGCCCACCTGCCATTCCAGGCGCTCGCGCTCCAGCTGCATCTCGCGCGATTGCACCTCCACGGCCTCGCGCTGGCGCACGCAGGCGCGCCACGCCCGCCAGGCCTCGGCCACGGCGGCGGCCTGCTCGGTCAGGCCCGCGTGGGCATCGAACAGGTGACGCTGGGCATCGGGGCGCAGCAGCAACTGGTGCGCGTGCTGGCCGTGTATATCCACGAGCTGGTCGCCCACCTCGCGCAACTGGGCCAGCGTGGCCGCGGTGCCGTTGATGAACGCCTTGCCGCGCCCGCTGGCGTCGACGGTGCGCCGCAGCAGCACGGCGCCAGCCTCGTCCCCCTGGCCATCCTCGTCGCTGGCCAGCTCGCGCTCAGCCAGCCAGGCATCGAGCGCCGGATGGGTGCCGAACGTGGCGCTGATGCTGGCGCGCGCGCAGCCTTCGCGCACCACGCCGGCATCGGCGCGTTCGCCAAGGGCCAGCGCCAGGGCATCGATCAGGATGGACTTGCCGGCGCCGGTCTCGCCGGTGAAGACGGTGAAGCCGGCGGCAAAGTCGAGGTCGAGCGTGTCGACGATGACGAAATCACGGATGGACAGGCTGCGCAGCATCGTGGCCTTGGGGATGTCGTGGGGCGGCTCAGAGCCGGTTGTCCTCGGTGGGGTACTCGTGCCAGTGCAGCTTCTTGCGCAGCGTGGCGTAGTAGTTGTAGCCCACCGGGTGCAACAGGCTCACGGTCTTGTCGGAACGGCGCACGACGATGCGGTCGCCCGGCAGCAGCGAGGTCAGCGACTGCATGTCGAAGTTGACGCTGGCGTCGCGCGCGGTGGCCACCTCGATGGTCACCTCGGCATCGTGCGGCAGTACGATGGGGCGGTTGGACAGCGCGTGCGGGGCAATCGGCACCAGCACCAGTCCCGACAGCGTAGGATGCAGGATCGGCCCGCCGGCAGCCAGCGCATAGGCGGTGGAACCGGTGGGCGTGGACACGATCAGGCCGTCCGAGCGCTGGTTGTACATGAAAAAGCCATCCACCGAGACGGCCAGCTCGACCATCCCGGAGATCCCCGAGCGGTTGACCACCACGTCGTTGAGCGCCAGCGCGGAGAAGATCACGCCGTCGTCGCGGATCACGCGCGATTCCAGCAGCATGCGGGTCTCGGCCTCATAGCGCCCGGCCAGCATCTCGGGCAGGGTCCGGGTCACGTCATCGAGCGGGATGTCGGTCATGAACCCCAGCCGGCCGTGGTTGACGCCGATCAGGGGCACGTTGTGGCCGGCCAGCTGGCGGGCCAGGCCCAGCAGCGTGCCGTCGCCACCCAGCACCACGGCCACGTCGGCCTGGCGGCCGATTTCCTCGGCATTGAGCACGGGGTAGCCGGTCAGGCCCGTGGCCATCGCGGTCTCGCGTTCGAACACCACATCCTGGCCGTTGCGCAAGATGCACGCGGCGAGTTCCTCGAGCGGGCCCTCGATGCCGGCGGTGGAATGCCGGCCCATCAGGGCAACGGTCTGGAACGCCGCGCGGGGCGGGGCGGCGGGGGCGATGGCTGGTTTGGGGGGGGCAGACATGCCGGGATTAGACCATACCGCCGTGACGGTTGTCAGCAGCCGGGCCGCCGCGATGGGACGGCCGTTCGATCACCCCCAAGCCAGACCGCCCGAACCGGGAAAACTTGATTAAAATCGGGGCATTATGGACGAACGTTCGAAAACGCTTCTCAAGACCCTGATCGAGCGCTACATCGCCGAGGGCCAGCCCGTGGGCTCGCGCACCCTTTCCAAGTATTCGGGGCTCGATCTCTCGCCGGCGACCATCCGCAATGTGATGTCGGACCTCGAGGAAATGGGGTTCATCGCCAGCCCGCATACGTCGGCCGGCCGGATTCCCACGCCGCGCGGCTACCGGCTGTTCGTGGATTCGATGCTCACGGCACGCCCGCTGGAGGGGGGCGCCGTGGAGATGACGGCCGAACTCGCCGCGCTGACCGGGCAGATCCAGGGCCAGCTTGCCGGCCAGGAACTGGGGCCGCAGCGCATGATCACGGCGGCCGCGCATACGCTCTCGAACCTCTCGCGCTTTGCCGGGGTGGTGATGACGCCGCGCCGCGCGCAGTCGTTCCGCCAGGTGGAGTTCATGCGCCTGTCCGACAAGCGCATCCTGCTGATCATCGTCAGCCCCGAGGGCGATGTGCAGAACCGCATCATCCAGACCGAACTGCCGTATACGCCAGCCCAGCTGATCGAGGCGGCCAACTTTTTCAATTCCCATTACGCCGGCATGAGTTTCAATGCCGTGCGCAATCACCTGCGCGTGGAGTTGCAGGATCTGCGGCGCGACATGTCGGCGCTGATGCAGGCCGCCGTGGAGGCGGGCAGCAGCGCCATGGCCGAGGAGGACGACCAGGTGTTCATCTCGGGCGAGCGCAAGCTGCTCGAGGTGGAAGACCTGTCATCCAGCATGGACAAGCTGCGCCGGCTGTTCGACGTCTTCGAGCACAAGACCAACCTGCTGCAGTTGCTCGATGTCTCGAGCCATGCCCAGGGCGTGCAGATCTTCATCGGCGGCGAGAGCCAGCTGGTGCCGCTGGAAGACATGGCGGTCATCACCGCGCCCTATGGCGTGGACGGCCAGATCGTTGGCACGCTGGGCGTGATTGGCCCCACGCGCATGGCCTACGAACGGGTGATTCCCATCGTCGACATCACGGCGCGGCTGCTCTCCAGCGCGCTCTCCCAGAACTAGTGGCACGCCACGCGGCACGGCGCGCGTCGTGCCGCCTGCCATTTCCGGACACCCTATGACGTTTTTGCCAGAACCGGCTTACCAGCACGGCCAGGCGCCACGCACGGCCATCCTGCTCATCAACCTGGGCACGCCGGACGCGCCCACGCCCAAAGCGGTGGGGGCGTACCTGAAGGCGTTCCTGTCCGATCCGCGCGTGGTGGAAATCCCGCGCCTGGCGTGGCTGCCGATCCTGCATGGGCTGATCCTGCCGATCCGCGCGCGCGCGTCGGCCATGAAATACGAGTCGATCTGGCTGCGCGAGGCCCATATGACCGGGTCGCCGCTGCTGGTCTACACCGAGCGCCAGGCCCACGCGCTGCAGCAGCACCTGCACCAGATGGGCCATGATGTGACGGTGGCCTGCGCGATGCGCTACGGCAATCCATCGATTGCGTCGGTCATGGAGGCGCTGCGCCATAAGGGATGCGAGCAGATCCTGCTGCTGCCGCTCTATCCGCAGTTCTCGGGCACCACCACGGCCACCGCGTTCGATGAAGTGTTCCGCGTGCTGGCCGGCTGGCGCAATCAGCCGGAATTGCGGCTTATCAAGCATTTTCACGATCACCCGGCCTATATTGGGGCCCTGCACCAGCAGGTGGGCGCGTACTGGGCGCTGCACGGTGCGCCCGACTTTGCCCGGGGCGACAAGCTGATCCTGTCGTTCCACGGCCTGCCGCGCCGGCTGCTGGAGCTTGGCGATCCGTACCACTGCGAATGCCTGAAGACCGGGCGGTTGCTGGGCGAGGCGCTGGGGCTCCAGCCCGGCCAATACCAGGTGACGTTCCAGTCGCGTTTCGGCAAGGCCGAATGGCTTCAGCCCTATACCGCCCCCACGCTGACCGAGCTGGGCAAGGTGGGCACGCAGCGTGTGGATGTGTTCTGTCCCGGTTTTCCGGCCGATTGCATCGAGACGCTTGAGGAAATCGCCATGGAAGGGCAGTCCGCGTTCCGCGTGGCCGGCGGCAAGGACTTTCATTTCATTCCGTGCCTGAACGATGCGGACTACTGGATTGGCGGCCTGGCCGAGATTGCATTGCAGCATCTGCAAGGTTGGCCACTGCGGCCGCCGCATCCGCACGAACTGGAGGCGCGGCGTGCGCGGGCCCAGGCGCGGGGGGCCGCGGCGTAAGGAGCCGAAAGATGGATGTGGACTTTGAGGCTGGCGCGCGGCAGCGCATCGACAAATGGCTATGGTGTGCGCGGTTCTTCAAGACGCGCTCGCTGGCGGCCGAGGCCGTGGAACGCGGGCGGGTGGCGGTGAACGGCCAGCCGGTCAAGAATTCGCGTGAAGTGAAGCCGGGCGATGCCGTGGTCATCGACGCTCACCAGCAACGCTGGGAGGTCGAGGTCAAGGGCGTGGCCGCCTCGCGCGGGCCGGCAACGGTGGCGCAGACGCTCTATGCGGAAACGCCGGAAAGCCAGACGCGGCGCCAGGCGGACGCCGAACGGCGGCGCTATCAGAGCGAGCCGACGGCGCAACTGCAGGGTCGCCCGACCAAGCGCGACCGGCGCCGGATCGACGATTTCAGGAACTGAGTGGGAAATGCAGGCGCGAGCCTCAGCGAGGTTCGGCGGCGTCCGGGAAATATGGGACGATGTAGTGCTTGAATACCGCCTTGCCACTGCCATACTCGGTCTCGCGCGGGGTGAACGCGCCCGACAGGCAGATGAAGATCGTCATCACGGTCAAGGCGGCGACCAGGCAGACCGTAACAACAGGCAGCTTGTGCATGACGAACCTTCCGATGGATGCACCAAAATGATACACCGTTGCGCTCCCGTTATTTTTGTCACTTTTCATTGATAGATCTTAGTGGTTGCGTTGCAGCAAAGCAATGAACACCAGATTGCATAGATAAGGGGTTTGTAACCGCGTATTTCGGCGTCTCGGACCCTTCACACTTGAAAAATCGGGGACAGACGCCAACTGCGCCTAGACTTGCCGGTTTGGCATCCTGACCCACCCGACGGCCTGCGCCTGGCGGGCCGAGTTTTAGATTTGATACGGATCGACATGGAAGAACAGAATCAGACCCAGACGCCATCCTCCAACGCGCCGCAGGCGGCCGACGACGCCGCGCGCGCCCAGCAACCTGGCACGGAAGCGCCCGCCACCGATGACGTGGCGCGCCTGACGCAGCAGGTTGCCGACCTGGAAACCAAGGCACGCGAAAACTACGAGCTGTTCTTGCGCGCCACGGCCGAGGGCGAGAACATCCGCCGCCGTGCCCAGGACGAGGTCAGCAAGGCCCACAAGTTCGCCATCGAGAACTTTGCCGACAACCTCGTGCCGGTGATGGACAGCCTGCAGGCCGCGCTGGCCGACAACACGGGTGACCTCAAGAAGCTGCGCGAAGGCGTGGAGCTGACCGCCCGCCAACTGGCCGCCGCCTTCGAGCGCGGCAAGATCGTCGAGGTGAATCCCGTGGGCGAGAAATTCGACCCGCATCGCCATCAGGCCATCTCGATGGTGCCGTCCGAACAGGAGCCCAACACCGTGGTCAACGTGCTGCAGCGCGGCTACACGATTGCCGACCGGGTGCTGCGTCCGGCGCTTGTGACGGTTTCGGCACCGCGCTAAGGTGGCCTGAACGGACCCTGAGCCGGCATTCCCGATGCCAGACCCGACGCCCGGTGCCGCAAGGCCCCGGGCGTTGTTGTTATCGGGAACCGGCTATCGGGACAGCGCGTAGCCGATGCGGAACTGCCACGGCGATTTGTGGTTGTAGTCGAGCAGGCTCTCACCGTAGCCGTAGAAGTAGCCCGCCATCAGGTAGCCGGCCGTGCCCGGCAGCAGTCGCTCCAGCGGATAGGTGAGCTGGGCGTTGACGCTGCCATAGCCCTTGCGCGTGCCCTTGCGCAGCGTGGCCGAGAATTCCCACGAATCGGGCTTGCCATAAGCCACCAGCAGGTCGGTGTAGCCGCGATAGTGCGGAATGTCCTCGTTGTCGCTCTTGTCCACATACGCGTAGATCTTGGGCGCCACGCGCCAGTGCCAGTCGGTCTCGTCGCCGAAATACATCGTTGGCTTGACGAACAGCATGTTGATGCTGCGCGACTCGGCGCCGCTGCGCCCGTTCGACTCGTGCTCGAAGCCCGTGGCCAGTGCGAGCCGGCTGATCACGCGGTTGCGCACGCCTGTATCGGACAGGTAGTAATAGAGGCTCGGTCGGTAGTTCGTGTCGCGGAACGGCGCCGATTCCTCGTGCAGATCCCAGAGCGAGAACTGCGTATAGGCGAAGTACAGGTTGTCCAGCACGTTTTTGGACGCAGGGTTCTCGCCCTCGAAGATCCGGTACTTGAAGCTGATCTGGAACTTGGCGTTGGCGCCGCCGCGCGCGCCCACCATGAAGTACATCGGGTCGTTGAACGACAGGCGCGGCTCGTGCAGGTCGGTCTGCGCCGGGGCCGCCGTGCCGCCGTTGGCCGGCGAGACGATGGGCGTGACCGGCGTCGCGGCGATGTCCCTGTGGTCTGCCGTGGCATTCGTGGCTGGCTGTGAGCCGGCGATCACGGGGGCGGCTGGCACCGCCGGCACTTCGCCGGGCGCGGGGGCGCGGTTCAGGGAGATGATCACCGGCGCGGCGTCGATGCCGGCCACGTCGAGCCGTACTTGTCCGCGCATGCCTGCCGGCCATTCGGCGCTGTACGTGATGGTGCGGATGTCTCCCTCGCGCAGGTTCAGGATGGCCGGGCCGCTGCTGGTGCGCTTCATGTCGATGCGCACGGGCGCGGCGAGGTCGGCCACGGCGGTCACTTGCAGCGTATCGGGCACCGCGTAGCGATGCATCGACTGATCGGCGCTGACCAGCAGCGTCAGCGTGAACGGCCGTGTGCCGTCGATCGCGCGCGGCGGTTGCAGCAGCGAGACGGCCGCGTGCGCGGAGGATATCGGACCCCACAGGGCGAACGAAAGCAGGGCCGCGCTGCCGAAGCCGGCGCGGCGAGGCACGGAGAGAGGCATGGGTCGCACGCGCCCCCAGCGGACAACGGTCCGGGGGGCACGTCAGTGTTGGAATGCCCGATAGCCTATCACGTGCCTCGTGGGCGTCTTGTGAGGAATTGTTGATATCGGCGAGGGCGCCGGTCAGCCTGCGGCGCGGCGGCGGATGTGGTCCACGTAGGCGTCGCCGTCGGGCGGCATGCCCGTGCGCTGTGCGTTCCAGAGCATTTCGCCGAGGCATTCCATGATCTGGTGCTGGGCCTCGTGCGGCGAGTCCAGGCGGCGCGAAAGCGCCTCAAACGCGGCGCGGATGCCGGGCGGCTGGTCGATCGACACCTGTTCCGAGATCGACAAGTGCATGGCCAGGTGCAGGAACGGATTGGTCTGCCCGCCCTCCGGGGTGTAGTCGCGCGTCAGCGCGCCCTCGGTATCGGCCAGCAGGGACTGGTACTCGCGATGCGCGTCGATCCAGTCGACGGCGATCACTTCCAGCGGGGTCAGGACACTGCCCGCCACGCGCTTCTGCCAGGCTTCGCAGAAGAATCGGCGGACTTCTTCTCTTGAGGGATTGAACATGATGGGCCGTATTGTAGTCGAGCCCCCCGGCGGCTGCCGGCCGGCTATCGGATGACCGCTGCACGCCAGTAGAATGCGGACTTCGCCGCGCTCCCCCCAAGTTTCATGACCGTTTCCGCCACCATGGGCCACGCCCGCCACACGCTTGCCGGCGTGCTGCTGATTGCGCTGTCGGCCAGCGCCTTTGGCGCCATGGCCATCTTTGCGCGCTACGCCTATGCGGCGGGCGCCGACGTCTATGGCCTGCTGGCCGTGCGCTTCGTGCTGGCCGCCGTGGCCATGGCCGTGGTGCTGCGCGCGCGCGGCATCCGGCTGCCCCCGTGGCGCCGCGTGATGGCGCTGGCCGCCATGGGCGGCATCGGCTACGTCAGCCAGTCATACTGTTTCTTCACCGCGCTCAACTATGCGCAGGCCAGCCTCGTGGCGCTGCTGCTCTATCTCTATCCGCTGTTCGTGACCCTGTTGGCGGCGATCTTTCTCAAGGAGAAGCTGACCAACACGGCGGTCATCGCGCTGGTGCTGTGCTCGGTGGGCGCGGGGCTGACCGTGGGCGGCGGGGAGGGCAGTCCGCTCGGCATTGCGCTCGGGGTGGCCGCGGCCATCATCTACTCGATCTATATCGTGGTGGGCGCGCGCGTGACGGCCGGCGTCAACGCGATCGCCACCACGACCATCATCTGCACGGCCGCCGCGCTGGTCTATACGGCGATCGGCATCGCGCGCACCGTGGCTGGCGTGCCGCCGCAGTTCCCGGGCGATGTGGGCGGTTGGCTCGCGTTGCTGGCCATTGCGCTGGTGTCCACCGTGCTTGCCATCCTGACCTTCTTTGCCGGTTTGCAGCGGCTGGGCGCGTCGAAGGCGTCGATGCTGTCCACGCTGGAACCCGTGGTGACGGTGCTGCTGGCCGCCATGTTGCTCGGCGAGCACATCGGCGCCGCCCAGGCCATTGGCGGCGGCCTGATCCTCGCGGGCGTGCTGTGGCTGACCCGCCGCGCCAGCGGGCCTGGCGAAAAGAACTGAACGAATCCGTGAAAGCCGTGGTTGGTGAATCTGCGCGTGAATGGTTACAATCGCGCTTTCTTCATCCCAAAGTCCCCGGAAACGCGCAATGAAATCCGTCGATCCCGCAGTTCTCGCACAATTGTTCACCGAAGCACGTACCCACAACGCGTGGCAGGACAAGCACGTGGACGACGCGCTGCTGCACCAGATTTATGAAGCGATGAAGTTCGGCCCGACTGCCGCCAACAGCAGCCCGGCCCGCATCGTGTTCGTGAAGTCGGCCGCCGAGAAGGCGCGGCTCGTGGCATGCGTGTCGCCTGGCAACGTGGAGAAGACCCGCTCCGCGCCGGTGACCGCGATCATCGCGTTCGACAACAACTTCCACGACCAGCTGCCCAAGCTGTTCCCGCACGCCGACGCGCGGTCCTGGTACGCCGGCAATGCCGAGAAGATCGCGCGCGACGCGCTGATGAACGGCTCGCTGCAAGGCGGCTACTTCATCCTGGCCGCCCGCGCGCTGGGCCTGGATTGCGGCCCGATGGGCGGTTTCGATGCGGCCAAGGTCAACGCCGCGTTCTTCCCCGACGGCAAGTGGTCGGTCAACTTCCTCGTGAACCTGGGCTACGGCGACGCCGCGCAACTGTATCCGCGCAACCCGCGCCTGTCGTTCGACGAAGCCTGCCGGATCGTCTGACCGCCTGAACCCCGGAGACGCCGGTGCCTGCTACCTGGGCGCCGGCGTTTTTTCGCGGAATTCACACAGCGGCTCGATCGCGCAATGCCAGCATTCCGGCTTGCGCGCCTTGCAGACGTAGCGGCCATGCAGGATCAGCCAGTGGTGGGCGTCGTGCAGGAATTCCTTCGGCACCACCTTCAGCAGCGCCTGCTCGACCATATCGACGTTCTTGCCGGGCGCCAGCCCGGTGCGGTTGGCCACGCGGAAGATGTGCGTGTCCACCGCGATCGTCGGCTGGCCGAACGCGGTGTTCAGCACCACATTGGCCGTTTTACGACCCACGCCCGGCAACGCCTCAAGTGCCTCGCGGACCGGCGGCACCAGCCCGCCATGACGTTCCACCAGCATCCGGCAGGTCTCCATCACGTGCCTGGCCTTGGTCTTGTAGAGGCCGATCGTCTTGATGTACTCGATCAGCCCCGCCTCGCCGAGTGCCAGCATCTGCTGGGGCGAGTGGGCAATCGGAAAGAGCCGGCGCGTGGCCTTGTTCACGCCCACGTCCGTGGCCTGCGCGGAGAGCAGCACGGCAATCAGCAGCTCGAACGGCGAGCTGTATTCCAGTTCCGTGGTCGGGGTGGGGTTGACGTCACGTAGCGTCTCGAAGATGGCGCGGCACTTTGCGGCGTTCATGAATCGGCGGTCTGGTTGTCGGGGTTGTCCTGGCCGGCGTCGCCGGCGGATGGCGT
>Ga0255338_1004438_pt1 | contig 14527 bp, 10 predicted proteins | sample MeOH1_35cm_T4_19_FD_203715 | JGI IMG/M metagenome (GOLD analysis project Ga0255338, IMG submission 203715) | Sandy soil microbial communities from University of British Columbia, Vancouver, Canada - MeOH1_35cm_T4_195 | ecosystem: Engineered > Artificial ecosystem > Sand microcosm > Unclassified ...
CCTTGCCGGCCACCCGCACCCGCTCGTGCTCGAGGTTCAGCAGGTCGCCGATGATGGCGGCCGCGATCAGGATCAGCAGGAAAAGGACGATCAGGCGCCACCAGGACATCGAGGACGCCCATTGGGAAACCTCTCTGTTCGCTTTGGCCAGCCAGCCGATGAGGGAGCCGCCGTCGGAACCTGGAGTGCTGCGCGGGAGGGTCATTGCCTGAGGGTAATCGGTTTTGCGGCCGTATTTTGCGCTGTCGTCGTGGCCGGCGTGCCCTCCGGGGAATCGCGCCGGCCGACGATCACCACGGTCGGCAGCGTCACGTGCCGGACCGCAGCTGCGCCGGCGACCGCCGTGTCGACGGAACGACCCGGCACGAGGGCCCAGGCGCCGATGGACAGCCAGATGGCTGCCGTGAACGCTGCGGCCGCCACCGCAAGGGCCGCTTCAGCGACTGCCTCGGCCGGTCCCGTCCGGTTGAAATTCGCGTCGCGTGCGTGGCTGAAATGACTCATGGAACTCCTCCAGTGGGGCCACATCCGGCCCGTTGGGGAGAACTGTAGGCACGCCGCCCCCGCGTTGCACGGGACTTGCGACAGGTTGCGGGATGACGCGACGAAGCGCCGGAAAGCGGGACCGGCCGGGAAGCGCAGGGGCGCCGATCCGGCCCTTCAGGCCTTCACGCAGTCCGCGTAATAGCGCAATTTGCCGTCCGGCCCTTCTTCCTCGACCAGGCCATGGATGTCGGTTTCGAACCCCGGGCACTGGGCATTGAACTCGCGCGAGAACTTCAGGTAATCCACGATCTTCTTGTTGAACACCTCGCCGGGAATCAGCAGCGGGATGCCGGGTGGGTACGGCGTGACGAGGGACGTGGTGATCCGGCCTTCGAGCTCGTCGATCTCGACCCGCTCGGTCTTGCGGTGCGCGATGTAGGCGAACGCGTCGCTCGGCTTCATGGCCGGCGTGAGGTCGCTCAGGTACATGTCGGTGGTCAGCCGGGCGATGTCGTAGCGGGCGTACAGCTCGTGCACGTGCTGGCACAGGTCGGCCAGGCCCATGCGCTCGTAACGCGGGTACTGCTGGCAGAACTCCGGCAGGATCTTCCACATCGGCTGGTTCTTGGCGTAGTCGTCCTTGAACTGCTGCAGCGCCGTGAGCATGGTGTTCCAGCGGCCCTTGGTGATGCCGATCGTGAACATGATGAAGAAGCTGTAGAGGCCGGTCTTCTCCACGATGATGCCGTGCTCGGCCAGGAACTTGGTGACGATCGACGCCGGGATGCCCGTCTTGTCGAACTTGCCGTTCAGGTTCATGCCGGGCGTGACGATGGTGGACTTGATCGGGTCCAGCATGTTGAAGCCCTCGGCCAGGTTGCCGAAGCCGTGCCACTTGGCCGTGCGCGCCTCGCCCTTGATGATCCAGTCGTCCGCGCGGCCGATGCCCTCCTCGACCAGCTTGTCCGGGCCCCAGACCTTGAACCACCAGTCCTTGCCGTACTCCTCGCTCACCTTGCGCATGGCGCGCCGGAAATCCAGCGCTTCCAGGATCGACTCCTCCACCAGCGCCGTGCCGCCGGGCGGCTCCATCATCGCGGCGGCCACGTCGCAGCTGGCGATGATCGCGTACTGCGGGCTGGTCGACGTGTGCATGAGGAACGCCTCGTTGAACAGGTGCCGGTCCAGCTTGCGGTTCTGCGAGTCCTGGCACAGCACGTGGCTGGCCTGGCTGATGCCGGCCAGCAGCTTGTGGGTGGACTGGGTCGCGAAGGTCAGCGACTCCTTGGGGCGCACCCGGTTCTTGCCCATCGCGTGGTACGAGCCATAGAACGGGTGGAAGGCCGCGTGCGGCAGCCAGGCTTCGTCGAAGTGCAGCGTGTCGACGTAGCCGTCGAGCATGTTCTTGATGGTCTGCGTGTTGTACAGCACGCCGTCGTAGGTGGACTGGGTCAGCGTCATCACGCGCGGCTTCACTGTCTCCGGGTCCACGCCCTTGAGCAGCGGGTTGGCGGCGATCTTCGCCTTGATGGCCGCCGGCTCGAACTCGCTTTGCGGGATCGGGCCGATGATGCCGAAGTGGTTGCGCGTGGGCTTCATGAACACCGGAATCGAGCCGGTCATGATGATCGCGTGCAGGATCGACTTGTGGCAGTTGCGATCCACCACCACCACGTCGTCCGGCGCCACCGTGTGGTGCCACACCATCTTGTTGCTCGTGCTGGTGCCGTTGGTGACGAAGAAGCAGTGGTCCGCGTTGAAGATGCGGGCGGCGTTGCGCTCGCTGGCCGCCACCGGGCCGGTGTGGTCCAGCAACTGGCCGAGCTCCTCCACCGCGTTGCAGACGTCGGCGCGCAGCATGTTCTCGCCGAAGAACTGGTGGAACATCTGGCCGATCGGGCTTTTCAGGAAGGCGACGCCGCCCGAGTGCCCCGGGCAGTGCCAGGAGTAGGAGCCGTCCTCGGCGTAATCGAGCAGCGCCTTGAAGAACGGCGGCTGCACGCCTTCCAGGTAGCTGCGTGCCTCGCGGATGATGTGCCGCGCCATGAACTCCGGCGTGTCCTCGAACATGTGGATGAAGCCGTGCAACTCGCGCAGGATGTCGTTCGGGATGTGGCGCGACGTCTTCGTCTCGCCATACACGTAGATCGGCACCTCCAGGTTCTTGCGCCGCACCTCCTCGATGAACTTGCGCAGGTTCACCACGGCCGGGTCCAGGTCGGGGCCGGGCGTGAACTCCTCGTCGTCGATCGACAGGATGAAGGCGCTGGCGCGGCTTTGCTGCTGCGCGAACTGCGACAGGTCGCCGTAACTGGTGACGCCCAGCACCTCGAAGCCTTCGCTCTCGATGGCTTGCGCCAGCGCGCGGATGCCCAGCCCGGAGGAGTTCTCGGAGCGGAAGTCTTCGTCGATGATGACGATGGGAAAGCGGAATTTCATGGAGGGGCCTCTCGGGCGCACGGGCCAAAAATGGGAAAACAGGCGCGAAGTGTATGAAATAACCCGGACCCCTTCTTGCACCCGGTCGGAATTGACCCAAAATGGGGTGCCATCAATACAACCCGCGGAGGAGAGAGATGCCCGAATCCACCATCTGGTGGCTGCTGACCGGCACAGCGGTGGCGGTCGAACTGCTGACCGGCACCTTCTACCTCCTGATGCTCGCGATCGGGCTGGCAGCGGGCGCCGTGGCGGCGCACGCCGGCGCGCCCATGGCGGTGCAACTCGTCGCGGCCGCGGCCATCGGAGGCGGTGCGGTGGGCGCCTGGCACCTCAAGCGCGGCAGGCAGCCGCGCGCGGCCGCGGCTTCCGCCAACCGGGACGTGAACATGGATGTGGGCGAGACCGTCCACGTCGAAGCCTGGAATCCGGACGCGACGGCCACCGTCAAGTACCGCGGCGCGAACTGGACCGTCGTTGCGGCGGACGGCGCGCCGCAAACCACCGGCGCCTACCGGGTGCGCGAAGTCATCGGCAACCGCCTCGTGGTCGAAAAGATCTGAACCGGGAAAAAAAGGAAAAACCCCCCATGGAAATCGCACTCGTCCTCTTCGTCATCGCCGCCATTTTCGTGGTGCGGGCCATCAAGGTCGTGCCCCAGCAGAACGCCTGGGTCGTCGAGCGGCTCGGCAAGTACCACGCCGCGTTGACACCGGGACTGAACTTCCTGATCCCCTTCGTCGACAAGGTCGCCTACAAGCACAGCCTGAAGGAAATCCCGCTCGACGTTCCCAGCCAGGTCTGCATCACCCGCGACAACACGCAGCTGCAGGTCGACGGCATCCTGTATTTCCAGGTGACCGACCCGATGCGCGCGAGCTACGGCTCCTCCAACTACATCATCGCCGTGACGCAACTGGCCCAGACGTCGCTGCGCAGCGTCATCGGCAAACTGGAGCTGGACAAGACCTTCGAGGAGCGCGACATCATCAACGCCCAGGTGGTGCAGGCCATCGACGAAGCGGCGCTGAACTGGGGCGTGAAGGTGCTTCGCTACGAGATCAAGGACCTGACACCCCCGAAGGAGATCCTCCACGCGATGCAGGCGCAGATCACCGCCGAACGCGAGAAGCGCGCGTTGATCGCGGCCTCCGAAGGGCGCCGCCAGGAGCAGATCAACATCGCCACCGGCGAGCGCGAGGCCTTCATCGCCCGCTCCGAGGGTGAGAAGCAGGCGGCGATCAACCAGGCCCAGGGCGAGGCCGCCGCCATCACGGCGGTCGCGGACGCCACGGCCATGGCCATCGAGCGCATCGCGGCGGCCATCCGCCAGCCGGGCGGCGAGCAGGCCGTGCAGCTGAAGGTGGCGGAACGGGCGGTGGACGCCTACAGCAAGGTCGCGTCCGACGCGACCACGACCCTCATCGTGCCCAGCAACATGACCGAGGTGTCGGCGCTGATCGGTTCGGCGATGAAGATGGTCCAGGGAACCAGGATCCCCGCGGGCTGACGCCCTGCCCCCCCGAGGGCGTGCCGCCGGTTTGAGGCGGCTCGGCACCGGCTAGGACGGCTTGAACCCCGAATCCCTGGCCCCGGGCCTGGGCGCCGGGTCGTCCGGTTGGCGGATGGCGCTCAAGGGGCTGGGCCGCGACCGAAGCCCGTCGGGCACCAGGTCCGCGAACATGCCGCTCACCGTTTCGAGCTTCTCCCGGGCGGCGGCTTCGCCGAAAGTGCTGGCGAGCGCCGCCATCAGGTCGCCCCGCAGGAACCACAGGCCCTGGACGTCCGTGGCATAGCGGATGCGGCGCAGGACGTGCGGGAACCGGGCGTCGTGCGCGTCGGTCAGCAGGCCCAGCATGGCCCGCCGGACGTCCTCGATGTCGTATTCCATCGTTGCCGTGGGCGCCGATGGCGGAAATCCCGACGAAAAGATCGCGTGGAGACTGTTCCTGAGATTCGGCTTGAACCAGCGCATGACTGCCTCTTTCTGAATTTCAATCGGGCGAACGGATCCCGGCGGGACCGGCCGGGCCCGCATCCGCGGCGATATCGAGGATTTCCGTGACCGCAAGGCGCGCGATCGCACGCAGGCCCTCGTTGCCCGGCGCGTCCACGTCGGCAAGGTTTTCGACCCTTGCGAACACGGACCGGACGGGTGCGAGCCGGCCTTGGGCGGCCGCCCTGCGCACCCCGAAGTGCAGGCGGCGGCGGTCGTCGGCCGGCAGCTTGCACACCAGGTTGCGCGTGGCCCACACCGACCCGTCGCGGGCAAGGATCGAGGCGCCGGCCGCATGGTCGACCGCATCGCCGAGGACGGTGAACTCGCCCTCCGACCCGGGTCGCAGGGTGCCATGCCATTCCAGGCCCTCGTCCAGGCCGGTGTTGAGGCACAGCGGGGTGGACCAGCCCTTGCGCCGTTCCCAGTCCTTGCCGAGGCGCCGCATGGCCTCGCGCACCTGCTGCGCCGCGGCCAGGGCGTTCCAGAGGTAGTTCGAATCGCCCCGCGGCAGGAAGTAGCAGACCATGCCCTCGCCCGGGTGCATTCCCCTCGTCCCACCGTGGCGCTTGAAGATCGGGTCGACCGCCAGCCAGATCTCGTTGATCAGCTCGAAATACTCCTCGGGCGGCAGCTCGGACCACAGGCGGACGGCGTCCTGCAGTTCTGCCACGAGCACGGCGACTTGGGTCAGGGCCGGGGGCTGAACGGGCCGGTTGTCGCGCTTCGCGCCGGGCTCGGCCAGCAGCGTGGACATGTCCACCGAGCCCGCGCCGCCCGGAACGTAGAGAAACAGGATTCCCTCCCGGAAGTTGAGTGCGTACAGGTACAGCGGCATGGCGGGGCCGGCGCCCGCGGCGGCGACCGGCGTGCGGACGACGAGCGGGAATTCGAAAGGCTCCGCTTCACCGTACAGGCGTTCGAGGGCGGGCAAGTCGCCTGGCGGGACACCGCGGCAAACCTCGGCCAGGCCGGCGCCGAGCTGGCGGGCCAACCCGAGGTGAAGACGCAGGATGGCGGCGCGCGATTGCGGCGAAACGGCGGGGCCGCGGCCCAAGCCCTGCAGCAGGTACTGGAAGACGCCGTGCGAAATGGCGTCCCTGGGAAGGGGAACGAAGTTGGGCCAGGCGGTGGAGGCCGCCGCGTCGTTCATCCATACCAGCTCGAAGCGGCGGTTGACCAGGTAGGCGGGGTAGGCGATTTCCCCGAAGGACAGCCGTGGCATCTCGCCGGGGCCGGGCGCGGGGCTCGGGCTGGCACGACCCGGGGTCCGGGGAACCGCTTGTGGCGCTGCCGGCGGCCGGGCCCGGGCCGCGTCGGCGGTGAAGTGCTCGGTGATCCGGCCGAGGCTCCAGCCTTCGCGCTTGAGGCGCTGGATATCCTCGATGCGTTCGATGACGTCCGAAGGGAAGTAGCCGATGCGCGGCGCGCCTCCGTCCTGCGGCCCCGGCGGCAACACCTCGGGCCGGGGCACGATCCCACTACTGATGTAGTTGTTGAGCGTGGCCCGGGAAATCCCGGTTTTCTCCAATACCTCTTTGCTGGTGAGCACTCGAACCTCGGCAGATGTCTGTCTAAATAGTATTAGACAGTTAGTTTAGACTGTCAATAGATGACTGTCCAATTGCTAGGTTGGTGCAGCGAAAGTGAAACGCTTCTTTGGCGGAAGGAGTGTCCAGGCTCTCTGGACAGTTGCGGCGCAGTCCATTGCCTGAGGCGCCTTCCCGGCAACGGATAATCGACGGTTGATCTATCAACGGGATGGCCATCATCCCTGCCTGCCGCATGCAATCACCGCCTTCCGGCATCCCCTTCCCCGTGCTCCCGGCTCATGCGCTGTCCGCCCTGCCAATGCGCCGACGGGCCGGCGTGCTGGCGTTCGCTGGCCTGCTGGGATTGTTGTGGGCGGCGGCGTTCCTGGCCGGTTTCTATCCGGCGGTCTTCCATTCGGACAGCGCGGCCCACCAGGTCCTCGCGCAGGCGATGGTCGACGAAGGCAGCCTGCTGCCGAGCGACTTCGCGTATGGAAACCAGCTGATCCTGTGGCGCAACAACGTATTCATCGCCCCGGCGTTGTGGCTGGGCGCCCAGGGGTATCGCGCCTACGCCATCGGCTCCGCGGTGAATTTCACGGTGCTGTTCCTCATTGCGTTCCTGTGCATCGAGGCCGTGGTCCGGGACTGGCGCCGCTCGCTGTTGGCCGGTTGGCTGCTGTTCCTGCCCCTTGGTCACTCGGAAGCCGACTTCGTGCTCGGCCAGCAATCTCATCTGGCTGCGGTCGTCTTCCCATTGGTCATCGCGCTCTGTGTCTATCGCGCAGGCAACGGGGACCGCCCCGCCCTTCTGCTGGGATCGTGCGCCGTCGGGTTGATGGTCCTGGAAGCGCCCACCCGCGCCGCCATGGTGCTGGTTCCGCTGGCGATGGCCGTGATCGCCTGCGGCCGCACGAGGACGTCCCGAGGCGCTGGTGCGGCCATGCTGGCGGGAGCCGTCGCAGGCTTCGCGGGCAACCAATGGCTCGCCCGTTCCCGCGAAGTCACAGGGATTCCGGCCGTCGCCGTGGCCGCCTACGATCACTTCCTGTCGCGGGCGAACCAGCTGCTCAAGGGGTTCGTCGATTTCTTTATTGGATTCAACCAGTTCGACGGTGCCCCCGCGACGGCGGGCAATCTCGCGCTGTACGGGTTCAAGACCCTGGCGCTGGGGGCCTTTGTCGCCCTCTCGCTCTGGATTGCCGTGCGGCTGGCACGCCGGCACCTGGACAGCCCCTTGCCCCCGTTACCCGTGTCGGCTGCCGAATTCCTGGGCGTTGCCGGGCTGGCCGGCGCGTTGCTGGGCTTCTGGATCGTGTGTGCGATCGAGTACTGGCTGGACATCCGCCACTTCCTGTGGGCGCTGGCCATGTTGAAGCTCGTGCTCATCCTTTGGGCCCTGAAAGCCGTCGCACCCGCGGGCCGCGTGCGGTGGCTCGCCCTCGGCGCCTTCGTGGTCGCCGCTGTCCTCATGTCGACGCCGACCGTCAGGATGGTCTTCCCGGCCTATCGCCAGCAGCTGAAAGCCGAATTCACCACGCACACGAGAATCCCGTTCGCCGGCCGGGTGCAGGCCCACATGCGCGAATTGGGGACCAACCGCATCTACGGCGAGTACTGGGAAACGCTCCGGCTTCAGGTTCTGGTGCCGGGTGCGAACGCGTCGGTACTCCTGATCAACGGCGGCGACGTGCAGTTCGTGTCCTTTCTCACGCGACCGAGCCTGAAATGCGTGGATGGCAGCGTGTTGTACATGCTCGATGTGGCCGGCCCCCCGCAGGCCGAGCTCGGCCGGAAGATCGTGGCGATGGGCGGGCGCCTGCTGGAGCGCCTGGAAGGCAACAAGGAGTTGTACGTGGGCCCGCCCGCCTGGAACAAGGAAGGTTGCCCATGACGGGTCGCCGCGTCGGTTTCCTTGCGCAGTTCGCGCGCTTCGGCGTGGTCGGCCTGGCCAACACCGCCATCGGCAGTGGCCTGATCCTTCTGCTCACCTGGCAGGGGATGAACCCTTTCGCGGCCAACGTGTGCGGCTATGCCGTGGGCACCGCGTTCAGTTTCGTGGCCAATTCGAGCTGGACGTTCGGGCACGCGCCCACCGGCGGCCGATTGGTGCGCTTTTTCGGCGTGGTCGCCGCGGCGTACGGATTGAACGTGGTTGTGCTGGCGCTGTTCCTGCGCCTGGGCTGGGGCGACCTGGCCAGCCAACTGCCCGCGATGGCGTCCTTCACGGTGGGCAACTTCCTGGGACAGCGATACTTCACCTTCCGGCGGGAGGGCCGGGCGACATGAAGCTGGCGATCGTGGTGCCTTGCTACAACGAGGAAGCGGTCCTGCCGGCGACCCTGGCACGGCTGCGCGACCTGCTGACCCGACTGCACATGGACGGGCTGGTCCATTCCGATTCGAACCTGCTGTTCGTCGACGACGGCAGCCGCGACCGCACCTGGGAACTGCTGCGGGCCGCCGCCGCCGCGGACGCGCGCGTTCGTGCCATGCGCCTCTCCCGCAATTGCGGTCACCAGCGCGCGTTGCTGGCGGGGCTGCTCGACGCGCAGGCGGACGCCGTGGTGAGCATCGACGCGGACTTGCAGGACGACCTTGAAGCGGCCGTCGAGATGGTCGTGGCAGCGCGCAATGGTGCCGACATCGTGTACGGCGTTCGCCGCAGGCGCGCGTCGGACACGGCATTCAAGCGCGGGACTGCGGAAATGTATTACCGCCTGCTTGCGCTTTTCGGCGTGGAAGTCGTCTTCAACCACGCGGATTTCAGGTTGATGTCCCGCCGGGCGATCAAGGCGCTCGCGCAATTCCGGGAATCCAACCTCTTTTTGCGCGGCATGGTGCCGCAACTCGGGTTCACGACGACCATCGTCTATTACGAACGGCACGAGCGGCTGGCAGGCGAGTCGAAGTACCCGCTGAGAAAGATGCTGTCGCTGGCGTGGGAAGGCATCACCTCGTTCTCAGTGGTCCCGCTGCGATTCATCACGGTGATGGGCGTCATCACGTGCATGGGGGCGGTCGCACTCGGCCTGTGGGCGCTGGTGCTGGGGCTGTTCACTGCGCGGACCGTTCCCGGATGGACGTCCACCGTCGGCCCCCTTGCGTTCATCGGCGGCGTCCAACTGCTGTCGCTGGGCGTGATCGGCGAATACGTGGGCAAGATCTATCTCGAAACCAAGCGGCGCCCGCCCTACTTCGTGGCCGAGAGGGTTCGTTCGGACGACGAAACCACGTGAGGCGGCGGGACAGGGAACCGCGCGCAAAAAACAACCCGCCGGACGGCGGGTTGTTTCTGGCTGTACTGGCGGAGAGGGCGGGATTCGAACCCGCGGAGGGCTATTAACCCTCACACGCTTTCCAGGCGTGCGACTTAAACCGCTCATCCACCTCTCCTGCGAGCCCGCGATTGTAGCAGTGGGAACCGCCCCGCTCAGGCCACCTTGGCCGCCTTGGAGCGGCGGGCTTGCTGGGGGTTGGCCAGCATGGACAGCAGCAGGTTCACGTCGGCGGGCTTGACCATGTGGAAGTCGAATCCCGCCTGCGCCGACCGCGAGCGGCTCTCGGCCTCGCCGTAGCCCGTCAGCGCGATCAGCAGCGCGTCCCGCGATTCGGGCTGGGTACGCAGCCGGTGCGCCACCTCGAACCCGTTCATGCCCGGCAACCCGATATCCAGCAGCACCACGTCCGGCCTGAACTCCTGCGCGATCTTCAGCGCGGCCATGCCCTCGCTGGCGATCCTCACCTGGAAGCCCTCCATCTCCAGCAGCGTCATCAGGGTTTCGGCCGACGCGGCCAGGTCGTCCACCACCAGGATCCGCGCCGGCGCCTTGGCTTTGCCGGCGGGCTTGCGCACGCGAGGCGATGCGCCCGGCGCCTGGGCCGCGCCCGCCACCTGGGCGGGCAAGGTGATCACCATCTCGGCGCCCCGCCCCACGCCTTCGCTGCACGCGGCAACCCGCCCGCCGTGCAGTTCCACCAGGTGCTTGACCAGCGTCAGCCCGATGCCCAGCCCGCCCTGGGCCCGGTCCAGTGACTGGTCCGCCTGCGCGAACAGGTCGAAGATGTGCGGCAGGAAGGCCGGGTCGATGCCCGCGCCCTCGTCCTTGACCGAGATATTCACCTCGCCGTCGGCGTGGGCGGCCGACAGCGTGATCTTCGTGTTCGGCCCCGAAAACTTGGATGCGTTGTTGATCAGGTTGGACAGGACCTGTGCCAGGCGCACTGCGTCCCCGTTCAGCACGATGGGCTGCTCGGGCAGATCGACGCCCAGCGCCTGCTCACGGGCGGCCAGGCGTGGCGCACTGGCCTCCACGGAGCGCTCCACCAGCGAGGCCAGCGTGAGCTTCTCGGGCTTGACGACGACCTTGCCCTGGACGATCCGGGACACATCGAGCAGGTCGTCGATGAGCCGAGCCATGTGGTCGGCCTGTCGGCCGATCACGTCGCGCGCCCAGTTCATGGTCGGTTGGGTGACGTTGTCGCCCTGCATGATGTGCACGGCGTTGCGGATGGGCGCCAGCGGGTTGCGAAGCTCGTGCGCCAGCATCGCCAGGAACTCGTTCTTGCGCCGGTCGGCCTCCTGCACCACGCTGTAAAGGCGTGCGTTCTCCATCGCGATCGACGCACGGCTGGCAAACTCCCGGATCAGGGCGATGCGCGTGGAATCGAACTGATCCTCGCCACCCAGCAGCGCCAGGGCGCCGCGGATTTCATCGCCGGCCAACAGCGGACAGATGGCAGCGGCCCTTGCGTCGCGGCGGCACAGATGGAATCGCTTGTCGCGGATCACCTGGTCGGCGGCCGCGCGCAGCTGCGGCGTGAACACCTCCGGGTCGTCCGCGCGGGGCGCCGGGTGCATCTCCAGCCGGCGCACGCCGCCCTCCTTGTCGGGGATTCCCAGGATGGCGCGATCCCCCAGGACCGGCACGCACAGGTCCAGGATGGCCGCGATGGTGTCGTCCAGGTTCAGCGAGCGCGACATGCGCTGGCTCGCCTCCGACAGGAAATCCGAGCGGTGGATGGCGTCTTCGGCTGCTTCCCGGGCCGCTTCGGAGCGTGCCAGGGCTTCCCGCGCTATCGCCTGCTGCTGCAGCTGGCGGTTCATGCGGTACAGCTCGACGAACACCCGCACCTTCGACCGGAGGACCTCGGGCACGACCGGAGAAGGGATGTAGTCCACCGCGCCCAGTGCATAGCCGCGCTTGGCCTGGCGCTCGTCCACATACGCCGTGATGAAGACGATCGGGGTCTGGGAGGACTTCTTGTACTGCCGGATCAGGCCGGCCGTCTCGAGGCCGTCGATGTCCGGCATGTTGACGTCCAGCAGGATCACCGCGAACTCCTGCTCCAGGATGTAGCGCAGGGCTTCCTGGCCCGAACGGGCGCTGATGATGTTCTGGCCCAGCTCGTCCAGGATGCTGCGGAAGACGACATGCTTTTCCGGCAGGTCGTCGACCACCAGGATGTTGACTTTCTCCTGCTCCATCGGCTGCGGCGCGCCGGGCGCCCCCGCGCCGCTCACTGGTGCAGCCATGCGCGCAGGACCGCCAGGAGATCCTGCGTGTTGACCGGTTTCGAGAGATAGTCCCATGCGCCTGCTTCGATACATTTTTCGCGATCGCCCTTCATGGCCTTCGCTGTGACAGCCACCATGGGCAGGTCCCTGCCGGCCGGCAGCTTGCGGATTTCCTTCATGGTCGCCATGCCGTCCATCTCGGGCATCATGATGTCCATCAACACGACCTTGATCTGCGGATCAGTGGCCACGCGGGTGATCGCGTCGCGGCCATTATCGGCCCAGACGATGTCCATGCCGTGTTCTTCCAGGACCGTGGCAAGCGCAAAAATGTTACGCATGTCGTCATCCACGATGAGCACCCGCTTTCCGGCCAGGGGCTTGCTGGATTCATGGAGGTCGTTGATGAGGGAGCGCTTGGCTTCCGGCAGCCGCGCCAGGTTGTGGTGCAGCGCCAGCAGCGTGCTGTCGAACAGCTTCGGCACCGTGTGAGCCTCCTGGACGAGGATCGAATCGTCGGAATGCCAGGCGGACTTGCCCGCATCCTTGCCGCCGCCCCGGTAGACCAGCAACTGCAGCGGGCCGATGCCGGCCTGCGCCGCCAGCAGCCGCCGGCATTCCCGGGCGTCGACGCCGGGGAAACCGTCTTCCAGCACCACCGCGTCGAACTGGCGTTCCTCGAGCGCCTCGACGAGCTTGTCGGCGCTCTTCGCAACGGTCACGCTGACCTGCTCATCCTCGACCTGCGCCAGGAAATCGCGGCGCGCCGCGACGTCCTTCAACGCGACCAGCAGGCTCCGCTGCGGCCGGGCGAGGTAGAAGTGCAGCTTGTCGAGCATGTCGTCCAGCACTTCCTTGGACTGGATCGGCTTCTCGACGAAAGCCATGGCGCCGGAGCGGAAGGCGCGCTCCCGGGAGTCGTCGGTCGAAATCACGCAGACCGGCAGGTGGCGCGCGCCCATGTCCTGTTTGATGCGGTCCAGTACGCGCCAGCCATCCATGTCGGGCAGGTACATGTCCAGCGTCACGGCCGAGGGCTTGTACTGTGTCGCCAGCGTCAACGCCCCCGCGCCCATCGAAGTCACCAGCCCCTTGAAGCCCTTCGCGCGCGCGGCGTCGAGAAGGAACCGCGCGAAGACGAGATCGTTCTCGACAATGAGCAGCACCAGGTCGCCCTGCTGGATGGCGTCGCGGTCGTCGTTGGCTTCGTTGGCCGCGAGCGTGCCCTCTTCCGCGACGACAACGGCATCGTCGACCACGGACTCGGGCCGCGGCATGCGCTTCACGCCGGGCACGGTGAAGTCCGCCCGGACCTCGGAGGCCGGCTGCGTGCGCCGCACGCCGCGTGTCCCGGAATAGACCAGCGGCAGGTACAGCGTGAAGGTGCTGCCCTGGCCCGGCGCGCTCGACAGCCGGATCTCGCCGCCCAGCAGCTTGGACAGTTCGCGGCTGATCGCCAGGCCCAGGCCCGTGCCCCCGTACTTGCGGCTGGTAGACCCGTCCGCCTGCTGGAAGGCCTCGAAGATGATCTGCTGCTTGTCGCCCGAGATGCCGATGCCGGTGTCGGACACGGCGAAGGCCAGCACCTGCTGCGACCGGTTGAGCTCCTCGTTGTCCGGCGTCCAGCCGGTGAAGACCTCTTCCACGGTCAGCGTCACATGGCCCTGGTGGGTGAACTTGAAGGCATTGGACAGCAGGTTCTTCAGGATTTGCTGCAGGCGCTTCACGTCCGTGATCATCGAGGTCGGCAGGCTGACGCCGGTGTGGATCATGAAGTCCACGTTCTTCGCCTCGGCCACGTGGCGGAACGTGCGTTCCACGTACAGCTGCAGGTCCGACAGGCGCAGCTCGTTGACGTCCACGACCACCGTGCCCGACTCGATCTTGGACAGGTCCAGGATGTCGTTGATCAGCATCAGCAGGTCGTTGCCCGAGGAGTGGATCGTCTTGGCGAATTCCACCTGCTTGGGCGAGAGGTTGCCGTCCGGGTTCTTGGACAGCTGGTCCGACAGGATCAGCAGCGAGTTCAGCGGCGTGCGCAGCTCGTGCGACATGTTCGCGAGGAACTCGGACTTGTACTTGGACGTCAGCGCCAGCTGCTTGGCCTTGTCCTCCAGCGCCTGGCGGGCCTGCTCGACTTCCTGGTTCTTGCGTTCCACCTCGTGGTTCTGGTGCACCAGCAGCCGGGCCTTTTCCTGCAGCTCTTCGTTCGTCTGCTGCAGTTCCTGCTGGCGGCTTTGCAACTCCTGCGCCAGCGACTGCGACTGGGTCAGCAGGTCTTCCGTCCGCATGTTGGCCTCGATCGTGTTGATCACGATGCCGATCGATTCCGTCAGCTGGTCCAGGAAGGCCTGGTGGGTCGGGTTGAAACGCTCGACCGAAGCCAGTTCCACCACACCGCGAACCTGGCCTTCGAAGATGATCGGCAGCACCAGCACGTTCAGCGGCGCCACCTCGGTCAGGCCCGAAGAGATTTTCAGCGTGTCGGGGATGTTGGACGTCAGCAGGATCTTCTTGCGGTCATAGGCGCACTGGCCGACGAGCCCCTGGCCCAGG
>Ga0255338_1004439_pt1 | contig 14527 bp, 14 predicted proteins | sample MeOH1_35cm_T4_19_FD_203715 | JGI IMG/M metagenome (GOLD analysis project Ga0255338, IMG submission 203715) | Sandy soil microbial communities from University of British Columbia, Vancouver, Canada - MeOH1_35cm_T4_195 | ecosystem: Engineered > Artificial ecosystem > Sand microcosm > Unclassified ...
ACCAGAGCGCGGTCGATTGCCCGGAGCGGACGCCGGGAGGAGCTACTGGCCGCGCCTATCCGTCGCCGGACATGGAGCCTCAGGACGCAGAGCGCGGGGGCGCCCAGGCATCGCCCACCATTCGAACATGGCCGAACCGAATGAGCCGAGATTCGTCGAGACGAACTCCATCGCGTCCCGTGAACCGCCTTCTGTCGCGAACGCCGCCGAGATGCGGGGCGCCCGCGTTTGCGGGTGACCGTGTTGAGTGTCTCTGGCGGCCCCGCGGCGATACTCGGGTGCGCTTGCACCGGCGTGCCTGTCCGCCGGCGGGAGGCGAATAACGCCGAAGCCAATCAAGCATATCGGTCAAATTGCCTGCCGGTAACGCGGCAAATGCCCTGGGCCCCGCCTCATCCTCCCTCAATGCCGCGAGCTCACCAAAGGACGTCCGGGGATCTGTGCCAAACGTGCACTCTCTCGGCCAGATTGCGACTCAACCTGGCACCCTGCGTCTCGCGAAGATATCGCCCATGACTACGTCAGTACGATGATCGCGCCAGGCAGCCACGGTCTGGGCATCCGTGGTCGCGACGGTGGGGGAGCGTTGTGCGGCCGAGCCTGGGTCATCGGACACTAGGTTCGGCATCTCCCAGAGAGCCGTCGACGCGTTGTACGCGCTACCCCAGATGTCCCAGCTGGCGCCGCGGGCGTCTTCCCATACGGCGTAGGCGCTGCCGTTCGGCTTCACGCCAAGCGCGGCAGATCCCGCGATCGCCGGTGCGTCGCTGATGACGATGCTTCCGGTCCACGTCGAGCTTCCCGTCGGCAGCCGCGCCGACCGGACTTCGGTCCGAGGATATGGACGATCGTCCAGCCAGATCACGAGAAGGTTTCCGGTCGAATCGACGCCGATCCTGGTTCCGTACTGAGCAGCCGCGCCTGGATCGTCGCTGATCTTGACGTCGGTCGACCAAGTCGAGCTGCCTGCCGGCAACTTGGAATACCAGATGTCGTAATTGCCGTTTCGATCGTCCTCCCAGACCGCGTACGCTGTTCCATCCGGGCCTAAGATGACATCGGGACGATCCTTGCGAGAGGTCGTATTCGACGTCACGCGCATATTTGTGCCCCACGTCGATCCGCCGGCCGCCAGACGGGCCGAGTAGATGTTCCACTGATTCGAGCGTCGATCAACCCAGACTGCAACCGCCGCGCCGTCGGATTGGACCGCGATGGCCGGCGCGTACTGCGCGGGCGCTCCCTGGGTGTCACCGTTGACGCGAACGTTCGCGCCCCAGGTGCCTGTTGCCGAGGACCTCTTCGAGAAGTAGATGTCGGGATCGGCCGTCTTGCTCCCGTTCCGCGGATCCTGCCAGACGGCATAGGCGTTGTTCGCGCCGTCGACAGCGATGTCGGCCTGGTACTGCGTGCGATTCGAGGTGTCGTTGTTCACACGCTGGTTCGCGCTCCAAATGCCGGTCGCCGGGTCCCGCCGCGAGAAATAGATGTCAGCCTGCGTTCCCGGGCGATAGTCGTCCCAGATCAGGTATGCGGCGCCATCGGGGCCGATGGCAACCGACGGACGGTCCTGCTGGTTGTTACCCGCGTCGTCATTGACGCGGACGGCCGGCGTCCAGGTCGGGCCTGGCTGATAGGTGGTCGCCGCGTCTGCGGTCGCCGGCGGCGCTTCCCGATTATCGGCGTGGTCAATGGCGATCGTGTAGAACTCGTAGTCCCCTCCCGCCGGGAAGGAGAAGTGGACCGGAGACGACGCGCTCGACGGCCCCTTGGTCCACGCGCTCCATGTCGAACCGGCGTTGGCGCGCGAGCGCCACCACAGCTCGACCTCGTCCACGCCGACTCCGGCGTCGGTCGCGACAAATGGGACCGCGAGGGGGGACGCCATTGTCGTTGCCGAGAGGGGATTGGCCGCCGACATGGGGGCAATGTCATCGGGTTTGATAGAGCCAAGGCTCGATAGGTACCACGTGGATCCGTCGGCGATCATCTCGAGATCGGTGCTGTATGTCGCGGTCCGGCCATTGCGTTGGACCGAGATGGCCAGGCCAGCGGTTCCCACACTCCATCCCGTGCCTGAGTCGGCAACATCGACAGCCGAGGTAAGGACGACGTTGACAAGCGCGCCCTGCGAACCGATTCCGTTCGCCATTCCGGTGGTGAACGCCGTCTGATCCACGGCGTTGCGGTACATGGGGTGCAGGGTCCCGTAGAGTCCCGCCCAGTCACCTGCCTGAATCAAACTGACGATGTTGCTGGCTGCAGCCTCGGCCCCGGCCGGCGCCGCCAAGTCGTTGAGAAGGTAGACGGTCCCGCCAGCCGTGAGCGTGAACGAACCGCTCGTGCCGGTCGCGTCGATGGAGCCAGCGAGGCTGATCTGAAGCAGCTGCGGTTCGCCCACCACCTCGAACCGCCAGGTCAGCGGGCTGAATAGGCCAGCCCCATTGCTCCAACCGTCTCCGGAGTAGTTGACGTTCCGGGTTCCGCCCGTACCCTCTGACATCGATGCCGGCTGGGCGCCCCAGAACAGGCCCGCTCCGTCGACGGCCACGAGGAAGCGGCCTTCATGGGACCCACCGACGGTCGTGTTGAGCCAGAGATAGGTTCCGGTCGACCGATCAGCGAACGTTGACGCCCATCCGGCAGGTGGCGCGGCGCTCGCCTGAACGGCGAACGGTGAACCAACCAACGCAACCGCCAGAGCGAGCGTCCGCGCGCGGGCGACACCGCGTACCCGGCGCCTCATGGCTGACACCGGATCGGGGCCTCGTCCATCCGGCTCCGAATGAGCTGCAGCATCTGCTGGTCCATCTGGATCGGGTTGCCCGTCACGCAATCGGCAGTCTCGACCTCATTGATGCGGGTGATGAACTTGAGGTGCGCGCGGGAGTCGCCCAAGCCCTGCGCCGCAGCTGGGGCCACGCCCAGCACGCCGATCGCCGCATATTCGGCCGCCATCCGCCACTGCCAGTGGTCCTGACCGCTGTCAACGGGCACGAATCGGGCACCACCGGAATCGGGAGCATCGTGTGGGTCGTCCGTCCCCTCAAAGAGCGCGTAGTCGCCCCATCGATCGCGCGCGGCCTCCCAGCAGTGGTCAAGCTCGGCGAATGGCGGGCAGAAATTCAACGTGACGTCGATCGCCCCGTAGACGCTGTAGTACGGCAGCGGGGGCAAGTGACTCGCTGGCGGGTTGCTCCATTGATACCAGTCGCTCCGGGGTGCCAGATCCTTCGGTGCAGGCCGGACAGGGTCCGCGTCGTCGAACGGATTGACGCCCGCGATGAAGGCACCGAGGTCGAGGGCGAACGCGCCCGCTGTAGCCCAGGCCGAGCCATCGTGTGCGCCCTCAAGGAAGATGACGCTGTCGACCATTGACCACACGCCGTCGTGGTGCTCCGCCGAATAGGCGAGGAATCCACGAACGATCGGTGCTCCCATGCTGTGGGCGATGAGCACGACCTTCCGTCCTTCCGTCCGGTAGATCTCTTCGACGTCGTGGTGCAAGGCGACGGCGTTCAGGGCCAGGTCGCCCCAGCTATCGCACCATTGCTGGCCGGCACTGTCGAGGTTCACCGGCATCCCGCCGGTGGGCTCCATTGGCACGATCAGGGGACGAGGGCCGAGGCAGCTTCCGTCCTGCTGACGGTACCCAAGGTCCTGGTAATGGTGAAAGATGGCGAAGCGGTCGCCGTACTCGTCGATAAGCGGGTTGATGACTGCTCCGAAACCGACACCGCCGAACGAGAGGTCGAAGCCGTGGACGAATACGGCTTTTGGTGCCGCCTCGGGTAGGCCTGGCTTGCGTTCCCCGAACACGGCGATCCCGAATGCGCTGAGGCTTGGTCCATTCGTCTGGAACGAGGCCTCGACTGCGCCGGTCGCGATGTTGATCCGATAGACCTTCGAAGAGACGACGACGGTTGCCCAGAACGAGGTCCCGCCCGGGTCCAGCGCCACGCCGAACCAACTGTTCTCGTTGGGTGCGTCGTAAACTTGCGTCGCGGCACCATTGACCATCCGAACCACGTTGCCATCCGCTGCGACGACCAACGATCCGTCTGCAAGGGGCGCGAGATCCCAGGCGCGACCGCCAGGGATGCTCCCCCAGTCCGCGAGCGTGTCACCGGTGCATACATCGCGGCGCCGGATCCGGAGATCTGCGGACGTGTGGGCCAGAGTGCATCGATCGTCGAATCGGGCCACGAAGTTGGCCGCCTGAGGCGGTGCGTAGTCGAAGCTGGCCAGCAAGGATCCGGACTCAGAGAACTTCAGGATGTCACCTGAGCATTCCGCTTGGCCGACGAAGGCGTAGCCCGCCTGATCGATATCGATCGATTCAGGCGTGCAGTTGAAACCGTCGGCGAAGGTTCCAGTCAAGGAACCGTCGGGCGCGAACTTGTGGATCCTGTCGGCCATCCAGGCCGTCACGTACAGGTTGCCGGCGGCGTCGAACGCCATGCCCGTAAGGGTGTCTGTCGTCCCGGTATCAAGGATCGCGTTGAGGGTGCCGTCGGGCAGTCGCCACTCGACAGTTCCGAAGGCGCCGGCTACGAAGACGTCACCGACCTCGAAGACTGAGTGCGTGTGACTCGATAGCGGGTCCATCGCCCTGGCACCACTCCGGACGTCGCCGCTCGACGTGCCATAGGGGGACAGATGAGGCTCACCAGCCGCCAGCGGTCGAGGTCCGAACAGCGTGGAGATGAGGCCGAGCGCGACGACGGTTGAGACCGTTGCCCATCGCTGTCGAGGGCGTCGCCAGTCCATGTCTCGTCTCCCTCGCGTCCTTCGCGAGAGCGTTGACGCCAGCGGCTTCCAAGGGCAATGGGACTTCGCGCGTACTGTTTTGCGAGGACTACCGCCCCGCCACGCGCGAGGAGTGTGCCGCCATTGGTCGGGGTTCCGTGGATCGCCGCGAGGGTCTAGGGTGGCCGCGTGCAGTCGTTGTTGCGAGTCCTCGGCCTGGTCGTTGCGATCGCTTCGATCGTCTCGGCATGTGCCCCACAGGCACGAACCAGCGATCTAGCCGCCGAGCCGGAGTCGTCTCTGGCACCAGCTGGCGCCAGCCGTCTCGGGGGCGGCGGTCACGACGCCCACCTCTCGATCGATGGCCCGGCCCCTGCGGAGCTCTTCACGATGTACGGAACGAACGATGATGTCGCGACCGTCGAGCAGTTCTACCGCACGCACCTCGAGAGCCGGGGCTGGGTGCGGGGCGGCGGCGTGAGCCGCGCCCCGGCATTGCACGAGCAGCGCGTCGTCGCCTGGCAGAGGGACGGCCTGATCTTCCGGTTGGGCTTCTGGAAGGTCGAGGCCTGGCGGAACGGACAGACGATCGGTCTCGAGTTTCCGACGATCTTCGACGCTCGCCTGCTGACTGCGCCAGCGGAATCAGGCGGCTAGGTGTAGCCGTCAGTGCACCGAGTCCGGCGCCGGACACTCGCGGGCTGTTCAGCCTAACGCCGAAGCTGCTTCGCGGGACGTCCCGGCACGGTCGCACGAACGTAGACGCACTCAAACGGATGTTCCGCGGCCTCGTCAGCGGGATCGCCGGTACTGCGATGGAGAGGCGGCTGGAGGCGCCCAACGAGCAGCGCCGCGCCAAATCTCGACGGGACATCACCCAAGGACCGAACGATCGGTCATCATGCGGGCCCCATCGGTCGTCGGTCCGTACTGAGGGAACTCCGACCATGACGTCGTTCCGCCTCGCCGTCGCATCGCTGCTCGTTAGCATCGCCACACTCCTGGTCGTCGCGGGGCCCACCTTCTTTCCGCCGGCACCCCAGGACGACATGGGCGTACAGATTGCGGTCGTGCAGAGCCAGCTCGACAGCCTCGACGTGGAGTTTGCGGCGCTCTCACGTACAGTCGACGGGATCGAGTCCGCGATCGGAGGCCTACCGGACGGGCAGGAAGGGTTCGATGACGTCGGCTCGCGGATCGACAACCTCGCGACGACCATTGAGAACGTCGGCGGGCTGATCCGGAGTGTTGACAACCGACTCGACGACCTGGAGTTTGCGGTGACCCGGGTCTGCTCGTCGCTCCCGAGCTGCTAATTCCTCCCCGGCTTGTTGGCAGCACCGGCCTGCGCCACTTCGTCAGGCCAACCCCATCCGGGCGGCGGCTCCATGCGGGCCGATCGGCCCGGAATTGCTTGGGCAGCGCCGCCGGGGGGCGGCCGCCTGTCTGGCCGGAACCTCAGGCGCCGAGCACCTGACCTTCGTACGGGTTGTCGACGCAGATCATTGGGCGGATCGTGCGAGCGGACAAGCCGGAAGGAGTCTCGGATTGCCGACTAGGGCCGCTGACCGCGAAGACGAGGGTGATCGTCCCAGGGTGCTCGTCGTCGACGATGACTTCGCCAACCGCGTCTTGCTGACCCGTCTCCTCGCCCGCGCGGGCTATGAGCCGCTCGCCGCCGTCGACGGGATGAGCGCTCTCGCCGCCGCTCGCTCCGATCCGCCCGACGCGATCCTCCTGGACGTAGGGCTGCCCGACCTCGACGGGCTCGACGTGTGCCGCGGGCTCCGGTCGGACCCGGCGACCGCGATCACCCCGATCATCCTTGTCACCGGCCGGAGCGACCCGCGAGACGTCGTTGTTGGTCTCGACGCCGGGGCGGATGACTTCCTGACGAAGCCATTCGACCACGCCGAGTTGCTCGCCCGCGTCCGGAGCGCCCTACGGCTCCGCCAGGCGATGGTTGGGATGGAGGCGGCCCACGGCGTCGTGGCGGCGCTGGCGAATGCCGTCGAGGCAAAGGACGTGACCACCGAGCAACACTGCCAACGGCTCGCGGCCCTCGCCCACCGGCTCGCGGTCGAGGTCGGCATCACCGGGATCGACCTGAAGGCGGTCGTCTTCGGCGCGCTCCTCCACGACGTCGGCAAGATCGGCGTCTCCGAGCGGATCCTCACCAAGCCTGGTCCGCTGACCGAAGACGAGTGGGCCGAGATGCGCCGACACCCCGAGATCGGCGAGCAGATCTGTCGGCCCCTGACGAGCTCGCGGCTGTTCGCACCGATCGTTCGGCATCACCACGAACGGTGGGACGGCCACGGCTACCCGGACCGGCTGCGCCGCGACGAGATCCCGCTCGGTGCCCGGATCGTCGGCCTCGTCGACGCGTTCGACGCGATGGTCCACGACCGCCCGTACCGCCCCGCCCTATCCCTGGAGCAGGCCGTCGACGAAATCCGCTCGAACGCGGGGCGCCAGTTCGATCCAGCGCTCGTCCCGCTATTCATCGCGGCCGTGGACAGCGGTCGGTCGCCTGTCCCCAATCGGCTCCCCACACGGGCCCTTCTCGCCCTGGCCGGCTGACACCCCGGGGACCGCGAGGCCCTCGTGCTCCCGAGGTTGGGGCCGGAGCCAACGTCCTACTGCAATTTCACGCCAAAGTGCACAGGTGCGCCGCGGTATCCTGCGCGAAGCCCCGCGCTAGCTCGACCCCCCAAGCCGAACAGGTGCGCGGGGGCGTCTCCATGTCGCGCGCGAGCTCCGTCCTTGCGCGTCTATGCCGTTGCGTCGCCTGCGATGCGTCCCTCTGGCTCATCGCGGACGAGAACTCCGTGCAGCAGCGGCAGGAGTTGCTCGACGCGCCGCCGATCCTTCGCCGGAACGTGGAGCGTCAGGACGCAGAGCGCCGGATCGCCCCACGCATCGCTCACCTGCCGGGCGTGGCCACTGACCGAATAGCCGAGCGTGGTCGCGACGAACTCCATCGCGTCGCGTGCACCCTGCTCTGTGGCGAACGCCGCCGAGATGCGGGGCGCGAGCCGGTTCCGGGTGACCATGGTCAGTGTCTCCGTGAACCCGCTTCGATCCTTCGGCGCTGAACCCCGATGCGCCACCCGGGCTATGTAGCGCCCGGCCAAACAGGATATCGGTCCCGACGGATATCGCCAAGTATTTAGCGACAGGGCCCATGGCGAACCTCGTGGCTCGGCGCGCCGGGCTCTCTCCCCGGCGCTGTCAGCGGGTCGTCGACGACCTCCGCCAACGACGATTGACTTCGGCGCCGATGACCAGATCAGTTGGGCCATGTTTGAGCGCTTGACCGGATAAGTCCACCAATCGCGGTCTGCGGTCAGACGACGGACCCGCTAGGAGCCGCCCAACGAGTCGGCTGGCCGGTGACACTGGCGATGATGTCGTAGTCCCCGTCGTAGTGGACCAGGGTGAGGCCGTTGCGAGCGGCGACGGCTGCGATGAGCAGATCCGGGATCTTGATCTGACGGTGGTGGAGTGGGCCGCGGCCGGCGAGCTCGCGGAACACACGGCGGGCCTCGTCCCAGTCAGTCGGTTCGACCTTGAACCACGGGCAAGCGAGCAGGCCGGCCTCGGTGGCCCGGAAGTCCGCGATGTCACGGGCGCTCCAGAGCACTTCCATTGCCACCTGGTCACAGACAGCAATCCGGCCGTCCTCGACGGCCGGCGCAAACCACTCGAGGCCCAGCTTGCCGCTCCGAGCCCAGACCGACGTGTCGGCGAGCTCGGGTGAGGGCTTTGGCTCCATCTACGAGGCGGCGAGCTCGCTATGAGGCGACGAGCTCGCCAGCCGGCTCCTCCGCGCCTCGTGTAGCGCGGAGGCCGGGCAGAGCGGCCTCGAGCTCGGAGAAGTCTCGTCGGGCGAGCCAGGCCCGTCGCCGGCGGGCGACGACCTCCCGGAGGGCAGCATGGACCGTGTCGGTCGTCCGTGTCGTCCCGAGCGCTCGGGCCGCGTCGGCAAGCAGGTCGCGGTCCAGGTCGAGGGTCGTGTGCGTCTTGGCCATCGTGGCCTCCTGATCCATGCGATCCCGATGCGTGGGGAACCGTATCCGATTCACGCAGTCATGTCAAACGATGCTACGCAGCCTCGACGGAGGGTTGTCAGCAGGGAGGAGCATACGCGGACGGCAAACGCGGCCGCCTCGCCGACTGCCGCGCCATCGTTGCCGATCCGGCATGCCGCGACGCGCACCTTCTGGTGGCTGGACGCGCTCGACGCAGAGTCGCGGTCGGATCTCACGCAGCCCGGCTGACGCGCGAGGCCACCGCCAGCCCGAGCAGCGACGAGAACGCGGCCTCCGGGTCGTTGCGGAACTCCGACCGGAAGCAGAACTCGCCGAGGTAGCGCGTCATGTCCGCTGGCGGCTTGTTGTAGGTCCCGGTCAACCAGCGCTTGAACCGGCTCGTCGCCCCGTCTGCTGCGGGCGTTGCCCGGTTCGCGCCGCCACGCGCGAGGCCGCCGCGCGGGTGCGGCACGCGGGTCCAGCCGTAGCCGGCCCTCGGTAGCCCCCGGTAGCCGTCGTGCCCGTCGGTGATGACGTCGCTTCCCACCTCGACGAGGCGGGCAATGACGGGGACGAGCGTCGCCCCCTTGCGGTCCGGCACGACGACGAAGCGTGTCCGCGACGAGCCACGCTCGACCAGGACGAGCACGGTCGTCTTATTCGCGCCCGCGAACCCGCGCTTCCCGGGCGCGAAGCCGCCGAGGGCCATCTCGTCGGCCTCGACAGTCCCCGAGAGCAGCGGCAAGTCCGCCGACGACATCGCCTCACGGAGGCGATCGAGGACCGCCCAGGCGGTCTCGCGGCTCGTCAACCCGAGCAGCCGCCCGAGGGTGAGCGCGTTGAGGCCGGGAGTCGTGGCGAGCAGGTAGGCCGACCAGAACCAGGTCAGCAGCGGCAGCCGCGAGCTGTGGAGGATCGTCCCCGCCGTGAGGCTCGTCTCCACCCGGCAGCGCTGGCACAGGAAGCGTCCGACCGACCGCTGCCATGCCGCGTCGTGCCCGCAGGCCCTGCACCGGAACCCTTCGGGCCAGCGCCGCTCGAGCAGGTAGGCTCGGCACGCCGCGTCGTCTGGGAAGACGGATTGGAACAGCGGCAGCGAGATCGGGAACGCGCTCACGCACGGCAGGATGCTCTGGTGGAGTCAGTCGGTCAAGCGCCCTTCAGACCCCGATCGCAGCCGCGCGTCGGCGACGAGTGGGCGTGGCAGGTCGATGTGGCGCGGCCGATGGCCTTTCCGATCTTCTGGGAGCCCGAGAGCAGAGGATCCCGACGCTCGAGGACGAGACCTGGCTTGTTGAGGCCAGCGATCTCGAGTGGAGCGGCGAGGTCGCCTTCGCCCAGCACGTCCGATTTGTCCAGCGCTCCGAAGCGTGGCGGAAATTCGGTTCGCACGGCCGGCCGATTGAAGCGCACGGCCGTGAACCCCTCACGTTGCTGGCGCCGCGGATCAGCAAGAACCAAGTGAGCGATAACCGATGCCGTTCGGTTCTAGGAAACGACGTCGACGGTTAGATCGGACGCCATCACCCTCAACTGACCTCTCTTTGATCACAATCGGTGTGGTCGAACAATCTTTCGTGATCCGGCACCAATAGCATGGCGCACGTCAGCTTGCTCCAGCCCGACGCTCCACTGGTATACACGACGATCGGGCCGTTGCCTTCAAACCGCCAGAGCTCGACGAACGGTCGTCCCTCCGCGTTCGCTCGCGTTGACTTGAACTCGGCAGGTTGTCGGTTGACGACTGCTGCCCAGAAGCATTCGCGAGCAATAGGGTTGAACGGACCCGCCAAGCCCGCATCCTCTGTGCCGCAGAATGCGACGGGCGGGCGGCTTGCGATCGCGGGCGGCGGGTTTTCTATTGGTGCAAGCCCAACGGGCGGGGCGTTGAACGGCGGTGGGGTATTGAGGACCGCAGACGGAATGTCCATCAGCTCACCCGTCGCCAGCGTTCCGTCGGGATCCCGGTGTATGGTCACGCCCGCCGCATGGCCATCGGTGTACCGGAGGATTACCTGGGCCGTAGTCGGTTCCGGTGTCCCGCACGGTCCGGACTCGCAGATCGCTTGCCATCGGAGCTCCAAGCTCGCAACGTCGCCCGGTGCGACAGAGGACGCCTCAAGGGCCACCCGAGCAGCATCCAAACAGTCGAGATCGCTTGGCTCCGGGAAGGGGTCCATTTGGCATAGCACCGTACGGGAGCTAACGTCGGGCGTTTGTGTTGGCGTGGCGTCGGGCGTTTGTGTCAGCGTGGCCTCAGGGCTCTCGACCGGTGCCGTCGGGGCGCTTGAGGGGACTGCGGTGCTGGGCCGATCAGAGGGTGACGGCCCAGCACACGCAGCAAGAAGCAACGCGACGGCTACACCGATAGCCAGGGCGCTCGTTCGTGCCGTCAAGCCTGTCGCACCGTCAACACGCGTTGCTCCACGACGCCGTGAAGGTGGGCTTGTTAGAGTCGTCGAGGCCATCACCAGATGCGTCGTCGAAGTGGGCCGTGTAGGTGTAGGAGGTGTTCGCAGAGCCGGTCAGAGAACGACTCCAGTTGTCTCCCGCGCTCCCTCCGGCCACAGCGGATGTGTATTTCAGAACGCCGCTCCGGTCGAACCACACGGTTCTGCCGGAAAGCGGATTGCCGCCCAATCGTCCGTATCCCGCGAGGTCCGTGACTTCTAGTCGCCCGGTCACGCTGATCGCGTATCCATTGCATTCGTGGAAGCCTGTTCCGGTCACGGTCAGATTCGTCAACAGTCCCGATGTTCCGTGTCCAGTCACATGGTCGAAACAGTCACCGTACGGCCCGTCCCATGTCCGAAGGTCGTACGCGAGTTGTGCCGCCGCCTCGTCGCAGCGCCGCAGCTTCGTGGTATTCCAACCCGAGTTGGCCCACCAGGGCGCCGTTGCCCCCATCACGGTATTCGTTTCGCCCTGCTCGTCGTGGCCGCCGACGCCCAACGTGACGTGTAGAGACTCGTGGATGACTGCGCGCCGAACATACCAGCAGAGGCTACCGCTTGGGCAGCTTGACGTGATGTCCCACCAGGTCCAGTTGCCGGCATGAGGCGCGGCCACGAAGTTGCGCACATAGATATTCCAGGTTGTCGTGCCGCCCCCGTTTGCGCACTGCAACCAGTCAGGGTTCCCAGTGCCGCAAGGTGACGTGCCCATGCCGCTGTAGAAGACATCGCCGGCACCACCCGCTGCAAAGACGAAATGCGGCGACCGGCTGTTGTTCGTCGCAGGATCGTCGTAGTTGGTATCGAGCGACTCCTTGACGGCGGTCGTAAGCCATGCGGGGTAGGCTGCAGCGAAGTCCCAGTTCAGTGTCTGGTTGTCATTGGTGTACAGCCGAGAGCTTCCCGCGGTGGGGGAATGTGCGCTGACAGCGACTGGGGAAAGAAGCACCAACGCGACGGAGAGGACGGCGAGACGCCCGACGCGCTTGGGACTCATCGGTTCCCTCCCACGGTCAATTCAACCTTCGTCCGGGCACCATCTGAAACCCGGAACACGTCAGCGCGCACGGCGGTGCCGGGAGCGGCATTGAGGGCGTCATCAATGTTGAATCCGGGCCCGACTACCGCTTCGTCGTCCGTCGAAAGTTCCGGCCAAAGTCCTATTGGTCCAGATGCCGGACGCCGAACGACGACCGCTGCGGAACCGGTGTGCAGATCGATCCGCTCAACCGAGAACACCGGTCCGGATGGTGTGTGGGCAAGGGATGCCTGGACGAGGTACCCGTCAGACGTTACGTAGCCCAGCCACATCTCGTCGGCCTGACGACGCCAGAGCTCCTTCCCCGTCTGGAGGTCGATCCCAGCGACCCACGTCGCCGGATCCGAACCGACGATCGCTACGTCGTCGCCCGTTGCCCGAAGAAAGCCGGGCACGGCCAGGTGATGGACGTCACCGTTCTCGCCATGGACTACGTCCAGCTCACAGCCCGCCTCGGGATCGACGCAGATGGCCGACGTGACAGTGTGGCCGCTGGGACTGACGACGACGGTTCGGATTGCCCGGGCGTGACTACTCGATAGGACCTCGGTCAGAACACCAGATGTAAGGTCCAGGGTCTGGATTCCAGAGTCATCGCCCGCCTTGATATCGAAGCCAGCAAGGTAGGCTCGGTCGCCGACGACAACTCCGCTAACCGGGACGAAGGTGAGTGCGGTGGAGCGCGGCTTGCTATCGGAGAGCCTTCTCCACAGCAGACTGTCGCCCTGCTGCTGTCGGCTTGCCGAAACCACCCAGCCATTGCCCGAAGCTACGCCCACCTCACCGCGTGGAAGTGAGATCGTCGGCCCATTGGCTGAACCCGCGACCCAGCTGCCGGAACCGGTCTGAGCCAGCCAGGTCGGATCGATCGCCATCGGCGCAGGGACGGTCGATTCTTGAGGCGGGACGGCCCGCTCGTGCCCGCCCTTGCCGACAACCCGGAACTGCCCGTCGCCGACGTCGCCCAGGCATAGGGCCGTCGCCTCGCCGATCCGGAGTCCGGTGTCGAGAAGGATCCGCAGCACGATCGCGAGATGGACAGGGGCGTTCATGAGAAGCGCCCGGGCCTGCTCGGCGGTGAACGTCTCGATCACCGTCCGGGGCACGACCGGCATCCGGAGCCGAATCAGGGGATTCGCGCGGACGTACGACTCAGCCTCGATCCAGCGCCCGAACACGCGCAGCGCGCGCGCCCGAGCGGCGACGGTCGACGGCCGCAGCTCGCGTGATGAGAGCTCCGCCAGCCACGCCCTCGCGATGCCGAGCTCGACGTCGGCAAGGGTCAGGTGCCGCGTCCCTCCTCCGGCGAACGTGCGGTAGGAGGTGAGGCCCTCGAGGTAGAACTCGATCGTCCGCGGCGAGAGGTTGCGGGCGCGGCAGTCCGCGACGAACGCCGCGACCGTCCCGTCGAAGGGATGCCGCCGCGCGTCGCGCGTCCCCGGACCCGGCATCAGGTGAACTTGGCGATTCGGCGAATCAGGTGAACGTACGCTCGCCGGATCAGGTGAACATCGGCGCATCCGCGGGGCTCCTGCGAGAGCCCGCGCTGCGCTCGGGGTGCGTGAGAACCACTACATGGTGTGGTCCTGAGATCGACTCGACCCTACCGGTAGGGGAGCTGGCTGGCGAGGAAGGATTCGAACCTTCGATCTCCTGATCCAGAGTCAGGCGCCTTACCGCTTGGCCACTCGCCAGTGGGTCGCGGAATGATACCCGACGACGCCGGCGGCGGGCCATGACCCGTGCACACGCCGCTCCCGCGACGGGCCGCGAACGGCGTTCGAGGAACATCGTCGACCGAGGCCGCGAACCCGTCACAATCGTGATGGCCGGCGGCTCCCAGGCCCCGCGCGTGGAGGTCGCATCGGTGACATGACGCAGCTCGAGGATCCGGCGGAACCGCTCGTCGAGATCGCGTCGCGCGACAACCCCGAGGCATACATTCCGCGCGACCGCCGCCGCGCTCTGGCGGCGGGCGTCGAGCTCCCGGACCGCGTGCTCGGCGCCGCGCTCTTTGCGGACATCTCGGGCTTCACGCCGCTCACGGAGGCGCTCGCAAACGAGCTCGGTCCGCAGCGTGGCGCCGAAGAGCTGACGGCGAACCTGGGCCGCGTCTTCCACGCGGTCATCGACGAGCTCGATCGACGCGGCGGCGACGTCATCTACTTCTCGGGCGACGCGATCACCTGCTGGATCGACCGCGATGACGGGCTGCGGGCGACAGCCGCCGCGCTCGCGATGCACCAGGCGAT
>Ga0255338_1004440_pt1 | contig 14523 bp, 13 predicted proteins | sample MeOH1_35cm_T4_19_FD_203715 | JGI IMG/M metagenome (GOLD analysis project Ga0255338, IMG submission 203715) | Sandy soil microbial communities from University of British Columbia, Vancouver, Canada - MeOH1_35cm_T4_195 | ecosystem: Engineered > Artificial ecosystem > Sand microcosm > Unclassified ...
CCTTGATCAGGTTGTTCAAGATGGCTTCCGCCGTTGCAGGGCTGGTCGGTTGCACGCGGTCGATTACGTGATTGGAGAGTAGGAAGTCGTTCAGCAGGGGCATTGACAATTTGTCCAAAGAGCCCGCGCCAATGCAATGGCACTTCTTGCTCATCATCATCCCGTTGCAGCATTAGTGTCGCTCTGCTCAATCGATCTTTTGACCATTTGAAGCAAAATCATGAGGGCCAGCAAGGCATTGGTCCAGTGGAGATACGGGATAGGCGTTGACGCTGAGCAAGAGGGTTGATTCAAGGCTGTCTTTTGGAGGCAGATTTGAGCCGGGGCGATCTCACCGAAGCGGGATGGCGCATTCTCAAAGGACTGCTGCCGATGGAGCCTGAGAACCGTGGCCGAGGAAGGCCGCCCGAGCAGAACCGCTCAATCATCAACGGCGTACTCTAGCGGCTCCGGTGCGGTGCTCCGTGGCGCGATGTGCCGCCCAAATACGGCAGTTGGAACACCATCTATCGGCGGTTCCGGCGATGGAGCGAAGCGAGGGTCTGGGAGACAGTGGCGGTGACGCTCGCCGAGATCATGGCGGACAGCGGCCACTACAGCATCGACAGCACCACCGTTCGCGCCCACGTTTCGGCAGCGGGCGGGAAAGGGGGACTCATCGACGCGCTCTTGGCCGCTCGCGGGGCGGGTTTACCAGTAAGCTTCACTGCCTGGCTGATGCCCTCGGAGGGCCGCTCCTCAAAGTTATATCCCGACGCGATGATATAGCGGGTTAGAACAAGGGGATGGGATCGGCCGTAAGATCGACCAAACCTACCTCGCGGCGATGGTAAGGCGCGATATTCTCCCGTATTTTCTCGCTGCCATATCGGCCACCCCCGGAGCTACGCGGGCCACGAAACCGCTAGCACCAAATGACAGCCCCGAAACCTCACCACTATGTTCCGCAGTTCCATCTGGAGACGGTTCGTGGACGAGAAGGATCGTCTCTGGGTGTGGAATAAGCGGGCCGACCGCGTGTTCGCGAAAGCGCCAAGGCGCATTGCAGTTTCTGCGCACGCGTGACACGCGCGAAATCCCTTCAGCCTTGCTCCAGCTGGATCAATATAATGATGCCTGTTTCAGTTTCTTGGTGACCAGATTAAAAACCTATATTGCCGTTTCCGCAGTAAAACCGATCGCCGCCGCCGATTCCTCCCAGCCGTTCATGTCACCGAGAAGTTCGTTGATTCTGCTCCGCGCCATGGAATAGGCATCGCTTCCCAGCAACAGATTGAGTGGCAGTTTCTCGGCATCCAGCGCCGCCAGAACAATCGTCGCGGCGAGATGGGGATTGCCGGGCTGCTTGCCATGCGCATTGGCCAGAGCCCGTCGCGCGATATGGGCGGTCTGGTCGTAATCCTCGATCATCACCTGCGATGCACCCAGCGACGCGCCATTGAAATTGGTCCGCAATCCGCCGGGCTGGACGTTCATCACCCGGATGCCCATGCTGGCCACTTCCTGCGCCAGCGTCTGGCCCAGCCCCTCCATCGCGAATTTGCTGGCGCAATATATGCCCGTGCCTGACCAGGGCTTGAACCCCGAAATGGATGTGACATTGACGAGTGTGCCGCTGCGCCGCTGCCGCATCTGGGGCAGGACGGACTGGATCATGGCGATCTGAGCGAAGAAGTTCAGTTCGAAGACCGACCGTATCTCGGCATCGCTGGCCTCCTCCACCGCGGCGGTGAAACCCCGGCCGGCATTATTGACCAGAATGTCAATATCGCCCAGCCGGTCCATCGCCTGCCGCACCAGCGCCTGGGGCGTGCCGGGAACCGTCAGGTCTCCGATCACGGCGACGATGCCCGGAATGTCCCGTTCCAGCGCTGCGGCCTGCTGCGCGCTGCGCACCGTGCCGACGACGCCGTCGCCCCGCGCGGCGGCCAGCCGCGCGATTTCCTGCCCCAGCCCGCTGCTGGCACCTGTGACGATCCAGTTCTTCTTCATGTCATACTCCAGCAAACGGTCAGGGGGAAGGGAAGGACGGCGGCCGTCAGGGTACCAGCACGAGCGACCCGGTGGTCTTGCGGGTTTCCAGATCGATATGCGCCTGGACCACATCCTCCAGACTGTAGGTCAGGTGATTGCCCAGCTTGAACACGCCGGCACGGATCGCGGCGACGACGTCGGCGGCGCGTGCCTGATATTCGTCCACATCGTCATTATAGGTGCCGCCGCTGAACTTGGTCAGGTATAGCCCTTCATGCTGCAATTCGATGGGGTCGATGGGATCGACCAGCCCGGATGCCTGGCCGAAGGACACCATGGTGCCATAGCGGCGGATGGCGCGCAGCGAATCCACGAACACGGCAATACCGACCCCGTCGAAGCAAACGTCCACGCCCTTGCCGTTAGTGATTTCCAGCGTGCGGGCGACAAAATCCTCCTGCGTGTGGACGATGGCATGGGCGCAACCATTGGACAGCGCCAGTTCCGCCTTTTCCGGCGCGCTGACCGTGCCGATCACCGACGCGCCCAGATGGCTGGCCCATTGCGACAGGATCGTGCCGATCCCACCCGCCGCCGCGTGGAGCAATATCCAGTCGCCGGCCTTGACGGGATAGCATTGGCGGATGATCCCTTGCACGGTGATTGCGCGATATAACAGGGCGGCCGCATCGATGTCGCGAATGTCGTCGGGCAGGATGAAGCAGCGTTCAGCCGGAAACAGGCGTACCTCGGCATAGGCGCCGATGGTCAGGGAGGCGGAGGCATAGGCTATGCGGTCACCGACCTTGAACTGGTCCACGCCTTCCCCCACCGCCTCGACAAAGCCCACCCCTTCCAGTCCCGGCGTGAAGGGGATGGGCAGCTTTGCCATCGAATGCTTGGGCGCGGTGCCGCGGCGATAATGTACGTCCGCAAAATTGACGCCGATGGCGGTCTGGCGGATGCGGACTTCGCCCGGCCCCGGCATGCCAGGGTCGAGGTCCACGATCTTCATGGCGTCGGCGGCACCGAGTTCTTCGACGATGACGGTTCTGGGCATGCTGTGTTCTCCGATCAGATTGGGTTGGAAATGACGGGCAGCGGCATGCTGTCCGGGAGGATGGCGCGAAAGCCGACGGTCACGGCCGCGCCGACGCAGGGCGCACCGGCATCGTCGGGATTTTCCACATGGACCATCAGTCGCAGCCCGGCATCCAGCGCGACCAGTGCAATGCCGTAGGGGATGAGGTGTGCGAAGGATTGCTGGAAGGCACGACGATAGACGATCAGGCTTTCCACCCGACCCGCTGGATCGCATTGGCGCCAATCCACCGCGCCACCAGTAAAGGGGCTGATCGGGCTGGGCGGCCAGAAGGCCCGGCCGCTGTCATGGCAATGCGGCAGGACCAGTTGTCCCCTCTCCGCCCCTTCCCAGAAAGCTTCGTTCAGCCGGTTGCGAACGGGCGTGACCGTTTCCGTCATCCTCAGACCCTTTCGAACGCGATGGCATCACCGCCTATGCTGCACCACAGACCCCGGCGCGCGCCATCGACCTGCCGGCCATGCGCCTCGCCGCGCAACTGCCGTACTATCTCTGCCACCTGACCCCAGCCGTTGAGCTGTGCATGGCTGAGTTGGCCGCCCGCCGTATTGACCGGCCGTTCTCCGCCCAGTTCGATCCGGCCGCCCTGTATCCAGTCCAGCCCTTCGCCCGGCCCGCAAAAGCCGAACTCCTCCAGGGCGTAGAGCGCCAGCGGCGCGAAGCTGTCATAGACCCCGACCAGATCGAAGCCTTCCGGCCCGCTGCCCGCCATGGCGTGCACAGGCTGGCTGCGCGTCTCCGTGAGAGGGCGGCGGCGGTGCGATTGCTGCGCCATGCCAAGGCCTTCGGGCGCGAAGACGAAGCTTTCCCGACTGGCCCGCACGCCCTGCATCCCGGTCAGCAGCACTGGTCGCGCGAGGCTGCTTGCCAGCCGCGCCGCGCTCAGCACCACGCAGACTGCCCCATCCCCCACCAGCGAGCAGTCAAGCAGGCGCAACGGATCGATGATGGGCCGGCTGGCCAGATAATCGTCCAGCGTCATGGGCGCACGCATCACCGCGTCGGGCGTCAGCGCTGCATGGCGGCGAAAAGCCATGGGAATGGCGGCCAGCAGTTCGCGATCCTTGCCATAGCGGCGGCAATAGAGGTCGAACGCCATCGCCGCGCCCGCCACGGGGGACGCCATGCCGATATGGCCTTCCTCGCCATGGGGGCCGCCATTTTCCCGGAACTGTTCGTAGAAGAAGGGATTGCCTGCTTCCCCGATGCGGCCGATATCGCTGTTCTTCATCGCCAATATGCAGGCGACCCGCGTAGCCAGTCCCGATTCTATCGCCATGGCGGCATGGGTCAGCACCGTCGCGGTGAAGCGGCCATGCGGCCAGGTCTGGCTGGCATAGCGCAGGTCAAGGCCGAATGTCTGGGCCAGCGTGTCGTAATCCGCGCCGCGCGGACTGCCGATCTGCACGCACAGGCCATCGATGGCGCTCTTTTCCAGGCCCGCATCGACCAAAGCCTGCTCCAGCGCGGCACCGGCCATCTGCAACACCGATCGGTCCGGATCGCGCTCCAGGCTGGACGTGCCGACACCGATCACCGCCGTCTTGCCCGCCAGGGTCATGACGCCAGCATCTCCGCCGCTTCCTGCTTCAGCCGCGCCTTGGCGATCTTGCCGGTGGCAAGGCGCGGCAATTGCGCCTCGCTACGCAGGAAGACATGATGCGGCACCTTGAACGCAGCGGCTCGTTCCTTGACGAAGGCCTTCAACGCCGCCTCGTCAACGGGGCGCAAGGGATCGACGAAGGCGACGATCAGCTGGCCGCGCACCGGATCGTCCAGACCGACCACATGGGCATCGCGCACATCGGGATGGGTGGTCAGCAACTGCTCCACCTCCACCGGCGACACGTTGATGCCGCCCGACTTGATGACTTCCTTGAGCCGCGAGTGGAAACGCAGCCGTCCCTCCCCGTCCAGTGTCCCCAAATCGCCCGTGTCGAAGAAGCCGTCCGGGCGCAGCGCCTTGCCCGTCTCCTCCGGATTGTCGAGATAGCCGGACGTCACATTGCCGCGCACCAGAATGAGGCCCAGCTCACCCGCCGCCAGCGGCGCGCCGCTTTCGGGGTCCACGATCCGGATCTCCTGCCCCGGCAAGGCGGCGCCGTCGGTCGCCATCTTGACCTCCAGCGGATCGTCGAAGCGGCCGACCGCCGCATTGCCGTAGGTTTCGGTCAGGCCATAAGCGGGCACCGCCTGCTCTATGCCCATTTCCACCAGCGTCAGCCGCTTATATTCCGCGCCCAGCCCGGCATTGCCCTTTTTCAGCGTCGCGATGCGCGCGCGGGTGAAGGCGGGATGGTCGATGATCGCGCGGCTCATATTGCCGGTGCCGTAATAGACGGTCGCGCCCGTCCGCTCGATGATGTCGATGGCGGCCCCCGCCTCGAAAGCACCCTGAAGGACCAGCGTGGCCCCGGCGGTGAAGGTCGCGGGCAGCGCGTTGGTCGCCCCCAGCGCGTAGAAGAGCGGCGTACCCAGCCATGTGCGGTCCTGCGGCCCGATCGCCCGGCGCTGGCCGAGTTCGAACCCGTTTTCCACCACGCCGCGATGGTTGAGCAGGACGCCCTTCGGCTCGGCCGTGCTGCCGGAGGTGTAGAGCACATAGGCCGGGCTGTCCGGATCGACGGCCTCCGGGTCCAGCATCACGCCCGCCGCCTTCGCGGCCCTGCCCCGGTCGACGAAGGCGTCATGACGCTCGTACCCCGGCACGGCATCGCCCAGAAAGACCAGCTTGCGTAGGGAAGGCGCCGATCCCTCCCGGTCGATCTCTGTCAGCATCGCCGCGAAATCGGCGTTGAGGAAGCGGCTGGCGGCGACCACCAGGCTGAGGCCGCAATGGCGGATGGTCCAGGCCAGTTCGCCCGCCTTGTACCATGTGTTGAGCGGCGCCAGCGTTGCTCCGACGGCTGCGGCAGCCAGCGCCATGGCGACCCATTCCGGCTCATTGCCGATCAGGATGCCGATGCGGTCGCCCGCCCGGATGCCCGACGCATCCAGCGCCAGCGCGCGCAGTTCGACCATATCCCGCAACGCGCCGTAGCCGATGACCTCTTCGCCATAAAGGATGGCGGGGTGCGCGGGATTTGCCGTCGCCTTTTCGGCAACGACGGTGGCCAGTGTCTTCCCCTTGGGAGGAGCGATCATTGTGTTTTCCTTGTCCCGCCGCGGCGGGGACGACCCGCCAGATCGTCGGCAATGTTCCAATAAGTTTCCATCCCGGCGATCTCCGCCAGTTCGCGGCGCATGCGCAGCAGCAGTTCGTCCTCCTGTGCGATCCGGCCATCGCTCGCCGCCCGCGACCAGAGGTCGCCCACCGCCTGCGCAATCGCGGCGATGCTGTTGAAGGGGTAGAGCGACAGCGCGAAACCCGCCTGCGCCAGATCATCGCGCGACGGGACGGGCGGCACGACGCCGCCGATCCAGACCTGCGGCACGTCCGGCATGGCCCGGCGAACCTCCGCCAGCCGGTCGGGCGTCAGGTCCAGGATCATCAGCGCGTCGGCACCCGCCTCCATATAAAGGCGCCCGCGTGCCATGGCTTCCTCCAGGCTCGCCCCTTCGCGCAACGTGTCGGTGCGCGCGATCAGCGTCAGCGCGGGGTCGCGCCGCGCCGACGCCGCCACGCGCAGCCGGTCGGCCATCAGCTCCGGCGCGACAATGCCGCCCTCTCCCCGGTGATAGCCAGGATTCTTGGGATAGGGCTGGTCATCAATATGGATGGCCGCGACGCCCGCCTGTTCCAGTTCGACGATGGTGCGATGGACATGCGGCACGTCGCCAAAGCCCGCCCCGGCATCGACGACCAGTGGCCGGCTCGAGGTCCGCCCGATGGCGGCCGCGTGCATCGCCGTTTCGGTCAGCGTGACCAGCGGCTGCCCCTTGGCAAGGCTCAGCCCCAGTGCATTGCCGCCCAGATAGAGCGCTTCGCCGAAACCGGACCGGTCGATCAGCCTGGCCGTGAACGCGTCGCAGGCGCCCGGCGCGAACACCGGCCCCTGCGCCATCAAGGTGCGCAATCGGGCGGGTGCGCTCATCATGCCACGACCGCCCCCGCCATGGCGAGCTGGACATCGAACCGGCCGACATAGCCGCCCGCGCCATCCTGCTCCAGGCCGACCGTCAGTTCCTCCGTCACGGCTCCCTCGACATAGTCGCTGTCCAGGAATCTACTGGTCGACATGAAGATCTGCGTGGTCAGCAGAACCTGCCCTTCGACCGACGCCTTCAAGTGGATATGCGCGGCCCGCGTATTGTGCCGGCCCATGGCGCGGAACAGTTCGCCAATGGGATCGTGGTCATGTTCGGAATAATCATTGGGCAGCACCGTGTGCAGCGCGTAACGGCCCTGCGCATCCGTGCGCAGCCGGCCACGCAGATGATCTCCCTTCCGGTCGTACAGGCCGTTGGAATCGGCCTGCCAGAAATCCAGTTCCGCGTTCGCCACCGGCTGCCCCGTGTCGTCGCAAGTGACGCGTCCGGTCAACAGCAGGGGCGGCATGCCTTCCGGCGAGGGGCCATCGAACAGCCTGCCCTCGGCGCGATCGGGATGGCGGGCATGATAGGGACCCTCCAGGCAGGGCCGCGTGCCGCGATCGGCCCCGCCCGTCGCCTCTACCGAGGTCATGCCCAGCGCGACGTCGAACAGGCTGCGGCACATACCGCTCTGACCCAGCCGATTGAAAAAATCGCCCGCGGCATGCAGTTCATCCTGGGTCACCTGCAATTCACGCACGACCTCCTTCATCTTCTCGACGCTCAGCGCCCAGATGGCTTCCAGCCTTTGCCGGCCCCTTGGCTGATCCATTGTCTCTCTCCTCTCAGAATGTGATGACGGCCCGTCCGGTCAATGCGCCGGACTCCGCCAGCCGATGCGCCCGCGCGATGTCCTCCAGCGGAAATGTACAGGCGACGGGCGGGGTCAGGTCGCCGCGCGCGACAAGGGCGGCGGCATCCTCCAGCTGCACGCGGCTAACGCTGCCCACGCCCAGCAATTGTGCGCGCTTGAAGAATATCCGGGCAGGATTGATGCTGATCTCCTCGCCGAAAAGCTGGCCGACAAAGGCATATCGGCCATGGACCGCGAGCGCCGCGAAGCCCGCCTCGAACACGCGACTGCCGACCGTGTCGATGACGACATCCACGGCCCGCTCCGCGGCATGAAGCGCCTTGCCGAAATTGTCGCTGCCGTCCCAGACGACCACTTCGTCCGCGCCGGCCTGTTCCAGCATCTCACGCGCCTCCGCCTTGCGCGTAACGGCAACGACAGTCGCGCCGGCAAGCGCGGCGATCCGCACCGCCGCCAGACCCACCCCACCGGTCGCGCCCGTCACCAGCACCCGTTCCCCGATGGCGACGCGGGCGACGTCGCGCACGGCATTGAGCGCCACGCCCACGGTCGGCCCCAGCATGCACGCCTGTTCGAATGACAGGCTGTCGGGAATGGGCACCAGCGCATCCTGGTCGATGGCCGCCAGTTCGGCATAGCCGCCCCGCACCGCCCTGCGCTCGCGGCAGCTGGTTTCCCGGCCGGTGCGGCACAGCCGACACCGGCCGCAGGATGCAAAGGCCTTGGTACAGACCCGGTCGCCGACCTTCAGGCCGGAGACATCGGCGCCGGCCTCGACCACCGTACCGGCGATTTCATAGCCCAATATGACGGGGAAGTGCATGTCGCGCCGATAGGTGCCGTTGCGCTCCACAATATCGTGGAAGGCGACGCCGCAGGCGCCGATTTTCACCAGCGCCTGCCCGGCCGCCGGGACGGGCGCCGGAACATCCTCGATGCGCAGAACATCGGGCGATCCTGTCATGTGAAGCACGGCTGCGCGCATGGTCTGACCTGTCAGGTACAAAGAGGGAGAGGTGGCGAGTCACCGCTTCCTAACCTGCGCGGCGGGGATGATAAGCCGCCTCGAGCGGGTCGACCGCCTCCGTCCATTTATTCAGGCACAAGGGTCCAAGAACCGATCCGTTAAGCCCTAAACAGGCGATGGGATATGCGTCTATTCAGATGGTCCGCGCAGCACAGCGTCATAGGAGACCCCATGTCCGTCCGTTCGTTACGCATCGATCCATTCCTGCTGGCCATGCTGGCGACCGTAAGCGCCGCCACGCTGTTGCCCGTGCGGGGCGAAGCGGCAGAATGGGCAGATATCGTCACTGACGCCGGGATCGCCCTGCTCTTCTTCCTCCATGGCGCGAAACTTTCCACCGCCGCGATCAAGAGCGGCATCGGCGCGATCCGCACCCATATGCTGGTATTCCTGTCGACCTTTGCCATCTTCCCGCTGCTGGGCGTGGCCATCGGCCATATGGGAACGGGCTGGTTCACGCCGCCGATCGTCGTCGGCTTCATCTTCCTGGCACTGGTGCCATCCACCGTACAATCGTCGGTGGCCTTCACCTCCATCGCGGGAGGGAACGTCCCGGCAGCGATATGCAGCGCGTCCATCTCCAACCTGGCAGGGATCGTGCTGACGCCGCTGCTGGCGGCTTGGCTGCTCTCGATGCCGGGGGCGGGGGCCGCCATCTCCGCCGACGCGGTGGGCAAGATCGCGCTCCAGCTTCTGCTGCCCTTTATCCTCGGCCATCTGGCCCGGCCGGTTCTGGGCGCGTTCGTCGACCGCCACCGCTCGCTTGTCGGCCGGACCGACCGCAGTACCATCCTGCTGGTCGTCTACACCGCCTTCAGCGCCGCCATTGTCGAGGGACTGTGGCAGAAGATCGGCCTGTCGGACCTGGTCGCCATATTGATCGTCGATGCCCTGTTGCTGGCCGTCATGCTGGGGGCGACACTGGCCATGGCGCGGCTGGCGGGGCTGCCGCGCGAGATGGAGATCGTGCTGCTGTTCGCGGGGTCGAAGAAAAGCCTGGCGTCGGGCGTGCCGATTGCGGGCGCGATCTTCCCCACCGCGCTGGTCGGCCCTGCCGTGCTGCCGCTGATGATCTTCCATCAGATACAATTGATGGTGTGTTCGACATTGGCGGCTCGCTATGCTGCCGGAATCGCCAATGCGCGCGCCGTAACGGCCGGGGTCTGATGACAGTCGGGGCCATGACCAGCGGAGCGGCGGAGAACATGAACGGGACGCTATGCAGCTCTGGAATTTTTCAACCGCAGCCTATCTGCAGCAGGACAAGCAAGACGGCTGGTGCCAGGCGCTGAACAGTATCGGGATCGACGATGTGTCGATCGTGCCGGGTCAGCAGTTTTTCGGCATCGCCGCCGCGATCACCAGTCCGGGCGATACGGATTATGCCTATCTCTCCTCGCGCGCTCAGGCTTTCACGATCCCGCGCATGGTCGCGTCCAAGGCGATGGTCCTGTTGTTGATCGAAGGCCGCGCGACATGCACGCTATCGGGTCATGAGCCCATAGCGATGCTGTCTGGCGATTTCCTGTTCGGCGCCCCGCGCAAACCCGTCCGCATGCATTTCGAGGACGATGTCCGCGCTCTTCTGCTACGCGTGCCGCGGAACCTGCTGACGCCGCAGATGCTGGCGCCAATACCCGAAGTGCCCCAGCTCATATCCGGCGAATCGGCGCTGGCCGAAGTGTTCAGCGACATGCTGGTCTCGCTGTCTTCGCGGCTGGGGGCGATCGAGGCAAGCCAGTTCCAGACGATAGAGACGGTGCTGGCCGAATTCGTGTCCGCCAATCTCCTGAACGAGGGCAATGTGACCATGCTGGGCGGCATCAGCGGCCGGCGCGCCGGATTGCTGCACCGCATTTCCCAGACCATCGAACGCCGTCTGATGGAACCGGAACTGGGCCTGTCCGACATCGCGCAGGAATATGGCATGTCCGTCCGCAACGTTCAGAAGCTGTTCGAGGCGTTCGACAAGACGTTCAGCACCTATGTCCGTTCGCGTCGGCTGGAACATTGCCGCGACGACCTGGCCTCGCCGCTCTGCGAACAACTTTCCATCTCGGAGATATGCTATCGCTGGGGCTTCACCGACCCGGCCTATTTCAGCCGCACCTTTCGCGACGAATTCGGCGTGTCGCCGCGCGACTATCGCAAGAGTCCGCATCTCTACACGCGCGAGGAACCGTCGGGACGCACCCGTCTGCGCGGCAAGCCCGCCAGCGTCGACGGCGACCGGCAGGAAGAGGCGCTGGGCCACAATATCGAGGATATAGAGAAGCAGTTCGCGCAGCTGGAAGGGCAGCCCCCCGCCGAACATCATCTCGCGATATCGTCGGAAACGGTCCATTGGGGTTATTTCAGCCGCTTCCTGAAGCCCGCGCTGTACATTCGTTCCGGTGACTATGTCACCATAGAGACGCTGACCCACCATGCCTATGATGATTATGACCGGATGATCGCTGGCGATCCGGGGGCGGAGGACGTGTTCCACTGGACGGCGGAACGCAAGGCGGTGGACCGGCGCGGCGCAGGCCCGATGGACGCGTCGGCCTGCGGCCGGGGCGCGGGAGAGGGCTTTGGCGTCCATATCTGCACCGGTCCCGTCGCGGTCGCGGGCGCCAGGCCCGGCGACATATTGGAAGTGCGCATCCTGTCGACCGAGCCGCGTCCTTGTCGCAATCCCGAATTTGACGGCAGCGCTTTCGGCAGCAACGCCGCCGCATTCTGGGGCTTCCATTACCAGCATATGCTGACCGAACCGCGCGAGCGCGAAGTCATCACCATCTATGAACTGGATCGCGACAGTGGCGGACGGCGCGCCCGTGCCGTCTATAATTATCGCTGGACACCGCAGACCGACCCCTTCGGCGTGGTTCATCCGCGGATCGACTATCCCGGCGTGCCCGTCGACCATTCAACGGTACTGAAGAATTTCGGCATATTGAAAGATATCGAAATTCCCGTGCGGCCGCATTTCGGCGTGATCGGCCTGGCGCCGAACCATGGCGGACTGGTCGATTCCGTACCCCCCTCCTCCTTTGGCGGCAATCTGGACAATTGGCGGTTGGGGGCGGGATCTGTCGTCTATCTGCCGGTCGCCGTACCGGGCGCCCTGCTGTCCGTGGGCGATCCCCACGCCTGCCAGGGCGATGGCGAGGCCTGCGGGACGGCCATCGAATGCTCGCTCACCGGCCGTTTCCAGATCATCCTGCACAAGCGCACGCAAATTCAGGGCAGGGCATTGGCCAACATCAATTATCCGCTGATCGAAACGGCGGAGGAATGGGTAATTTCCGGGTTCAGCCATCCCAATTATCTGGAAGAACTGGGCCGTAACGCACAGAGCGACATCTATCGAAAATCATCGATCGATCACGCCATGCGCGACGCCTTTCGCAAGGTGCGCCGTTTTCTGATGGGGACTTTCGGTCTTAGCGAGGATGAAGCGATTTCCCTGATTTCGGTGGGCGTGGACTTTGGCATAACCCAGGTGGCCGACGGCAATTGGGGTGTTCATGCCATCGTCCGCAAAGACATGTTCGCGCCCGACAAGCGCATATTGGCAGGATAAGGATCCAATAGTGACCGTAGCGATTTTGGGCGGGATCAATCTGGACATCGTGATGCAGGTGGCGGCGCTGCCGCTACCGGGCGAGACGATCACGGCGCGCAGAGTGGTCGAGGGGGCAGGCGGCAAGGGTCTGAACCAGGCGGTCGCGGCGGCGCGTTTCGGCGCATCCGTCCAAATGCTGGGCGCGGTCGGCGATGATGAAGCAGGCCGGTCGTTGCGCGCCTTGCTCCGCGAGGACGGCATTGATGAGAGCGGCGTGGCGACCTGCCTGGACAGCGCTACAGGCCGGGCCTTTATCGCTCTCAGCGAAGACGGGGAGAATAGCATCGTCGTCGATGCCGGGGCCAACATGACCTTCGGCGCCGAAGCCCTGCGCGCGGCTACCGCGCCGGTCCGGGTATCGCTGACCCAGTTCGAGGCGCGGCCGGACGCGATAGAGGCGATGTTCCTGTCCCCCGGCGCGGGCATCCGCATCCTGAACGCCGCCCCTGCACTGGTCGACCACCGCGCGCTGCTGGCGCTGGCCGACATCGCGATCCTGAACGAGACGGAATGCCAGGCCTTCGCCGGAGCCGCGACCATGCCCCACGATGCACAGGGCATTGCCGCCCTTGCACGACAGCTTCTGGGCGGGCAGCTCCGCCACATCATCGTGACGCTGGGCGGACAAGGCTGTCTGCTGGTCGATGCGGAAGGCCATGAAGCCTTCGCCGCGATCAAGGTGCCGGTAGTGAACACGGTAGGCGCGGGGGACTGTTTCTGCGGCGTGTTTGCCGCGGCGCTGGCGCAGGGACTGGACATGCGCGCCGCGATACGCTTCGCCGGGGCCGCCGCCGCCCTCGCCGTCGGCCGGGAAGGCGCGGCCGAAGCCTGCCCCTACCGGCATGAGGTGGACGACCTGCTGGCGGCGGCCTGACCCCGGTCAGATGTCCAGGATCAGCCGGGAAGTCAGCGACCCGGAGCAGCAGATCATCATCGTGCGACCCTCGGCACGTTCCGCCTGCGTCAAGATGGCGTCGCGATGGTCCGGCGTTCCTTCGATCACCGCCGTCTCGCACGATCCGCAGATCCCCTCCCGGCAGGAATAGCTCATCGCTATCCCTTCCCGCGCCAGCGCATCCAATATCGTCTCCCCGGCGGTGACTTCGATGCTGATGCCGGTTTTTGCCAGTTCCACCGTATAGCCGCCGTCCGTTGCTGCGGCCTGGGTCGCGGCGAACTGTTCCAGATGGACGCGTTCGGCAGGAAGCCGGGCGCAGGCTGCGCGATAGGCTTCGATCAACGGCATGGGACCGCAGCAATAGAAATGGCTGCCCTCCGGCGCGGCCGCGATAATCGCGGGCAGGTCCATCAGCGGGTCGCCCTCCAGATTGAAATAGGTATTGAGCGCGGTCGGCGCACCCGCCGCTATCCGGTCCAGCAGGGCGGCATGCCCCCTGGTCCGCGCGGCATAATGCAGCTGGAACGACCGGCCGCTCTCCATCAGTTGCTGCGCCATGCACCAGATCGGCGTGATGCCGATGCCGCCCGCGATCAATATGCTGTGGGATGAATCCCCGGCCAGCGGGAAATGGCAGCGCGGCAGGCCGATGGTCAGCCGGTCGCCATCGACCAGCGCATCATGCAGGAAGGCCGAACCGCCCCGGCTGTTGGCCTCCCGCGCGACGGCAATGACATAACGGTCCAGGCTGGACGGCGCATTCAACAGCGAATATTGCCGGATCAGCCCGCCGGGCAGATGCACATCGACATGCGCACCCGCCGCAAAGCCAGGAAAGGGCCCGCCGCCGATACGACCCAATTCGATCAATTTCACATCATGGGCAATGATCCGGGTGCTGAGCACTTCGGTTTCGATAACATCCTGCAAGGTACGACCTCTTTCGCTGCCCATCGACCTTTTGCAGCATGCGGCCACAGGTCAAGGGGCCGGCGGGCGGCATGCGCGACCGTTCAAGAATTGAGGCAGTTAGAGTCTGTTTGGAAATGCGCGGAAGAGCGCATTT
>Ga0255338_1004441_pt1 | contig 14522 bp, 6 predicted proteins | sample MeOH1_35cm_T4_19_FD_203715 | JGI IMG/M metagenome (GOLD analysis project Ga0255338, IMG submission 203715) | Sandy soil microbial communities from University of British Columbia, Vancouver, Canada - MeOH1_35cm_T4_195 | ecosystem: Engineered > Artificial ecosystem > Sand microcosm > Unclassified ...
CCCCGAGTGGAAAAACAACCTGTTCATCTCGTCGCTCAGCGGTATGCACGTTTGCCGTATTGTGCTCAAAGACAACAAGGTAGTTGGTGAAGAAAGACTTCTTTCCGGTGAAAACCAGCGTTTCCGCGACATTACCGAAGGGCATGACGGAGCGCTCTATGCCGTTACCGATCAGGGAAGGCTTTATAAAATCGGTAAGAAATAGTTTCGCGGAGCATCCCTCCAAAAAAGCATAATCGACCCCGTCACCCGTCGGATCGACAACAGCACCCGCGTTGCCGATCCGACGGGTGCTTTGCTTTAAGAGGATTTGGTACGCTTATTGCTAGTCATATGTGTATATAAACAATGACCGGTATGGAGGATCTAAAACCCATTGTTAAGCAGGTTATCAAAATCTGGCGTCTGTATAAAACACAGCAACTGGCGTTGACGGTTGCGATGCGTCAGGAAATACCGTTCCGTCTGCGAAAGCTGCTGAGCCGCGATTATATGGTTTGTTCTGTGTTGAAGAAAGAAATGGCAAACCTTTACGATGCGCTCAAATGCTGCATGCAGGATGCTTGCATTATGCGTCCCGATACCAAGGCAATCATGGTGGTGGACGTGAAAGGCAATGTGGATCTGGCACTGGAAAAAATCGTCCAGGTGCACCGGCAGATTATCTCGGAATACGAAATGTTATTTGTCCTGGCAGACGGTTCGGGCCTGGACCTGCCGATGCTCCGGCAGCATCGCAAGCAAATGGCGAAAATGAGCGGTGATCTTTCGGCCCAATCAAATAGAATGGAACCGGAAGATCAACACAACGGACATATTTCCCTGGCGCACTGACGGCACCCGTGGCGGTTACCGTACCTCCCATTTGACTTTTCCCTGGAACGGATCGGTAGCCACCACATATTTGCTCCCCTTTTTCACGAGCACAAGCTCCATTACACTTTGCTGGCCGGGCAAAAAAAGCTGCACTTTTGCGGAATCACCAATACCATAACTGGTCAACTCGATCTGCGACCAGTCGATATCGCCGGTAGATTGCGCGACTTTGACGTGCGGAAGCACCGCTCCCTCGCGCACCATGATTACGACGTCCAGTTCTGCGGTTGCGATTTCATGCCAGCCGCTTCCGTAGGTTTTACCGGTTTGGTAATCGGTCCATTTCCCTTTTGGCAAGTACACATTGCGTGTCTTCCCGGTCTCGAAAAGCGGGGCAACGAGCAGTTCCGAACCCAGCATGTATTCATTATCGACCATCCAGGCACCCGGATCTCCGGGAAATTCCACGAGCAATGCACGCACCATCGGGAGCCCCTTTTCCGACGCGAGCTTCGCTTGTGTATAAATGTAAGGCATGAGTTTATACTTCATTTCCACCGCCTTTCTGAAATAGTTCTGAAAGTCTTCGCCATATTCCCACGGCTCCTTGGGCGCCTGCCCGTGCGTGCGGCTATGCGAGGCGAGCAATCCCATGGGCAGCCAGCGACGGTAGAGGTCTTCCGGTGTTTTCAGGGTAAACCCGCCTATATCGTGGCTCCAAAATGTAAAACCCGATAATCCGAACGATAAACCGCCCCGAAGCTGTGCCTCCATTCCCTTGTTGGTCGTTTCGGCATCGCCACCCCAGTGAATGGGGTATCGCTGGCTGCCGGCCCAGGTGCTCCGTGCCCAGATGATGTTATCGCCGGTCATTTTGCGCGTCAGTTCGGAAACGATCTTATTGTAACGCAGCGGGTAGAGGTTATGCTCGTAAAAGCCCGTTCGCCCGGATGCATATACGCCCGACAATGGCGCCGCCTCACCAAAATCGACCTTAATCGCCGAAACACCCAGTTTCAGCAGCCCGGCAATTTTATCTTCATACCATTTCACGGTATTGGGGTTGGAAAAATCGAGTATGGCATCCTCATAGGGAAGCGTGCCATTGCCATTTTTTACAGCCAGGCCCTTTGCTACGATTTCCGGATAAAGGTCATTTTTTGGAACAAAATAAGGCAACTGCCAGAGCGATGTGCGAAAACCCTGCTTTTTCAAATCGGCGATCATGCCTTCGGGGTCCTTGAAACGGCTCGGCGCGAAGCGATAATCGCAGCGCCAGTCGGTTTCGAACCAGCCGGTGTCGAAATGGATAACGTCGGAAGGAATGCGGTTCTGGCGGAGTTTGGCGGCCACATTCCGGCCATCCTGCTCGGAGAAATAGGTAATGCGGCTCATCCACAATCCAAACGACCATAATGGCGGCATGGAAGCCTTGCCGGTGAGGTCGGTGTAAGCGTCGAGAATGTCCTTCGGCTGGCCGAGAAATACAAACAGGTCGAGGTTCTCATCGCCGATCTGCATCGCATTCGACTCTCCGTAAGTAGCCCCGAAATCACAGGTAATGGGCGACGTGGTGTGCATGAACATCCCGTACCCGCGCGAGCTCATATAAAACGGGATCGGCTTGTACATGGTTTGGGTTTCGACGCCGTTGGGGTCGTGCGTCCAGAGTACCAGTTTCTGCCCGTTTTTATCCAGCCGGGTAAACGACTCACCGCAGCCGAATATCTTTTCATCCGGCGAAATCGAAAACACCGCCGCCACGCTGCGCGAATAGTCGGAAGCCCTGCGGACAAACGAAAAGGGCAATGTCGGCGTGTAGGAAGCCTTGCCGTCGGCCTGGCTCCGGGTTTGGGTCAGAATTTTGCCGTTCGCATCGCGGATGAGGATTTTCCAGGGATTTTCATAAATGGTCACCGAACCATAGGCGCCGGTGTACTGATGCCCCCCGCTGATCTTGCTATACTTCCATGAAGCATCCTTCGCTGGCTCGCCCGCGAGCATGAGCGATGCGCCCGGTACAGGCCCGTGCGCACCCGTGCTCGCGCGGATACGCACGGTACGCGGGGAGGTAAATTCAATGGAAAACGGTAAAACAGGGTCCTGAGCATATTCGATGGCCGGAAACTCGTTGCTGAACGCACGTTTGTAGCTCAGCATCGAGTTGTTGAAGTTGTGGGCCGCAAACGGTTCACTTCTTTTCCATTTGATCTTGCCCGAACCGGTAGCCGGATCGAATGCCGCCAGGCTGTCGGCTAAGAAAATCGTATTGGAGAAATCCCGGAAATCGCCGCTGATGTCGACAGGTTCGTTGACCAGCTTGCTATGCTGTGCGCTCCCCGGCTGGGCATTGGTGCTGAAACCGGTGAGCATCAGGAATAATAGGAAGATGCTGTGAGCACTAAGCTGTAAGCTGTAAGGTCTGTTGCGGATTGGATGCTTTAAGAGGTACATGGAGTGCTTTTCAAATGTGATGCCCGGTATCAGCGGACAATGATTTTTCTGACAGCCGACTGCCCTGCTGGCCCTGTAAGCCTGATCAGGTAAATGCCGGCCGCAAACTTCCGGCCGATTACGGCTTCCCGCTGCGATTTTTGCAGGGTTAAGCCAGTCGTTGCAGCGGCCGAAAATGTATTCACGCGTAATGCTGTTGTCATAGCCGCCATTGATGGTTTTCACACCATTGGCTTCCGGAAAATTGTAATTACGGTCGAAAAAGACGCGGTGGAGCTGAACGACTTTACGTCATTGTGCGTCCCCGACCATATCTCCGGCTCGTTGTCCATATTCCAATAGCGATTTGTCCGGCCACCGGCATCGCTCCCAGCAATAGGATTGCGAGTGCTCTACCGATGGCGGATAATGTATTTTTTGGCATTGTACCTATTTTTTCACGATCCGGAAATTGTCCACGCTACCGTTGAAGGAAGCAATGGCCACATCCGGCGTACCGAACGATACTTTCAGGTCGGTGATTTTGGATACGTCCGCAATCGTTGAACCCGAAGCGCTTTTGAACTCGGAAAGCTCGATAACCGCAGTTTTCCATCCGTTGGTCTGATAGCCTGTCGAAGCATATTCAGTGGAATTCCAGGGCTGGAATGCATACACATATTCCGTGCCGCCCGCGCCGATGGTAATGTCGTATTTCCCGGCTTTCCACGGTTCTGCAATGTTATGCTCGAATTTGAATTGCCTGCTCCCCGCGTCCCCCGCCGGTAGTTTGAACTCGAAATAGCAGGTCGAGAACACCCAGCCGTCGTTATAGCCGGTAGCGGGTAGTTTGGTTTGCTTTATCCTTGAAAACTTGCCCGAAATGGCCTGTGCGTCCGTAGCGGCAATGATCGGCGCACCTCCCCAGCATACTGCCGATCCCCAGGTAGTAGCAGGAACATCGAAATTGACCATATTACCCGTGAGGTCGTTCATTTTGAAGGTGGTTTTGGCAGTTCCAAACTCCCCTTCCACGCTGATGACATCCACCGCCGCCGTAGCGGGCATTTTGGCAGTAATCTGTTTTACGGTGGAGCTCACAACCTGCAAAGTGGTGCTGCCGAGCTTCACCGATTTGATATTATAGAAGTAATCCCCGTTGATCACGACGGTCCCGTTGGCCTTTACAAACTCCGAATACAAGCCCGAAATGACCGGTACCGGCGCAGTCAGCACAAAATCATAGGTTGCCTCACCGCCTTTGGTAAGCACCTTGATCTTGTTGGGCACCCCGGCATCCACCGCTTTGGTAGGCGCGTTAGCCGGGATGGTGACGATGATGTTCGAGTTGCTACCCAATGCGGAGTTAAAACTCGCTTCGAAATCATTGAAATATACTTTCAGAACACCGCCCAGGTTCTGGCCCTGGATCACGATCAGGCTGCCCGGTTCGGCGGCGGTCAGCGAGCTGTCGGCTTTCGCGGGATCAAGCAGGCGCACATTGCTGATGGCCGGCGCGCCGTCGATATCATCGTCGTTACAGCTCTGGAACGACAGCAGCATACCTGCCGCCAGCAGCAGCCCCAGCGCCGTTTTGCATATATTTTTCAAATTCATTGTGGTCAGAGATTAGGGTTAATCAACTAGCTTGCTGAAATCGAAAGCGACCGGCTCGTTCTTCAACGAAGGCGCATTCACGATCTCACTTTCAGGGAACGGCAGGTACAGCGTGGCTTCGGTCAGCGGATAGTATTCGGCCGGCGAGTATGTCACGGTGTATTTCTTAGGATTGATAGAACCCGCCGCGTAGGTCATCGTATAGTTTTCCTTGTGCTGCGCAGCCGTGTAAGCGATCGCTTTGGCAGGATTGAAATAATACCAGCGCACGACCTCGTTCCAGGAATTGCCCTCAAACACCGTCTCCACCCGTCTCTCCCTGAAAATATCCTCGAAGGTGAGCGAAGTTTTCGCAGGCATACCCGCTCTTTTGCGCACCGCATTAAAGTACTCCAATGCCTTGGCGTCGGCTGTGGTGGCGGCATTGCCCAAAACGGCGTCGGCGTAGATCAGGTACACTTCCGCGAGGCGCAGCATGTAAGAGTTGATATTCGCAGCCATGAAGCCGCCCAGCCCGCCATTGTCGGCAGGTGAGCCTATAATGTACTTTTTAATGGCCGACAATGCAGCCGGCCGATTGTATTTCAACCCGCCGGTTGCTTTCTGGATATTCGGGTAAACATCGGTATCAAACATCGCGATCGCCTTTCTGCGTAATGAATCTGCCGGGTTTTCGGTAAAATACTTCACGAGGTCGGCCGACAGCCCCTGTGCCGCACCCCAGCCGTCGCCTGTGCCGGTAATGTTGGCATCGTAGGCAAAATACGCCTGGAACGAGTTGTTCACGCCCCAAGGGCTGCTCACAGGCATCCACTGGAGGGAGAAAAGGCTTTCCGGGTTGTTCTTCGAAGCATTGTTGTTCGCGCTCTCGAACAGCTCCGCATATGTAGGTGCGAGCGAGAGGCCGCTTTGGGTGATCACGCTTTCGGCATAGTATTTCGCGCTGTCCAGGTCCGATTGCTTCCGGGTACCGTTCTGGTTCAGGCCTGAGCGCATCAGGTACATGCGTGCGAGCATTCCCTGGGCAGAATACTTGGTCAAACGGCCCTGCACTGCCGTCGCCGGCAGGTTTTCGGCGGCGAAGCGGTAGTCCTGGATAAGGAGTTTCCACACATCGTCGATCCGGTTGCGGACGGGCGGCGTGTTGAGCTGCGCCACATTGTCGTAAACAATAGGAACAGCACCCCAGTTGGTCACCAGGTAATAATACGCCGTAGCGCGCATAAAGCGGCATTCGCCCAATCCCTGCGCCTTCACGGCTGCCGAAGCGGTGCTGCCCTGGGCCTCTTTAATCGCCTTGTAGGCATTGTTGCTCTGCGCGATGATCTTGTAAAACGACTTGTAACCAGGCAATAGAGTACCGACGTCAGTCGATGGGATCGCATGCTTGATGTAGGCCGTGCGGTCATTGGAATTGAGGTTCCCGGCACGCGCCTCCTGGAATGCCATATTGGCCTTATCGTTGAAATCGAACCAGACGATGTTGTAGAGCGGCGCGGTCCCGGCCAGGATCTCGTCGTCGGTTTTGTAAAAGTTACCCGACGTGATCGCGTCCAGCGGCGGGCGGTCGAGGAAATCCTCGCTGCATCCCTGCATGAGCATCAGCGCTCCGATTGCCGCTATGAATCTGAATTTGAATTGCATATGAATATTTTTTTGAAATTGACGTTGGACCGGTCGGCTTAGAAATCAGCCAGCAAACCGAATGAATACATGCGCACGGATGGGTAACGGCCCGTATCGATGCCGGCCATGACGGTGCCGCCGTAGTTGACCATCCCGATCTCCGGATCATAACCTTTGTACTTCGTGATCGTGAACAGGTTCTGCGCCCCCACCGAAGCCCGCAACCCTCTGATGAAGAAGTCTTTCAACATCGATTTCGGGAAGTTGTAGGCGATTGTGATGTTTTTGAGGCGCACGTAGCTGCCGTCCTCGATGAAGTTGGTATTCATCCGGTTGTTGCCGTTCGGATCGCCCGGTGCGATGCGCGGGATCGTGTACCCCGGATTGGTGAGCGTCACAGTCTCGGCATCGCCTGCATTGTAGCTGCTCGGCTTCGCGTAATTCGCTACCGATTTCCACTGGTTGCCAAACACACCTCCATTACCCGGGATTTCGGCACGGTAGCGCGGGTAGTTGAGAATATCGTTCTTGAAGCTTCCGGTCAGGAATGCATTCAGTTCGAAATTCTTGTAGGTCATATTGTTGTTGAAACCGAGTGTAAATTTCGGCCACGGGTTGCCGATCACGGTGCGGTCTTCCGCATCGATCACGCCGTCGCCGTTCAGGTCGCGGAACTTGGTATCGCCCACCCAGCTGCCCGTTGCGGGGTTGATCGTCAATTGACCGTTAGAGGTCTGCACGGCATGGTTCCTGATATCGTTGGCATCCTGGAAAAGCCCGTCGGCGATATAGCCGGTGATCATACTGGCTGGCTGCCCTACTTCGGTTTTGAAACCTACGGAAGTCGCATTCCAGGTCGGCGTGATCGGGTTCAGGAGCGAGGTCACCTTGTTGCGGTCGAACGAGAGGTTAATCCCTGTTTTCCAGTAGAAACCACCTTTGTCGATATTCACGGTATTCAAAGTAAAGCCTATACCGCGGTTCTTCATCGAACCCGCATTCACCGCGGGCCAGCTCAGGTAACCCGGCGAATAGGCGATATCGCCGCCATAGGTAAATGGATAAGAGTTGACGGTAATCAGGCTGGTAATGTTCTTGATATACGCATCCACGATCAGTTCCACCCGGTTGCCGAACATGTGCAGGTCAAGCCCCCCGTTGATCACGTCGTCCTTTTCCCACGTCAAGAACTCATTGGCGAAATTGGAGGCCAGGAAGCCCGTTCCCCAGCCCGTAGGCACGGTTTGCAGGGTCGAGAAGATCGCATTGCCACCGCTGCCCTGGTTACCGGAGCGCCCCACCTCGAAACGCAGTTTCAGGTCGTTGATCTCCTTCACATTTTTCAGGAAAGGCTCCTCCGAAACACGCCATGCCACCGACACCGCCGGGAAGTTGCCCCAGCGACGGCCTTCGCGGAATGCCGAGGAACCGTCCATCCGGTAAGTTCCCTGCAGGAAATAGCGCTCGTTGAAGCTGTAATTGACACGGGCAAAATACGACTCCCGCGAGCCGGAACCTTTGCCGCTGTTGTTGCTCACATTTGAAATGACCGACGCATCCCCGCCCGAAAGCTCTTCAATGGTATTGGTAATGAACTTCTTGCGCGTACCTGTAAGCGACTCGTAGGTGAACGCCTGCGCCTCGTGGCCGGCCATGATGTTCACGCCGTGTTTTCCCAATTTCAAATCATAGGTTAACCGGCTATGCAGGCTCCACCAGTTGTTGGTATTCACGGAGCGGGTCGAGGTAGCCGCGTCCTGCGATACTACGTACCCCCCAATGGTATACGACGGGTGGAACGAATAGTATTTCAAAAATTCGGCGCTTCCGTTGGCTTCGGTGTGCCAAACAAGGTTTTTGGCCAGTTTCACATCCGCAAAAAGGCTTCCCAGGATCGAAGTACGGCGGTTGTAATCATTGTAGATCTTCGAGATCATCACCGGGTTCGTAAACTGGAACTGCGTAGAGGTAGGTCCGCCCCAGCTGCCGTCGGGGTTGGTTACCGGTACGCTGGGGTTCTGGTCGAGGGCGAGCTGGATAATGCCGCCATTGTTGGTATTAACTTTCTCCTCGGTAATACCCACGCTCATATTGGCACCGATTTTCAGCCAGTTACGGGTCTGGTTTTCCAGGTTCAAACGGCCATTGTACCGCTTGAAACCGGAACCTTCCACGATCCCTTTCTGGTTGAAATATTCTCCCGACAAGTAGTAGGTCGACTTTTCAGTACCTCCGCTGAGTCCCAGCGAGTATTTCTGAAGGGTCGTAGGGCGGAAGAGCGCGCTCTGCCAGTCGGTACCATTGCCGAGCACCGACGGATCGGCGAACTGCGGCTCGGTAGCCGTGCTGCCCACCGCAGCGGCCTCGTTCCTGAACTGCGCATATTCCCGCAGGTTCATCACATCGATATGTTTGGGTTCCGCCTGCACCGTCACGAGTGAATTGAAGGTAATCTTCGCCTCGCCTGCCTTACCCCGCTTGGTGGTAATCATCACAACGCCATTGGCACCCACGGCGCCGTAAATAGCGGTTGCCGAAGGCCCCTGCAACACGTTGATCGTCTCGATATCGTCGGGGTTAATGCTGGAAAGGATGTTCGAAAAGCCCGTCGGGCGGTTGTTGGGGTCGTCCTTCATGTTATCCGGCTTGATCTGCACCCCGTCGATCACGTACAATGGCTGCGTGGTGCCCGTCAGCGAGCTCAGACCGCGGATCAGTACCGACGGTGCCGCCCCCGGCTGGCCGGAGTTCTGCTGCACCATCACATTCGCCGCACGGCCCTGCAATCCTTGTTCCAGGGAAGTATTAATGGTTTTACTCAAATCCTTGCCCGAAACCGTCACCTGCGAGCTCGAAACGTCGGTCTTTTTCATTTCCCCATAACCCACCACCACGACTTCATCCAGGGAGGAAATGCTTTCTTTCAGTTTAATATCAATTTTGGTTTTGTTTCCCACCGCCACTTCCTGCGTTTCATACCCGATGAAGGAAAACACGAGCGTGCTGCCCGAGGTCGCCTCGATCGAAAACGCCCCGTTGGTGTTGGTTGTAGTACCGTTGGACGTACCCTTTACCACCACACTCACGCCGGGAATACCATCGCCTTGCTCCAAGGCTGCGACCGTCCCCGTGATAACCTTTTTAGTTTCCGACTGTGCGAATGCACCGACGGCAGTAACCATGATCCCCAATGACAGAAGGAGAGGTCGTAGCAACCCGGCCAGAAAGCGCGAACGCCGCTTTACCCGCCTCGTTTCGTACAAATTTTGTTGCATGTTGTTTTGTTTTAAAAGTGACTATTTGTTCATCCCGATTTAGACATTTCCGATATCCCGGGGTTACGCACCGGACAATGGGACAAATCGAATGAATAGTTGGACAAATGTGTCACCTAAAAACATGCGGCAAGGGATCCAAATGTTTACAAATGGGGGATCATTTGTAAACTCCGGCAGAAAATCGGGCTATTTTTTCGCCTTTTATTCCAGTTTGAGGGAGTATTACGTGCAGAAATGAATGAGCAGGCAATGAGCAGGTGATCACAAACGGATATTAGAGTATCCGGCTCGCCTCTTGTATTATTCTAATATTCGCGCCCCTGCCTGGTTTCTGCGGTACGCGGTTGGCAGCACCTGATACTCCTCCTTGAAGAGCTTGGTGAAGTACTTGGGGTTGTTGAATCCGACCTGGTAGGCGATCTCGGAGACTGTGAGCTGACTCTTTTCGAGCAGGTCGGCGGCCCTGCGGATGCGTATTATACGGATGAACTCGATCGGCGTTTTGCCCGTCAGCGAAAGTATTTTTTTATACAAATAAACCCGGCTCATGGACATCGCCTCGCTCAGCTGCTCTACCGTATATTCGGCATTAGCCATGTTTTGCTCCACCACCTTCACGGCGCTGTTCACGAACTCCTCGTCCATTGAACGCACCGCCACGTCGGTCGGGCGGATCTCGACATGCTGCTGAAAATGCTTCTGCAACTGCTCGCGCTGCACGATCAGGTTCGAGATCCTGACCTGCAAAATATCCAGCCTGAACGGCTTGGTCACATAAGCATCGGCGCCGGTCTGGTATCCCTGCAATTGTTGCTCTTCCTCGGCCCGCGCGGTAAGCAGTACCACCGGGATATGCGAAATGCGCCGGTCGGTCTTAATCGTCCGGCAAAGCTCGATCCCGTCCATTTCCGGCATCATCACATCGCTCACGATCAGGTCCGGAATGTGTTCCAGAGCCATATCGAGGCCGGTTCGGCCATTAGCGGCTTCGAGTATCCGGTACTCTTTCTGAAATACTTCTTTGAGATACTCCCTGAATTCGTCGTTATCCTCCACGAGCAGGATTAATGACTTTTCTTTACCGGCCTTTTCCTCGGACAGGTCAACGTCAATGGTTGCGGTCTCTCCGGGGCGTGCGTCCGCAGCCTGCACGGGTACCATACGCGCAAGGCTCTCGCGCAGGGGAACGGTAACCGTGAATGTGCTGCCCTTCCCCACCTCGCTTTCCAGATCGATCGCCCCTCCGTGCATTTTGATGAACTCCGCGGCAATGGAAAGCCCGATGCCGCTACCCTGGTTCATGATATGTCCGGGCATGGGGTGCTGGTAAAAGCGTTCGAAAATTTTCTGCTGAGCCTCGGGCGGAATGCCGATACCGGAGTCCTCTACCCTGATTTCCAGGGCGTCTCCGCCCTCCTGCCCCAATGTCCGCAACCGTACCGTCACCTGCCCGTTTTCAGCCGTGAATTTAAACGCATTGGACAGCAGGTTGTACATCACTTTTGACAATTTATCCTGGTCAAAATCGGCGTAGCGCGACTCTACGGCACTTTCGAACCGGTACCGGATGTGCTTGTGTTCCGACAGATCGGAGAAGGTCTGGGTGATTTGCCTGACGAACTGTACAATATCGCCACGCTCGGGCATGAACCGGGTTTCCTCCACTTCCAGCTTTTTAAAATCGAGCATCTGCGTAACCAGGTTGAGCAGCCGCTGGGCATTCCGGTGTACGAGCGAGAGCTGCCGGTGAACGGTATGGTCGGCACGGATACCTCTCAGCAGATTTTCGAGCGGTGTAAGCATGAGCGTGAGCGGCGTGCGGAACTCGTGGCTTACATTGGTAAAAAACTTGATCTTCATTAAATCCAGCTCATGCATTTGCTGGGCATAATGCCGTTCCTGTTCCAGTTTGAAATTCATCCGCTCCCGTTCGATCAACACCCAGCGGGCAACCATCAATGCGCCCGCTACCAGTAAAAAATACAGGAGATAAGCCCAGGGCGTCCGCCAGAATGGAGGCAATATCCTGATTTCCAAACGCCGCTCGGTCGCCACGCCACCTTCCTTTGTTTTAACCTTGAATACATAGCCGCCGGGGTCAAGGTTGGTGTAGGTAACCCGCCGGGTATTATCAGCCGCGAACCACTGGTCATTGAAGCCTTCCAAAGTGTACAGGTAGTGGTTTTTCTCGGGGTGCAGGAAATTTAAAGCCGCGAATTCGATCGTAAAGACATTCTGGCTGTGTTCCAGTACCACGCGGTCGGTTATCGAAACGGATTTTTCGAAAACAGGTTTGCCATCGACCGGCATACCCGGCCGGATGCTTTTATTGAAGATCTGAAAGTCGGTCAGCACCACGCGCGCGTCCGTACGCTCGTCGGTAACACGCGCGGGGTCGAAGATGGAGAAGCCGTCGGCACCGCCGAAAACCAGTTCGCCCGAATGCAGCCGCAGCGCCGCATTTTCATTGAAACCCCTCCCCTGTAACCCGTCGACCTCGTTATAAGTGCGGACCTGAAATGCCGTCGGAATGCCTTTTACCCTTTTGGTAACCCACAGATTCACCATGCCTTTCGGGGTACCGAGCCACAGGTTCTGGCGGGTATCGACGATCACCGTCAGTATGGAGTTGTCCGGCAGCCCGTGGCGGGTGTCGTAAGTCACAAATGCATTCCGCGCCGCGTCATAACGGTTGAGGCCTTCGGAGGTACCGATCCAGATCGTACCGGAATTGTCCTGCGCCAGCGACATCACCGCGTCACTGCTGAGGCTGTTGCGGTCACCGGCGCGGTAGCCGTAATGCACAAAACGACCTGTCTGGCGCATAAGTACGTCGATACCGTTCGCGGTTCCGATCCACAAATTACCCTGCTTGTCTTCCAGCATGGCGGAAATGTAGTCGGAGCTGACGGAATTGGGGGCAAGGTTGCGGTAGTGCCGGAATCTCTTCGCCGACCGATCCAACAGATCAAGGCCATCGGCCATCGTACCGACCCACAGCCTCCGCCGCGAATCCTCGAATATCTCCCATACCCGGTCGTCGATCAAGCTCGTGGAATCGGCGGGATCGTGCAGGTACCGGGTAAATTTCCCGCCGTCGAAGCTGTTCAGCCCGCCAAAGTAAGTGCCGATCCAGAGCACATCCTGCCGGTCGAGGAAAAGACTGACGATTACGTCGTTGCTCAGGCTGTTCGCGTCGCCCGGCTTGTTTCTGAACTGCCTGAAACTGTTGTTTTTGCGATCGTAATAAATCAGCCCGCCGCCGTTGGTACCCACCCACAGGTTGCCCTTCCGGTCTTCGGCGAACACATTTACATCGTCGAACGGCAGGCTGGTTGCATCGCCGGGCAAATGGCGGACGAGCGAGAATTTGAAAATGTTCTGATGGTAATTACAAAAGCCCTGCTTGTAGGTACCGGCCCAGATCATCCCAGTAGCGTCCTTGTACAATGCCTGAATGCTGTTCTGGCTGAGCGTCCTGGGATCGCCGGGGTTGGAGCGCAGCGTGGAGACCCTGCCGCTTTGTTTGTCGAGGATATTGATGCCGCCATGGTCCGTTCCGATCCAGATCCGGCCGTCGGGCCCGGAGATCATCGCGCTTACCGCGTTGTTGCTCAGCCTGAAATCAGGCCCGGCTGTGCCTGCAATGCGCAGGGTATTCTTCCTGAAATCAAAATTAAATGCCCCTACCGCCGCTTTGACGATATATACCCAGGGCTCGCCCTGCCCGTCGACAAAGACCTTGTGATTGGATAATTTGCCCAGGTTACGGCGCTGCAAAAGCGCGCTCTGAATGTCGATCGCGTGTGTGCGGGCATTTACCCGGGCAAGAAAACCGTCGTCGCATACCACCCAGAGATTTCCTTCCGCATCCTCATCGAAATCCGAAATCGCACGCGTCCCCGGCGCTTCTTGGGAAGGCGTGAACCTGATTTTGATCAGCTGCTTCGAAGCAGTACGGTATTTCAGCAAGCCCAGCTTGTTGTGACTAATCCAGTAATCGCCCGAACGGGTTTTGATAATGCGGTTAAAATTGGCATCCCGGAGCCCGAAACGTTGCGCAGCCCGGTTCACATTGTGATCGATCGTTTCGGTAACCGGATCGTAGATATCGAACCCGAGCCGGGTGTTGATCCAGATATAGCCTTGCGGATCTTCAAAAAGGGCGTTGACCTGATGATCAGCCAGGCTTGCGGAATCGGCCGGATCGTGCTTGAATACCCTAAAAGAATAGCCGTCGAAACGGTTCAGCCCATTGCCGGTACCGATCCATACAAACCCGCGGCTGTCTTTTAGAAAACAATTGACCTGATTATGAGAAAGGCCCTTTTCGGTGTTATAGCGGACAAACTGGTAATCCGCTGGCTGGGCTGTACTTCCCTCCATCCATCCAACTAGGGCTGCCAGGACCAGCCAAAATTTGATCACCCACCGCTTCATTCCCGTGAAGGTAGCATCGTTTTTCTTCAAAAAGAATTCCAAATTGTTCCATTAAATTGCCTGAATGAAGATATTGATCATTGAAGACGAACCCGGCCTGGCCGAAAGCATCGGAGCCTACCTGACCGCGCAGGACTACTTGTGCGAATATGCAGGCACATGGGCACAGGCGCGGGAGAAAGTGGAACTGTACCGGTACGACTGCATTCTGCTCGATCTGATGCTCCCGGGAGGAGACGGTATCGATATACTCGAAACGCTCAAAAAGCAAGGACAGCAGGACGGCGTGATCATTATTTCGGCCAAGGGTGA
>Ga0255338_1004442_pt1 | contig 14517 bp, 12 predicted proteins | sample MeOH1_35cm_T4_19_FD_203715 | JGI IMG/M metagenome (GOLD analysis project Ga0255338, IMG submission 203715) | Sandy soil microbial communities from University of British Columbia, Vancouver, Canada - MeOH1_35cm_T4_195 | ecosystem: Engineered > Artificial ecosystem > Sand microcosm > Unclassified ...
CCGCCGTTGCCGAAGCCAGAAGACGAGCCACCGCTGTTGAAACTGGAGGATGCGAACGAAGTACCGGCGTTCGTTTCGATCGGCGTGGCAGTGCTCATCGCGACCTTGTCTGTCTTGCCGGCATGCGCCAGGGAGACCTCGGTGGCCGTAATGTCACCCACCGTGAAACCGAAGGCGTCTTCTCCCTTAGCAAAGTAGCGGCTCTCCCCGCTGGAGGTCTTCTTCAACAGCGCCTTTACGCCGTCGGAGAACTCCACGACACCCAGCATCTGGATTTCGCCCACGCTCGATCCGGAAGGAGTGGCGGGGGCGGAGGGTGCGACGGCGGTGGGCACCGCGGGTGCCGCTGCTACCGGTTTCACCGGCGGGGCGGCGGGGAGCTTGGGTGCCGTGGGGGTGAGGGGTGTCTTGGGCGCTGCCTTCTGCGGGGTTACCAGCGGCCGGAACAACTCGCGAATGGGCGCCGAGCCGACGAGTGGGGAGGTAGCCAGCGGGCTGCTAACCACCCGCGTGGTCACCGTTGCCGTCTCTGCCTGCCGGGTCGCGGGTCGCGCCGCGTTACCGGCAGAGGGCGTTCCATTGGGCTTGGCAACCAATTGGGCTGCCACCAGCATGAGGGCTGTCCCACCGCCCAGGGCGAGGACTACGCCGCGCGTATTTACCTGCTTCGCGTCTCGTTTCATCCCTGCTTCCCCTTCTTCTCGGTCACTACCGCAAAGCCGTTGATGACCACCTGGCCTTCAATCCGTGACGTGTCCTTCTGGTTCTGGGTCACGTTGAGCCGCTCGATCTTCAGTATCGGTCTGGCGCTCTCCATCGCCTGCACGAAGGTGTGCAGGTCGGTAAGGGTGCCAGTAAATTGCATGGACAACCCGGAGCGGAGGAAAGATCCCTCGTCCCGGAGGGGCAGCCCTTCCAGCCTACGCACGGACAGTTTGTCATAGCCGGGCAGCGCTTCGATCCGCTGAAGGATCCGCGCAGTCTGCTGGTTTACAGCCGCACGCGTGGGATAGACGGTGGCCTTCTCGTGCAGTGCCTGGCTCTTGTTGCTCGCCTCGGCCGCTGCTGTAACGCCCGCCTCGATATCGCTAAGCTTCGTCTTCGCCTTGACCACCCGCTGGTTGAGGCCGTCCCACGCGTCCATCACCGGGAACAGCACCAGCACCAGGATCAGAATCAGGCCGATCCCGATCGCGCCGTAGCGGAGGGTGCGTTGGTCACGCTCGGAAAGGTTTGCCGTCATTTCCGGGCTCCCTGTCGTTTCCGAACCACGATCTTTGGCTTGAGCTTGCAGGAGATCTGGAAACCCCAGACCGGCACCTTCGAGATCGCGTCCTCCGTGCGGTAGTCCAGTGTCACTTCGTCAAAAACTCCCTGGCGCAGCAGCCCGATCTGCGCCCGCTGCGCCCCGTTCGGGTCCATCGAGTAACCGCGCACCACGCAGCCGGACGCCGCGTTGTAGCCAAGCTCGGTTAACCAGGTTCCCTGCGGAAGCTGGCGACTGAGCGTAGAAAGCGCCTTTGCGGCGGGCACTCGTGTCTCTTGCGCTGCGGTGATGTCGGCAAGGGACGCGCTCAGGTCGTCGGCGGACATGCTCGGTACCGGCACCGTGCCGCGGAACTCGCGCAACTTGGACTCGACCTGCTCCAATTCCACGTTCTTCTGATGGAACATCGCCGCGACCACGAGGCCACCGGCCAACACAACGGAGGTCACAAGCGCTCCCCAGGAGATGCGCACCTGCCGCCGCTGCTCTACCTCCCGCGCCACTGTGACGCGGGAAAGTGAAAGGCGCAGTGGCATCGCAGCCACCTCTGCCGCCTGCAGCGCGCAGCCAAACGCCACCGTATACGGAGCAGCGGCGCGAGGGTCTCCCGTCTCCGGCCCCAGGATCGTCAGCGGCACGTCGAGACGCTCGCTCAACTGCCAGTCAGCGCCTTCCAAAGAAGCTCCCGCTCCACATAGATAGAGACGCTCAATGGAAGTGCCGCGTTCGTAGGCGACCGCCTGGAGTGCGTAGCGAACCTGCTGGGATAGTGCCACGACCCAGGGACTGGCGTTTTCGGAAATCGTGGAGAGCGCGGTGCGCTCGGGAGCGCCTCCCGCGGTTACCGGCTGTGTTGCCGGGACGGAGTTGACGGCGCCGCAGCCCAGGGGAATTGCCTGTGCGACCACGATGCGGGCGCGGTCCAGCACCAGTAGCTCGCTGCCGCTTTCCTCCACCCGTAGGACCGCGCAAAGCGGCTCGCGGGCCGCGCCGCGCACGTGCTGCAGCGCGTTGAAGATCGCCACCGCGGAAACGGTGTTGGACGCGGAAATCCAGGGAACGGTGTTGACCTTCTGGAGGTTTTCCTGCACCGCGGACTGCCGCGCGGCGGCCAGCAGCACGTCCAGGCGAGACTGGTCGGTCATTCCAAGTACGTGGTGCGCAAATGCCAGCTCGTCCGCTTGGAGGGGGAGCGTGCCCTCGGCCTCCAACGAGACCACGCGCTCCAGGTTCTCGTCCGTGGTGGGCGGGAGGTTCAGAATACGCATGGCTGCGTTTTCCAGCGCCACCGAACATACCACCTCGGCCGGACGGCGCGGTAGAGTGCGGAGCGCGCGAGTCAGCTCCTCCCCCACGCGGACCGTCTGCGAGGAGAGAACCCGGAGACCCTGGTCGCCGTTCTCCACCAATACCAGCCGACCGGAGTCTCCGATCAGCTCAACACCCAGTGCAACTCTACTCTTCGGCATACGTGTGTATCGCAGGACCGGCCTGCAGCAGTGTTCTAAAGACAGGCTCACCCACCGCAGCGGGATTCGGTGCGGCGGTTGTTAGCGCTCCGGATAGGACACGAGCGCTTGGGTCCCAACCTAATGACGCCCGCCAGAGAAAAGAGTCCGTGGCGAGTATGTTGGGTTGCGGCTGGTCCCGAGGGTTCCCGCCATCCGGGAGCAAACGGGGGGCGAATGTCCGGAGAGCACGAATGCTCGCTGGCCTCGACTTCATTCGAACGCCGTATGAATTACAGCAAATAGGGGAGAGGAGTAGCTTACAGTAGCAATTCTTTCAGACGGTGGCAAGCGGCCATGATTCTGTGGACCTAAACCTGATTTCGGCACACGGGGTATCATGCCCAAACCATGCCACCCGAACGTTCTGCGGCTCGTTCCCCAGTGCGCGTCGGCGCCCTATCGTCCTACCTGCGCCGAAAGTGCGGATGGGTGAGCCGGCACCGTTCGGTGAGCCGCCGGCTCACCCATCATCTCTTGCTAGTTATCCTGCCGCAGCCGCACAATCTTGCACTTTCCCGAGGTGCGGTCGATGACTGCCGTAAGGTGCACCCCGATGTCGCTGGGGCGGCCGCTGCCGGGCAAGAGTACCTGCGCCGTACCGAGGGAGCGCACCAGGAAGGTATCGCTGATTACGGTGACCTTCTCAATGATCGCGTTGAAGATCGCGGGCGTTATCTCGTCGATTTTAAGCAGGTCACCGCGACTGATCATCGGGTTTGCGTCGCGGTAAGTGACGATGGCCTGCGCGATCTCCTCGGTCATCTGCGGCAGGGTCATGATCACTTCTACGGGAGCGGTATTCAGGTTGACGGCGCCGGCCATCGGCTTGGTCAATGCGGAATCAGTAGTGGTCGTGGTGGTGTCCGCCGGCGCGGTTCCGCCGCCGTTCCCGCCACCCCCTCCGGGACCGCCTGCACCGGGACCGCCGCCACCCGGTCCGGCCTGAACCAACAATACATTCCCCTGGTGCCGGCGCGGTTGATAAACAGCCGGGGTGATCAGATTGAGGGGGCGGATCGCGCCGAAACCGCGTGGTCCTCCACCGCCGCCGCCGCCCGGCCCACCACCCGGTCCACCACCGCCGGGACCGCCGCCTCCAGGTCCCCCGCCGCCCGGTCCGCGCCCGCCGCCCGGTCCGCGCCCGCCGCCCGGCCCGCCGCCGCCGGGTCCACCACCGCCGGGACCACCGCCGCCCGGTCCGCCGCCGCCTGGTCCGCCGCGCCCGGGTCCGCCCCCGCCGCCCGGTCCGCGACCACCACCGCCACCGCCACCGCCACCGCCACCGCCTCCACCCCCGCCGCCGGCATCGTTGGAGCCGGTCCCGTCGTTGGGTAGGGTCACCACGTCGGCCAGCAGCCTTACGGCATCTCGGTTATTGTTCACCGCGGTCCAGACTTGCGACCAACTCCGAATGTTGCGGCTGCGGGTCACGTTCAACGCGGCATCTAGTGGAGAGCCGCCGTCCCGCTGCCCTCCTTGACCGCCTGGTCCTTCGGCGACCGCGCCGCTGCCGGAGTCGACTTGCAGGATCGAAGACACCGCTTCCAGGCGAGTACTTAGGTCGTCTCGTGTGATGCCGGTGAGGCTCACGCGAGGCTGCCCGTCGCTGGCGATGCGGCGCGCTTTCACGTTGACCGCAAACCAGTCCGCGAGGACGGTCTGGGTCGCGTCGGGCTGGGTGGTATCCGTCGTCTGCCCGGCTTCTCGTTGCGCCCACTCCTGGCGGAACCGCTCGGCGGGGCTCAACCGCTCGGGCCAACTCGCGCTGCCATAAAGCAGATCCGCGGTGAATCCATCCACGAGCAGTAGGTCGTCGATGGATTGAAAAGTCCGTGCCGTGGTCTCCGTATCACTGGTGGAGGTGTTGCCGGTACTACTGGTCGTCGAATCGGTGCCGGCGCCGCGGAAACTGAGGATCGCCGCGACCTGCTCTTCCGTGATGTTGGGGACCTTACCCAGCCCCGCCTCGTCCGCCTCGTTCAGGTCGAGGCGGCTGCAGGCATCCTTCGCCATTACGAGGTAGCGGTAACCCTCGGCGTCCGTGGTGAGCGGCTCGTCGTTGGAGTCGATCGTCTCCCACGTCTGGCCAGGCGAGGTGTAATAATCGGTACTGTTGTCCAATTCCGCGGCCAGTCGCTCGATGCCCGAATAGGCCGCGTAATACGCGCGCGCCTGCCCATCGGTGTTGGCGGTGGCCTGCGTGGCCATCTGCGTATCGTAAGCAAGCCCAAGTGCGACGACCAGCAGGATAACCAGCAGCCAGACGGCCACGATCATCACCGCGCCGCGGTGTGCTCTCCGGCGTTTACCCTGGTGATGAAGTGGTGACATAGCGGTAATAGAGGATCGGAATAATGGAGTAGGGGAGGGATAGCGGTGGTAGGATCGGGCATTCCGCAGTTCAGCACTCCACTACCCCGCACGCCGGTGGTGTCCCACACCGGCCCCAATCAATTCAATTCGTTAGCGATTACCTTATGGCGTGGCGCCGGCTCCCGTGCCGGTAGACGGGGTCGTCGTCGATTGACCGGTGGTTGTATCGTCGGATGCCGCTTCGTTGGCTGCATCGGTGGCGGCACTGGCGGCCGGAACCGAGAATACCCAGCTCTGCAACTTGGGGTCAGACTGGTTGTTCGGCGACGAGAGCGCGAGGTCGACCCGAATGGCGGTGGGAAGACCGGTCTGCCCGTCCCAGGAGTCCAGCCAGGTTTGCTGATCGCTGCTGTAGAAAAGGTAGGTGACCCCCGTGACTCCCGCTAGAAGTGGGGTTATCCGTGTGTCTTCGCTTACGCCGCCCTGGCTGCTGGAACTGTCCGGCACCGGGTAGGACGTTTCGTACCGCCACAAGCCGGGCTCGCCTGTCCGCGGATCTTCCATAACCAGGTACTGGATCAGCACGGTTTCATTGGAGGCTCGCCCAACCAGCAGCGGCTCACCCACTACCGACGCGAACTGGAGGACGTCCGCTCCGGTGCCGCCGGTAGTCGCCGTCGTCGAGAGCCCGAATTGGACCCCGGAGTCGTCCGGCGGGATCGTCGAGCTGTGGATATCCCGGTTCATCGTCTCGAAGCAGCGGCGCAGCGCTCCCGTGCGAGTACCGATCTCTTGCACTCGCTCTCGCCCGGACGTGGCCGTGCGGAACACCTGGGCAAACAGCATCATGATCACCGCAGCGATCATGAAGGAAATGAGCAGTTCGACCAGGGTAAACCCGCGGCGCATTAGAGTGCGCCTCCGCCGGTTCCTGCGGCGCCCGTTCCAGTAGTCCCGGAGGTACCCGTAGTGGTTCCCGTGGAACCGGTAGCGGTGGCGTCGGTGTTCTGGAGGTCCGGCCGCCGGAGCGCCGTAAGAGTGGCGTCCACGTGTGTCACCCGGTGCTCGGCGCGCACGGTGATTACGAGGAGTCCCGCATTGGAGCTCTGCTGGATGTCCGCTTCCCAGTCGTAGTCCGTCGTGGTGTCGACGCCTTTGCCCTGGTCGGTGCCTACCTGGAGGACCGGTTCCTTGAGGATCTCTTCCAGCTTGGAGCGCGCGGCCATCATGGCGCCGGAGCGCTGGTCGATCTTGTGCGACATGCCCGCGCACGCCGCGATGACCTCCAGCGTGCTGAGCAGGCCGATCGTCAGGATGATTGCCGCCACCAGAACTTCCAGCAGGGTAAAGCCGCGTCGCATGGCTAATGCCCTCCGGCCGGGCGACCCTGCCAGTCCTGGATCTCCTGTGCATTCAACTCCCGCACCTCACCGGTGTAGCCGTCTACCTGCACCCCGCGCTGTTGGCCGCCCGCGCTCTCCAGCACGAGGAGCGCGTTGTCGCTGCGCCCCTCGGGATAAAAGGTGAGCACGCTTGTGTCTGTCGCGGTCGTGGTACTGGAGTCGGTGTAGCCGAACGGCTCCACCCGCCATTGCATGACCTTAACGCGACCCGACACTACGTCTTGCAGCACCGGCACGGAAGACACCACTTGCGACGCGGCCGCCTGGGTCTGCTCTTCCGGCCGGAACGGCTGCACAAGCAGCTCACCTGTATTACTATCCACCAACACCTGGTGCCGCAGCCCGGTGGATGCGGCCCGAGCCTTCGCAAACGCGAAGTCGTTCCGCACCGCCGAAGCTGCGGCGTTCAACTGCGCGCTGTCCCACCCGGAGATGAAGCGCGGCGCGACGACTCCCGCCGCCAGGGTGAGCAGCGAGAGGACGACCAACAGCTCCATCAGGGTGTGCGCGCGTCGCATAGGTAGAACAGCCTTACTTTCGGATGCTGCTCAGGTCTTCGGCTGTACCGGTGCCGCCTTCGCGACCATCCGAGCCGTAGGACATGATTTCGTAGTCCGCGCCGTTCGGCCCCGGCACGTTGTAAACGTACGGGTTCTGCCACGGGTCCAGCGGCACCGAGGTCACGTCGTTGAGGTAAGGGCCTTTCCACTGGCCGCCGCCTTCCGACGAAGACGAAGACGGCGCGGTGATCAGGTCCTGTAGGTCTGCCGGCGGCTGACCGTTATGGTCCACGCGATACAGCTCGATCGCCGTTTTGAAGTTGCCGATCTGCGTCTTGGCCGCGCCCGTCTGTCCCTTCTCCGCCTGCTTGAGGAACTTCGGCGCCACCAGTCCCACGAGGAGGGCCAGGATAACGAGCACTACGAGAAGCTCGATGAGCGAGAAGCCTCTCCGGACCTTGCGATTGCGAAACATGGTCTGTCCTTTGCGTTGCGAAACCCAGTTCCTAGTTCCGAGATCCCGGTTCCGAGTTAGCGCTCCCGTCGCACTGCGGTGCAACCCGGAACGTAGAGCTTGGAACGCGGAACAGTCCCTAGAATCCGGTGGTTATTTCGAGAACCGGGATCATCATGGAGATCACGATGGCGCCGATCACGCCGCCCATGATCAGGATGACCGCCGGCTCCACCATCGAGATAAGCGAGCGAAGTTTATTTGCTACTTCCGCGTCGTAGGCATCGGCTACGCGGGTAAGCATCGTGTCCAGGCTACCGGTCTCTTCGCCGACCGCTACCATATTAGTGACGAGACTCGGGAACACTCCGGTACGCTTCAGGGGCTCGGCCAACGGTTCTCCCCCGCGCACGGCGTCGCTTACCTGCTCGACGGCCCGGCGGAGCACCTTATTGCCGACGGCGCGCTCCGCGACTTCGAAGCTGGTGAGGATGGGCACCCCGCCCTGCACCAGGATCGCCATGGTCCGGCAAAAGCGGGCCACGGCATCCTTACGCGTAATGGAGCCCAGCACCGGCACCTTCATCCGGAACCCGTCCATCGCGAGGCCGCCCTGCTCCGTTTTCTCCCACGCCTTGATGGCGAAGAAGGCAGCCACGCCGGCGAGCAAGATGAACCCGCCGTAAGACGAAACGAAAGCCTGAATCGTCAACAGCGCCTGGGTGGGCGCGGGAAGCTCCCGGTTCAAGCTCTTGAAGATCTTAGCGAAGCGAGGCACCAGGAACACGAGGATGAACGTGACCGCGCCGAAACCAGCCGAAAGGAGGATGATCGGGTAGGCCAGCGCCGAGCGGATCTTGGATTGCTGCTCTTGCTGCGTTTCCAGGGTGTCGGCGAGCCGCTCCAGCACGTTGCCTAGCTGTCCGGACGCTTCGCCCGCCTGCACCAGGCTAACATACAGCTCCGAAAAAATCTTCGGATGCTCCGCCATCGCTTCCCAGAGGGCGGAGCCGCCCTGAACCGCCTGCCGGATCTGGCGCAGCGCAAGAGAAAGTGTGGCCGACTCGCTGTGCTCCACCAGGGTGTCTAGACAGCGGCTCATGTTGAGCCCGGCGTTGAACAGCGAGGCTAACTGGCGAGTGAAGAGGGCGAGGTCGGAGAGCGAGACACCGCGGAACAACGCGAAGGCGGACGGCTTGACTGCTTCGGCTTCGGCGACGACGACCGTCCCACCGCGGCTGGATATGGCAACTGCACCCGCGGCGGCCTGGAGGTTCATGGGATACATTCCCATTCCCTTCAGCCGGATGAGGGCCGCAGAACGGTTCTCGGCCTGGATCGATCCGTTGACCTCGCGCCCCTGCGTATCGAGTGCTGTGTAACTAAACTCCGCCATAGTAAATCGTTAATGTCTGGTGCGAAATGCGTAAGCTAGTGGACGGGGAGCCCGCGAACGGTTCTTTACGCATCGCGGATTACGCATGCTCTCTAATCGTCTTCAGTGGAGACGCGGATGACTTCTTCGATGGTCGTCTGCCCCTGGAGGATCTTGCGCCACCCGTCCTGGCGGAGCGTGGTCATCCCCTCGTTAACCGCCACCGCTTTGATCTGACCCGCCGATTGCTCTTTCAGGATCAGCTCACGGACCGCCTCGGACACCGGCAGAATCTCGAAAAGGCCCAGTCGGCCCGCGAAACCGGTGAACCGGCAGTTGCTGCAGCCTACCCCCCGCAGCTGCTTGGACGGCGGTGCGTAGCCCAGTTCCTTCTCCATGATCAACATCATCTCGTGCGGGGGCTCTTGTTCTTCCCGGCATTCCGGGCAGACCCGCCGGGCGAGGCGCTGGGCCATGACGCACTCCAGCGAGCTGGCGGCGAGGAACGGCTCCAGCCCCATGTCGATTAGGCGAGACACGGCGCCGGCAGCGTCATTGGTGTGGAGCGTCGAGAGCAGGAGGTGACCGGTGAGCGCCGCATGGACGGCGATCTCCATCGTTTCCTTGTCCCGGATTTCACCCACCATGATGATGTCCGGGTCCTGGCGGACGATGGCGCGCAGGCCCCGCCCGAAGGTAAGCCCGATGCGCTCACGAACCTGCATCTGGTTCACGCCGCTCATCTGGTACTCAACCGGGTCCTCAACGGTGATGATCTTCTTCTCCGGTGTAAAGATCCGCCGGAGGGAGGCGTAGAGGGTGGTCGTCTTTCCGGAGCCGGTGGGGCCGGTAACCAGCACCATCCCATAGGGGCGGTTGATCGACTTCTCGTAAACCTTGAGCTGGAGCTCGGTGAAGCCGATGTCTTCCAGGCTGAGCTGAATATTGCTCTGGTCCAGTAGACGCATAACCACCGCTTCGCCGTGGAGGGTGGGGAGGGTGGAGACGCGGATGTCGATCTCCTTACCCATGATGTGCGTCTTGATGCGGCCGTCTTGCGGCAAGCGGCGCTCCGCGATGTCCAGGTCCGCGAGGATCTTCACGCGGGAGACGATGGCGGGCATCAGGCGCTGCGGAGGCGGCATCTGCTCCTGAAGCACGCCGTCGATGCGGTAGCGCACCTGGGCTCGGTCTTCAAACGCTTCGATGTGGATGTCGCTCGCCCGACCGCGCACGGCTTCGCGGAAGATGTTGTTTACCAGCCGCACCACCAGCGCTTCCCGCGCCAGGCGCTGGAGCTCGGCGACGTTGTCGCCCTCCTCCTGGATCACCTCGATGTCGCCGTCGCCGTCTTCCGTGCCGGCGTAGGCGTCGGTGATGTAGCGCTCGATGATCTCGCGGTCCGCGTAGGCGGGCTGCACGTGGAGTCCGGTCGCGAGGCGCACGTCATCCAGCGCCGTCAGGTTCATCGGGTCGGACAGTGCAACCACTACGTGCCCGTTTTCGCGCCGCACCGGCACGATCATGTGCTTCTGGGCGAGCTCCGCGGAGATCAACGCCAGCGCTTCGGGCTCGGGGCGGTCGGAGCCGTCCAGGATGAGGAGGCCCAGGCTCTCGGCGAAGGCGCGCTGGATGTCCGTCTCCACGCAGTAGCCGAGGCGTACCAGCATCTCCGGCAGGGGGCGCCCGGAGCGCTCCTGCTCCTGCTGGGCGCGCGCCAGTCGTTCTGCGGAGAGCTTGCCGGAACGGACTAAGACCTGAGCGATACTATCAGCCATCAGTGGTAATGTTAGAGGTAAATGAAGGGAATGTGAAGCGGCCCAAAAACCCATTGGGCCGGTCGGACCTTATGACGTTAGCTACGCAGGCGAGTTCGGTGCCGTGCCCTCGACCGGTAAGGTGTTTTCATTGAGCCACCCGGAAATCCGCGGCCGGTGGACCCGCAATCGACGCAGCGCACGAGACGCAAAGAAGCCGGTCGTCACCTGACGACCGGCTTCTTGCTGGACGTTGTATGCGGACGGCTTACTGGTTGTTACCGCGTCGCGGGCGCTCCGGGAACGTGAAAGCCGCTCCCTGCATCGCCGTGTACTGCTTCTTCTGGGCGTCCGTGAGGATGAGGCCCAGCTTGCCTTCGGTGGCGGTGCGAACTTCCCCGAATTTCTTGAACGCCTCCTGGCGCTGCTCCTGGGTCATGTTCTGACCGCCGGCGCGGAAGCCTTCGAACGCCTTGCGCATCTCTTCGCGCTCGCTATCCACTGCCGCCTTGATCTTGGCGCGCTGGTCCGGCGTGAGCTTCAGCTCGTCCTGAACTTCCACGCGGCTGAGGCCGCGCATGCCGGCCTGCTGAAGCTCGAGTTGGTGGAGGCGAGTTTTCTGCTTGGCGTCCAGGATCTCGCCGATCTTCTTCTCGGACTCGGCGCGGAACTCGGAGATCTTCTTGTCGCGCTCTTCCGGGGAGAGGCCCTGCGCGCTCTGGAAGAGGGTCTGTCCCTTCTCGCGGAGCTCTACGTTGAGCTGCTTGAGGAGGTCGATCTGCGCGGCATCCAGCTTGAGCTCTTTCTGTACTTCCGGCGTCTGGAGCAGCTGGGACGCTCCGCCGCGGCCGCCGCCCCGGCGGCCCTGCTGCTGCGCGTGGGCGCTGCTGGTAATGAAGAGCGCCATTCCGGCGCACAGGACGAGAATACGAGCGAGCTTCACAGCTACCTCCTGGTAGTTTCTCAGGGCCAAGCCTACAGCCCTCTAAAGTGGGTATGACAGGTGACTGGGCACACAGATTCGGCGGGGGGAGAGCCGCTCGACGTTTCCGAGGGGAACGTCGGCGACACCGCCTTAGACGTAGATCCGACAGACTCGTTCGGTTTAGTTTTTCCGTTTGGAGTTGGTCGGCGTCACCGCTGCGGCACGCGCGTCGATAGCCAGAGCGCGTGCCGTGCCCGCATCTCGGAGGTAAGCCACCAGCACCCGATCTCCTACCAGGAGGTCGGTGAGCGCGGCGGACGAGCCCGCGCGGCGGATGGTTGCGTCCGCGTTGATGGCAAAGGTTAGCGGCGTGCGGCCGCTGATAACGAGCGAGCGGCCGGTCGGATCGATGGACGTGATCGTTCCGTTGACCGTCTTGCTGGAGCCGTTGAGCGAGAGCAGGGTAGACGTGCCGGGCTCATAGACCGCGGTGACCTTCCGCCCTACCAGTACGCTGTTGCTGGTCAGGAGAATTCCCCCCAGTTCGATTACGCTATTGGCGTTGGTGTTGAGCGCCAGTACCGCGCCGTTGCCCAACCGCACGCTGATGCTTGTGGACGTGGTACTCACCACAGTACCCGTGCGACTGGCCTCGCGGATCAGGTGAATGGTGTTGGCGGTCGAGGTCTCGTATTGGTAGTCCACCGTTACTTCATCCCCGTTGGTGATGGCGGTGACGGTGGAGCTGTGATTGTTGAGCAGGACTAGAGTCCGGTTGTTGACAAGGAAGCGCTTGAGGCCCAGCCGCGTGTTCACGGACAGTATCCCGGCGGAGTTGTCATACTGGTACACCGTGCCGGAGATGTGTGCCTGGGGAAGCTGTCGAAGCGCTTCCGCCGCCTGCGTAGGGCAAGGAGCACTCAAGGTGCCCAGGGGGAGGAGCGCGAGCAGTAATGAAAAGCGGAACAAAAGGCGCATAACAAGCTCAATTAACGGTTGCTGAAATCAGTGGTGCCGGTGACACCCATACTCTTGACGCTGGCAAACGGCAAAAGGTCGGCGGAAATTAGCCGGACGTTTCGGCAACTGCGTGGATGGGCTCCGAAGCCTGGGCCAACGCAAAGCCTGCCTCCCGCGATTTCTCGCCGAGGACAGGCTTTGCTTCGGAACCTGGGAGCACGGACACGCTGCCCGACTCGGTCAGTGTAGTGCCTCAGCGCGCGCGCTCTGCTTGCGGGGAGCGCCGGGACTCGCTCTCGGTGCGGGCGCCGCTCCCTTCGCGATCAGCCTGCGGCCGTTGGGCGGCGCCCTTGGTGGGGAAGACGCGGATCTCGGCAGCGGCGATGCCATTCGCTGTTTCGGCACCGCGCACGTGCACGATGGCGCCGACCTGGAGGTCCCGGAAGGTCAGGTTGACGTCCCCGTCTCCTTCACGCCGTGCCGCCGCGGAACTGATGCGGGTGTTGGCTCCGATAGCCACAACCCCTCGTACCGGATGCAAGGTGCCCCCCTTGGTCACGCGCCATTCCAGCAGGAATGTGTTTTGCTGGGCATCGATGGCCTTCACCCTCCCGGCCAGCCAACCGCCTTGCTGTGCTTCAGCACCCGGACGCCCCGTGTCTCGGGTGCCGCCATCCCGGCGAGAGTCTCGGTCGCTGGGCCCGGTTCGCGGCGCCTGCCCGTCGCGGGCACCCGGTGGTGCGCTTTCCACGTCGCGGCGGACCGCTTCCGGCGCGGAGTAGCGCGGGGCATCCGCCTCGGGCGAAGAGCGCCGTCCTCCATCTCCCTCGGTCCCACTGACCTTCCGGAAAAGCGTGACTTCCTGCGCGATTACGGAACCGTCTCTGCTCACGGTCCCCGATACGTTGACCACGGTGCCGGTTGCGAGATCTTGAACGCGCGCGGGCCGGGTGGCTCGACCTTCTGCCGGAGGGGTGATGAAGCGCGTGCCGCCCGCCGTGATGACCAGCACGTCGACCGTGCGGGGTGCGGGGTCGCCATCGCGGCCCTGCCGGACTGGGACGAGGAAGCGCCCGGTGCGGACATCCACCGCTTTAACGGTCCCCTTGAACCGGATGCTCCGGGGACCGGACTCCGCTCCCAGTTCTCCGTCCGCCCCAGCCGGCAGTGCGAATATTCCAATCGCCATCCCGGCTGCTAGCACGCAGCTCGTTCGAAGCAAGTGCCTCTGCATCATGCGTCTCCCTGGTTCATTCGAGTCAGCGGCCCCATCGCCGCTTCCTACACCCCACAATGAGCGATCCTCTTCCCCCGTCTCTAAGGAAAGAGCTCGGCTGGCTGCTTTGCCTCGGCAGGCAGTTTCCAGCTCAAGTCCTCCACCCAGGCGAGGTGGTTGAAGTTGCTGATGCCGTCTCGCTCTACGGCGCGCCGGTAGGTGACCAGTTCGCGAAGCATTCGAGACCGTTCCGCGGCGGGCGCCTCGGCGCGAGCGAGGGTGAGCACGCCCGCCGCTCGCGCGCTCAGCTTGGCATGTTCTAGACCTTTCCGGAGGAAGTCGACGCGAGCAGCCGCTTCGGCATCCGTCTTGGCGCTGTCCGCCGCGCGGGACAGGAGCTTCTCCGCCGGTTCAAAGCACTCCGGAGGGAATGCCGCGTGGGCCGCTCTAGCGAAGCTTCGCCAGCGCGATGCCTCTAACTCGTCGGTGGTACGGTTGATGCTCGCGCGATGCCGGGTGGTGTACTCCTCCCAGTAATCGAAATACGCCTTGACGTCAGACGCTGCCGCGCCGAAGGCCCCGTAATACTCCGCCAGCAGGGTGTCTGGCGGCGCCTCCGGTTGTGTGTGCAGGCGCATCAGGAGGTACAGGTTCGGGCCTTGCGTTGCCCAGTGCCCCGTCAGGGAATCGAAGTCCGTTGCGACCATTCCATTGCGGAACGCGTGCTGGAAGTCGTCCGCGAATTGATGCGCAAAGATGTACGGCAGACAGTAACCATCCAGGAAGTAGTTCGTGCGCATGAACAGGCGAGCGCCGGTATCTCGCCAGCCCCGCCA
>Ga0255338_1004443_pt1 | contig 14516 bp, 9 predicted proteins | sample MeOH1_35cm_T4_19_FD_203715 | JGI IMG/M metagenome (GOLD analysis project Ga0255338, IMG submission 203715) | Sandy soil microbial communities from University of British Columbia, Vancouver, Canada - MeOH1_35cm_T4_195 | ecosystem: Engineered > Artificial ecosystem > Sand microcosm > Unclassified ...
GAGATCATCCGCAGCCGCTCGGTGCTGGAGCCCGTGGTCAACGCGTTCCGGCTCAACGTGTCGGTGGCGCCGGTCACCATGCCATTTCTCGGCAGCCTGGCGCGGCGCTTTGCCACGCCCGGCCAGCCGGCGCCGGCCTGGTTCGACCTCTCGCGCTATGCGTGGGGCGGCGAGCAGATCGATGTGGAACTGCTGGGCGTGCCCCCGGCGCTGGAAGGGGTGCCGCTGACGCTGCGCGCGCTGGCCGATGGCCGTTTCGCGCTGTTCGATCCCACGGGGGTGCAGTTGCTGACCGGGCCGGTCGGCGAGATCGTCGACGACGGCCCGCTGCAGATCCGCATCGGCAAGCTCGTGGCGCGGCCGGGCACCGAGTTCACCGTCACGCGGGCGAACCAGCTGGCGGCCATCGCCGGGCTGGGCAAGTCGCTGCTGGTGCTGGAGCAGGGCAAGCAGACCGGCATCGTGCAGATCTCGATGGAGAGCAGCAACCGCGTGGCGGCCATGCAGATCGCCAACGCGGTGGTGCAGTCCTACGTGCGGCAGAACCTGGAGCGCCACCAGGAGGAAACCGCGCGCACGCTGGACTTTCTCAACGCCGAGGTGCCGCGCGTGCGCGCCGACCTGGAAAAGGCCGAGGACGCGCTGGCCGCGCTGCAACAGCGGCAGGGCGCTGTGCGGCCGACCTCCGAGGCGCAGTCGTACCTGCAGGGCGGGCTCGATATCGACCGCCAGATCGCGACGCTGAATCTCCAGCGCACGCAACTGCTGCAACGCTTCATGCCGGGCCACCCCGACGTGCAGACCATCGACGCGCAGCTGGCGCAGCTGCGCCAGTTGCAGCAGAAGCTGGAGACCCGCTTCCACGACATGCCCGCGTCGGAGAAGGCCGGCGTGCGCATGGAGCGCGATGTCAAGATCGCGCAGGAGATCTATATCTCGCTGCAGAACAAGACCCAGGAGCTGATGATCAACCGCGCCGGCATGGTCGGCAACGTGCATGTCCTGGACGAGGCGCTGCTGCCGTCGTCGCCGGTCAAGCCCAAGCGGGCGTTGATCATTGCCGCCGGCCTGATCCTGGGCTTCGTGCTGGCGGTGCTCACGGTGTTCCTGCGCCGCGCCGTGTTTGGCCGCATGCGCGAGATGGAGGAAATCGAGCGCCGCCTGGCGCTGCCGATGTTCGGCGAGATCCCGTTCAGCCCCGCGCAGAGCTGGCTCGAGGACTACTCGCGGCTCGAGTCCAGCGAGCCGGCCGAACTGCCGCTGCCGGTGGAGCTGGCCGGCGCCGAGCACGTGCCTGCGGCGCCCGAGCGCGCCGACGAATGGCTGCCCGCGGCCACGCGGCCGGTGCTGGCCGAGAGCCGCCCGCATGACGAGGCCATCGAGGCGCTGTGCGGCATCTGCACCCAGTTCCAGTTCACGCTGGAGCAGATGGGCCATCGCGTGGTGGCGATGGTCGGCGCCACCTCGGGCGTGGGCAAGAGCTTCGTGGCCTCGAACCTGGGCACACTTCTGGCCAAGTCCAACCGCCGCGTGCTGCTGATCGACGGCGACCTGCGCCGCCAGCGCCTGTCCGGCTACTTCAACCGCGCCGCCGGCATGGGGCTCTCCGAGCTGCTGGGCGGACGCATCGATGCCAGCCAGGCCGTGATGCCCACGGGCGTGCCGAACCTGTGGCTCGTGCCGGCCGGCAACTTTGGCGCCACGCCGGCCGAACTGCTGATGAACACGCGGCTGCGCCAGGCGCTGGATACCTATGCGCGCACCTATGACCTTGTCATCATCGACACCCCGCCGGTGCTCGACCACAACGACGCGATGGCGGTGGCCGCGCTGGCCGGCGCCACGGTCATGGTGCTGCGCACGGGCGTGCATACCGAGCAGCAGATCGTGGAGGCGGTCAAGCGGCTGAAGCGCGCCGGCGGCAACGTGATTGGCGGCATCCTGAATACGGTCAGCCGCAGCGGCGGCCACCAGGCGGCCGACAGCATGGGCGACGCGCTGGCCCGTGCTTCGGGCCAGGCCGCGTGATGCCGCCGCCCGGAGCGCGCCGGTGATGGCCCTCGCCCTCGAAGCCCCCGCGCGCGGCGGCCGCCAACTGCGCCCGGCGCTGGTGCCGGGGCTGTTCTTCGCGTTCGTGCTGGTGCTGGTGGTGCTGCGGCTGGGGCGCGTGGTGGAGCTGTTCTACCCGATGGGCGCCGTGCTGGTGGGCCTGCTGTGCTACCGGCGCAGCCCCGCCCAGTACGTGTCGTTCATGTGCTGGCTGTACTTCCTGTCGCCCGAGGTGCGGCGCCTGGCGGACTACTTCAATAGCGCGTACAACCCGATCAGCCCGATCCAGATGGCGCCGGTGCTGGTGGCCGTGCTGAGCGGGCTGACCGTGCTCACGCACTACCGCGTGGTGGCCACCCGGCGCGCGTTCCCGTCGCTGCTGCTGGTGCTGGCGCTCACGTATGCGCTGGTGGTGGGCTGCATCCGCAACTCCATCCCGTCGGCGCTGTTCTCGTTCGGCTACGCGATCATTCCCATCTTCGTCGGCTTTCATATCCTGGCCACGTGGAAGCACTACCCGGCCTATGCGCGCACGCTGGTCTCGACCTTCAGCTGGGGCATGTTCGTGATCGGCGTGTACGGGGTGGTCCAGTACGTGCTGATGCCGCCGTGGGACGCGATGTGGATGCTGCGCTCGGGCATCGGCTCGGTGGGCGAGCCGTTTCCGTTCAGCTTCCGCGTGTTCAGCACGCTCAATTCGCCCGGGCCGCTGGCCACGGTGCTGATGGGCGGGCTGCTGTTCATGCTGGCGGGGCGCGGCAAGGTGGTCTGGGTGGGCGCGGTGTCGGGCTTCGTGGTGCTGCTGCTGACCGCCGTGCGCTCCGCCTGGGGCGGGCTGATCGTCGGCGGCCTCTATGCGCTGGCCTGCATCGACGGCCGCACGCGCTCGCGCGTGATCCTGGCCATCCTGGTCGTGGCGGCGCTGTCGGTGCCGATGTTCGCGCTCGACGAGTTCGCCAAGCCGGTGCTGGACCGCCTGCAGAGCGTCTCGTCGATCCAGAACGACCGCAGCTTCCTGGTGCGCATGCAGTTCTACGAGTCGTTCCTGGCCGTGGCCACGGGCGATATCGCCGGGCAGGGCATGGGCTCGGTGGGCATCGGCACCAAGCTCGATTCCGCCACCAGCCAGCTTGGCAAGTTCGGCGTGTTCGACAGCGGGCTGATGGAGATTCCCTATGTGATGGGCTGGCCCGGCACGCTGCTGTACCTGACCGGGCTGCTCTGGATGATCGGCCGCGCCATGAAGCGGGGTCTGGCGCTGAAGTCCAGCCGGCTGCTGGCCGCCGCCGTGGGCACGTCGATCGCGCTGGTGTCGATGCTGGTATTCAGCAATACGCTGAACGCGTTCGACGGCATCCTGTTCCAGATCGGCGTGACGCTGCCCGTGATCGGCCATCGCTATGCGCGCATGCTGGCCGCCACCGGAGGGCCCGCGCCATGACGCCGCCTTCGGCAGCCGCCGCGCCGCTGCGCGTGGCCATCGTCACGCATGTGGTGGACCGCAACGACGGGCAGGGCCGCGTGAACCACGAGATCGTGGCGGCGGCGCTGGCCGCCGGCTGCGACGTCACGCTGGTGGCCAGCCGGGTGGCCCAGGCGTGGCGCGATGATCCCCGCGTGCACTGGCACGCCGTGCCCGAGGCGCGGCTGCCCACCGCGCTGCTGCGCTACCAGGCGTTCGCCATCGCCAGCGGCTGGTGGCTGGCGCGCCAGCGGCACCGCTTCGACATCGTGCATGTGAACGGCTTCATCACGTGGGCGCGCGCCGACGTTAATACCGCGCACTTCGTCCACCATGGCTGGCTCGCCTCCGGCCACTACCCGTACCGGCTGCGCGACGGCGCGCGGGCCGCGTACCAATGGGTGTACACGCGCCTCAATGCCCGGCTGGAGCGCATGGCGTTCCGGCGCGCACGCGCCGTGGTGGCGGTGTCGCCGCGCATCGTCGCGGAACTGCGCGCCACCGGCGTGCCGGAGGCCGGCATCGAGGTGATCCCGAATGGCGTGGACACGGCGGAGTTCGCACCCGGCAGGGTCTGCCGCGCACGCTTCAGGCTGCCGGCGGGCGTGCCGCTGCTGCTGTTTGCCGGCGACCTGCGCACGCCCCGCAAGAACCTGGATACCGTGCTGGCGGCGCTGGCGCAGGTACCGGAGCCAGTGGCGCTGGCCGTGGCCGGCCAGGCGGCGGGCAGCCGCTATCCCCGCATGGCCGCCGAACTGGGCCTGGCCCAGCGCGTGTACTTTCTTGGCCACGTGGCCGATATGCCGGCGCTGATGCGCAGTTGCGACGCGCTGGTGTTTCCCTCGCGCTATGAGCCGATGGGGCTCGTGGTGCTGGAGGCGATGGCCAGCGGCATGGCGGTGCTGACCGCGCGCTCCACGGGCGCGGCCGGGCTCGTGCCGCCCGATGCCGGCGTGGTGCTCGACGACCCCGACGACGCCGTGGCGCTGGCCGCCGCGATCCGGCGGCTCACGGCGGACCCCGGCGCGCTGCGGCGCATGGGCATGGCCGGCCGCGCCGCAATGCTGGCGCAGGGCTGGGACGCGATGGGCGAGCGCTATCTGCAGTTGTACCGCCGCCTGGCGCGCCGGGCCGAGCCGGCGCCCCCGCACGCGCATCTGCAAGCACACCAGCCGGACACCGACATGACGCTGAAGGGAGACACCCGATGACCGCACCTTGGGCGATGGGCGACGCATCCGCGCTGCCTCCCCCCGGCCCGTTGCGTACGCCGCTGGGCGGGGCCGATGGCGGCGCCGACGCGCTGGCGGCACAGACGGCGGCACAAATGACGGCCCAGATGGCGGAGGCCGCGCGGGCGCCACTGCGCGTGTTCCAGATCGGCATGCACTGGTTTCCGGAGCGCGCGGGCGGCCTGGACCGGATGTACCACGCGCTGGCCGGGTCGCTGCCTGGTGCCGGCGTGGCCGTGCGCGGCATGGTGGCGGGCTCGGGGGCGGTTGCCGCCGATACGCACGGCGCCATCGCCGCGTTCGCGCCGCCGGCGGCCAGCGTGCCGGTGCGGCTGCTGCGGGCGCGCCGCACGTTGCGCGCGATGCTCGCGCAGGAGAAGCCGGACGTGGTGGCGTCGCATTTCGCTCTCTATACGCTGCCGGGGCTGGACCTGATCCGCGACTACCCCACCGTGATGCATTTTCACGGGCCATGGGCCGCCGAGAACCAGGCCGAGGGCGTGGCGGACGTGGCCAGCCGCGTGCAGCACCGGATCGAAGCGGCCGTGTATGCGCGCTGCCAGTTGCATATCGTGCTGTCGATGGCGTTCGGCCGGGTGCTGCAGACACGCTATGGCGTGGACCCGTCGCGCATCCGCATCGTGCCCGGCTGCGTGGAGGCGGCGCGCTTCGGCGTGGCGATGGACCGGCGCGCCGCGCGCCAGGCGCTGGGCCTGCCGACCGATCGCCCCATCGTCCTGACGCTGCGGCGGCTGGTGCGGCGCATGGGGCTCGAGGATCTGGTCGATGCGATGACAGCCGTGCGCCAGCGCGTGCCGGACGCCCTGCTGCTGATCGTGGGCCGCGGCACGCTCGACGCGGAACTGCGCGAGCGTATCGCGGCGCGCGGCCTGCACGATCACGTGCGCCTGCTGGGCGCGCTGCCCGATGCGCAACTGCCGCTGGTCTACCGCGCGGCGGACCTCAGCGTGGTACCCACGCTGACGCTGGAAGGATTCGGGCTGACCACGGTGGAATCGCTGGCGGCGGGCACGCCGGTGCTGGTGACGCCCGTGGGGGGCCTGCCCGAGGCCGTGCGCGACCTGTCCGAGGCGCTGGTGCTGCCGGCCAGCGGCGCCGCCGCGCTGGCGGACGGCCTGGCCGACGCCCTGCGCGGCACGCTGCGCCTGCCCGATGCCGAGGCATGCCGTGCCTACGTGCGTGAGCGCTTCGACGTGCCGGTGATCGCCGCCAAGGTGGCGCAGGTCTACCGCGAAGCCGTCAACCGATGCGAATGAGGTGAGCGAGGAGCCGACATGAAAGTGGCCGTGGTACATGACTGGCTGGTGGCGTACGCCGGCGCGGAGCGGGTGCTGGAGCAGATCCTGCGCTGCTACCCCGACGCCGACGTGTTCAGCCTGATCGACTTCGCCGAGGAGCGCGCCTTCCTGCAGGGCCGCCCGGTCACCACCTCGTTCATCCAGCGGCTGCCGTTCGCGCGCACGCGCTATCGCGGCTATCTGCCGTTGATGCCGCTGGCCATCGAGCAGCTCGACGTGTCCGGCTACGACCTGGTGATCTCCAGCTCGCACGCGGTGGCCAAGGGCGTGCTGACGGGCCCCGACCAGCTGCACGTGAGCTACGTGCACACGCCGATCCGCTATGCCTGGGATCTCCAGCACCAGTACCTGCGCGAGAGCAACCTGCAGTACGGCCTGCGCTCGGTGCTGGCGCGGGTGCTGCTGCACTACATCCGCACCTGGGACGCCCGCACGCGCGATGGCGTGGACCACTACATCGCCAACTCGGCCTTCGTGGCGCGGCGCATCCGCAAGATCTACGGGCGCCATGCCAGCGTGATCCATCCGCCCGTCGACGTGGAGTCGTTCGTGCCGGCCGGTCCGGAAGACGGGCCAAGGCAGGACTACTACGTCACGGTGTCGCGGCTGGTGCCGTACAAGCGCGTGCCGCTGATTGCGGCGGCGTTCGCGGCCATGCCCGGCCGCAGGCTTGTGATCGTGGGCGGCGGCCCGGAACTGGACAAGGTGCGCCAGGCCGCCGGACCCAACGTGCAGGTCATGGGCCACCTGCCGTTCGCGGCCATGCGCCGCTGCATGCAGCAGGCGCGCGCGTTTGTCTTCGCGGCCGAGGAGGACTTCGGCATTTCGGTGGTCGAGGCGCAGGCGTGCGGCACGCCGGTCATCGCCTATGGCCGGGGCGGCGCGCTGGAGACCGTGCGCGACGAGCGCGGCGCCATGCCGACCGGCCTGTTCTTCGCGGCGCAGAGCGTGCCGTCGATCGTCGATGCGGTGGAGCGGTTCGAGCGCAACGCCGCGCTGTTCCGGCCCGAGTTCTGCCGGCTCAACGCCGAGCAGTTCTCCGCCGAGCACTTCCGCGAGGCGCTGCTGGGCTTTGTGGCGCGCGCGCAGGCCATGGCGGCGGGCGGCCGGTACGCGGCGGAGGGCGGGGAAGGCGAGGGGGCGCGGCCCCTGCGCGACGATCAGCTCGACGGCTTTGCGGGGCGGCGCGATGGCTGATGCACGCCGGGCACCGCCTGCACGCGTGCCCGGCTCCTGCAACCTGGGCGCCACACTGGCACGGGTCGCGGTGCTGCTGGCGCTGGCCGTTGGCGGCGTGGCGCACGCGGAGCTGAACTACCGCACGTCGTGGATCGGCAATACGCTCGGGTATGGCGATGGACGCTGGGTGCCCAACGCCGTGGAGGCCATGGCCGTCACGGCCGATGGCGTGGTGCTGACCAATACCGAATGGGACGAGGCCGGCGGCGAGGTGACCGTGATCCGGGACGGCAAGGTCCAGGGCGTGGGCGACCATGCGCACGGCTGGGGCAATTTCGGCGGCGATGCGATCGCCGTGGGCGACGGCTATGCATTCACCGCCGCGCGCATCGAGAAACCGGACGGGCGGCTGGCCGGCCGGCCCGGCTATCCGGAGGCGAACACCGTCTGGTACGGCGTGATGCGCCGCGAGTACGGCCACCTGCAGCGCGGCGCGCCGTTCGAGGGCGGCGTGGGCAATGCCGATGACGTGAATCCGAGCCCGGTGCGCAACAGCTTCCTGCGCGTCACCACGGCGCGCACGGGCGAGGACGCGGCGGTGCGCGGCCTGGCCGTGCAGAAGGGCGTGCTGTTCGCGGCCACGCCGCTGCGCAACCGCATCGACCGCTTCGATGCGCGCACCATGCGCCGGCTGCCCGCCTGGGAGGCCGAGCAGCCGGGCAAGATGGCGCCCGATGCCGAGGGCAATCTCTGGGTCATCCTGCACACGGCGGGCGCGCAGGGCCGGCAGGTGGTGCGCCTGGATGCCGATGGCAAGCGGGGCGCGCAGGTGCCGCTGCCGGCCGGCGCGGTGCCCGTGGACGTGGCCGTGGCGCCCGACGGCCGCCTGCTGGTGGCGGACAACGGCCCGAACCAGAACCTGTTGTGGTTCCACGTGGAGGGCGGCACCGTGCGCCCGGCGGGCGAACTGGGCGAGCGAGGCGGCGCGTTCGGCACCGGACCGGACCGGCGCGCGCGGCCGGGCAGCGTGGGGCCGCTGCGCTTCCACGGCCTGACCAGCGTGGGCCTGGACGGCAAGGGCAACGTCTATGTGGCGATGAGCGGCATGGGGCCGCGCCCCGTGGGCCAGCGGCCATTCCACTATGGCGCGGTGCTGGAGAGCTATGCGCCCGACGCCGCCCGCCGTTGGCGGCTGGAGGGCCTGCTGTTCCTCGATACCGTGCACGTGGACCCCGCCGATCCGGGCTGGGCCTATTCGGGCGGCAGGCGTTTCCGGCTCGACTTCGACCACGCGGCGCCGGGTGGCGAATGGCGCTACGCGGGCATCACGATGGACCCGTTCCGCTATCCGGACGATGCCGCGTTCGCGCCCGGAGCGGAGGGGCGCGGCTTCCCGCTGATGCGGCGCATCCAGGGGCGCCTGTTCGGCTTCTTCACCGATCGCCACGCCAAGTACCTGAAGATCTATCGGTTCGACCCGGCGCGCTCGGACCTGGCGGTGCCGGCCGGCTTCATCGCCACGCGGCGCGTGGAGGGCGCGTGGCCGCCCCTCCAGCCGCCGGCGGGCGAATGGATCTGGCGCGACGACAACGGCGACGCGCGCTTCCAGGCCAACGAGTTCGAGCGCAACGGCGGGCGCGATGCGCCACCGATGCAGGCGTGGTGGGCCGATGACCGGGCCGATGTGTGGGCCGCGTCGTTCGACCACGGCATTCGCCGCTTCCGCCTGCGCGGGCTGGACCGCCAGGGCAACCCCGACTACAGCTTCGACGCCGTGGAACACGAGCCGATGCCGGCCCCGTTCACGCGGCTGCAACGCCTGCAGTACTTTCCGGAGACCGACACCATGTACCTGACCGGCGCCACGGCCGCCAGGCCCTACGACCCCGGACAATGGGACGCCATCGGGCGCGTGGTGGCCCGCTACGACAACTGGCGCGCAGGGGGGCGGGGCGCCGCCCGCAAGCCGCGCTACGTGGTGGAGCTGGACAGCCTGCCGGGCCCGCGCCCGGCGCAGGGCATCGAGGGCATTGCCGTGGCCGGCGACTACCTCTTCCTGGTGGAGGCCGAACGCGCCCACGTGCGCGTGCTGGAGAACCGCACCGGCCGGCAGGTGGGCGTGATGACGCCGGGGCCGGAGGTGGGCAGCGAGAGCGGCTGGGTGGACGTGCCGATGGGCATCACGGCACTGCGCCGCGCCGATGGCGAGTACGTGGTTTTCGTCGAGGAAGACGCGCGCGGCAAGAACCTGATGTACCGATGGCGGCCCGCGCTGGCGCGGGAAGCGGCGCGGCCATGATGGACGTGACGCTGCGGCGCAACCTGCTGATCAACCTGACCGGACTGGCCCTGCCCACGCTGGTGTCGCTGGTCACGGTGCCGCTCTATATCAAGGTGCTGGGCGTGGACCGCTTCGGGGTCATGACGCTGGTGTGGGTGCTGGTGGGCTATTTCGCGCTGTGTGACTTCGGCATCAGCCTGGCCGGCGAGAAGCGCATCGCCCGCGCGCTGGCCACCGCCGACCGCGAGGACATCGCCCGCACGTTCTGGAGCGCATGCTGGACCAGCCTGGCCACGGGGCTGGCCGGCGCCGTGATCCTGTGGGCCGTGGCCGGCGCCTATTTCCATTGGGTCACGCATGCGCCGGAGGCGCTGCTGGCCGAGGTGGGGCAGGCGCTGCCGTGGATCGCGCTGTCCATTCCGGTGGGCAACGTGGCGCTGGTGTTCGCGGGCGCGATCAGCGCCGCCGAGCGGTTCTCGGTGTTCAACATCAACCAGACGCTGGGCACGGTGCTGTTCCAGGTGCTGCCGGTGACGGCCGCGTTCGTGCTGGCGCCGACCTTGCAGGTGGCGCTGTGCGCCGCCGTCATCGCGCGCGCCGTCAGCGCGCTGATGCTCGGGGTGGCGGCGCTGCGCGTGCTGGAGATCCGCACGGTGCAGCGCGCGCAGCGGGCCTGCGTGCGCGCGCTGTTCGGCTATGGCCGCTGGCTGCAACTGGCCGTGGCCGCCACCATGATCGGCGAGTCGCTGGACCGTGTGGTGCTGGGCGCGCTGCAGCCGCCACGCTTCGTCACGTACTACGCGGTGCCGCAGAACCTGGTGTCGCGGCTGAACCTGCTCTCCGGCGCGCTCTCGCGCACGCTGTTCCCGCGCCTGGCCGCCGCGCCGCGCGAGGAGGCGGTGGAGATCGCCCATCACGCGCTTGGCTTCCTGCAGACGCTGCTCACGCCGGTCACGGTCGGCGCGCTGTTCGTGCTGGAGCCGTTCCTGCATTCGTGGGTGGGCCAGGAGCTGTCCACCAGCTCCGCGCATATCGGCCGGCTCATGGTGATCGGTGTGTGGCTTGCCGGACAGACCACCGTGGCGCGCAACCTCATGCTGGCCCAGGGCAAGGAGCCGGTTGTCGCGCATGTGTCGATGCTGCTGCTGCCGGCGTTTGCGCTGCTGCTGTGGGGCGCGGTCTCCCTGCTCGGCATCCAGGGCGCGGTGATCGCCGTGCTGGTGCGCGGCGTGGTGGAGTATGCGGCGCTGCTGCGGCTCTGCGGCATGCGCGCCGGGCCGCTGCTGCGCGAGATGGGGCCGCACCTCGGCTTTGTCGCCGTGGCGCTGGCGCTGGCCTCGCAGGTGAACGGCTGGCTGCCCTGCCTGGCGGCGGGCACGGTGCTCGCCCTCATCAACATGGGTTGGTCGCTGCACAGTTCGCCCACGTTCCGCGACGTGGCGGCGTCGGCCTGGCAGCGGCTGACGCCGCGCCGCGCGCGGGACGTTGCCGCGCCAGCCAACCACGAAGGCAAGACATGAGGATTCTTCACCTGGCCAACCACGCCCGCGATGTCGGCAACGGCATCGTCAATGTCATGGTGGACCTTGCGGTGGCGCAGGCCGCGGCCGGGCACGAGGTGGCGATCGCGTCCGCCGAATGCGGCTTCGGCGAGCTGCTGGCGGAGGCGGGCGTGCGGCACATCGTGCTGGCGCAGCGCCGCCCGCTGGCGCTGCCGCTGGCCGTGCGCGAACTGCGCCGGCTGACCCGCGCGATGGCGCCCGGGATCGTCCATGCGCACATGGTGTCCGGCGCGCTGGTCGGCTGGCTGGCTCGCCGCGCGGGGGGCGCCGGCTACGGCCTCGTGACGACCGTCCATAACGAATTCCAGCGCAGTTCCAACCTGATGCGCCTGGGCGACCGCGTGGTGGCCGTGAGCGGTGCCGTGGCGGCGTCGATGATCCGGCGCGGCATTCCCGCACGGAAGACGTGCGTGGTGCGCAACGGCACAATCGGTTCGGCGCGGCTGGCGCGCCTGCCCGCGTGCGAGATGGCGCTGGCGGGGCCTTCCATCGTCACGGTGTCGGGCCTGTACGCGCGCAAGGGCGTGCTGGACCTGATCGCCGCGTTTGCCGACGTGCGCCGCGCGGTGGCCGGCGCGCAGCTCTACCTCGTGGGCAACGGCCCCGACCGCGCCGCCTGCGAGCAGCTGGCGCGCCGGCTCAGGGTGGACGATGCGGTGCACCTGCCCGGCTTCGTGCGCGATCCGCGGCCATGGATGCGGGCCGCCGATGTGTTCGTGCTTGCCTCCCATAGCGAAGCGTTTCCGCTGGTGCTGAGCGAGGCGCGCGAGGCCGGCTGCGCGATCGTGGCCACGGCGGTGGGCGGCGTGCCCGAGGCGCTCGAGTACGGGGCCGCGGGCCTGCTGGTGCCCGCGCAACGGCCCCGGCTGCTCGGCGAGGCGCTGGCCGGCCTGCTGCGCGACCGCGCCACGCTGGACCATTGGCGCGCGCGCGCCGCCACGGGCACCGCATGGCTGCGCGTGGACCGCGTGCAGCGCGACTATGCCGAGATCTATGGCGAGATCGATGGTGGGCGCCAGGCCGGCAGGGCCGCGCATCTTGCCGCCGATGCCGGCAAGGAATGGGTGCGCCATGGCTGACCAGCGCGTGCTGTTTGTCGACCAGAGCGGCCAGATGGGCGGCGCGCAGTTGAGCCTGCTCGATATCGCCCGGCATCGCCGCCATGACAGCGCGGTGCTGCTGCTCGACGATGGCCCGTTTCGCGCGCGGCTGGCCGAACAGGGCGTGCCCGTGAGCGTGGAAGCGGGCGGGGCCGTGGGCGGGCTGCGCCAGCGCGGCATTGGCGCGGGCACGCTGCGCGGCCTGCTGGCGCTGCCCTCGCTGGTGCGGCGCGTGGCGCGGCGCGCGGCACGGGCGGAGGTGGTCTACGCCAACACGCAGAAGGCCATGGGCGTGTGCGTGCTGGGCAAGTGGCTGCACCGGCGCCCCGTGGTGTGGCATCTGCGCGATATCGTCGATGCCAGCTTCTTCGGCCGCGCGCAGCGGCTGGCGATTCGCTGGCTGTCGCGCGGGCTCACGCGCGTGATTGCCAACTCGCAGGCCAGCGCCGATGCGTTCCGCGCGCTGGCCGGCAACGCCGTGCCCGTGGACGTGGTGCACAACGGCATCGATCCCGCGCCGTTCGACGCCGCGTTGCAGCGCGACCGCATGGCGCTGCGCGTGGCCAACGGCCTGCCCGCCGGCGGCCTGGTGGTGGGGCTGTTCAGCCGGCTGACACCGTGGAAGGGCCAGCACGTACTGATGGAGGCGGTCTCGCGGACGCCTGGCGCGACGCTGGTGCTGGTGGGCGCGGCGCTGTTCGGCGAAGACGCCTACGAAGCCGCGTTGCGCGCGCGCGCGGCGCAGCCGGACTTAGCAGGCCGCGTGCATTTCCTGGGGTTCCGGGCCGATGTGGCCGAGCTGATGTACTGCATGGACATCGTGGTCCATGCCTCGGTCTGCGCCGAGCCGTTCGGCCGGGTGGTGGTGGAAGGCATGCTGGCCGCGCGGCCCGTGGTGGCCACGGCGGCGGGCGGGGTGACCGAGATCGTCGAGGATGGCGAGACCGGCATCCTGGTTCCGCCCGGCGATGCCGGGGCGCTGGCGGCGGCACTGGCCCGCCTGGCCGATGCGGGGGTGCGGGAGAACATGGGCGCGCGCGCCCGCGAGGCGGCCATGCGCCGCTTTTCGCCGCTAGCCATGCTCGCCGCCGTGGACGGCATCGTCGCCCAGGTGGCGCGCGTGCCGCCGGATGTAGCCGCAGGCCAGCCGCGTCGTGCGCCATGACTCGGCCACGCCGCGCAGCCCCTGCTGGCGCACGTTGTGGGCCAGGTTGTGCGACACGGCCAGCATCAGGAACAGCGCGGCCTTGGCCGGGCGGCGTTCGCTCCAGCCATAGCGCTTGAACGTGGTGTAGATGCGCGAGGCATGGGTGAACGGCCGGTAATAGTCGCGGTTGGCCGGCGACGGGAAATGATGGTTGGCCGCGCTGGGCAGCCATTCGATCCGGAAGCCATGCGTGAAGACGGCGCGGCTGGCCAGGTCGATCTCGTCGTAGCCGTAGACCAGTTGCTCGTCGAACGCCACGACCGCGAACAGTTCGCGCGGAAACACCGTGCTGTTGATCACGACGGAGTACATGCGCTCGCCGCAGCGGTAGTTGTGCTGCTGGAATCCCAGGAACGCGCCCTTGTGCGGCCGCACGCGCTCGCCGTGGCACACCTCGATGCCGGTCAGGATCAGGCGGCCCGCCTGTCCGCCGGCCGCCAGGTGGTTCACGTAGTCGTCGGCGATGCGCTCGGCCATCTGCTGCAGGAAGGTCTCGCCCAGCGTGGCATCGTCGTCGATGAACAGCACGTGGGTGCCCGTGGCCGCCGACAGCGCGCGATTGCGGTTGGCGCACAGGCCGCGGCGCGGGCCCTCCAGGTAGGTGAGGTGCGGAAACTCGGCCAGCATCATGTCGCGCGTGGCGTAGTCGGTGCTGTCGTCGGAGACGATCAGCTGATGCACGGGCATGGTGGATGCCTGCGCAGATTGCAGCGCGCGGCGCAGGTCGTCGGGCCGGTTCCGCGTGCAGATGCACAGCGAGAAGGTCGGCAGGAAACTGGCTGACATGGCGATTTCTCCCGTCGGGCGCATCGGGCCCGCATCGTCGTTGCAGCCTGTGCGGCTGTCGGCGTCAGTCTGTGACGGGGGGCGGCGGGTGTCTGTACGATGGCTCACACCAGGCGCCCCCGCCTCCACGCCTGCGCGCGGGAACGGGAGACGCCCGCGCGGCAGTCAGATGCCCGCTTGCGTGGCGCGCGGCGCGTCGTGGCGGACGGCGGGCGCCGCGCGCGAGGCGCGTTCGTCGCCACTGACCCAGTCCAGCGTGGCCCCGCGCTGCAGCGCGGCGTAGACGGCCTCGCCCTTGTTCTTCACCTTGAGCCGCTGGTACAGCGTGCACGCGTGGCT
>Ga0255338_1004444_pt1 | contig 14516 bp, 12 predicted proteins | sample MeOH1_35cm_T4_19_FD_203715 | JGI IMG/M metagenome (GOLD analysis project Ga0255338, IMG submission 203715) | Sandy soil microbial communities from University of British Columbia, Vancouver, Canada - MeOH1_35cm_T4_195 | ecosystem: Engineered > Artificial ecosystem > Sand microcosm > Unclassified ...
ACGGGAAACGGGCTGAACGAAGTATGCCCTGATTCTACACCACCGAATTTCACGAAACCATGGTCGCCGGTAAGCATCAATGTCGTGTCGGGCTTGTAAGTAATCATCCCCAGCAAACGCTCCGTTGCAAACATTTCCGAATTCGGGACCAATGACATGGACGTGTCTTTGATTTCCATCATTCCGACGGTCCGCTGCCGCACATACAGGCGATTATCAACACCGAACATGAGAGCGAATGATTTTCCTTCATAGGGTTCAATGGTAGCAATCACCTTCTTACCCTCAATCACAAAAATGCGCTCACTCGATTGCATATAGATTCTGTCATCGATTTGATACATTTCCCAGATATCGCTGAACACAGCTTGCTCAGGGGTGAGCTGGTCGACGAAACTCCGGTAAACAAATAAACCGGACGAGCCCCGCTCAAGACAACCGAATTCAGAAACAGATCCGACGTACATCACGTCGGCCAGACTGTCGTAATGGATCTGTCGTGTGGCTGCGCCCCGCTTTACGAGAGTCGGGTACCAGCGAATTCCGTCATAGGTGTAAATCTGAGATGTAGATGCTACGTGGATCAAACCATTGGCATCCTGCTGGCATTGCCAGGTCTGATTAAAGCCGCCGTATTCCGATGACTGAAAATTCCGGATATGATACGGACTCTTCTGCGCGTTGAGAATACAACACGAGCCGGCAATAAAAAGAAATGCAAGAAAGTACCTCACTTACTTTTTTCCAGTGCCTGTTCAATATCAGCAACAATATCAGTAATGTGCTCAAGCCCCACCGAAACGCGAACCAATCCCGGAGTAATTCCTGTGGCGAGTCGCTCTTCTTCTGTAAGCTTTGCATGAGTTGTGGACGCAGGATGTGTTACTGTTGTACGCGTATCGCCAAGATTCGCAGTGAGCGAACACATGCTGATGTTATCGAGAAATTTTCTTCCCTGTGCAAGTCCGCCTTTCAGTTCAAACGTAACAACACCGCCGCCTGCCGACATTTGCCGACGTGCAATTTCATATTGCGGGTGCGACAGCAACCACGGATACTTCACCATTGCAATGGAAGGATGATGCTGTAACAGTCCTGCGAGCTTCAATGCATTCTCCGAATGACGTTCCATACGAAGATGTAATGTTTCGAGACTTTTCGAAAGCACCCAGGCATTGAAAGGAGAAAGTGCAGGGCCGGTACTTCTGCAGAAAAGATAAACTTCTTTGATCAGTTCTTTTTTCCCGAGTACAGCGCCCCCGAGAACACGACCTTGTCCGTCGATGAATTTCGTAGCAGAGTGTGTGATGATGTCTGCACCGTATTTCGCGGGCTGCTGTAAAGCCGGAGTTGCAAAGCAATTGTCGACGTTGAGAAGTACTTTATGTTTCTTCGCAAGCTGTCCGAGCCATTCTATATCCACAATATCCAGCCCGGGATTCGTTGGCGTCTCCACGAAAATCATCTTCGTGTTTTTCCTGATCAGCGCTTCCCAGGTTTCAGGCTTATTGATATCGGCATATGAATATTCAATTCCCCATTTCGGAAGATACTTGCTGATGACAGTATGCGTGGATCCGAATACAGAAGAACACGAAAGCAAATGATCTCCGGCTTTCAGGAAAGCCATGAACGACGCAAACACTGCCGACATTCCGGATGCAGTTGCATATCCCGCTTCTGTTCCTTCCAATGCGCACATCTTGTCCACAAACTCCTGCACATTCGGATTCGAAAAACGACTGTAGATATTATCGGTGTTCTCATCGGCAAACGTTGCACGCATGTGTTCGGCATCATCAAACACAAATGAAGACGTGATGAACAAAGGAGTGGAGTGTTCTCCTTCGTTGCTTCGTTCTGTCTGAATTCGTATGGCTTTCGATTCTGGTCTCATAACAGTAGGCAGTAGGCGGTTTGGCAGTAGGCAGTCGATTAACTTGATTCACAATCGTTCTTTAGACGCGTGGGTTTATCCCGCGGCAAAGAACGCGGCAGAATTCATATACGTGTCCCGTTGAGCATAACTTCCCACGTGATCTTCGCTCCGGCAACTTCAAGCGTTTTCGACACTGAACAATATTTTTCCATCGACAACTGACAAGCACGCTTTGCTTTTTCAGGCTCGATATTTCCTTCCAGCTTGTAAACAATGTGTGCAGTTTCCCACAATGCAGGCTCTTTTCCTTTCTCCCGTTCTGCATCAATCTCCATATCAAAGCCGGTAATTTCCTGCTTCTGTTTTTTGAGAATCATGATGATATCGATTGCAGAGCAACCTCCCACTGCCATGATCAGCGTTTGCATGGGGCGCACGCCTTTGTTATGGCCGCCGATGTCGGGGCTTGCATCAAAAAACATGCTTTGTCCTTCGGCATTTTTTGCTTCAAAATGGAAGGCATCGTCGAGGCGGTGGAGTGTGACTTTCATGGAAGGCAAATGTACGATTTTCGGCTGCTGCCACACTCGCCTCTCAGACTCTCCAAAGGAGAGAACCTCAGCCGCACAAACCGAAAATCGTACATTTGACCCGCAATGAAATCCGGTTATTATACACTTGAGGGTGAGTTTACGACGGAGACGGGAATTACCCTGCCTTCACTCTCGCTGCATTATTGCATGGAAGGGGAATTCATCCCGGGGCAAAGCAAAGTAGCCTGGGTGTGTCATGCCCTTACTGCAAGTGCCGATTGCGTGAGCTGGTGGCCGGAACTCATCGGTGCGGGCAAAGCGATCAATCCCGAAGAGTATTTCATCATTTGCGTAAATATTCCCTCGTCGTGTTACGGTTCAACCGGACCGCTGTCGGTTAATCCCGATACAGAAGAGAAATATTACGAGACGTTTCCGTTCTTCACTATTCGCGACATGGTGCGCAGCTTTATAGAATTGCGAAAACATCTCGGCATTGAAACGATTGATCTGCTCATTGGCGGATCGATGGGCGGTTATCAATGCCTTGAATGGGCGATCATGGAACCGGAAGTAGTGAAGCATCTTGTACTCGTTGCAACCGGTGCAAAAGAATCGGCCTGGGGAATTGCGATTCACACAGCGCAACGATTGGCCATTGAAGCGGACAGTTCTTTCGGAACAGATTACGATCTGGCCGGAGCAAAGGGACTGAAAGCCGCGCGCGCAATCGGAATGCTCACCTACAGAAATTACGAAGCATTCGTACTGACGCAATCAGATACGGAGCATAAGATCGACGGTTTCAAAGCCGCATCATACATCGATTACCAGGGAGATAAACTGGTGAATCGCTTCAATGCGTATACCTACTGGTTGCTCACGAAGAGTATGGACTCGCACAATGTTGCGCGCGATCGTGGAGAAATGGATGAAGTTCTTTCCCGCGTGAAAGCAAAAACGCTGGTGATCGGAATCAGTACTGATTTTTTATGTCCGGTTGCGGAGCAGAAAATATTAGCTCAACATATTCCCGGAGCGAAATTCGTGGAGATACAATCGCCGTTTGGGCATGATGGGTTTTTGGTGGAAGGGAAGAAAATCGGAGAAGAAATTAAATTGTGGCTCAAGTAATGTGCTGATTTGACAATTTGCTGATGTGTTAAAGCGGTGTAGAATTCCAGCCAAACCCTCGCTCCGGAATTGGAGCAGCTGCAACAATCAACGCAATTGCAAAGTAGGCCAGGATTAAAAGTAACTGTCCTCCGTACAAAAAACTTAATCCCAATTCACGTTTCGTTGCAAGTCCATACGCGCACATGCAAAACGCAACTGCCTGAAGAAATAGATTTGCAAGCATCAATTTCTCCAGGAAGACTCCAGCGATCATTGCAAGAACATGCAGGATCGGAAGTGCGGACTAAACCAGTAAAGTGTAATCAAAATATTTTACTTATTACTTGTTATTGGGTTTGTCTGAAATCCAATGAAAATCCGTTGAGTCGAGTTTGAAATCACTTTCGTCACCTGCAACCTTGTGAAGTACAAATAAAACGGAATCACCATTCAGGTTCCCGGTCAACCGTATATTGGCGGAATCCGACATGTCATACCGGAAAACACTTTTGTGATTTTTTAATCGCTGATCGTTTGGTACAAAAGTCATTGTAGTATCGGGCACAAAAATGTGCATGGTATAACCGCAGCTGCTATCGTTCATCATCCGCACAAAAACCTGATTGGAACGGCCCAGCACAACTTCTTTCCACAGAAATGATGTGGCGTGCGGCGCAGTAATGGTATCATTGATATGGATCACCTCGTTGATTTCATATAATCCGTACCAATCCGGTTTTGGAGCTTCACCGCGGCCTTCGACTTGCGACAACTCATAACCACCCCATCCAACAACATAACCCAGCAAAGCGAACTTAAACGTATTTTTAAGAACGCGCATCCATTTACGTTTGATGTCGGGTGATTGAATTGCAGGAAGATCAACCGGACGTTGCGTCAGAAAGAATGTGAATATTCTCCTGAGGTCCCGCGCAAGCAGAAAGAGCATCATTCCCACCAGCATGACGGACATTAATTTTACCGGGACATCAAAGAAGAAGTTGACAGCAGCGATGTTCAGGGTTGTCATCAGTGTAATAACAGCGCCGAGAGCAAGTGTTCGTCGGAATAGCAGGAGTAAAGCGAATAGTTCGGCAATCCCCACGAACCAATTGTAACCTTTGGAGTATCCGAAAAATGTCCATGCCAAACCCATTGGAGTAGAATGGCCATAAGGTTCAGACATGCGGTACATGTCGGGATAAGGAAACTGCAGTTTGAAAATCTTCACCATTCCATACGTGAAGAGCATGAAGGCGACGTAGTAACGAACCGCTACAGTTAGCCAATAGTATAACGTGTTATATGATTTTCGCTTACGGTCGGCAATACTCCAGAGAACTGTTGCTGCCGATGAAATAACAAGAATGCAGAATACAATAATGTTGTCATAAGTGGTGTCTCCGCTGCCGTTTGGCGCCACGTCAATCTTTCTGTTAATGTTCAGAATGTTTTTTCCAACCCACGGAATGAAATCCGACAGGAAGGAATACATGAAGTCGAGCAGATACCAGAATGGATAAGCGCCGTTGTTCTGAAGAATGATGAAGAGAATAAGAAATACGAAAGCAAACCGAAAAGCGATTCTTTTCGTAATGCTCCAGTTTTCAGAATAAGCCAAAGTTATTTCATCACTCATATCGGAACAGCGGGATTACAGAATAAATTGTTTCCGGTTCGAATAATCTTCTCTTGTTTCCACCTGTAAGCGACAAACACCGGAAGAACCCCGTTCAGTTCAATTGCACAGGAAAGCAGGTGAAGGTTCGGTTCAGTAATTTCACCGGTATGACCGGACGATTGGATACAACTATACCTCGCCAATCGCTTCCCACAACTCAATCTTGTTTCCCTCCGGATCCATGATGTGAGCAAACTTTCCGTAATCGTAAACCTGGAGTTCTCCGACTTGTGTCACGCCTTCTTTCTTCAGCTCTTCGAGTAGCTCAACGAGATTCTCCACGCGGTAATTGATCATGTAGTCCTTGGTGGACGGCTCAAAGTATTTTGTTTCTGCTTTGAAAGTATTCCAGGCAGTCTGTCCTTGCTTTTCCGGATTTTCCGATTCTCTCCATTCGAAAACTGCTCCGTAATCACCGGCATCCAACCCGAGATGCTTGTTATACCATTCTTTTTGTGCTTTCGGATCAGCGCATTTGAAGAAGACGCCACCGATACCTGTAACTCGTTTTTTCATGTTGACAGTTTAACAGTTGATTCGTTCACCGTTCGTAATAAACAGCTGTAGCAAGTTAAACACAATTCTGTATGCTGAAAACGGGGAACTAATACTTTCCTGTCTTCTCGTCAATAAAGACATCCTTCCCTTTCCTTCTGTGCAGCTTCATGTTGATCAGCAGCTCCTCTGCACCGGAATCAAAACACGCCAGCTGAATGTCATCAACCAGCTTCATCACCCGATCGTAAGGACCTTCCACCACCGTTTCGAACGGGCATACTTTGTATTTCATTCCTGATTGCTCAATCAGTGCAATTGCATCATCAATCACTGCGTATTTATCTTTGGCAGTGATGAGAGGGAGGACCTGGATAGCGAGGTTGACGATGTTGTTCATAGTTCAAAGTTAAAACGTTCACCGTTCAAAGTTAAACATGTTCACCGTTCACAGTTAAAATGGGTTATCGTTAATAATTGGAGTGAACTGCTCAACAGTTTCCACCTGTAGTTTGGCATTTTTCGGTTGAAACTCGCTGTCAGGAGCAGGCCGATGGATTGTTGGTACGAACGGTGAACTATTTAACGAATTAACAGTGAACCCTAGTAGAACTTGATTCCGAGCATAAGCACATCATCCACCTGGAACATATTCCCTTTCCAGTCTTCAAATGTTCTTTGCATGAATTCTTTCTGCTGCAGTGCATTGAGTTTCTGCACATTCGCCAGTGTCGTCTTGAGCCGGCTGTATTTAAATTTTTTCCCGAACTGTGTTCCGGAATTTCCGCAGAACTGATCCGCATAACCATCTGTGAACATGAAGATGTTCGTTACATCTTCCAGCGCAATTGTATGTACTTTGAATGGCCTGTGTTTGTCGAAATGAAATCCGATCGGCTGACGGTCTCCTTTTACTTCATGCAGCTCACCGGCAATATTCGTGTAGTAAAGAGAATTGTTTGCTCCTGCAAACAGGAGCAGGTCGGCCTGCTCATCGATTACCGCAAGCGCTATGTCCATTCCGTCGCTGGCCGAAGCGCGTTCTTCATTCTGGTGCAATGCCTGCATCACACGCGTGCTGAGCATATTCAGAATTACTCCGGGATCGGTGATTCCTTTTTCGTTGATGATTTCGTTGAGCAATGAAGTTCCGATCAGCGACATGAATGCTCCAGGGACTCCGTGACCTGTACAATCGGCGGCCACTACTACTTTCATTCCGCCCTTCTCTGCAATCCACCAGAAATCTCCGCTCACGATATCACGTGGTTTGTAAATGAGAAACGACTCCGGAAACATTTTTTTCATGTCGTTCCGGGAAGGCATTACGGCCTGCTGAATACGGAGGGCGTAGTTTACACTGTCAACAATATCGCGGTGTTGTTCTTCTACAATTTTTTTCTGCTCCGCGATTTCGGATTTCTGTGTTTCCAGGACAACATTCGTACGTCGTGTTTTACGGTTGCTGAAGAAAATGAATATCGCCAGCACGCCAACAACGGCAAGCACGATTCCAAGAAACCAGCCTTTCGTTTTCTCCTGCGATAATGCGGCGTCATCAATTATTTTTTGTTGCGACAGACGTTCAAGCTCGCGGGCGCTCTCCTGTTTCTCCAATGTAGCATTCAGCCGCGATACTTCATTCCTGGTTTCTTCTTTGTTGATATCCGCAAACAATGTATGGTACCTGTTGAGCCAGTCGTAAGCTTTCTCATATTCTCCCTGGGCAGCATAGAGTTCGGAAAAAGCTTTGCAGTTCGACATCTTCATCTCCTTGTAATCGATCGAATCGGTGAGGATATAGCTTCGATTGATGTAATAATAGGCGCTGTCGTAATTCTGTGCTTTGGTGTGCTCAAGGCCCATATTATTCAGAATCAGTGCTACGCCGTTCAGATCGCCGATTTCGGTACGCATGATCAATGCCTGGTGATACAACCCGAGCGCACGCTTGGGTTCGCCCCAGCGGCTGTATACCCCAGCCATGTTGTTCAGACAGATTGCAATGTGACGCTTACTCGGAATCTGCTGTCCAAGGTCAAGTGCGCGCTGGTAATAGACGAGGGCGGTAGTGTCATCATCCATGGCACTGTAAACATTTCCAATGCGTAGCATGGCGTTACAGGTTTTACCCTTGTCCGCCGTTTTCTCATAAAGGGCCAATGCCTGTAATTCGTATTTCAGAGCCTGTTCCAGTTCATCCTGATCGTGATGAATAAGGCCGATATTGAGATACGATCCTGCAGCTTCCAGCACGTTCTCGTTATTGACATTTGCAGCAAGCGCACTTTGGTAGTTGTTCAGCGCCTTTACGCGGTCGCCCTGTTCGCGGTAAATGAAACCGGCTTTGTTATAACAGGCGGCCACTCCTCCGGAATCTCCCAGCGCGCGGTAGTCCCTGATCAACCTGTTGTACATGCGCAGTGCGCTATCGCCTTCTCCTGCATAATACACCGCATAAGCGCGTTGGTACTGAGCATCGGCTATACCTTTGGTATTATTGGTTTTTTTTGCAATGGCTTCTGCTTTGTCGGCATAAGCGAAAGTTGAATCAAGATTGTTGTTGGTTTGCAGAGCAGCAATCGCGAGACATAATCTCAATCGTGTGCTGTCTTGTTTTGCATGCTGCAGTGCTGTTCGCAACGAGTCTACCTGTGCGAAGGCAAGAGTTGAAAATAACAGGAACGTAACCGCGCATATGATTTTCATCAAAGTTGCACTGTGTATACTGTTTTGTTCCGGGGTGCGATTCATAATGTGATCGAAGAGCCCGCCCGGATGATCCGTTCGGAAGGGGAAATGTACGAACTCTTTTTCGTGAAATGTTTACCGTTCGCTAGACGTTGATACCGAACGCTGCCAGTATGAAAACCGATGCGATAAGTACGGCCATAATGGCGACAAACAAAATTACGATGATTCCTCCCCAGAATCCCATTGGTGCTTCTGAGCGGGAATATGTGCGGGTAGGCATTCCCGGGCGATTACCCGAATAGGAAATGTATCCGCGTTTTAATGCGCGACGAATGAGTAGTGCGCAGATCAATAACACTACTGCGAGTGATGCGAGTGTGATGAGGAGAGTGAGTGTTTGGGAGGACATGTTTTACTTGTTACTTGTCACTTAGCGTTGACACTTTATCTTACGGTGATCGCGGCCTTAATGCTCAATGAACAACGCTCAATGTTCAAGGGCCAGGGTAAAAAAGAAAAACCCGCGCCTGTTTTCACAAGCGCGGGAAAGATAAGTTTTCAAAACACTTTTTATTAGCTGCCGCACGCTTCGCATCCTTCCGGATTGTCGAGCGAACAGCTGATCTGTTCCATTCCTGCATCAACGGACACTGCTTCAACTGCAGCAGTAGCGTCATTAGGCATCTCCGTAAGTGCAGCCTGGTCAACAGTAAACTTGATTGCATCAGCCGCTGCCTTCGTACGCAGGTAATACATACCTGTCTTCAAACCTTTCTCCCATGCGTAGAAGTGCATAGAAGTCAGTTTTCCAAAATTCGGGCTTGGTACAAACAAATTCAGTGACTGCGATTGGCAAATGTATGCGCCACGATCTGCAGCCATATCAATCAACGCGCGCTGTGGAATTTCCCATACAGTGCGGTACAGATCCTTTACATTCTGCGGAATCTCCGCGATCTCCTGGACAGAGCCGTTTGCATTGATGATCTTATTCTTCAGATTGTCATTCCACAATCCAAGCTTTACGAGATCTTTCAGGAGGTGTTTATTCACTACAACGAATTCACCGGACAATACGCGGCGCGTGTAAATGTTCGAAGTATAGGGTTCGAAACACTCATTGTTACCGAGAATCTGTGAAGTAGAAGCTGTAGGCATCGGCGCAAGCAACAGGGAGTTGCGCACTCCGTATTTCTTGATTTCCTCGCGAAGGATATCCCACTCCCAACGCGGGCTTGGATTTACTCCCCACATGTTGAACTGGAAAATACCTTTGGAAATCGGTGAACCTTCATACGTTTCGTAAGCACCATGCTCTTTTGCAAGGTCTTTCGATGCCGTCATGGAAGCGTAATAAATTGTTTCGTGAATTTCTGAATTCAGCACGCGTGCTTCCGGTGAATCGAACGGGAAACGCAGCAGGATGAATGCATCAGCAAGACCCTGGATACCCAGGCCGATCGGACGGTGACGCATGTTCGAGCGACGAGCCTCAGGAACCGGGTAGTAATTTCCGTCGATGATCTTATTCAGGTTCTTCGTCACTACGTAGGTAACATCGAACAAACGCTGGTGATCAAATTTTCCGTCGATAACAAAACGCGGCAATGCAATTGAAGCAAGGTTGCATACAGCGATCTCATCAGACGAAGTGTACTCCATGATCTCCGTGCAGAGATTCGAAGACTTGATCGTTCCGAGGTTCTGCTGGTTGCTCTTGCTGTTTGCAGCGTCTTTGTAGAGCATGTAAGGATTTCCGGTTTCAATCTGCGATTCCATTACTGCGAACCAAAGATCCTGTGCAGGAATTGTCTTGCGTGCTTTTCCTTCCGCCTCATACTTTGTGTAGAGTGCTTCGAATTCAGCGCCCCAGCAATCAGAAAGTCCCGGACATTCATTCGGGCACATCAGCGACCAGTTGCCGCCTTCTTTCACGCGCTTCATGAACAGGTCCGGAATCCAGAGTGCAGTGAACAGGTCACGTGCACGCATTTCTTCTTTACCGTTGTTCTTGCGGAGCTCAAGGAATTCAAAAATATCTGCATGCCACGGCTCCAGGTAAATCGCGAAAGAGCCTTTACGCTTTCCACCGCCCTGGTCAACGTAACGTGCAGTGTCGTTGTACACGCGGAGCATCGGGATGATTCCGTTCGATGTTCCGTTGGTGCCTTTGATATACGAACCGGTTGCACGCACATTGTGAATGCTTAACCCGATTCCGCCCGCACTCTGGGAAATCTTCGCGCAGTTTTTCAGCGTGTCGTAAATTCCATCGATGCTGTCCTCTTTCACAGTGAGCAGGAAACAGGACGACATCTGTGGTTTCGGGGTTCCCGAATTGAAAAGCGTAGGTGTAGCGTGTGTGAACCAACGCTCACTCATGAGGTTGTACGTTTCGATTGCAGAAGCAACATCGTCTTTGTGAATTCCAACCGACACACGCATGAGCATGTGTTGCGGACGTTCAGCAACTTTTCCGTCGATCTTCAGCAGGTATGAACGCTCAAGTGTTTTGAACCCGAAGTAATCGTAACCGAAATCGCGATCATAAATGATAGACGAGTCGAGCAACTGCGCGTTGTTCTGAATGATTTCGAAAACATCATCGGCAAGCAATGAAGCTTTTGCCCCGGTTTTCGGATCGAGGTAACGGTAAAGCACCTCCATTGTTTTCGAGAACGACTTCTCGGTATTCTTGTGCAGGTTGGATACGGCGATACGTGACGCAAGCAAAGCATAATCAGGATGCTTCACGGTCATGGATGCAGCGGTTTCTGCAGCGAGGTTATCGAGTTCGCTGGTTGTTACACCGGGATAAATTCCCTGGATAACCTTCATCGCAACTTCTACAGGCTGTACGTGGATAGGATCGAGCGCATAGCACAGTTTCTGAATGCGCGCAGTTATTTTGTCGAACTTGATTGATTCTTTGCTTCCGTCTCGCTTGATTACATACATGGCAGCGTGCGTTTTAGTGGGTTTTGGGAGTAATGCTATTTATATTATTGCAGGGGGAAATCAGTTTCCTAAAAGTCTTCGTCGAGTGAGAAAATATTCTGACTGCGATCGGAGGTAACACCGGCTTTCTGGTATTCGGCAACGCGCTTCTCGAAGAAGTTGGTTTTGCCCTGCAGGGAAATCATTTCCATGAAGTCAAACGGATTGGTTGCGTTGTACACTTTATTGCATCCGAGTGCCAGCAGCAAACGGTCGGCAACAAATTCAATGTACTGGCACATCAGGTCTGAATTCATTCCGATGAGCTTCACCGGAATCGCCTCCGTCACAAATTCTTTTTCAATGGCAACAGCATCTGTAATAATTGCAGTGCACGCTTCCACAGAAAGTTTGTTATTGAGGTGGTTTGCGTAAAGCAGGCAGGCAAAATCACAGTGCAGACCTTCATCGCGTGAAATCAATTCGTTCGAGAATGAAAGTCCCGGCATCAGTCCGCGCTTCTTCAGCCAGAAGATGGAGCAGAATGAACCGGAGAAGAAAATTCCTTCAACCGCTGCGAAGGCGATCAGCTGTTCAGCGAAGGTTCCGTTATTGATCCAGCGCATCGCCCAGTCCGCTTTCTTCTTCACCGCAGGCACATGGTCAACCGCATGGAAGAGCTGATCCTTCTCTGTCGGATCCTTGATGTACGTATCGATCAGCAGGGAATAAGTTTCGCTGTGAATGTTCTCAATCATGATCTGGTAACCATAAAAGCAGCGCGCTTCAGGATACTGCACATCATTGATAAAATTCACGGCAAGATTCTCGTTCACGATTCCGTCGGAAGCCGCGAAGAAAGCCAGCACATGCTTGATGAAATGACGCTCATCGTCGCTCAGCTTGTTTGCCCAGTCCTGGAGATCAGCAGAAAGATCAATTTCCTCTGCAGTCCAGAAGCTGGCCTCCGCCTTTTTATACATCTCCCAGATATCCCGGTGTTTGATTGGAAAAAGAACAAAGCGGTCTTTGTTCTCAATGAGGATTGGTTCGTTGGTTTCACTCATGATTAATTCTCCTCTTCCGGGGTTATTGGGTTATAATTACTTGAATGCTAGGTTATTCTGGCGAAAAAAGCAGGCGGATAGCCTGCTGTAGTCTCTTGAGGTGTTTGCAATGAGCCACTTAAACTAATCAGGACCCGTGCATTGACCTGCTACAAATTTTCTCAAAAGGAAGGGTTAAGTCAAGTCCAATCCATTAACAAACAGGTGGAGTTATTCACACAGAGAGCGAGTGTGGCGTGTTAGTAATGTCTAACAACTAGGCAACTTTTCAGCAACGACGCGGGTTGCAGCGCATCGTCCAAAAAATCTCAAAAAAAGTTGGGGAGAGATTTTTGAAATGACGGATTTTTTACTTCCATAAAGCAGCTCTGCAGCTTTTGATCGGCTCTTCGACGCGCTCAGGAAAAGAGTTGGTAGACCGGAGACAGGAGTGGCAGCTATATCCGCGGGCTCAAGCCCACGACGATCTTTATTCATGATGTTGATATGAAAGTGCACGGACCTGACTGACAATTGATCTTCATATCAAGCCCGTGCAATTCAATCAATTGATATTAATATGATGGCCGTTGGCTGTAGCCAGCGGAGCCGAAATCACTCCCATCTCCCGACTATTTCCGGTTAGTGCCCTGCTTTTCTATATAGTCAGCGGCTTTCTCCAGGGCTGCATACCAATCCTTGCCGAACTTCCGCACTAAAGCCGTCTTCACGAACTTATAGACAGGCACTTGCAGTTTCTCTCCGCAGGCACAGGCCGGTTTACAGATGTCCCACTTCTCATAATTCACTGCGGTAAACTTTTTATGCTCGGTAATTCTCACCGGGTACAAATGACACGACAATGGTTTCTGCCAGGCAATTTTTCCATCGCGCTGCGCTTTCTCAATTCCGCAGAAGGCAGTTCCGTTTTCGAAAATGGTGTATGCACATTCCTTTTCCGGGCCAACGAGCGGAGTTACTTTGTCTCCATCGCTGTCAATTACCCATTTGCCTTGTTTCTTGATTGCTTTCTTTCCTTTCTCCGTGAGATAAGGTTCTACGGCAGGATAAATCGCTTCAAGGATTTCCGCTTCCCCTTCTTCCAATGGAGCCCCCGATTCTCCGTGTACACAGCACGCCCCTTTACACGCGTTCAGATCGCAGACAAACTGCTTTTCTACAAGGTCATCCGAAACGAGTGTTTTTCCGATTTCAATCATGGTGCAAAGATAACTATCAGATATGTGAATTCTTCACACGCTCAAATACAATCCGGAACCACTGGGTAAATCTCTCGGGTGTTTCCTTAAGATGAATCGCCAGTTCTTCTGTGGTATAAAAACTCCAGTCACTCGCTTCGTGTGGATCTACTTTCGGAACCGCATCCGTTGAACCAATGAAAACATGATCGAGTTCGTGTTCAATCAGTTCGTCGCCAACATCTGCTTTGTACTGAAATGTGAACAGGAATTTCAACTCACAACTCAGTCCCATTTCTTCCTTGAGCCTTCTTGTTGCCGCGTCGATGGTGCTCTCTCCCGGACGCGGGTGACTGCAACTGGTGTTCGTCCACAAACCACCGGAATGATATTTTCCCGGAGCACGTTTCTGCAAAAGCCATTTCCCTTCGGAGTTGAAAATAAAAATGGAAAGTGCGCGATGAAGGGTGCCGGAACGGTGTGCCTCCAACTTTCCCATTGAGCCCAGCTCACAGTCCTTTTCGTCAACAAGTATTACCTGATCTTCGTTCATATTCTGATTCCAATTACGCAAACGTCATCGACCTGCTCAAGCGAACCTTTCCATTCATCGAATCTCTGCTCCAGTTTTTGTTTCTGACCGGCACAATCAAGATCTGTTATGGATTTCAACAATTGTTCCAGCTTTTTGCTCATGAATTTTTTTCCGTCCGGCCCACCGAACTGATCGGCGTAACCATCTGTGAAAAGATAAATCATATCGCCTTTCTTCAGTGGAATAATATGCATGGTGAAGTCTTTCTTCACGTCGTCTATGGCACCACCGATCGTATGCTTGTCGGGTTTGTAAACGGTCATTTCCCCACCTGTAAAATGCAACAGCGGACGGTTGGCGCCCGAGTAATGCAGTTCCATTTCGTTTTTCGGGAAAGCACA
>Ga0255338_1004445_pt1 | contig 14509 bp, 5 predicted proteins | sample MeOH1_35cm_T4_19_FD_203715 | JGI IMG/M metagenome (GOLD analysis project Ga0255338, IMG submission 203715) | Sandy soil microbial communities from University of British Columbia, Vancouver, Canada - MeOH1_35cm_T4_195 | ecosystem: Engineered > Artificial ecosystem > Sand microcosm > Unclassified ...
GCCTTCTGGTGACAGTGGCCGTGCACGCGTACTTCGCGCGGGGTGGCAGCGAAGGGGAGCTCGGAGTCGTCTGCATGCTTTGCCGCGAGGAAGTCCTCCAGCATCCAGCATTGTGCCGCCACTTCGTCCGCCGCTTCCCCCAGGCGGAACTCGCGGTATTCGTCCAGGAAGGTGATGAGGCAGCTCGGCTCCAGGCCGATGACCGGGAGCCCCCGGCGCACCACTGGGGCGAGGGCGAGGACGTTGTACTCCGCGTTCGCTCGCGCCTCATGGAGGAGTCCCTTCGAGATCATCGGGCGTCCGCAGCAGCGGAGGGTGGGGGCGTGCACCCGGTAGCCGAACGCTTCCAGCACCCGCACCGCCGCCTGCGCGATCTCCGGCTCGTGGTAGTTCGCGAACGTGTCCACGAACAGCACCACCTCGCCTTTGGTGCCCGCCCGCGGGTCCGGGCGGTGGGTGCGCCACCAGGTCGCGAAGCTTTGCGTCGCGTACGCCGGGAGGGTGCGGCGGGCATCGATGCCCAACTGCTGCTCCAGAAGCCCCCGCACGAACGGCAGCGACTGCACCCAGTTCGCCACCGGCGCGAAGGCGCTCCCCGTGCGGCTCAACCGCGCGACGTGCGCGAACAGCTTCGAGCGGAGGGGAGTACCGTACTTCGCGTGATACTGCGAAAGGAACTCATACTTGAGCTTCGCCATGTCCACGTTAGACGGGCACTCGCTCTTGCACGCCTTGCACTCGAGACAGAGGTCGAGGACCTCGAGGAGGCGGGGATCCGCTAAGGGAGATGGGAGATGGGAGATGGGAGATGGGGAAGGTGCTCCCTGCGGGAGCGATTTGCCGATCTCGGAACTAGCGCTGGCAAGAGAAGCCTCACTGCCGATTACTGGCAGCTCTCGGATGGAGTCACTCTGACCCTCTCCATCTCCTATCTCCCATCTCCCATCTCCCGCGACGCAAGGAGCTGCTTGCCCCGACAAGACCATTCTCAGCATGTTGGCTCGGCCGCGGGTGGAGTGCTTCTCTTCGCGGGTGGCGCGGTAGGAGGGGCACATTGAGCCGTCCGTGTTCTTACGGCAGGCGCCGACGCCGCTGCACATCTCCACGGCGCGGGCGAAGCCGCCGTCTTTGCTGAAGTCGAGGAGCGTGTCGACCGGTATCGTCTGGTAGCCGCCGCCCATCCGGAGGTGCGCGTTCATTGGATCGGCGTCGATGATCTTGCCGGGGTTCATGATTCCCTGGGGATCGAAGGCGCGCTTGAGCTCGTGGAACGCGGCGTAGAGCCGGGACCCGAACATCTTTTCCTGCCATTCGGAGCGTGCCAGGCCGTCGCCGTGCTCCGCGCTGATGGTGCCTCCGTAATGCAGCACCAGATCCGCGACCCGCTCTGAGATCTCGCGCATCCGCTCCCGATCCACCGGGCTCTTCAGGTTCATGATCGGGCGGGCGTGCAGGCAGCCGACGCTGGCGTGCGCGTAGAAACACGCCTCCAGGCCGTACTCGGCCAGCAGGTCCCGGAAGTCGCGGATGTAGTCGGCCAGCACTTCCACGGGGACGGCCGTATCTTCCACAAAGCCGGCGGGCTTGGCGTCCCCCTTCATCCCCATCAGCAGCCCCACGCCGGCGTTGCGGATGGCCCACAGGTTCTGCTTGGCGGCGGCATCGATCAGCGTCACGTGCGCGTAACCGTGGCCCCGTGCCTTCAACAGGGCCTCCATTGCCGATAAGCGCTCCGACAGCTCCTCGGGAGAGTCGGCGTAGAATTCGGTCACCAAGATGGCGTCGGGATCGCCCTGGATGAAGCTGCGAGCCGGTGCGAGATCCAGGTTCTCCTTCGACAGGTCCAGGATCACGCGGTCCAACAACTCTACCGCGGCCGGGCCGTGCGCCACGATCTCGGAGGCCGCGCGCAGGGAGGCCAGCAGGTCGTCGAAGTGGGAGGCCAGCAGCCCGGCGTAACGGGGAAGCGGGACGAGATTCAGCTTCGCCTCGGTAACGGCAACCAATGTCCCTTCGGAACCAACCGCGATCCGGGCCAGGTTATAGCGGTGGTGGCGGACGATCTCATCCAGGTTGTAACCACCCACCCGGCGCATGATGCGGGGGTAGCGCGCGTCTACCTCGTCCGCATGGTCGCGGCAGATGCGTCCCACTTCGCGGTAGATCCCACCTTCCAGCGTGGGCGCCTCCGCCCGGCGCTCCCACTCCTCTAGGGTGACTTCGGAGAAGAGCGCGGTGGAGCCATCCGAGAGCACCACCCGCTGCTCCAGGACGTGGTCGATGGTCTTCCCGTACCGGATGGAGTGTGAGCCGCAGGAGTTGTTACCCATCATCCCGCCGATACTGGCGCGGTTGCTGGGCGCCACGTCCGGCGGGAACTGCAGGCCATGCGGCTTCAGATAGGCGTTCAGCACGTCCAGCACCACGCCCGGCTGCACGCGCACCCATCGCTCCTCCACGTTCAGCTCCAGGATGTCATGCATGTATTTGGTGAAGTCCAGCACCAGCGCGACGCCGACCGACTGCCCCGCAAGACTCGTTCCGCTGCCTCGCGGCAGCACCGGCACGCGGTGCTTCGCCGCGATCTGAATGGCTTGCTGCACATCCTTCGCATGCCGGGGTACCAGCACCCCGATCGGAACGATCTGGTAGATGCTCGCGTCCGTCGCGTACAGCAGCCGCGACACCTCGTCGAAACGCACTTCCCCTTCCAGCGAGGCGCGCAGCTCGTTCGCCAGCGCTTCAAGATCGAATGGTTCGGTCAACGGGTTTGGCTCCTGGAACGCCCATTAGGCTCTTGCAACTTGATTCGCGCGCAAACCGAGTAAGAGCGCGGGAATACGGCGCCATCCTTCGGCATCCGATTTAAATTCAACCTCCGGCTCCCGACCTCCTGAAAGGAGTGCCGCGTATTCAAAGATCTCGGTCCTTGTGCCGGTGTGTCCAGAAGAGCGCTGCGGTGCGAATGGGAATACGCAGTGTGGCCTACTACTAGCAGGAGACGGGCGAAGTGGGTCCCATTCCCGCCTCGCCGGAATTCTAACCGCTACTTTCTCCGCCACTGCACATCTCCGAGTGCCCCTGGTATCTGGCGAATGGTAGGCGGCTCGCTAATTCGCAGAGCGGCCACCCGGTCAAATCCCTCGGAGGAGTCAGATGCCTGCGTCATTCCGTGCCTACGCCGCTGCGATTGCCGCGGCGGCACTGCCCTTATCCGCGTTCGCTCTCGTCCGGTTGTCCGGACACCCCGCACTATCTCGAGCGCCGAAGGAGCTTGCGCTACAGTCGCTTACGGCGCAGCCGCTGAGCTTCGAGCCGAACGAAGGGCAAACCGACGCGAAGGTGCGGTTCCTCTCCCGCGGAAGTGGCTACACCCTCTTCCTCACGGGAGACGAAGCGGTGCTGAAACTGCCGGTGCGCGGCTCCCGCGAGAAGTTCTCGGTGGTCCGGATGCAGTTTCAGGGCGCGAACCGGGCGGCGCCGTCACGGCCGGAGGGTGAAGTCGCGACGCGGAGCCACTACCTCCTCGGCAACGATGCCAGCAAGTGGCGCACCGACGTGCAGCATTATGCCCGCGCCCGGTATGCCGGGGTCTACCGCGGCGTGGACCTGGTCTACTACGGCAACCAGCGGCAGTTGGAGTACGACTTCGTGGTGGCTCCGGGGGCAGACCCGCACCAGATCCGCCTGCGCTTCGCGGGGACGAAGGGGGTGGAGGTCTCACCCGAGGGTGACCTGCTGCTGCACACCGCGGAAGGCACGCTGAAGCAGCACCAGCCGGTGGTGTACCAGGAGCGAGGCGGCCAACGCACGCCCATTGCGGGGCGCTACCTGGTGGCTAAGGCGGAAGCCGGCGCACCGGCGACCGTCGGCTTCGACGTACCCAACTACGACACCCGCCTCCCGCTGGTGATCGACCCGGTACTCTCCTACGCCAACTACGTCGGCGGGTCGGGAGATGATTATGGCACTGGCATCTCGGTGGACTCGAGTGGAGTCGCCTGGATCGCGGGGTACACCTCGTCCGTCTCGTTCCCTGCTGCCGGCGCGACGAACTCGACCTACCACGGCGGCACGGACGCCTTCGTGGCGCGAGTCAGCAGCACCGGCTCACTGCTATCCGTAACCTACCTGGGCGGCAGCGGCAGCGACCGCGCACACCGGATCTGCGTGAACAACTCGGGAGAGGCCTACCTGGCCGGTGACACCAACTCCACCAACTTCCCCACCGTCAACGCGTTCCAGGGCAGCTTCGCCGGCGTGATCGACGGGTTCCTCACCAAGCTGAGCGATTCCGGCGCCACCATCGCCTACTCCACCTACCTCGGGGGGGAGGGGGACGACCGCGGCAACGACGTGTGCGTGGACGCAAGTGGTGTCGCGTACGTCACCGGGTTGACCACCTCCACGGACTACCCCGTCACCGGCGGCGCGCTGAAATCGAGTCTGCAAGGGAACGGCTCGGACGCATTCGTTACGGCGGTTGGCGCGGCGGGCAACGCGCTGGTCTACTCCACCTACCTCGGCGGCACAAGTGACGAACTGGCTAACGCCATCGCGGTAGACGGCAACGGCAGCGTCTACGTGACCGGCGATACCAGCTCCGCCGACTTCCCCACCACGGCCGGCGCCTTCCAGCGTACCCCGGGGGGCGGGCTGTACGACGTGTTCCTGACCCGCCTAAACCCGGGCGGTGCCGAGATCGCTTTCTCCACGTTCGTCGGCGGCAATGGGGTCGACCGCTGCGCGGCGCTGGCCCTGGACGGACTGGGAAATTGCTACCTCACCGGCTTCACTAACTCCACCTCTTTCCCGACGGTCAACGCACCGCAAGCAGTGCTCGGCGGGGGCTCGGGAGACGCGTTCGTCTCGATGGTGAACAGCACCGGCTCCGGGATGATCTACTCGACCTACCTGGGCGGCAGTAACCGCGATAACGGGCAGTCGATCGTGGTGGAGCCGGATGGCACTGCTGCCGTGGTGGGGCTTACAGATTCAACGGATTTCCCCCGCACGTCCGGCGGCGCCCTGGGCGGCACAGACGCGTTCATCACGCGCATTGCTCCGGGCGGCGTTCAGCTCTCTTACTCCGCCAGCCTGGGTGGCGCGGGCAGCGACCTGGGGCTGGGAATTGCGGCGGACAATGCGGGCGGGTTGTACGTTACGGGCGCCACCGACTCGACCAACTTCTCGGCCGGCAACACTTACGGAGGGGGCGAGAAGGACGCGTTCGCGGTGCGCCTCGGGTCGCAGCCGCTCCTCGCGCCCAGCAATCTACAGCTTGCGGTGATCTCTTCCAGCCAGATCGACCTTACCTGGACGGACAACAGCGACAACGAGGATTCGTTCACCCTCGAGCGACGCGAAGGGAGCGGCTTCTTCAACGTCATCGGAGTAACCGGCGCCAACCAGACCGTGTTCTCGGACACCGGGCTCTCGTCGCTGACCACCTACACCTATCGCGTCCGCGCCTCCAGCGCAGACAGCACGTCCTCACCGTCTAACGAAGCTACGGGCGCCACGCCCGCAGGGCTTACCGCGCCGAGCAACCTGCGGGCCACCTCGGTCACCCGCACCCAGATCAACCTGGCGTGGAACGACAACTCCACGGGCGAGACCGGCTTCCGGGTGGAGCGCTCCACTAATGGCGGGCTCAGTTTCACCACGCGCGGCACTACGGGTGCGAACGCAGCCGTGTATTCGGACAGCGGCCTTACCGGCGGGACCACGTATACCTACCGCGTCCGCGCCGTCGACGCGAACGGGGCCTCCCCTGCCTCCAACGAGCTCTCCGCCAGCACGCTGCCGGACCCGCCGGGTGCACCGCTGAACCTCAATGCCACCCTCGGCGCCTCGGGGGTAGACCTCGCCTGGGAAGACGGCAGCTTCAACGAGACCGGTTTCAAAATCGAGCGAGCCACCGGCCCCGCGGGCTCTTTCAGCCAGATCCGCACCACCGGCCCCAACGTGCTCTCGGTTACGGACACCACTGCCGCGCCCGGCACCCAATACCGCTACCAGGTCCGCGCCACCAACACCGGTGGGGATTCCGCCTACTCCAACATCGTCACGATCACCACGGCGAGTGCTACTCCGAGCGCTCCGACCGGCCTCGCGGTGACCGTGCTTTCCGACGTGCAACTCCGGCTGAACTGGACGGACACCAGCAGTAACGAAACCGGCTTCCGGATCGAGCGCAAGACCGGCGCGGCAGCGTTCGCGGAGGTGGGTCAGGCAGCGACCAACGCAACGACCTACACGGACAACGGTCTGACGGCGAGTACCACCTACACTTACCGGGTGCGCGCGGCCAACGGCTCTGGCTTCTCCAGCTTCTCGAACGAGGCGAGCGGCACCACCATGCAGAGCCTGCCGCCCGCACCGACGGGCCTGGCGGTGGAGGTGCACTCCCAGACCGACCTACGGCTCACCTGGACCTACCCGGCGGCGGACCCGACGACCTTCCGCATCGAGCGAAAGACGGGCGCATTGGCGTTCGCCCCGGTGTTCACCGCGGCCGGCAACCTGCGCGCCTGGACCAATACCGGTCTCGCGGCCAACACCACCTACACCTACCGAATCCGAGCGGCGAACGACGCAGGCTTCTCCGCCTACACTGCGGAGGTGTCCGCCACCACAATCGCAAATCCTCCGGCTACGCCGACCGCGCTCACCGCCAACCCGGCATCCCGGACCTCGATCGTAGTGAGCTGGATCGACCGGAGCACGGACGAGACGGGCTTCAAGATCGAGCGCAAGACGGGCGCGGGGGCCTACACGTTGGCGGGCACCGCCGCCGCGAATGCCGTGGCGTTCACGGACACTGGTCTCGAAGGGGAGACAACGTATACCTACCGGGTGAGCGCGACCAACTCGGGCGGGGACTCGGCTCCCTCGGATGAGGTGTCCGGCACCACGCGCCTCAACCCGCCGAGCAACCTCAGCGTCACGGCCATATCCGCCACCCAGTTGCGACTGGACTGGACCGACAACAGCGGCGGTGAGACGGCCTATGTAATCGAGCGCTCCAGCGCGGGCGGCGGGTTCACCGAGATCGGGCACACCGATCCGAACGCAACCACCTACCTGAACGGCGGACTCACCGCAGAGACCACCTACACTTACCGGGTCCGCGCCTCGGATGGCCTCCGGCTCACCGAGTACGCGGGACCGGTCTCCGGCACCACGCTCATCAGCCCGCCAGCCGCGCCGCAGAATCTCCAGGCGGCGCTGCAGCCCGGTCGATCCGTGCAGCTGACCTGGATCGACGCCAGCTCAAGCGAGACCGGGTTCGTGATCGAGCGCCAGGACCCGGGCGGTGCCTTCGCGCCGCTCCAGACCGTCGCGGCTGGGAAGGAGACCTTTACGGACAGCGGCCTCGCGGCGGCTACGACTTATACCTATCGGGTGAAGGCCACGAACTCAGGCGGCGACTCCGTCTACACCAACACAGCCAGTGCCACGACATTGCCGGACCCGCCAGCGGCCCCCAGTGGCCTCGCGGTTACCCGGGATAGCGCCGGCGCTCACCTCGCCTGGGCCGACAACAGCGCGAACGAAGCGTCCTTCCAGATCGAGCGCGCCACGGACGGGGTCACCTTCACGGCACTTGCGGCCGTGGGAGCCGACGTGACGACCTACCTGGACGCGGCCCTGCAGCCCGTTACCACCTACACCTACCGGGTCTTCGCCCGCAACCCGGGAGGTGACTCCGGCTTCTCGAATACGTCCAGCATCACCACACCGGAGGCAATCCCGGCAGCGCCTACAGGCCTCACCGCAGTCGTGATGTCGGTCAACCAGGTGCGGCTCTCCTGGACTGACAACAGTGGCGGCAACGGGCAGTTCCGGATTTCTCGCCGCTCCGGAGCCGCCGCGATGGCCGTGGTGGGAACGGTCTCCGCGGGAACGACGCTTTACGTAGACGGCGGGCTGGCGGTGGACACGCAGTATACCTACAGCGTGAAAGCATTCAGCACCGGCGGCGAGTCGGCCGCCTCCAACGAAGCAAGTGCGCAGATTCCCACCGGCGGGGTATTGAGCGTAAGCACCCGGGTCAACTTCGGGTCCGTGCGAATCGGCAGCCCGAAAGTGAAGACGCTCAAGATCACCAACAAGGGGAAGGGCACGCTGGCCGGCTGGGTAGATGCCGGCGGGGTGAACGCCCCCTACCGGGTGATCGACGGCGCCGGAGGCTTCACGCTGCTCCGCAAGCAGAGCAAGACCCTCCATCTGGAGCTCAAGCCCACCGTCAAAGGCACGGTTGTGTCCGCGCTCAAGGTGACCAGCACTGATCCGCGAAAGAGCTCCGTGAACGTCACCCTTACGGGCAAGGGCAAGTAGCCCGCAAAGCCTCGTCGAACTGCACGGTTCCCCAAGGATCTCGTCCCCGAGCGCTGGGCTTCCCAAAGAAGCTCGCACCCGGAGGCGAGATCCTTCGCTTCGTTCCAGGATGACCGGGTACGGCAGGGGTCTCGACGCGCCAATCCCCAACGCCCATCCCCCGACGCCCGTCACCCACCCCCTTCTACCATTGCACGGGCGGCCTACCGAGCGCATCTCCTCCACGACGCCGATGGGCACACCACCGGGTCCGCACCGCCCCTCCGGATCCTCGCGGGCCGGTCCCCTGAACTGACAAGACGAGAATCGACGATGATAGCCAAGCACGCGCGAGCCGCAGCCACCCCCACCCGTCCGGCCGACGGAGTCACCGCCGAGCCGAGCGAGGTGCGGTTCCGAAAATGGGTCCTCACCCTGGCCCTGATCCTCGTTCCGATCGCCCTGCTGTACGTCCATTACCGCCTGATGTTTCCCGGGCTGACGAACCCGGATGCGCTGGACTATGCCCAGGTGGGCCGCAACCTCCATGAGGGGCGCGGGTTCGTGACGTACGTGCTGCGCCCACTTGCGCTGACGCACGGCTCGGACGCGCTGCGGCAGCCGGACCTGGTGCACGGTCCGCTCTACCCGTTCTTTCTGGCGATGGCCTTCGGCGCACTGGGCGCGAAGGACAACGTGGTGGCGCTGGTCTCCGGGCTGTTCTATCTGCTGCTGATTCCGGTGGTCTACCAGCTCGGGACGCGCGTGTTCAACCGTGGGGTCGGCGTGGCCACGGCGGCGGCGGTGGCCTTCAACGCGCTGCTGCTGGAGTACGCGACTTCCGGCTTGCCGATTACGCTCTACATCTTCTTGTTCACATCGCTGCTGCTGGTGCTCTTCAACCTGGCGGCCTGGCGGCGCAAGCGCGAGCAACAGCCGGCGCCGGCTTCCGCCTCGCTGCCGAAGCTCCAGTTGGTGCTGGCGGGGCTCCTCGCCGGCGCGCTGTACCTCACCGACCCGATCTTCGCCTGGGTGGTGCCGGTGGTGATCGTTGCGGCGCTCTGGATCATGCCGGTGCGGCGACTGAGCGCGGCCGCCCACCTTCTGCTCCCGCTCGGTTTGCTGATGCTGCCGTGGATGATCCGGAACGGGATGCTCACCGGCAACCCGGTCTTCGGGCTCCGCGGAATGGAAGTGTGGATGGACACCCGCACCTATCCGGGCAACCTTGCTTACCGCATCGAGCCGGGCGGCGTAGTGCCCACCGGGCTGCTGTTCCAGGACGTGCTGCGCAAACTGGCGGTGGGCTTTGGGACGGTCATCGATACGCTGCCGCAGATCACCGCCAGCTGGCTGCTGGCGTTCTTCATCCCCAGCCTGCTGTTCCGGTTCAGCGATTCCGCCGCGATGACCCTGCGCAACCTGCTGGTCACCTGCTTCGGCCTCATCCTGCTCGGCACGCTGATCTTTGGCGTAGAGATGCCACTGTTCGTGGCGTTGATGCCGGCGATGCTCGTCTTCGCCATCGCGTTCCTGATGCACCTGCTCCGGCAGGCGCAGGTAAGCCGCTCCGGCGGGATGGTGGTCGCCGGGCTCGCGGCCCTGGTAGTGGCGTATCCCCTGGTGAAGACACTGGCGCTCCAGCCGCGGCCGGTCGCTCTATCGGAAGTCGCGTCCGCTAAGGCGTTCGCGCAGGTGGCCCAGCGGGACGAAGTAAGCGTGTCTGACCAGCCGTGGCTCGTGGCGTGGCACGCGGATCGGCCCGCGATCTGGGTGCCGGCTTCGGACAACCAGCTCAAGGCGATGAAAGAGCGCTTCCCGGAAACGCGGTGGCTCTTCCTGACCCCCAGCGCGCGGTCGCTCTCCAAGGAATGGGAGTCGATCTATGACGTATTCGAGCGCTGGAACAGCGTCTACGTGCAGGCGCGCAACACCGGCAAGAAGGCTCCGGCCAGCCTGCGCATCCAGGGCAAGGGTCACCCGCTCATCGAGGCACTGGACGGCTATTCCAGCATCGGCCTGGGTGACAACGCCGTGCTTACCGCCGTCGTCGCAGGCATTCCCTCTGCAGCGCCCCGAGCGGTGCAAGGAAGCGCCGCGCCGACGCTGCGCAACGCGGGCCTCGCGCGGACCCCGATTGTGAAGTAGGTCGGGACCCGGTGTTGGGGCATTCAGACATTCGGACGGTAGTGCGTGCTTCGAGATGCCTGGGGAAGCTGCCGCAGGGCGAGCGGCCTCCATATATTCCACATCCCGATGCACGCATTCCGGTTTTCCTGACATCTCCCAGATTGCTGGAAAGCGATCCTGGAAGGGGGTAGTGGCTGAGTTTCAGGGCGTCTTATTAGCCCTCCGTGGGCTCTCCAGGTAGGTGCCCAGGCGGCAGGGAGAATGCGGAGCAATCCGCGTTTCGCTTCCGGAACCTCGTGGTATGGAAGAAAGCCGTGCGTACAGCCGTGGGACAAGCGGGCAATTGCTTGAGGAGCACCGCTTTATCCGGAACCGTATCAATCCTACGAAGGAGGCGGCCGGAATCCTTTCCGAAGACCCGAGCCGCCGAGAAGACAAGTTGAGCGATCGAATAACGGTCGCCGCGAAAATGAGAGGTATCCACTTGAACAAACTGTTCCTGTCCATGACAGCAGCCGCAGGCCTGCTGTTCGCAGCGTCACCCGCCAAGGCGCTGACGCTCACCGCGACGCCGTCCGACCCACTGGCTTCGGGGTCGTACACGGTCATTCTCACGCCTACTGGCGGAGCTACCTACAACATCTCCGTTCAGGGGAACAACGATGGGCGCGTGGTGGCGGATGGCTCCGGCCCCGCTAAGCACTCCGTGGGACGCATCAGCGTGGGCTTCTTCGGGCCGACGTTTGATCCGATCGAGCCCTTGAGCGGAACGGGCGGCACCACCAGCGGCGGCAGCTACGTGGGCGCGCCGTTCACCACCATCGTGCAGGCGGATACGATTCGTTTCAACTCCCCTTCCGAGACGAACGACGTAGGGCCGTTTGGAGAGAACATCTTCCTGGGGAACGTAACACTCAACAGCCCCGAGTTGCCGAAGCTCTTCACCGTGGCCCTACAGGATGGCACCCAGCAGTGGTTCGCGTCGGGCGAGGTTAACCTCGTTCCGGAGCCGGCCTCTCTGGCGCTGGCACTCCCGGGTCTGCTGCCGGTGGGGATGCTGTTCCTTCGCCGTCGCCGCAAGACGGATGATGAGAATCCCGAACTGAACTAGGGCGCGGATCAAGGGGTCAATCAGGAAGCCAGGAATGCAGGAAGGGGACTTCGGATTACCGTAGTTCGTTTGCTGCGCCTTCTTCCGATCTCTTATCCTTTGCCCAAATGGGCCGGCCGGGTTGCCTTGTTCGCAAGGTAGCCCGGCCGGTTTGTCGTTTGGGCATAGGGCTTCGGGCCTGGTTAACGTTTCCCTCTGCGCACATTTCATCCGGCACCGGCTGCACGCGAGTTCGGCCGGGCGGTAACTACAGGTTGAGGGTACGCGCGCAGTAGGCGGGCCCGCGAAGTAGTTAAACAATTAGAACGCTCGGACGCCTTCGGAACGAAGGAGGAGATGACCTTTGCAGCGGATTACCTACGCGGCGTTAGTGGCCGGCGCGCTCCTGTTTGCGGGAGCTCCGGCGCACGCGTCGCACAGCACCTTCGAGGTTACCGCAGGGGCGGTAAACGGGGTGACGCGTGGCTCTTATCATGTGACCGTGGACCATGTTGCCAACACGACGTGGTCGGTCCGAATCCGGGGAGAGGCGGCAGACCGCTCGTTGAGCGGGGGGCCGGCTAAGAGCTCCGTGGACGCGGTGAACATCGGGTTCGCGGGAGCGAACTGGTCGACGGTGGCGGTGCAGCCATCGCAGACCAGCGGGGAAGTGACGGGGGGAGGCTCGTTCCTGGCGTCGACGTGGATCACGTCGTCGCGCGACAAGGATGCGGGGTTCACCTCTCCCAGCCCAATGAACGACCTGGACCCGTTTGGGGACAATGAGTTCCTGGCCCACATCACGCTTGCTTCCGCGGACGACGTGCAGCACGTTTACGTGGCGCTGGCGGGTGGGGTGCAGCAGTGGTCGGGTCTGGCGACCATACCGGTCGACCAGCAGGCGACCGATACCGGAGATCTGGCTCCGGAGCCGGCATCCCTGGCGTTGGCGTTACCGGGGCTGCTGCCCCTGGCGCTGCTGCTGAAACGGCGGCGCACCGGTGCGGCACCTGCGGAAGCAGAGCACTCCGGATGATCCGCGAAGCATCCGGTACGTTCAACGACGAGCGTGCCCACACCGGAGGGGCCGCCCGTGCGGCGGTCCCTCACCGGGTGGTGCACGTAGTCAGCAGTCTGAACGTGGGCGGCATGGAACACTTTGTGCTGCGCATCGCCGCGGAGCAGCGGCGGCTGGGGCACGACTCCTCCGTGCTCGCCCTCAACGGCGGCCCGCTCGCGGAGCACGCGCGGCGGAGCGGGGTGCCCGTGCGGGTGCTGTCCGGACGCAACGCCCTCGCGCGGGTGCTGGAGACGATCGCGTATCTGGGAACGCTGCGCCCCCGGGTGATCCACCCACACAACCCCAGCTCCCTGCACTACGCGCTGGCCGGGAAGAGCGTGACCGCCGCGAAGCTGGTGCTCACCTACCACGGGCGCGGACTGCGCGAGGCGCGCACTCCGAGTGCGGCCGAATGGCACCGCACCGACGCCGTGGTCTCCGTTTCCGAAGGAGCCGTCGCACAGTTGCCGGACGCCGTGCCGTCCGCGCGCGTGACGGTGATCCGCAACGGCGTCCTCCCCACCCCGCCATCGCGCACTCGGGACGAAGTGCGCCGCGAGCTAAGCCTGGATGACGGCCTCGTGGGAATTATGGTCGCCCGGATGGACGGCCTGAAGGGGCACGACACCCTGGTCCGCGCCCTCGCCGCCCTCCGTGATACCGGCCGCAGGGTAACCCTGCTGATCGCCGGCGACGGGGCCGAGCGCCCGAAGATCGAGGCCCTGGCGCAGGAACTCGAGCTCGGGCCGGAGTGCCTTCGATTTCTCGGCTTCCGCACGGACGTGGCAGACCTGCTCGCCGCCTCCGACTTCTTCCTCCTGCCTTCCGTAACCGAGGGGCTCCCGCTCTCCCTGCTGGAGGCGATGACCCATGGACTCCCCGCCCTTGCCACGCCCGTGGGCGGCATCCCGGAGGTGATCCGGGACGGCGAGCACGGCTTCCTGGTGCCGGTGCATGGTCACGCCGAACTGGCGACCGCCATGGCCCGCCTGCTGGACGACCCCACCCTCCTCCGCGCCCTCGGCGACCGGGCTCGCCGCCGCGCCTCCGACGAGTTCTCCTTCGAGCGGATGACGCTGGAGTACCTCGAGCTTTACGGACGACTGCTGGCATAAGGCTCCCGTTAGTCACGAGCTTGGGAGCCGGGAGTCGGGGTGGGAGCGGTGGGGTGGTCTGAAGGCGCAAGCGGTACATGCAGGGACGGGCGCCTGACAATACGAGAAGCACCCCACGCGCAATTCCACTCGGCGTTAGAAGGCTTATCTACATTGCCGCCAAAAGTTAAGGGGGTAGGTAGAATTCCGGTTAACAGCAGAGTTACCGACCTAGCCAGTATTTGTCCTACGTCCCCTTGTGTGTTCGTGTGGAACTGCAGGCACTTAGGGTAGACAGTAACTGGCATCGGAGCGACCGATACCGTGTCCCCTGCATAACCCACGCGCACAAGGGTTGACGCAACACGCTAAAATCTGTACAAAGACACGCTAACGTAAACACTACGCACCGTCGTAATTCAGCCGTACCTCCTCGTGTCACTGGCCTCGCGGGTCTCGTGCGTTCCTTCCGGGAGTCGCCGGATTCAGGATCGTATTGGAAGGTGAAAGCCCTGCGTCACTCTATAACCGATTACCAGCTCGGCTCCCGGGAGCCCCACAAGGTGGCGCCGGAGGTCCTTGCGGGTGGTAAGCGCCAGATCCGAGAGGCAGGTCTTTGATGAACGCCGGAAACGCGCGTTTCGAACCACTTCCCGAATCGGCTTTGCTCGCGGCCATCACCGAGTCGTCGGATGATGCCATCATCACCAAGGACCTGAACGGGATCGTCACCAGTTGGAACGGTGCGGCAGAGCGCATCTTCGGCTACACCGCCGCGGAAATGATCGGCCAGCCAATCCTGCGGCTCATCCC